>ERZ838577.3-NODE-3-length-353730-cov-6.905396_pt1 | contig 353730 bp, 291 predicted proteins | sample MGYA00519682_ERZ838577 | MGnify/ENA primary metagenome ERZ838577 (study PRJEB31850, sample SAMEA3708838) | human gut metagenome | biome: human gut; feature: human-associated habitat; material: faeces | place: China | collected 2014 ... | reverse complement strand
AAAATAAATTTAACCGAAAACTTTGATCCAAATTTATTTGGATTGTAACAGGAAATCATAGTTATGAAACGGAAACCTGTTTTATCCCCGTCTGCAATCAGAAAGGCGGTAATTACAACCTTTGTTTTCGGGAGCGGACGATGTCGGGGCAGCAGCCCCGAACGCAGTACGCCGAAGCCCTGCCGGAATGTGTCAGCCGGCGCGGGGGACGGTGAGTGCGGGACGGGCGGCAAAGATTCCCTTCCCGGTTTTTCTTTTGCCCCGCAAAACGTTGCGGGAAACGGACGGCCGACGCCGGCAGAAACGACGATGCCATAGAGCATTTTTCCCGGCCGAAACGACGTATCCTGCACGGCGGACGGCCATACATGGCCTGGAACGGACATGGGGTACAACCTGCGTCCTCCGTACTTACTTTTACGGCAGGAGTGCACGCCTGTTATCAATTTATCCGATTTACTCACTTAAAATTTTCAAAGCCTATGGCAGTTCTCTGTATCGACGAAAAGGTCTGGCAGGCCTTCGTCGGAAGATTGGAAACGCTGGCCGAACGGGCCCGGCTGCTGGAACACCGGTACGAGCCGAGGACGGACAGCAGTTGAATCGACTCGCAGGACGTATGTCTTGCGCTGGGAGTCAGCAAGCGGACACTGCAATCCTACCGGGAAAGGGGACTGATCCCGTTCTCCAGCGTAGGAGGAAAGTATTTCTACCGGGAAAACGACGTCGCGGCGTTCCTCGAATCGAGAACCGAACCTAAAAGGAGATAAGGCATGTCGATGGATTATCTGACTCCCGAAAGCGACGAAGTCAAACAGGCTTTCGTCAGGCTCGGACAGATCGAACGGGCCCTATGCCGGGCGGCGGAGAACTACGTCCCGCCGATCCGGGAGGAACGCTACCTGACCGGACGCGACGTATGCGACTACCTGCATATCTCGCCCCGGACGCTCCAAACTCTGCGCGATACCCGGCAGATCCCCTACACGGCTGTCAGCGACAGGGTATTCCTCTATCCCGAAGCGGGGATAAGGAAAGTGCTGATCCGAAACCTCAGACCGGTAGAGTACCGGTAATTTCCGAAAGCGGGGACGGTTTGAGAACTGTCCCCGCTAATATAAAATAGCAAATTACTTCTTAATTTCCACCAACCTTCTACGGGGAACACGGCTATTAAATTACATGATGGCCGAATCAGCAGCAGCCGTAATCACATCACTATGAATAGCTCCAACTCTTCTGTTATTTATTCCGATTGTTCACTTTGCACTATCATTTTCAATGATGTTAATATCGTATGGGCTTTCTTCACTCCCGGAAATAAATATATTGGTTCATCTATAAAAATCCGTTATTGCAACTTGTCTAAACTGAAAAGTTGAAATGAACTTTTCATTCCGATAGTCATCGACTTCGTTTATGTATCGTATCCGAAATTTCGGGTGGAATCTTAAGAAATCAAACCCTGAAACCATCAAAGTGAAATTGCGTAATTCCGGCGTACAGAGTAAAGCCGGAACGATCTACTATCAGCACCCATCGTCGAAAAACACGCCGGATTGCCACATGCATGCAAATCGCTCCCGAAAACCGGCTGTCGGCGGCAGTCATTAATGCCGGAATGGGCCACGCTTCCGGGCGAACGACTCAAATCTATATGGCTGCGTTGGAAAATTCAGAAGATCGACACTGCTAATCAAAGAATTACAACTATTCTGACTAAATGTGTCTCTACACAAGAAACCATACAAATGTATATTAATAAATGTTAACAGCCAAATTACCGGATAAATTTTAAAGTTAAGAACTCCTTTTGTATAAATATAACATACTGATAAATAGAAATATAATAGTCCATTACCCGATTATTTACGTCAGAGTATAATTATTCATCATTCAGTTTCTGCATTCCTTGAAATATCTGAGTTTTCGTTTTCAAATAATGACATAGCCAAACACATCATAAAATATGTGCGTTCATTATCAATCATTTAACAGCTTGTATGGTTTCTTGTGTAGAGACGACCATCATAATTGTCTGATTAGGTTGTGCGTATAAAAATTGTTCGCATAAAATAATTCGGACTTGTATGGAACAGGACGGAAATAAAGGGAGGAATTGAAATTTTCAGGTTTATCTCCTTTGTTACAAGTAATGCATTGTTATCCAGTGATTTATGTGATAGCAGTGGTATGGCATAGAAATGTCTGTAACTGAAAAAGGCGACTGTTTTTGGAAGCGAATATAGATACTTTGGAGGGGAACACCAAAGACATCCCCGAATTAGCCGAACGCTTTGCACGCAGAAGAAACAGCCAAGCTGTAAGGTGGTACGTGCTGACGCTTCCTTCCTGTCACCGGGGACCGGCCGTCGGTCTGCAAAGGGAGTTGGACCGTCGCATCCGTTGCGGAGAGCCGAGGTTCGAATTCTTCGCCCCCTCGTACGTAGAAGTGAAGAACGAGGACGGACATTTCGTCAATACCCGCCGTCCGTTACTTTACAACTATGTTTTCATTCGTTCGTCGGAAAGCGAGATATATCGGATGAAGCAGGAATTGCCTCAATACAACTTCCTGCCGCGAGTACGGGAAGGGTTACACGGCTACTATCCTTACCTATCCGACGAGGCAATGCGCAACCTGCAATGGATTGCACGCTCCTACTCCGACGAGCTTCCTGTCTATATGCCCGAAACGGAGAGACTCGCCAAAGGCGACCGCATCCGTATTATTGCAGGGAGATTCAAGGGGGCAGAGGCGCGCGTGATGATTCAGCCAGGTGCAGGACGCAAAGAGGTTGTCGTATGCGTAGAGAACTGGATGTGGGTTCCGTTGCTGCATGTCCGTCCGGGAGAGTACGAAATCATCGCTCTGCATGAGAGCGGGAAACACGTATATACCCGGCTGGATAACGACCGGTTGCTATCCGAACTGCATGAAGCCGTGGGACGTTACCTCTCCCCGGGAGGCGCGACGGACGAAGATCGCGCCTTGGCGGCCGAAACAATCAAACAATACGGTCAACTGCAAGTGGACAGCGATGTATTGCGCAGCAAACTCTACTCCATGCTGCTTCCGGCCTACACGCTGCTCGGGGATAGGAAAGAGTGCGAAAAACTGATCGGGACGATCCGACACCTGCTTCCGCTCGTCAAGGCAGAACAGGCTCGTGCGAATTTGCTCGTCACACTTTACGGATGCACGGACAGCAGTCTTGATTACGAACGGGCCCACGAGATCGTCGACCGATGGAAAAAGGAAGAATCTCCCAAGAAGAGCAAGTTGCGCCTGATCCGGTGGCTGGACGATTACGACCGCTGGCTGGGACACTGAATGCTACGCTCTTATACACTTAATTTTCCGAGTCCCTGCTTCAGGTATAGTTCTCGGACTTGCATAGAAAACAGATACGGAATAAACCGGTAGCCGAACTCGATCGAAACATTACTTTAAGTCAGAGAATCAGTATGCGACAACCCGTGGAAAATACAGAAATCATGGTTGGAAGACCGCAACGAAATGCGGGGGGCGAACCTTCGGGCGTACGTCTGATGGCTTTTTTGGCTGCTCACCGAACGGAGGTGCTCGCTCGGGAACAAAATAACGAGCGATTCATCCACTTGTATGGCACAGGCGGGTACTGGGCGGCTTTCGAACGATCCGCCTACCAGCTATGCCGGTTGTTTCCCCGAAACGAAACCGCGATTTTCCATTTCGCGGCTTATCCTTTTCCCGTCGTCATGGCGTCTATTGCGGACGGCGAGCTGCGGGCCTATGCCCAAAAAAACATTCTGCGATCCATCAATCAAGATTATAAAATACTCACTGTTAAACCTATCTTATCCCAATTGTACAAACAGTGGTACAACAAGAAAATAAGAGAGTTTTTGTAGCGAGATACCCCTGTTTCACGAACAGAGTTCCGCGATAGCGGAATATTGCGAAGTTTCCGGACGGATACATCCGGGTAATTCACGATGCCTATGGATTTCTGCGATCATCACGAACTGTTCGAACAACTATGACCCTCTATGAGGTTCCCGAAAACTGATCCTACTGTTCATCAGCAACATTTATCGCAACAGACGTTGTCCGTGTACAGGAAAGAGTTTTGGACACTGCAAGACCATTTTGTCAAACCATTCCATTTTCCGTGCACCGCATCCTGTCCGAACAACTGCCACAGCATGCGTTTGTTGAGCCAATCTGTCAGTTAAGTATTTCTCAACCGATATAATTTTTACATAACTAATTATGAAACGTTTTTCCGTATTGATGTCCGTGTATATCAGGGAACAGGCAACATTGCTGGATCGTGCCCTGCAAAGCATACTTGTCAATCAATCGGTCAAACCGTCCGAACTCGTATTGGTCGAAGACGGACCATTGACAGATGGGTTATACCACGTTATCGACAAATACAAACAAATATTTCCCGAACTCGTGTCCGTTAAACTGCCGCAAAACGGAGGGTTGGGCAATGCTCTGAACGCAGGGCTGAAACAATGTCGGTATGAGTGGATTGCGCGTATGGATAGCGATGACATATCCTTACCGACGCGATTCGAGAAACAACTCGAATACTTGGAAACGCACCCGGACACCGACGTTTTGGGATGCGCTCTCGGCGAATTCGAAGACAACGAGCATAAGGTAATGTCAATTAAAGCATGCCCTGTCTCAGTCGATTCCTACATTAAGTTTCGTTCGCCGGTAAACCATCCTACGGTATTTTTCCGCAAATCGTCCGTGCAGAGTGCCGGAGGATACCAGCACTGCCATTTCATGGAAGACTACCACCTTTGGATACGAATGTATGCAATGGGAATGCATATTACCTCTCTGCAAGATGTATTATACCTGTTCAAAATGGATCAAAATACATTGAAGCGTAGGGGAGGGTGGAAATATGTAATTTCAGAATTGGAAATTCAACAACTATTACGTCAACAACATATTATTTCTCCAGTCCGATATGTCGCAAATATCTCTATCCGTTGCGGAGGGAAACTGATTCCTGGAAATATTCGTTCGGGGCTTTACAAAACATTTTTCAGGAACCGCCCGAAAATGCAAACCAGTCAGGAGCGTTCCGCAAAATTTGTCTGAACAAATAGATGTGCGCTTTCCGTAAAACTTCTATCCGATTTCGGCAAATTAGCATAGATTCGGTAAAGCAGATCGAAATTTACGGTATAAAACGAATACGGTCACCAATGATTAGACAAATTAATTTTTCACATATAACTTCCGTGAGAAAGCCGAAATATTTTCCGAAAAAACGGCACTGTACTTTTTATGTCTATTAAGCAAATGGAATCGAGAACGGAGAAAAGTATGCGGAATGCGCAAATTGCGTTTCTGTATTATTGTATCAACCTTATCCTGCAATTCTTTTCCCGCAAGATCTTTCTCGATCATCTCGGAACGGAGGTACTCGGACTAAACACCACAGCGACGAACCTACTTCAATTTTTAAATCTGGCCGAGTTGGGAATAGGCTCCGCAATCGCCTGTACTCTTTACAAACCTCTTTTCGACCGGGATACAAACACGATCAACGAGATCGTTTCGCTCCAAGGATGGATGTACCGGCGGATCGCTTACTTCGTCGGAGGCGGAGCCGTACTGTTAATGGGCTTCTTTCCGTGGATATTCGCCAAAATGCCGCTGCCGCTCTGGTATGCTTACGCTTCATTCGGAGCATTGTTAATCAGCGCATTACTGAGTTATTTTGTCAACTACCGGCAAATCGTATTGGCGGCGGATCAGAAAGAGTACAAAATCACATTTAGTTATAAAACAGCTATCCTACTCAAGATTCTCGCACAAATTGTTACGGTAAAGTATTCAGAACATGGGTATATATGGTGGTGCTTTATGGAGGTATTTTTTGCGTTCGTCGCATCTTACGTACTGAATCGGACAATAAAAAGATCGTATCCCTATCTAAAAACAAACATCAGCGAGGGACGGAAACTCCGTTTCAAGTATCCGGAAATACTCACAAAAATCAAACAACTATTTTTTCACAAAATAGCGTTTTTCGCCTTGACACAGACCAGTCCCGTCATTATATACGCTTACGCGTCACTGACCTTTGTCGCTCTGTATGGGAATTATATGTTGATTATCACGGGAGTAACTGCTCTTATGACCGCTATTTTCAATAGTATGAACGCAGGAATAGGCAATTTGGTCGCACAGGGTGACAAACAACGGATCATGGCCGTTTTCGAGGAATTGTTCAGCGTGCGGTTCTTGCTTTCGTGCGTCTTGTGTTTTCTGGTGTACATACTCACGCCTGCCTTCGTCTCGCTATGGCTGGGAAAAATTTACGTCATGGATAATACGGTATTGATTCTGATGGTCTGTACCATGTTCATCGGCCTCACCCGTACCACGGTGGATGCTTACCTGAATGCTTACGGACTGTTCCATGATATCTGGGCGCCGATTACGGAGACAATCATCAACATAGGTGCCTCCATCCTGTTAGGTTGTTTTTTCGGTCTCAACGGCATCCTGACCGGAGTACTGATCAGTTTGATAATCATCGTTTTTTGCTGGAAGCCTTATTTCCTGTTTCGTGCGGGATTTAAAGAGAAGCTGAGGGGTTATGTCTGGATGTACGCTAAACATATCGTAGTCGCGATTATCGCTTGCCTGCCCGTACATTATCTCATTGCGGCAGGTTCCGAAGACCTTGCTTCGTCCGTTTTCGCTCTTGTCGGTTACGGGGCGCTTTATCTTACGACATACGCCGCAATACTGTTTATTTTATTGTATGCCGTATCAAAAGGAATGAGAGACTTTACCAAACGTATGACGCACATAATTGTAAAATAATTCCCTTATGACACAAATTCCCGCTGTTTCCGTTATGGTTCCCGTTTATAACGTCGAACCTTATATCGAACGCTGCGCGCATTCGTTATTCGGCCAGACGCTCGGCAATGTCGAATATATCTTCGTAAACGATTGTACGCAGGACAACAGCATGAAAATATTATCGAAGGTACTGGATCATTACCCAAATCGAAAACCCCGAGTAAAAATTATCGATCATAAGACGAATAAAGGCTTAGCTTCGGCCCGCAATACAGCACTGGATGCCGCTTCGGGCAAATACCTTATCCATATGGACAGTGACGACTGGATCGAGTTGGATATGCTGGAGAAACTATACAGGAAAGCCTGCGAGGGTGATTACGATATCGTGTGGTGCGATTTTTACGAGGATACATTATCGGAATCCAGACGGATATTTCAATCTTTTCCCCAGCACAGTGAGTCGTGCATAAAACGTATGATGTCGGGAGTGATGCACGGAAGTAATTGTAATAAGATGGTATGCCGTAGTTTATACAACGATAACGGTCTGAGGTATTTCGACGGACTCGATATGTGGGAAGACCTGGCCATGACGATTCGCCTGTTTGCCTGCGCAGACAAGGTTGCTTATCTGTCAGAAGCATGCTATCATTACATACGATATAATCCCCACTCCATCATGAGCGATCCCGACCCTCAGAAGGTTCGGAAGAAAATGATCGAAATCATAACCAATACCGATCACGTAGTCACTTTTTTGTCCGGACGCGGTGATCTTGGCAAATACAAACGAGAGATCAATTATATGAAACTACATGCCAAATGCGGATTAGCAACCAGAGATCCTGTCGCATGGAGAAATACATATCCCGAAGCCAACCGGTTTGTTTTATCATGCCCCCGATTGAATTGGAATTATAAAATCACGCAATGGCTTTGCGCCCGAGGCTGCTTTTTCATTCCCAGATTACGTAATCGACTGATAAAATGGATAAAACAATGACCCCCAAAGTGTCCGTTATGATTCCCGTATACAATACGGCGGCCTATGTCGGCCGATGCCTTACCAGCCTGTTTGAACAGACGTTCGACGATATTGAATATATCATTGTGAACGACGCTACGCCGGATCATGCGATGGATATTGTAAACAATCTTGTCGCCTCTTATCCGCATCGTCGCGTAAAAATCATCGACCATAAGACGAATAAAGGCTCAGCTTCGGCCCGCAATACAGCACTGGATGCCGCTTCGGGCGAATACCTTATCTATGTGGACAGTGACGACTGGGCCGAAAAAAATATGATCGAACGGATGGTTTCTGTTGCGGAAAATGAAGGGGCCGATCTCGTGCTGGCAGACTATTACGTCGATTATAAAAATAGGAAGACCGCCTACGTCTCTCTTGCCGATACAATAAAAGAGAATCCGAATTACAAGGAATTGTTCTTTTCTGGGAAAATACGGCTTTTTACGTGGAATAAAATGATATCTAAAAGGTTGTATGACAATTATGCGATTCGTTTTATCGAGGGAATCAATATGTGGGAAGATGTGGCAACCATTCCCCGCCTTGCTTTTTTCGCGCAGCGTATCGCTTATTTACCCGAAGCATTCGTGCATTACGTGCAATACAATCCGGGCTCGTATACAGCCTCTTGCTCCGCGGATTCGATAAAGCAAATGCAGGGGGCGATCGAAACGTTGGAGGTTTTTTGGAAGGAACAGGGATGTGATCCGCAATGCAAAGCGGGATTGGACGAGTTAAAATTACATACGAAAGTATCCTGGTTCGTAAATACGCGGGGCAAGGCGCGTAATGAACTGATGCATAAATATCCGGAAGTCAATTCTTTAAGGAATAAAGTCCAGCCGTTCTATCGAAGGTGTCTTGCGGAGCTCGTCCGGCGGCATCAATATCGACTGGCTAACTGTCTGGTGTTCGTTATGAAACAAAGTAAAAAAGTCATTTTCCGGTAATGGCTGTTTACCTCTTTCTTATCCTGTTACTGGAGGGAGTGTTCTATGCCTATCATTGCAACATTCGAATTCCGGGATGCAAAATTCTGGTATTTATGCTGTTGTGGCTAGTTGCAGGGTTGAGATTCCAGGTAGGGAAAGATTTCACGGCTTATGCAGACATGTTCGTTGACCCGTTGGACGTGAATCGTCACGCATTGGAGCCGGTTTGGATCTGGACGATGGATGTGTTGCGTGAATGGGGGTTTGGATCGCGTGTTTGGTTTCTTTTCACAGCTTTTGTAACGAACGGACTGATTCTATACGGCATCTATAAATTATCCCCAGATTTTTATTTGTCAGTTTTATTATATGTCGTGATTACGGGCTGTTATTACGAAAGTTTCAATATCATCCGGCAATATTTCGCTATTTCTATCTTATTCGCGACGTTCCACTACGTTTTGGAGCATAAGATATGGAAATATATTTTGGCCATTCTGGTTGCAACATGTTTTCATATCAGCGCTTTAACAATGCTCCCGTTGGTTTTTATTCTGAAAATCCGATTTCCCGTATGGAGCCTGTGGACACTGTTTGCGGTTAGCATCCTGTTCGGGAGCCAATTGATGATGTGGAGTGTCTCGAATATCATTCCGTCCATCACGTTATATGCCGGATACGCTAACGACGCTCCGAATCTGGAAATAGATACCGGGATGTTGAAATTTTTTTACATCATCCTGGGCGGGGGACTCCTGCTGACTTTTCCCCGGATTTCGAATCAAGTACCTGGAAAGACGATTTACCTGAACGCTGCAATTATAGCTTTGGCTATTTATTTTATTTTCCGTGACATGCAAGTATTTTCCCGCATAAGCTGGTACCTGTTTCCTTTTTTTACGGTATCGATTCCTTATGCGTGCCGGGCTTTGAATATTCGATCGCGTATCATTGTGCTACCGGTCGTGATAATTGTTTTTGCTTTGTTTCTGCTGAAACATATAAGTGGAGAAACCTATTCGTTTGATTTGAAATTGTTCGGATAAAATGATTTAAGCGGAAAGATCATATAGTTCTGCATCAGAAAAACTGTTCCGGAAAGAAAGATAAAAGACTTGAAATGCACAACTCCTCTTGCATGTTACTACCGATGTTACTCCAAACCGATAAAATTTGTCTTTTATAACGAATAAAAACGATGAAACGAATTGCGATCATCATTCCCTATTTCGGGCAATGGCCCCCTTGGATGGAACTATATCTCTATTCCTGCAGCCGGAATCCGACAATTGACATCCTGTTTTTTACCGACTGTCCCTCTCCAGGCGATACGGAGCACGTCAAGTTCCACAGTACCACTTTTGATGAGTATTGCAAACGTGCAGCCAGCCTGTTGAACGTTCGTTTCGCACCGCACCGTCCGTATAAATTATGCGACCTAAGACCTTTTTACGGATATCTCCACCGCCAAGAACTGGCCGGATACGATTTTTGGGGATTCGGCGACATCGATCTGGTGTACGGCGATCTGTCCGGTTTTGTGAATGACTGTGCATTGGATCGATACGATATCTTGTCGACGCACGCTGACCGTATCTCGGGACATTTTTGCCTGCTGCGCAACAACGAGGCGAACCGGAATATAGGCTTCCGGATAAAAGGATGGGAATCCCTGCTGGAAAACGAAGCCAACGTCGGTATGGATGAACGGCATCTATCTCAAGTCATTGTGCCCGAAATGAAACTCGTAAAAATATTTTACGGCAGGATCCTTCGCCGCATTTTTCCGATCGGAACGGCTTTCCGGATTCATAACCGGGCAATCGTACCGCTGGTACGACAGATCTGCCGGCAGGAACATCGCCGACTTTATTTCCGGGAAATGGATACGACTCCCGAAATCTGGCCCGCCCGTTCGATGGAATACATTTACCGAAACGGGTGCATTTTCGAACGAAAAACCGGCAAAGAACGGATTTACCTGCATTTCCTGTTTTTCAAAAAAAATCCCTACCGAAGTTGCTACCTGTGGAACGAGCAAACCCCGTTGACGGTTCCATATCCCGAAAAATCCGTCGAACACCCATTGTACATTGACGCACAGGGAATCCATTACCAGCATAAACAGAAAGCCAAATGCGAACGATCCTTTACATAGTGAACCAACTCCGTAAAGCCGGCCCGGTGGTTGTCCTACACGACATCATTCGCTATCTGAACCGGTCGGAATTCAGGCCCGTAATCGTCAAGCTGATGGAAGACGACCCGGACCGTTCGATCACCCCGCTGTTTGTGGAAATGGGAGCCGAGGTTTACGGGCTCGACTGTTCGTTTGCCGAACTGGAACTGAATCCGGCGAAAGTGGCGCGGAAAGTTGAACGGCTCGCCGAACGATGCGGAGCCGATATCGTCCACACCCATGGTTACCACCCCGTACTTGTAGCTGCACGAATGAAAAAACGGTATGTCCGGATGGAAACCCTCCACTGTATATGTCGCGAAGATTTTGTCTTTTCAAAAGGCATGTTGGTGGGGCGCTATATGAACCAGCGTTATCTGCGCAACCTCGCCCGATTGGATGCAGCAGCGGCCATCTCACAGTCGGTTCGGGAGTTCTACCGTATGGCATTGCCGCATATGGACGTGCGCCTCATATATAACGGAGTGGAAACCTGTCGATTCAAAAAGGCTACGGCAGCTTCGCGAACCGCTTTGCGGGAGAAACTCGGTCTTCCGCAGGGCAGAACCCTGTTTGTTTCGGTGGGAACGCTCAGCCACAGAAAGGATCCGGTTACCGTAATCGAAGCCTACAAAAAAGCGTTCCGTTCGAACGACGACCAAGCTCCGTTGCTGGTATTTCTTGGTAAAGGTCCGCTGGCGGAATCGTGCGGGAAATTGGCAGCAGGATGGGGAAACATGATTTTCACCGGTTATGTTTTCAATCCTGACGAATATTTGCAGGTTGCCGACTACTCCGTTTGTGCGTCCCGGTCGGAAGGTTTCGGACTGAATATCATCGAGTCGTTGCTGTGCGGCGTACCGACGATATGCTCCGATATAGGCCCTTTCACCGAATTCTTATCTCCGTATCCGGCTTTACGATCCCTGCAATTCCGGGTAGGAATCGTGGAGGAATTAAAAGAGAAATTACTTGAAGCCAATCGGTCGCCGATCGACATGACAGACATCTCGGAAGATATCGGCAACAGGTTTTCAGCACAACAAATGGCATCTGGTTATATGGAACTTTACAAAGAACTGACAAAACGACACGAAGAATGATTCGGATACCCGAAAATACAGCCTGCTATGGCTGCGGCGTATGCGCTTCGGCATGCCCCCGGCAGATTATCGCAATGGATATGAACGACGAGGGCTTTCTGGTACCCCGTATCGGGCATCCGGAAGCCTGCATCGAATGCGGCATCTGCGAGCGAGTTTGCTCGTGGCTCGACGACACGGAAGTGATTCCTTTGGATCGGATCGCCCCGAAAGGCTTTTCCGCCGTAAACCGTTCCGAGCAACTGTTGCGGGCCAGTTCGTCCGGTGGCGTGGCAATTGAAATCGCCCGGCTGTGTATCGACGACGGTCGCAAAGCCTGCGGCGTACGGTATAATGCAAAGAAGAAGCGCGCGGAGCACTTCGTTGCGGACCGCATGGATGCCTATATGGATTCGCTCGGTTCGAAGTATCTGCAGAGCCACACGGTGGGGGCGTTTAGAGAGCTTATGAAGCAGGATTGTCGTTGCGTCATTTTCGGCTGTCCGTGCCAGATCGATTCACTGCGCCGTTACGCCCGGCTGAAAAAAAAGGAAGCGGATTTCTTTTTCGTGGATTTTTTCTGTCACGGCGTTCCGAGCGACCTGCTGTGGCAGTCGTACCTGCGCGAACAAACCACCCATTGGGGCAGCGGGGATATCCGGCAGGTATCGTTCAGGGACAAACAAAACGGCTGGCACCGTTTCACGCTGAAACTCGAAACGGAACGGGGGGTTCATTACTCGCCGCTGAAACGGCACGACCTGTTTTATGGCTTGTTCCTCGGCAACCAATGCCTTGGAAAAGCCTGTTACGATTGTAAATTCAAACTGACGCATTCAGCGGCCGACTTGCGGATCGGGGATATGTGGGGCCGCAAATACGTATCTGACGAACAGGGAGTTTCAGGACTGCTCGCCCTGACAGCCAGAGGGCAGGAAATGGTTTCCCGCCTGGACGTGTCGTGCCATCTTCGTCCGGAACGCACAGAAGACGTATGGGAAGGTCAAATGCGAAGGACGATATCTCTACCGGTGACAAGAAAACAAATACTGAGGGCTTTGTACTGCGAACGGCCACTGCGTTCTATTTATTTTAGATACGGATATAAAATGTACGTGAAGACGGTACTGCCCGATTCATTGAAAACACGATTAAAAAAATGGATCAGAAAATAAGAATAGGAATCCTATCCATGCAACGGGTAGCCAATTACGGATCGTTTTTACAAGCCTACGCGTTAAAATCTATTTTCGAAAATCAGGGGTGTTTGTGCTCTTTCATAACCCCGGTACGGGATCATCAGATACCCGGATTGAAAAAAAACACACGTTTTTTTGTTGAAAGGATCTTCCGCCGCCTGATCGGTTGGGATATCTGCAAACGTGTGTATTACGAATTCATTTTCCGTAAAAAATTCAATATCTTTCATAGGCAATTGTTGGAAGATGTGTGCGACCAACGGGATTACGACCTTGTCGTCATCGGCAGCGACGAAGTGTTCAACTGTACCCAGCGGGCTCCCTGGTGTTTTTCGAGTCAACTTTTCGGAAAATTGCCCAACGCGCACCGCATTATCAGTTATGCCGCTTCTTTCGGCCACACGACTTTTCAGGACCTCGTCCGTTACGATCTGGCGCAATTGGTCGGGGCATCCCTGTCGTATCTGGCCGAAATTTCGGTGCGCGACGGAAATTCGTATGCCCTGATCAAGAAGATAACAGGACGGACACCTCTGCTGCATGTCGACCCTGTACTGGTATACGATTTCGGCGATCTGATTCCAGAAAACGTTCCTGAGCAGGATTACATTCTGATCTACTCGTACCCCGGTCGCATCAGCGCCCCTCGGGAAATCGAAGCGATCCAGAATTTTGCGAGGCAAAAGCGGAAAAAACTGGTTTCGGTGGGATTCTACTTCCCATGGTGCGACCGGACGGTGGTTCCCCATCCGTTCGAAGTGCTCGCCTATTTCAAAAAAGCGACTTATGTTATCACCGACACGTTCCACGGAACGGTCATGTCCATTAAATTCAATAAACAGTTCTGTACGATCATCCGCGATACGAATACACAGAAACTCTCGTTCCTGCTAGAACAATTCGGATTGCGTGAACGGGAAATAAAAGCTCCTTTTACTGCAATCGCCCGGCTCATGGATACGGAAATCGATTACATTTCGGTCAACAGTCTCTTGCAACAGGAAAAGGCCCGAACCATAGATTATTTAAGAATTTATCCGTCCGGCAACAAACATTAAACCAGCCGACAAATTCGCACGCTGTCCGACCAAACAAAACATCGTTCGGCGTAAAAGTCTGCCACACAGAATGACTTTCATCATACTTGATCTACCGGCGGCCGGTTGCCTATTTTTCGATCCGTTCCCTCATTTTCATTTTTATCGCAGAGATGATCTCCGGAAGGTACTTTTACCGGTTTGTCTGTAATCTCGGCCACCATATTTTGGGGCATATCCGGTTATTTAAAAGATTGACAACTTCAAAGTGAAAGGAAAGCCGGAAGGAATCCTCAACGGCTATCGGGTAATTTTTCGCGTCGTAATCGGAGACTAAATATAAACACTGAATATACATGAACCCCGGGATAATGCCCTCGCATTTTTCGATCTGTTCAGGTTGATCATTATGGATGCCCAGAAGGATAAATTCGATGACGCGAAATACCTCAGATTTTATACGAAAGCAAAGCCGCCCGCCGTTTCCGGCGAATCGTTACCCCAAATATGAAGGAAGTTATTGCAATATGCAATACTCCTGGTATTCCGTTTTTTCGTTTCCTTATATCATTCGGCCCGTTTGCCGTATCGCCTGGAGCGATTCGCCGCCCTGTTTCGGCCCGTCATTGTTTACGGATGCCGCAAATGCAACCGTACTGCCGTGCAATGGCGGCTTGCTCCGCTTCTCAACGAGACGATTCGAACAAATCGGGATAAATAGAGTGAGTGTGTAAAGGCACGGACCGGAACAGTCCATGCCGTCTAAAAGAATGGACTATTTGCTCCGCCTCGTGCAGCTTCGCGCACTCCTGTCACTGTCAGCAAATAGGTCGTTCATCTGTTCTTCGTTTTGTTCGTACAACGGTGCAAACGTACGAAATATTTTGAAATATAGGCTATTCACAGCACTATGGTCACTAAAAAATCGGAGAACGCGATACGTTCTCCGATTTTTCGTTTCTCCGACTCCTACCGGATTTACTGCGCTAAACGGAATTTGTCGCCGATCCGGCCTTGTAAATGATCCATATCCCGCTTGATCTTGTCGTTGGTGATTTTCGCGTATATCTGCGTGGTCGTGATATGCTTGTGACCGAGCATCTTCGATACCGTCTCGATCGGAACGCCCTGCGACAGGCAGACCGACGTGGCGAACGAGTGCCGCGCCGTGTGCGTGGTCAAATCGGTTGCAATCCCTGCCCGCCGGGCTATCGCTCTCAAAGACCGGATCGTCGAACTACGGCTTTTGACAGGAAAAACAGTCTCGCCCGGCTACGGGAAGCGACGGTATCTCTCTACCAGTTCCCGCGCGACGGGCAACAACTGCACCTGGAACTGCGTGCCCGTTTTCTGCCGTCCGTCGATAATCCACATATCCCCGTTGGGGTCTGTATGCAGATCGTCGTGGGTCAGCTTCTTTACGTCCGCATAGGCCAAACCTATGAACGTACAGAATATGAAGATGTCTCGGACGATAACCGTTTTATAGTTCGGCAGGTTTACTTCCATGATCTTGCGTATCTCGTCCTCGTTCAGAAAGCGCCGTTCGCGGGATTGCGGTGTAATCCATATGTCCGGAAACGGGTGGACGGCTATCCAACCTTTGTCGAGGGCCATGTAAACCATAGCATGCAGTTTTTTTAGCGTGTGGAAGATCGTATTGGAGCGAAGCCCCCGGACGGTGGACAGGTAAACGATGAACTTCTCGGCGAAATCGTGCGTTAGTTCCCGAAACGGAATATCGCTTAACCCGTACTCGTATTGAAGGAACGAGGCCAGACGGTCGCGGCGGGTAGGTATTCCCAAAGGGTCCCCGCACTACGATCCTTGCCTACGCGCTTACCCGCGAACTCCTGTAAATACTCGTCGAAGGTCTGGAGCAAAAGGCGGTGTTCGTCCCCGAAGCCTAACCACGCATTTTTAACCTTTTCGGCGGTAACGTAAGAATCCCGGTCGCTGATACGCTGGTATTGTTTGCCGATGTTGGTTTTGATATTCTCCAGTTTCTCGTTGATCCGGCGGGCCTCCACGCTCTTGCCTGCGGCTTTGTTGCCCTCGGTATCCCATAATTTAGGGGACACGGACAGTTTGCAACTGAACTGCGACACCGTGCCGTTGACGGTGATACGCCCCATAACAGGGGCCTTGCCGTTTTTCTCGCTCCGCCTTTTCAGATAGAAAAGAACTTTGAAGGTACTGCGCTTCATAACTCTAAATTTTCTTGTTAAACAATACGTGAATTAGAGTTATTTGTTGCGGTGAAAATCAATGCAACATACTGAAATACAGAGAAGTATAGCGCAAAATTCTTGAAAGCCTAAGGTAACGATTTGGTAATCCAAACCCTTCCTACCTCTGCTTTTTCATGCTGTTTTCCTGCATTTCAGACAAACAGAAAATAGACATAAATAGCTAATTAATAACCACTTGCACTCCATTGCCCCTTTCCCGTTTTTATAGTGTTAAATCACTTTAATTTGTTTCTGATTTCTACTTAGAAGCCTAAAACCGCGAAGAGGAATCCAGCAGTGGATTCCTCTTCGCAACAGATATCAACGACGCACCGCTATTCGCCGGCAGCGGGAGTCGCCATTTGCGTAGCGACGCTTTTGCTACGCTCGATGGATTGCAGCGCCAGGTAATTGTCCCCGTATTTTTCGAGGTTTTCGATCTCCGTTTCGTACTGGTCGAGGTGCACTTCCTCTTCGCCGACCAGGGCTTCGAACATTTTCTTGGTCACCGAATCGGCATTCGCGCCGCACTCGTTGGCCCAGTCGTTATAATCGTCCACGCTGCCGGTTTCCATTTCGGCCGCCTTTTTCAGCATCTCCTTCACGCAGTGGATTTTTTCGACCGAACCGGACGGGGTCATCTCCACCTCTCCTTTGAGGAACAGAATCCGTTCGGCCAGACGCTCCACATGCAGCATTTCGTGGATCGCAGTGCGTTTGAACAGATTGGAAAGCAGGTCGTACCCGTAATCGTCGCAACGAAAGTGAAAATACATATACTGGTTTACAGCCAACAGTTCGTCGGACACGGCTTTGTTCAGCAATTCGATGCTTTTTTCTTTTTTACTCATAATCAATAATTTTTTACATTGAAACATAATTCTAAAAGTACGGGGTTCCCATCAGAATAACAAATTTTTCAGCACTTTTAACGTCCGGAACGATCCGTTTCCGTCAAAAACCTCCGAAATACGCATTTTACGCCTTCCGCATCCGGAAATATTCCGAAAAATACAGATGCAAAAAACCGGAGACGGACTCTTCGGAAAAAATCCGGATACAAAAAACGGAATGGGCGGACGGTTTATCCGATAATTTTTTTTACCTTTATCCTTATCTATCGAACATTCGAACCCTTAATGAACCGAACTATGAATACCCGTACTTTCCGTTTCGCGCACGGCGCCGACCGCACTGCGCGATTAATTTTGTCGCTCTGCACCGTCTTGTGGCTGTCGTCCTGCTCGCAGCGCGAAGGACTGCAAATCACGGCCAATGTTCAACAAATCGACATGGGACGCACCGTGCAGATCGAAGCGAGCTACACGCCTTCGCAGGGCGATTCCGTTCGGGAAGTGATTCTGATGCCATACGTCAACGGACGCAGGTGGGGATCGCACGAATTTCCGGACAGCAACGGCAGGGCGCTGCTGCTGCTGCCGTTGCCAAACGTCGGCACGGCCGAAATCGAGGTGGTGGCCGTACCGCGCGACACGTCGCTGTGGTGCGGGCTGAAAGATTACAGGCCCTACCTGACCGGCAGGCCGATGCCGGACGCCGGACTGCATTCCAATAAAATCGACGTCGACGTCCGCCGCCGCGACATTCCGCAGCGACCGGAACATCCGACCGCATTCGTATCGCAATGGGAGCCATGGTTCGCTCCGGGCAGCATGTGGACGACGGCTCAGGCCGTTCCGCTGGTCGGCTTTTACGACTTTACCGATCCCGACGTGATCCGCCAGCACCTGCTGTGGCTGATGGATTCGGGCGCCGACGCCGTGTTGTTCGACTGGTCGAACCATATCTGGAATTGCAAGCACTGGGACGAACGCGGCGACGGAGTGAACGCCATCGTGCACAACACCGAACTGGCGCTCGAAGTGATGGCCGACATGCGCGACGAGGGTCTTCCCGTTCCGCAGGCGATCATCATGCCGGGCCTGAGCAACGGCCCCCCGGCGACGATGGAAGCGCTGAACGAAGAGCTGAACTGGATCTACCAATACATGGTGCGCAATCCCCGCTTCAAAGGATTGTGGTACGAATACGACGGAAAACCGTTGACCGTCATTCTGGATACGGGAGCCATGGGCGTCAAGGAGGGCAAGACCGAAACGGCCTTCCGCGTTCCGTTTTTCAAGCAGACGCTCGGATGGACGGCCGAACAGATCGACGACCTGCGCCGACGAAATCCTCCGGTAGACAGCTCGCGCTTTACGATCCGCTGGATGTCGTCGCAAAACCAACTGACCGGACACGATAAGTTGGGGTATTGGAGCTGGATGGACGGTTCGCTGAAACCGACCGTGACCTATAAAGGGGACGTGGCCGAATGCACGACGGTCAATCCGGCCTGTTTCGCCGAAAACGGCTGGAAAGCGCCCGAAGCATGGGGCCGCCGGGACGGATGGACATACCTCGAATCGTTCAAAACCGCCCTCGAACACCGTCCGCGCATGGTAATATTGCACCAATTCAACGAATTTACCGGTCAGGGATCGCACGGGTACGGGCCGGACAAGGATATTTTCGTGGACAGTTACAGCGTCGAATACAGCGACGATTACGAACCGGTATCGCTGACGGCCCCCGGATTCCGCGGCGACAACGGCGGATGGGGTTTCTATTACCTGAACCTGACCCGGGCGCTGGTCGATATCTACAACGGGCAGGCGGACGATGTTACCGTCATGGCCGTAGCGCCCGTTCACTGTAAAGACGGGAAAATATCGGTACACTGGACGACCGTCGGCGTGCAGCCCGAAAGTTTCACCGTAGCCATCGACGGGCAGACGGTCGAGACGGCGGCGGGCGGAACGGGCGTTTCGCTCTCCAGCGAAGGACTGACCCCGGGCGACCACCTGCTGACCGTTACGGCCAACGGAGTCGGCACCCGCTACGCGCTGTCCCCTTACGATCTGGATACGCCGTCCGCGGAACCGATGCCCGTAGAAGTAAGCAAAAAATTCAGGGTCGAATAGACACGAACGGCGCGCGGCTTTCGTCGTATCGGCTTTTTTTGTATTTTTGCGGGTAACTTTGAACCTGGGATGAAAAAGATATTGCTGTTTATCGTTTGCTGGATAGTGGCCGCGGCTACCGTTCAGGCACAAAATCAAACGCAGAAATCGACGAGCATCGTCACGATCGGCGGAGAGAGCTACTACGTACACACCGTAAAACCGGGAGACACGTTCTACTCGCTCTGTAAAGTGTACGACACCGACGAAGACTCCATCCGGGCGAGCAACCCGCACGTCGCCGACGGTCTGCAGGCCGACCAGGTAATCAAGATCCCGGTCGTCAAAGCGTCCGAGAAACCGCTTTCCGACCGTAAAAGGAAACGTCTGTTCGATATCCATACCATCAACCAGGGCGAAACCGCCTACTCGATCGCCAAACGCTACGGCGTAGGACTCGACGTACTGATGGAAGACAACGAAGGTTTCGACCCGGCGCACCTGTCGATCGGCCAGCAAATCAACATCCGCAAGGCGAGCCAGGGCAAAAGCGACACCGAAGAGATCGAGGAGCAGATCGAATCCTACAAAGACGCGCTGAACAGCGTATCCGACCGTTTCACCCACCACGTTGTGGAAAAAGGCGAAACGCTCTATTCGCTCGGCAAACGCTTCGGTCTGCCGGTCGATTCGATCGCGGCCTACAACGAACCGATCCTGAAAGACGGACTGAAAGAGGGAAGCATCCTGCGTGTCCCGATCCCGCAGCAAGGAACCGACCGACCGGTACGGGATTCCCTGCCGCAGCATCCGGGAACGGAACCGGCAACGGAAAGCGCATCGATCAGGCCGGTCGACGTAACCGGCGTCATTAAAGTGGCCATGTTGCTCCCGCTGAAAGGAGCCGGCGTGTCGGGACGCCAGTTCCTGGAATTTTACCAGGGAGCGCTGCTGGCCCTCGAAGAGCTGAAAACCTCGGGCATTTCGGTCAAAGTCGACCTGTTCAATACCGGCAAATCGGCCGCTGAAACAGCCGAAATCCTGCAACAGCCCGAACTGCAAAACGCCAACCTGATCATCGGCCCGGTCTACGACGAATGTTTTCCGCCGGTCGCGGCATTCGCCGCACAGCACGGCATTCCGGTCGTATCGCCGCTGGCCGTCGTGGAAAGCGTCGACAGTCCGCTGCTGTTCCAGGCCGCGCCGGGGCCCTCAGTCAAGAACGACAAGCTGCGTAACGAATTCGCGGGAGACAAAAACGTCATCGTGATTTCTGCGACCGGTAACGATTCGGAATTCGCGGCCGAGATACAGCCGTTGATCCCGCAGGGAGCGCACCGCTTCAACTATGTCAAAGGCATGGGCGGAACGGCCCTCGAAGGGTTGCTCAGCGGAGAAAAAGAAAACGTGATCGTCGTGCTGGCTTCGGATGAAACGAATATCGACGGAATTCTGGCTTACGTCAGTTCGGTGCAAAACAGCCTGACTTCGCGAAGCATTAAGAATCCGGCGATCCGGGTTATCGGGAGTTCGCGCTGGGCCCGGCTGCAGAATATCGAAAGAAACCTGTTCTTCAAGCTGAACCTGCGCTATGTCACCTCTTATCATGCAGACCGGGGCAACGAACGGGTACTCAATTTCGACCGCCGTTACGTATCGGCTTTCAATTCGCTTCCGAGCCTGTACGCATACCGGGGGTACGACATCGCGAAACTTTTCATCGGCGGCATCAAAATGCACGGGGCCGACTTCGCGTCGTTCCTGAACCGTGCCGAACTGCCGCTGCTGCAAACGCCCTATCGCTTCGTTCAGAAAAGCCCCGGACACAAATACGAGAACGACGAGTGGGCGCTCGTTTGCTACAATAACAATTACACGATCGAAGTCAAATAGTTTGTCGACGAACTAAAGCGAGCCCCGGACAGTACCCATCCGCCGAGGACCCTCGGCGGATGGGCGATTTGTCGGATTATTGTGCTATCTTTGGCGATCAATCAAACCAATCGTATCATGCGCATCACACTCCTGCTGCTCTCCGCCTTGCTGATCTGCTCCTGTTCCCGGCAAGCGGATCCCTGGCAAACCGGCCGCGTCGTAATCGCCGGCAAAATTCGTCATTTCGACGAACATCCCGACCGTAAGGACATCGGATTCGGATTCAACGGCCTGCTGAAACAGAGCGGCCAGAATACGCTGAAAGTATCGGCGGACGCAGAAGGCGCCTTTCGCATGGAAACCCTGCTGGGCTACCCGCAGGAAGTGCTGATGAACTACCGGCAGACCCACCGCCTGTGCCTCGCTCCGGGCGACAGCCTCTACATCGAACTCGACGCCCGCGTCTGGAACGATACGATCCGCGACGGAACAGTTCCGGAGTCTGTCATCACGTTCGCCGGAAACGAACGCGCGGCGGCGCTGAACCGGGATATGGCCGATCTACAGCAATATTACCAACCGCTGCGGCTGAAATACACGGGTGAAAACAGCATGGAACAGGCCATCCGCAAATATTCGCCGGAAGAGTTCGAAACCTTCGCCGATCGCAAAGAGCAGGAATACCGCGACGTATGGAACCGGTTCCGCAAAGAGCACCGTCCCGTCAAAGAGCTGAACGCATGGGTGGAAGACATGCTGCGATACGGAACGTGGCAGGCAAAATTGACTTACGCCAACATTTGTCAGGTGATCAAACAGCAAAATCCGGAAGCCCAGGCGCCGGAACTGCCGAAGAATTTCATTCGCTTTGTAAAAAGCTACAATCCCGACGACAACCGGATCGTCACGATGGAGCACGCCGCCTTCCTGGATATGTACAATCAATACCTGCTCGAGTCGATCTACCGCGAAATGGACGACAATCCGGCCATCAAATCCGACGACGACGCGCTGCAGTTCCTGCGAAAACGCCTGAGCGAGGAAACGTCCGGATTCACCGAAGAGTTGATCCGCTGCCGGTTTTACCTCGAGATGCTGCCCAACGCACCGACCGATATCCTGAACAAATACATCGCGCCGGAACAATTCGCCAACGCCTACATGCGCGAAAAAATGCAGGCCGCCAACGACGAACTGAACGCTGTGTTGAACGGAGAACCCGCCGAAGGAACGCAACTGATCGAACCCGACTCGACGATCCGCGGGAACCTGTTCGAATCGATCGTCGCCGACCACGCGGGCAAGGTCGTTTACGTCGATTTCTGGGCACCGTGGTGCGGACCGTGCATGGCCGAAATGCCGTTCTCGCTGGAACTACAGCAACACTACCAGAATAAGAACGTCGTTTTCGTATTCCTCTGCGGACAATGCCCGAACGATCAGTGGCGCAGGACGGTTCTCGCCGAAAAGCTAACCGGAATCCACTACAAGCCGACTTCGGAGCAGATCAACGAACTTTATACACAATTCGGAATCGAAGGAATTCCGCACTATATGCTAGTCGACAGGAATGGGAAAATCGTTTCCCACAACGCACCGCGTCCCAGCGAGAAGGACCGGATCGTCGAAGAAATCGATAAACTGTTGTAAAACCAGCCCCCATCGCAGCGATGAGAAAACTGATTATCCTGCTGATCCTGGCCTGTCTGAACGGGCCGTTCGCCGCCGCGCAGAATCCCGAACCGGTAGCGCTGAGCGACAGCAGTTCATGGTGCATGGTATTGATACCCGATCCGCAAACCTACACCAAATTCGATTACAACCACCCGACGTTCGAACTGATGATGCACTGGATCAAGCAGAACAAGCGACGTCTGAACATCCGGCTGGTGCTCTGCACCGGCGACCTGGTCGAACAGAATCAGCGTACCGTACCGGACGGAGTAAACGGCAACCTGCCCTCGGACAAACAGTGGCAGTTCGTCTCGGATGCGTTCGGCATCCTCGACGACGTGGTTCCGTACATCTTGTGCACCGGTAACCACGACCACGGTTTCGACCGGGCCGAGAACCGTTACAGCCAACTGAACTCGTTCTTCCCCGCCAACCGGAAGAGCCTGTACACCGGCCTGTTGAAAGGTATGTTCAAAAACGAAGCGGGCATCCCGACGCTCGAAAACGCCTGGTACGAATTCCAGGCGCCCGGCGGCGACCGGTTTCTGATCGTCTCGCTGGAATTCAATCCGCGGGCAGCCGTCGTAGCGGAAGCCAAAGCGCTGGCAAACAAGCCCGAATACAGCGAACACAAAGTCATATACCTGACCCATAGTTACATGGACTCAAAAGGCAGGCGGATCGAAAAAGAAGGTTACAAAATAACGGACGTAACCTGCGGGAAAGCCCTGTGGGAAAAACTGGTCGAACCGTCGGCCAATTCGTCGATGGTACTTTGCGGCCACGTGGTAGACGAAATGTCGCACCGGGGCCACGTAGGTTTCCGTACGGATAAGAACCGGGCCGGGCGCACGGTCAACCAGATGATGTTCAACGCGCAGGCCGAAGGGGGCGGCTGGCACGGCAACGGGGGCGACGGCTGGCTACGGATACTCGAATTCCATCCGGACGGCAAAACGGTGACCGTTCACACGTTCTCGCCGCTGTTCGCCGTCTCGCCGTCGACGGTCGGCCTGTCGCTGCGCACGGAACCTTACGACCATTTTTCGTTCTCGCTCGAATAAGCCCGGCCGCAGCTTCCGGCAAAACGGCCTTACCCGGAATGTAAAAGCCCGTACTTCGCGAAGTACGGGCTTTTACATTCCGGAAATGCGAAAAACCTATTTCCCGATCAGTTCCACGCTGCGACGGATAAAGTTGGTCAGATTCTCCCCTTTCAGCATACTGTTGGACAACAACGCCAGATCGACTACCTGCTTGACCAGTTTGTTCTCGCGGCCGATCTCGGTCAGGCGCTCGGTACGCTGGCGGCGCAGGTCTTCCACCTTCTTATCGACCTCCTGTTGCTTGTCTTTTTCTTCCTGCGAAAAATCTTCCGCCTTCTTGTCTTTGACCAACTCTTCGAAACTGCGCTGCTCGGCGATCGCCGCATCCAATTTTTTATTGGTCGTCTTGAGCTTGTCGCCGTAGCTGGCCTCGACTTCGCCCAGTATCTCCGCCACCAGCGGATGATTGCCGTTGATTACCACGTTGAAGTTATCGGGCAACTGGCCGTAGAACTGCATCCCGGATCCTCCCATCGCAGCCATATCTTTCATACGACGCATGAACTCGTTCTGAGTAATCATCACCGGCATCTGGTTTTCGGCCATCGGCTCGAACGACACGGTGTAACGGATCTTGTCCTCGGCGGGCAATTGCGCTTCGAATACCGGACGCAACAAATCCTGCTGGGCGGAACTGAGCGCCATCTTCAGGTTGTTCTCCTTCTCGATCAGCTTGTCGACCACGTCGGCATCGACCCGCACAAAACGCGTCCCCTGATTCTTATTCTCGAACCAACCGATGAAATGGGTATCCAACTGTCCGTCCATCACCAGCACGTCGTACCCTTTGTCGCGCGCGGCGCCGACGAACGAATTCTGCGATACCGGATCGTTCGTATAGAGGTAAATCACGTTGCCGTTCTTGTCGGTCTGATTTTCCTTGACCAGCGCGGCATACTCGGACAGCGTGAAGTATTTGCCCTCCGTATTTTTCAGCAGCACGAAATCGGCCGCTTTTTCGGCGAACTTTTCGTCGGTGATGATTCCGTACTGAATGAATATCTTCAGATCGTCCCACTTTTTCTGGAACTCTTCGCGGTGCTGCGCGAAAAGTTCGCTCAGGCGGTCGGCCACTTTCCGCGTAATGTAACTCGAAATCTTCTTAACGTTCGAGTCGCTCTGCAGGTAACTTCGCGATACGTTCAGCGGGATGTCCGGCGAGTCGATCACGCCGTGCAGCAGGGTCAGGAACTCCGGCACGATCCCTTCGACCGAATCGGTCACGAACACCTGATTCGAATAGAGTTGTATTTTGTTCTTCTGAATCTCGAAATTGTTCCGTATCTTCGGGAAATAGAGGATACCGGTCAGGTTGAACGGATAGTCGATGTTCAGGTGAATGTAGAACAACGGATCCTCGGCCATCGGATAGAGCGTCCGGTAAAACTCCATGTAATCCTCCTCGGTAATGTCGGTCGGCTTTTTCGTCCACAACGGATCGGTCGCGTTGACAATGTCGTCCTGGTCGGTATCCACGTATTTACCGTCTTTCCACTCCTGTTTTTTGCCGAAAGCGATCGGCACGGGCAGGAAGCTGCAATATTTCTTCAGTATCTCCCGGATCCGCGCCTTGTCGGCGAATTCTTTGCTGTCTTCGCTCAGGTGCAGGATGACGTCCGTACCGCGACTGCGCTCGGCGGAGGCCTCCTCCATCGTGTATTCGGGCGATCCGTCGCAGGTCCAGTGCATCGTTTTGGAACCCTCCTTGTAAGAACGGGTCACGATCTCGACCTTGTCGGAAACCATGAAAGCGGAATAGAACCCCAATCCGAAATGCCCGATAATCGTCTGGTTTTTATATTTTTCCAGAAATTCTTCAGCGCCCGAAAAAGCGATCTGGTTGATATATTTGTCGATCTCTTCGGCCGTCATGCCGATCCCCGAATCGGAAATCGTCAGTATCCGTTTGTCGGTATCGAGCGATACGCGGACCGTCAAATCGCCCAACTCCCCCTTGAATTCGCCCATCGATGCGAGCGCTTTCAACTTCTGGGTGGCGTCTACGCCGTTCGAAACCAACTCGCGCAGAAAAATTTCATGATCGGAATAGAGAAATTTTTTAATAATCGGAAAGATATTTTCCGTTGTAACTCCAATTTTCCCGTTTTGCATAGCTTTTATCGTTTTAAACAGTATTCGTTTTTACGAACAAAACCGAATCAATTAATGTGCCAGCACCGGAAGCCTGACAGATTGTCAGAAGAATGCCCGCACTCCGACTGACAAACCGGAGCAAACGACACGGAATCTGACAAACGAGTCGACTGGATGCCCGCGAGTTACGAAGACGGCAAACGGACCCGCGCTTTTCTGTTACGCGGATTTTTTATACATTTGTAGTGAACTCCATACTGAAGGCAGGGGAACCTGCCGCTTCTCGTACAGGGCGCTTTCTGCGCCCGTATGCTTCATACGGCGGTCCCGTACCCCCGTGTGGAGTGTTAATGCACCCACTGCCTTCAGGTGGAGTTCAACGGGAAAGGTGGGACCGTCTTTTTTTATATTCCCGCCTGTCACTAAACGCTTGATCGTCATGGACTCAACGAAAAGCAAAAATCCGGCTGAACAGGAAAACGGGGAACCCGGCCTAAATACCCTGAAAAAACACTATCTCGATCTCGCGCACCGCTTCTGCACGCCTCCCGACAATCCCCAATCGGAAACCGAATGGCTGTGGGAATTGCACTCGTTGCTTCACGGCACGGTGAAACTCATGGCGCACCTGAACGAACATACTGCGTCCGGGCCTAAAAACATCGGGAACCGTCATTGCATCCAGTTCATGATTCAGGAAAGCCTTTCCGCTCCCGACCGTCACCAACTAGCACGCACGATCACATCCTGGATCGGGCTTTCCGTAAAACTGGCCACGCTCCGAAACCGGACTCTGGAACTCCAGTGCGAATACGACGGGCAGTTGAACGATGTCCGAAAATTGCTGTACGCCTGTTGCGGCAATCCCGGAACCGTGTGACGTCCCGGGATCGTAGCAGCTACTTAACCCGCGCCGCCGGGGGACAGCTCGAAAGGTTCCGCCAACGGCGGTACGCCCGGCAATTTCATCTTCCGTTTATAAAGCCGGCCGTCGCAAACGATATACAAGGTATCGAAACCGGCTCCGCCGAAACAAAGGGACGTGACTCCGCCCTCGGGCAGCGTCAGGATCGCACGCACCCGCCCGTTACGGTCGGCCACCTGTACCCCCATCCGGGTAGCCACATAGAGGTTCCCGTCCCGGTCGACCGCCATCGCCGAGGCTCCGCTGCTGTTGGGCGTCCCGTCGTTGCTTTCGGACACGTGCAGCCAGTAAAAACGCTGACCGTAACGCAGCGACCCGTCCGGGCCGACCAGATAGCCGTATATCCAGTGAGACTGCCGGTCGCAGGCAAAAAGCAACTTCCGGTCGGGAGACATCGCCAGGGCGGACGGGGCATTCAAACCGTCGGCGACCTTTCCCCAATCGCCGTCGGCGCGCAACAGACCGATCGTTCCGCCCGGCTCTCTCCCCGCGCCCGCTTCAGCAACATACAAATTTCCGTCGCCGACGGCAAACAGACCGGACGGGCGGATTTTCTTCAACATTTGCGACGGCTTTCCCTCCGGGCCGTAAGCCGTAATCCCGGTTTTACCGCTGCCGAAAGCCAATAATCGTCCGTCCTTCGCTACCGCCAAACCGTCGTAGGGAGCGGCGTCCGCAACAAAAGGCACAACCGTCCCCGCCGAATCCAAACGGCAAACGCTCCGGGAAAGCGAATCGCTGAAATAAACATCGCCCTGCCGGTCGGCAGCCACGGCCTTCACCGAACGATACGACGAATCGATCGAAACCCACGTTTCCCCAGGGATCAGTATGCTGCGCTGCATATCGTTGCCGGACTGTCCCCCGCCGACCGGATTCGGCCAGCCGCGCCACAGCCAACGGATCACGTCCGGGAAAATCGCCGTGCCCTGTACGCCGTCGTGACCGCCTTCGCCCCACGCATGCCCCACTTCGTAACCGGCAAAGCTGAGCGCCGCCTCCATATCGAGGTTCCCTTTGAACCAACTGCCGAACAGCGGGTTCCACGTATCTTTCGACCCGTCCTGCAGGAAAACGCGGATCGGCTTGGGCTCCGTTTTGCGGATCAGCACCGGATAGCGATCCCCGCCGCGCATCCCGACGAACGTACCGATGCAACTGTATACGCGGCTGAATAGGTCGGGACGTTCCCACGCCGCCGTGAAGGCCCCGATCCCTCCGCTGCTGCATCCGGCGATGGCGCGGTCCTTTCCGTTTTTGGAGATCCGGATCGGCCGACCGTCCGAAGCCTTTTTAAGTTCGACGTCGGGCAGCAGTTCGGTTTCGATGAACCGGACGAAATCGTCGTTGACGGCGTCGAACTCGAAGCTGCGGTTATAACGCACGGGAAAACCGGCGCTATCGATTACAGTCCCGGAACCGACGAAAACGCCGATCGTCACCGGAATCTCTTTTTTGCGAATCAGGTTATCGAATACGACCGGCGCATTGAACTGCACGCCGTCCAGATCGAAAAACAAGCAGGCGGGTTGAGCCGGATCGTACTGAGCCGGCACATAGACCCAATATTCGCGTTGGGTGCCGGGATAAATCTTCGAATCGTCGAGCGTGAAATGCAATACTTCGCCCTGCGGAACGCCGGGTTGTACCTGCGTGTCGGGATCGGACGGATAGCTCAGGTTAGACTGATCCTGCGCCAAAGAAAAACCATGCGCCACGACCAGCGACAACGCGGCCAAAATGAATCGTTTCATCATATCAGATTAAGTTAGATCCGTAAACGGAGCTTACAATATTACCGAAATAAAAGCGAAAATCAAAACCGAATACTTATCTTTATTGCGAAGAAAAACACAGGTTATGATCGAAATACGACAACTCAATCCGAAAGAACCCTTTCCCTGGAAACTGTTGTACACGGCCGATCCGTCTCGGGAAGCGGTGGCGGACTATACCGCCCGGGGCGTCTGCTTCGGCGCCTGGGAATCGGGAAAAATCATAGGCGTATCGGTACTGCTACGCACGCGCCCTTTTACGATGGAACTGGTCAACCTCGCCGTCGAGGAGTCCTGCCAGGGCCGCGGGGTCGGGAAGCGCCTGATCCGGCATGCCGTAGAGACGGCCCGCAACGCAGGATGTACCGTCCTGGAAGTGGGAACGGGCAACTCCGGAATCGCGCAACTGGCCCTCTACCAACGCTGCGGATTCTCGATCGATTCGATCGACAAAGATTTTTTCAGCAGACACTACCGTGAAAAAATCATCGAAAACGGCATCGAGTGCCGGCACATGATTCGGCTGAAAATGGAACTCGGAGAAGAACGAATCCCTTAACCGCCGGCAGGCAGGACTAATCGGAAACCGGAACCGCCCCGTTGTACAAGCCGGCGCAAGCTTGCGAAATCAAAAATAAGGCTCCAGCAGTTTCAAAAACCGCTGCGGGGCACGGCAGGCGCGGCGCGTGGCGCTGTTCATAAAGGCGAGCGTCACCGAACCGGTATTGATCCGCTCGCCGTTTTCCCGGTAAATCTCGAAATCGAAACGCATCCGCACCTTAGGCAGTTCGGCCAGCGTGACCCGCACGGTCAGCAGATCATCGTCGTAGGCGGGAGCCCCGTAGCTGCTGTGCACGTCGAGCACCGGCAGCATCACCCCGTCCCGTTCCATCTGCCGGTAAGTCGTCCCGAACTCGCGCAGCATTTCGGTCCGCGCCACTTCGTAATAACGGATATAATTCGAATGGTGTACGATTCCCATGCAATCGGTCTCGTAATAGCGTACCCGTATCTGAACGTCCCTCGTAATCATAATCGCATCGGTTATAAAAATAAAAAGCGCCTCTGCAACGAGGCGCTTTCGGTTTCACAATCGTTATTCGCCCCGGCTGTAATTCGGAGCCTCGCGGGTAATGCTCACGTCGTGCGGATGGCTTTCGAGCATTCCCGAGTTGGTGATCCGGATGAAGCGAGCCGTTTTCAGCGTCGCGATGTCTTTTGCGCCGCAATACCCCATGCCGGCGCGCAGACCGCCGATCATCTGGTAGACCACTTCGGCCAAAGTTCCCTTATACGGTACGCGGGCGGCGATCCCTTCCGGAACCAACTTTTTGATATCGTCCTCCATGTCCTGGAAATAACGGTCTTTCGATCCCTGCTGCATCGCCTCGAGCGAACCCATGCCGCGATAAGCCTTGAATTTACGTCCGTTGTAGATGATCGTCTCGCCGGGCGACTCCTCGACGCCCGCCAGCAACGATCCGGCCATCACCGCATCGGCCCCGGCGGCCAACGCCTTGACGATATCGCCCGAATAGCGCAGCCCGCCGTCGGCGATCACCGGAACGCCCGTACCGGCAACGGCCTTGGCGACATCGTAAATCGCCGAAAGCTGCGGAACCCCCACCCCGGCAATCACGCGCGTGGTACAGATCGACCCCGGGCCGATTCCGACCTTCACGCCGGAGGCTCCGGCGGCAACCAGCATCTTCGCAGCCTCGCCCGTAGCGATATTTCCCACCACGACATCCAGGTCGGGATACTCCTTTTTCACCCTTTTCAACATTTCGATCACATGGATCGAATGTCCGTGCGCCGTATCGATTACGATGGCGTCCACCTGCGCCTCGTACAGCGCGGCCACACGCTCCATCGTGTTGTAGGTAACCCCGACGCCGGCGGCTACGCGCAAACGCCCTTTGTCGTCCTTGGCCGCATTCGGGTTGGCCTGCACCTTCGTAATATCCTTGTAGGTCAGCAACCCGATCAGGCGGTTGTTGTCGTCCACGACCGGCAATTTCTCGATTTTGTTTTGCAACAGGATGTCCGAAGCGGTCTGTAGATCGGGATTGTGCGTGGTGATCAGATTGTCCTTGGTCATCACCTCCTCGATCCGGCGCGACATGTCGCGCTGGAAGCGCAGGTCGCGGTTGGTAACGATCCCGATCAGGGTGTTGTCCGGCATCACGACCGGGATACCCCCGATCCGGTTCTCCTTCATCAGCACCAGCGCATCCCCCACGGTATTATCCTTGCCGATGGTGATCGGATCGTAGATCATGCCGTTTTCGGCACGCTTCACCTTGCGCACCTGGGCTGCCTGTTCGGCAATAGTCATATTCTTGTGGATCACGCCGATACCGCCTGCCCGGGCGATCGCGATCGCCATATCGGCCTCGGTCACCGTGTCCATAGCCGCCGAAATGATCGGCGTATTGATCTGAACGTTGCGCGAAAAACGCGAAGCAATGCTGACTTCACGGGGAAGAACTTCCGAATAGCCCGGGATGAGCAACACATCGTCGAAAGTCAATCCTTCTGTCTGTACTCTGTCTGTTAGGAACGGCATGGTATGATCTGTTTAAATAAATAATTTCGGCTCGCTTATTCGGTATATAACGCAACGTCCGGCGGGCTTATCGCCGACCGGTAATTTCGATACATCCAAGTAAATTTGTGCAAAATTAATAAATATCCGCTAAAATCCACACTACGCGACCCAACTTTTTACCGGAATTCGATGGCTACGGCAGCCGAAGCCGGCACCCCGTCAGTCCGGTCGAGACGCAACCGACGGTCGGCCGAAACGGCCAGGCGGGCCGCAAAACCGGCCTCCGAAAACTCTTTCGGCCGGCAAAACACCGGATACTCGCCCGCAGGAGGCAGCAGCTTGACCGGTTCCACGCCGGACAGCGCCCCGTCCCCTTCAAGCCGGGCGCAGATAAAATAAGGAGCGTCCAGATAATCCGCCGCACGGTAAACATCGCCCGAAAGAATCATCCGGCGGATCGCCGTCGAACTGACTTTACTCTCGCCGACCTGCTGACACGGCATCCGTTCCAGCGCGAAACCGCATTCGGCGCTCAATGCGGAAAGCGAATCGTAGTCGCCCTCCTTGTTATGCCCCAGGTGGTGATTATAGCCGACCAGCAACGCATCCATATGCAGTTTTCCGACCAGGTCGTTGCAGACGAAATCACGCGGACTGCGCCGGCTGAACGCTTTGTCGAAAGGCACGACGACCGTAGCGCCGACCCCCACAGACTCCAGCAGACTCAGTTTTTCGGGCAGCGTACTGAGCAACATCACCGGTTCGCCGCCCACGATCGTACGCGGATGCGGATGGAACGTAACGACCACGCTTTCGCCACCCCGTTCGGCCGCCAGCGCATTGATCCGCGCGAGGATCGTCCGGTGACCGCGGTGCACGCCGTCGTAAGAACCGATCGTCACCACCGGCCGACGGATCGCGTCCGTCCTTTCGAAACCGTAAAAAACACGCATCCGGATGATCGTTTTCAGTTTTGAGCGTCCGTACTTTCCTCGGCCTCCTTGACAAAATAGGCGACCTTTTCGAGTACGGTCGTGATATCGTAATTTTCGACAAAAATCCCGCGCGGGAAATTGAGCGGCATCGAAGTGAAATTCAGCACCCCCTTGATCCCGGCATTGATGATCGGCACGACCAGTTCCGACGCGATCGACGTCGGCGACGACAGGATCACGATCTTGATGTCGGACTTCTGCACCTGCTCTTCGAAACTCTCCATGCCGTAACACGGGATGCCGTCGATCTCGTGCCCCACTTTATCCCCGTCGACGTCGAACGACGCTACGATCCGCAGTTTCGACCGGCGGCCGTTGAAATATTTCGTCAGCGCCTGTCCGAGATTCCCCATCCCGAGCACCCCGATATTGACAACGTTCGGACTGTCGAGTATCCCGCTGATAAAATCGATCAGCACTTCGACGTCGTAACCCTTTTTCGTATCACTCGAAAAGCCGATCAGCATCAGGTCGCGCCGCACCTGAACGGCCGTAATGCCATGAATACCGGCAAGTACGTGCGAAAAGATATGCGTGATGCCCTGATTATGGCAAGCAAGCAGCGTGCGGCGGTATTCGCTCAGACGCTCGATGGTTTTTTCGGGAATTTCACTCATGCGGCAGCGGATAAAGAATACGCAAAGATAGCATTTTTCGCCGCCAATGCCCAAACCGGAGTCCGGAATCCGTCCTGGGAAACCGGCAAAACCCGGAAAAACATTATCTTTGCCGCAAATTCAATAAGCAAAGAAGGCTATGATCAAGGGAGTAATTTTCGACATGGACGGCGTTCTGGTGGACAACCGCGACGCACACATCGAGGCATTCGAAATCATTTGCAGGAAATACGGGGTTCCGTTCGACCGCGAAAAATTCATGCCTACGTTCGGCATGACCAACGACCTGATCCTCGAACGGCTGATGCCCGAGGTAATCAAGACGACGGACTGGAAAAAGATCGCCGTCGAAAAGGAAAACATCTACCGCGAAATCTTCGAGCGCACGATCGCTCCGGCCAAAGGGCTGGTCGATTTCCTGAAAGCGCTGAAAAAAGAAGGGTATAAAACCGCCGTAGGATCGTCGGGCAACACGCCGAACGTCAACTTCGTGCTCGACCGTTGCGGAATCGCCGGATACTTCGACGCCATTGCCAACGGCGACATGATCACCCGCGGCAAGCCCGATCCGGAGGTCTACCTGCTGGCAGCTAAAAAACTGGAACTCGCTCCCGGCGAATGCATCGTGGTCGAAGACGCCCCGGTGGGCATCCGGGCCGCCCGCAGCGCCGGAGAATCGGTCGTCGCCATCGCTTCGACCTTCCGCCGCGAAGACCTGTCCGATTACGACATCCTGATCGACGACTTTACGCAGATCACACCGGAAGACATCCGGAATTTGAAAAAATAGCGGCGCGTCCCCGCTCCGGAATCGAAATGCGGGGAAGGTTATACGTTGCGTATAACCTTCCCCGCATTTTTTCGGACCTGCGGAACAGAATCTTATTTCACGGCAGGCAAAGTAAAAGTTTCCGAATGATCGGCATTCCTCGTCCGTTCCCAGCAGGTTGTCCCCATCTTTCCGCAACTCGATTTAAGCTGCACGGACAGGGTGCCTTTGAACTGCGGAGTCCGGCTTTTCACCGGCGTCGAAATAATAAAGTCCGTACCGGCCTGAAGTTTGGTCCTCCCCGTCAGGCTGCCTTCGTACATATTGACACAGGCCGTAGAGAACGGGGCGTAAGTCGTGCGCACGCCGCTCAGGATAAAAGACCACGAAGCCTTGCATTCCGAACCGTTATCCCCGTTATCGGCAATCGTTACGTCGTTTACCGTGTAGGTATGGCTGTTGGACACGGAAATTCCTCCGCTCAGCCCGACCGTAGCCCCGGCACTCTCACCTCCGAATTTATAGGAGACGTTCCCGCCCAGGTTCCAGGAGAATCCGGACGTATAGGACTGGCTCGACTGCGTGGAAGTGGGCGAACTGCGGTGAATCTTCACATCGTTCGCATTGCTCACCGGCTCGAACGTAACGTCCACCTGCCGGCCGAACCATTCGCATACCTTGGCGATTCCGCTGACGCTTTTACTATAAACTCCCACGTACGTATTTTTAAACGGGCAGGAAATCTCCTCGTGGATATAATAGTAATTACGCTGTTCGTCTTCGCTGAATGCATACCACACGTCGAACTCCACCTGGTAGTTATTCGTATGCGATCCTTTTTTCGAACTCCGGTAATCGCCCGACTCGATCTTCTGGGATTTATAAATATAGAATTTGGTCGCATTCATCAGTTGGGTCAGTTCTTTCTGCTCGTCCCCGCTTTTGGTCCCGTTCGCGGCCGACATCCCGGCTGTTCCGTTTACAGCAGCCAGCGCATCTTTAATTTCGGTCAGCGCCATATCGCACAACTCCCCCTGACTGAAATCGTCGGTAAAATCGCCGTCCGTATCGGTCGGTTCGAGCAGCATCGCAAGGCTCGCCGCTCCGGGCAGCGGACCGGTCCATATCCACAGGGGCAGTTCCCCGCCGTTAGGCTCCTCTTCCGCATCTCCGACCGCATACGGATTATAATTCTCCACCATGCGGCAAACCCGTTCGAAATCCCTTTCGGAACCTCCTTCCATAACCAACAGCACCCCCGCTTCATGCATCTTTTTCAGGGCGTCCAGTCCCGCCGCGTTCCCTACGATGGAAGACGCTTCATCCACGTTGAAAAGCAGGCAGTCTCCCTGCGACGGAATCGAAACGCCGTCCCATTTCTGAGCGGAAGCGAAACGCGATACGAAATTGTCTTTCAGCGAACAACTATCCGTCGCCGCATCCGCATCGGAAAAGAAATAGAGCGTCGTGTTCATTTTGACCTCTTCCTGATCCGTTTCCGGCTGCGGATCGACGTCGTACAAATCCGGGTCCACCGCATTGTCCACCGTCGGATCGTCCGTCCCTTCCTTTTCGTCCGCACAGCCGACCGTTCCCACGAACAGAGCGGCCGCTATCGCACAATACAATATCCTTTTCATCTGTTTTTTTAATTTGAACATGAAACAACGATTATATCGGCAAAGATACTGCATATGACCCGAAATCCGACATCGGAAAACGTAAATTATGACCCGGCCGAAACGTCGTTCGGCCGGAAACCTCAGGAACCGGCTTCATCCGCACCGGATTGCCCGCCTTGCTGCTTATGCGACTGAAAACGGCTCGTAATGTATACCGTAAAAATCGGGAACAGCATCATGCCCGACGCGGCCAGCACGACGGAAAGCACCTCGCCGGTACCCGTCCTCGCGAAGATATTCGACCCGACGGTGGTGACGTTCATAAAAGCCCACCACAGAGCCTCGCCGTAGGAAGTGACGGCAGGATTGACCGGATGCTCCAGCATGAAAAATACGAGACTGGCGAAATAGGTCAGCGACAGGATAATCAGAATATAGGAAACCAGCAGGCTGGTCAGTTTGCTGCGCGTGATCCACCCCACCGTAATAGCCAACCCGTATCCGCCGCGCACCAAGGGCATCAACCGGAAAATGTAGGAAATTTCCGAAGCCGGGTTCATCTGGAAATAGGGAACCAGATGCAGGTAGGGAATCGCGACCAGGAAGAAGAGGAAATTTCGCCAGACGAACCTCATCTTTTTCGGACTCAGGTACAGCCGGTAAAAAAAGTCGATCAAAAAAACGATACAGACCCAAAGCTGTATTTTCATGTACGACTTATAGTAAAGCTGCTGCGAATCGTGGAAAACTTCGAAAGACAGCGCAGCGATCACCAGCACGCTGCCCAACAACACCAGCACGTTCAGCAGATTGCGGATCGCTTTCTCGATGCGGGCGCGGACCGGAGGTTTCGAAAAGGCGGCCGGATCGCCCCCCGCCGTCCGAGACGGAACGGAAACAGAATTATTCATAACGATTGCGTAATTGGTTGAATACCCAATCCCACGCAAAAAAAATGCCTTACTGCCCCGCCCCCCGAAGATCGCGCGGTTTTCGCCGGACACTCCGCAGGGGCGCGGCACGATCAATCGTGTCCGAACGCGTAACTGATCCGCACGAACATGTTCCGGGGCGACGTGATGTCGGAATTGAAATTGACGATCGACGGCTGGCGGTTGAACATATTGTTCACGCCGACCGACAGCGTAACCCGCTGCGGGAACGTAGCATTGACGACGGCATCGCAAACCGCATATCCCTCGTGATGCGCCGTATAGGTTCCCGTCCAATATTTCATACTCGCCATCGAAGAGCCGGTCATGTCCAGCACCGGCATAAAGTCTTCGTAATCCTTGGCTCCCACGTAACGCACGGCGGCATTCAGTCCGATGTAGCATTTGCGGATCATAAAGCCGTAATCGGCCTGGAACGTCGCGGTATGCGGACTCGGGAAGATATACTGGGTGGAGCTCTCCGGAGCGTCGTCCGTCTGGTAGATATAGTTATAATTGGCCCGGACGAACAACCCGCGCGCCAACCGCACGTTAGCCATCACTTCCACGCCGGCGAACTGGCTGCGGTTGATATTCTCGTACTGTAAGATCGTCTCCATTCCTTCGGCATGTCCGCGCACGTCAATCTTATTGCGGAAAAAGCTTTTATAAGCGGTAGCCGAAAAATTGACGCCCTCGCGGTTGTATTCGGCGGCCAGCGAGACGTAGTGGTTCGTTTCGGGGCGCAGGCGGTCGTTTCCGCGGATCACGGTGGTTTGCCCCGGGATCGGCACCGTAAATTCCATATACATCTCCTTCAGCGACGGAGTCCGGTAGCCGCTGGCGTAATTCGCCCTGAGCGAACAGTGACCGACCGTATACTTGGCCGACAGTTTCGGCGTGACGCTCCATCCGAAACGGTTGTTGTAGTTGCCCCGCACGCCGGCTACGAAGCTGAGCGCATGCCCGTTGAGAATTTCGTCCTGGACGTACAGCGATCCGGAAGTCATGCTTTCCGGCGCGTCGAAACCGAGCGAATCGCGATTCAAGTCGAAACGCAGCCGCTCATTGACCATTTCGACGCCGGTCGTCAGCCGGTTGTACTCGCCGGCCTGAAGCGTCCACAGCAGACGCGGGATGTTGTACGAATGCCGTTGCTTGGGAACCGTCGCCGACGAAAGGCTGTCCAGGTTGCGGTAATAGCCGTCGTGCATGAACGACAGGTAAATCTTATTGTTCCTGTTCGGCGAGTGCTCCATCTGAGCCTTCACGTTGTAGCCGCTGTACGACTCGTAGGTCCACGGTTTCGAATTGTTCGACATCGGGTTCTCGTCGAGGATGCTGCCGTTGAAATCGTAGCGGTTCTTGCTGAAATAACTTCCGGTCACCTGAAACCTGAACTTATCGGACAGTTCGTAATCGAAACGCTGGCTGACATTGATGTCGCGCCACCCGCTGACGCTCAGTCCCCGCTTATCGGGCGCAACGCTGACCGTCGTATCGCGCACCGTCCGTCCGACGACGAATACCGGCATGCCGGTCGCCGGATCCATCTGCGGACGCATACCGACGACGTTGCCTTCCGGCCCGAGCACCGGAATCATCTTCGGCGTCATCATGTTTAGCGAATCGTAATGGCGCACTTCGTTTTTGGTTCCCACCAACCGGTAGGCATCGGTCGACCGGTACGAAAAAGCGGTCAGCGACTTGAACTTCCCGAGGTTGAAACCGATCGAGAAATCGCCCTTCAGGTTCGGCAGATCGAGCTTGTCGCGGTAAAATCGGCTGTCGCGCGGCGTAGCGCTGCCGGCCAGGCTGTCGCCTCCGTTTCGCTGGAACGGCGTGCCGTAACGCAGCGAGGCGTTGATTTCGTATTTTTGTACCGGCATCCGGGTAATCAGGTTTACGACGGCGCCCATCGCGTTCGAACCGTACAGCACCGAAGAAGCGCCGCGGACGATCTCGATCCGGGCGATGTTGTCCATCGGAATCCGCGCATAGTCGATGTTGCCGTAAGTTTCGCCGGCGATACGCTCCCCATCGACCAGGAACAGCACATAGCGCGCGTCCAACCCCTGGAACGACAGCGACGAACCGTAACCGGCCTGGTGGAACTCGACACCGGCAAGCTCCCCTTCGAGCGCCTGCTGCAAAGTCGCCACGCCGCGCCGCTGGATGTCTTTGGCCGTAATCACCCGGGTGATAATCGGGGTGTCTTTCAGCATCAGCGGCGTGCGCGTAGCCGTCACCACCACTTCATTCATATTGTAGGATAAACTGTCGGGGGGCAATGCGGAAACTTTTCCGGTTTCCGCCGCAAATCCGCGGGATACCGCTACGACAGACAGGACAAGGCATAAAATCCGTCTCTTCATTTGCTCTCTCAAAATTTAGGTTACCAAGCTCTCAATCTTTGCAAAGCTAAAACTTTTTTATAGAAAAATGGTATGCCCGATGAAAGAAAAACAAAACCGTTTTGTAACTTTGCGCACCCGGACAAGGTCGAAACAAACGTCGGAATACGCAGAGCCCCTATCCGGCCAATATTTAACAAGGCGCTTAACGCCGAAAATTCTTTTATGCCGAACGTTCGATATTACATTTTCCTGCTGGGTATGCTGTTTCTCGCGCCGGCCTGCCGCGAAAAGACCGCGAGCGATTTCGAAATCTGGGGACTGGACGTCTCGCGGCACCAGCAAAATGTCAACTGGGAAAAAGTCATCGAAAGCGAAAAACCTTATTTCGTACTGATCAAGGCCACCGAAGGAACGCTGATCGTCGATCCGACCTACGAACAGCACCGCAAAGAACTCGAAAAGGCAGGTATCCCGTGGGGAGCCTATCATTTTTTCGGACACCGCACCTCCGGCAAGGAGCAGGCGCGGAATTTTATTAAAACGGCCAAACTACAAAAGGGAAACTTCCTTCCGGTGCTCGACATCGAACCGCACCGTTTCATGACCGATCCGAAAAAAATGGTCCGAGAGGCGAAAGCCTTTTGCAACGAAATCAAACGCTACTACGGAACCAATCCGATCATATACTGCTCGACGAATTTTTACGAAACATACCTGCACGGAGACTTCAAGGCAAAAAACTACCCGCTTTGGATCGCCGATTACCGCGGGTGTCCCGAGCTGGACTGGCAAATCTGGCAGCATACCGATTCGCATACGATTTCCGGCATACGGCGCAAGGTCGACCGGAACGTCTTCCGAGGCAGTGAACAAGAACTTCAAAAGTTGATTTTGCAATGAATATAGAAACGGATTTTCTGGTCGTCGGCAGCGGTATCGCCGGACTCAGCTTCGCGCTGAAAGCCGCCGAATACGGAAAGGTAATGATCGTCACCAAAGGCGAGCTCGGCGAATGCAACACGGATTACGCGCAGGGCGGCATCGCATCGGTAATGTACGATCCCGACACGTTCGAGAAACACATCCACGACACGCTGGTGTGCGGCGCGGGCATTTGCGACCGGACGGCGGTCGAACAGGTCGTGACGCATGCGCCGACGGTCATCAAACAACTGATCCACTGGGGTGCGAAATTCGACAAGGACGGCTCGGGACGCTACGAACTGGCCCGCGAAGGAGGGCACAGCGAGCACCGCATCCTGCACCACAAAGACATCACCGGCCACGAGATCGAACGCGCGCTGATGCGCCGCGTCAAACGCCACCACAACATCGAAATCTACGAGCATCATTTCGCGGTCGACATCCTGACGCAGCACCACCTGGGCAAGTTGGTCAAAAAAAGCACGCCGGACATCACCTGCTTCGGCGCTTACGTGCTGAATCTAAAAAAGCATGAAATCTATACGGTGCTGGCCAAAATAACGGTCATGGCCACCGGCGGGGTCGGCAATATTTACCATACGACGACCAACCCGGCCGTAGCGACCGGCGACGGCATCGCGATGGTACACCGCGCGAAGGGAGCGGTCGAAAACATGCAGTTCCTACAGTTCCACCCGACCTCGCTGTACAACCCCGGCGAACGGCCGTCGTTTCTGATCAGCGAGGCGATGCGCGGATTCGGCGCGCTGCTCAGGCTGCAAAACGGCAAGGAGTTCATGCACAAATACCACCCGATGGGGTCGCTCGCGCCGCGCGACGTTGTGGCGCGCAGCATCGACCACGAAATGAAAATATCGGGCGACGAATTCGTTTACCTCGACATCACGCACAAAGACCCGAAAGAGGTCATCAACCACTTCCCGAACATTTATCAGAAATGCCTGTCGGTCGGCATCGACCTGACCAAGGATATGATCCCGGTCGTGCCGGCGGCGCATTACTGCTGCGGCGGCGTGAAGGTCAACCTGAACGGGGAGTCGTCGATCCGGCACCTGTACGCGCTCGGCGAAACCTCTTCGACCGGTCTGCACGGCGGCAACCGCCTGGCGTCGAATTCGCTGATGGAAGCCGCCGTCTATGCCGACGTAGCGGCGCAGCACGCCATCTCGCTGCTGAATACGATCGAGTTGCAGCGCAATATTCCGGCCTGGGACTACGAAGGCACGGCCATCCCGGAAGAGATGGCGCTGATTACGCAGAATTACAAGGAGATGCAGTTGATCATGAGTAATTATGTCGGCATCGTGCGCTCGAACCTGCGGCTCGAACGGGCCAAACGCCGCCTCGAAATCATTTTCAAAGAGACCGAGGAGTTGTACCTGAAATCGACCCTCAGTCAGCACCTGTGCGAACTGCGCAACATGATCGCCGTGGGCTATCTGATCATCAAGCAAGCCGAGGCGATGCACGAGAGCGTCGGGCTGCACTACTCGATCGACTATCCGGCCAAACCCGTAAACATGGAATAATGTTCAGAATAACCGCCTTTCTACTGTGCGCGCTGGCGCTGCTCGGCTCGTGCGCGAACGAACGGCAGGACGACCGGACGGCCGACCTGCGCGGCAAAAGCGTGCTCGTATTCACCGGACATGGCGACGGCTATGTACATGAAAATATCGCGGCGTCGGCGCGGATGCTGCAGGAGATGGCCGCCGAAAACGGCTTTGCGGCGGATACGACGTCCGACACGGCCGTATTCTGCGACGACTCGCTGGCGAAGTACGATGCGATCGTCTACGCGAACGCGAGTTACGTCGAACCGCTGCTTGACTCCGCGCAGCGCGGCGCGTTCGAACGGTTCGTCCGTCGGGGCGGCGGCTTCGTCGGCCTGCATGCGGCAGCCTGCACCGGGCGCGGCTGGGAATGGTTCACGCAGATGATCGGCGGGCGCTTCGATTTTCATCCGCCGCTGCAACGACTGACGTTGAAAGTGGTCGACCAATCCCATCCTTCGACCGCACAGTTGCCCGATACGCTACAAACCGAAGACGAACTGTACGTATTCAAACGGCTGAACCCCAGAGCGCGGATCCTGGCTATTTGGGAAACCGCCGGCGTGGACTGGGCCGGCCGCAAACCGGAAGCGCTGACGCCGAGCATTCCCGCCGTATGGTGCAACCAGTTCGACGGCGGGCGCAGTTGGTACACCGCCCTGGGACACGACAGCCAAAATTACGACGACCCGCAATACCGGGCGCAGGTGCTCGGCGCACTCCGTTGGGTCGTCGCCGGGCCGGCTCCGGAAAAACAACCGTAACACCGTAACGAACACGCTTAACGAAACGATGGAATTAGAACAGGAAATACGACGCAGGCGGACATTCGCCATCATCAGCCATCCGGACGCAGGGAAAACGACGCTGACCGAAAAACTGTTGCTCTTCGGCGGGGCCATCCACGTAGCCGGGGCCGTCAAGTCGAACAAAATCAAAAAGGGAGCCACGTCCGACTTCATGGAGATCGAACGACAGCGAGGAATCTCGGTCGCCACATCGGTCATGGGCTTCGAATATAAGGATGTAAAAATCAACATTCTGGATACGCCGGGGCACGAAGATTTCGCCGAAGACACCTACCGCACGCTGACGGCCGTCGACAGTGTGATCATCGTGATCGACGGAGCCAAAGGCGTCGAAACGCAGACCCGCAAGCTGATGGAAGTGTGCCGGATGCGCAATACGCCCGTAATGGTTTTCATCAACAAACTCGACCGGCCGTGCAAAGATCCGTTCGACCTGCTCGACGAGATCGAAAAAGAGCTGAAAATCAAGGTGCGTCCGCTGGCATGGCCGATTAGCACCGGGCCGACGTTCAAAGGCGTGTACGACCTGTACGGCGACCGGCTGTCGCTATTCTTCGGCGCCGACAAGCAGTCGGCCGAAGGGGAAACGCTCGACGTCAAGCTGAACGATCCGGCTATCGACAGGTACATCGAACCGTTCACGCAGCATCTGCGCGACGACCTGGAACTGGTCGAAGGGGTCTATCCGCCGTTCGAACTGGACAGTTACCGGGCCGGAACGGTCGCGCCGGTTTTCTTCGGCAGCGCGCTGAACAATTTCGGCGTCCGCGAGTTGCTCGACTGTTTTATCGACATCGCCCCGTCGCCGGGGAAATCGCATACGGCGCAACGCGACATCGACCCGTACGAACCTAAACTGACCGGATTCGTCTTTAAAATCCATGCGAACATGGACCCGAACCACCGCGACAGGATCGCCTTCCTGAAGATTTGTTCGGGAGTTTTCGAACGCAATAAACCGTACCTGCACGTACGCTCCGGCAAAAACATCAAGTTCGCCGCGCCGACCGCATTTATGGCCGAAAAGAAATCGGTGATCGACGAAGCCTATCCGGGCGATATCGTCGGCCTGCACGACACCGGCAACTTCAAAATAGGCGACACGTTTACCGAAGGCGAACAGTTGCAGTTCGTCGGCATCCCGAGCTTCTCGCCGGAGTTGTTCCGTTACATCGAAAACGGCGACCCGATGAAATTCAAGCAACTGGCCAAAGGGATCGACCAACTGATGGACGAAGGCGTGGCCCAGCTGTTCACCAGCAAGATGAACGGCCGCAAGATCATCGGCACGGTCGGGGCGTTGCAGTTCGAAGTGATTCAGTACCGGCTCGAACACGAATACGGCGCGCTGTGCCGCTACGAACCGGTGCAGGTGTACAAAGCCTGCTGGGTCGAGTCGGATAACGAGGCGCAAATGGAGGATTTCCGCAAACGGAAGTTCAACAGCATGGCGCTCGACAAGCACGGCCGCGAAGTCTTCCTTGCAGACACTTCGTACGCGCTGTCGCTGGCCCAGGAGAAATTTCCGGACATCCGGTTCCACTTCACATCCGAATTTTAAGATACGCCGATAGTTTATAATAATCCGGATAACAAAATCACAATAAAAAATTTTGTTATCCGGATTATTTATTTTAATTTTAGTTCCTGAATATTATATATTATTGCTTATGAAATAAAAAATACATTATTCTTTGAGATGAATGAAAGCACATAATTCAAGATGTAACCGATTGTTGCATACTCAATATCTATCGCTATAAATTAATGTGTATTAAAAACTTCAACCTAATTATCTATTATGAAAAAGATCAAATTACTAGGATTCATTTGCGCCGTATTTACAGTCATTACATTTTGGGCATGCTCCAAAGACAGCGAAAGTTATCAACCCGACGAATTTCTCCAATTCAGCGGTAACGTGAATTTCTCACAGCTTAACAACGCCGAATCCGTTATATTACAAAAAGCGCAAAAAAGAATCGACAAGCACATCCGCCTTTCGAACGGACAGTTTTCGATGGACATTCAATCGGGAAAAGAAGCGGGCATGTCGGAAGAAATATTCAATTTTTTCTCCAACTGCATGAAATCCAGCAACGAAAATATTCGTAAAGCACAATCTGCCGGATTTGCCGTTATTCAGACAGGCTCAAAAAGTCTTCAGATCATCAATCCTGACAAACAGATACCTTTTGCATTAACAAAAACAGATACCGAGATTCCCGAAGGTGGAATTACCGGAGTTCAATCTTTCTGGTGGGGAAGTAAAACTTATTTTTCCAATGCTGATTTAAAAGAAGCGGCTGATATATTAAATACGGGAGGTGATCTTAGTGCTTTATTAGGAGGATTCGGCTTTATACCGGCCGCAGTCACAAGCTGTTTATTAAACTGGCAAGCAAGGGAATATGCGAAGGCAGCAGAAAATAATCCCAATGGAATAGTCATATCAGAAGTCGCCGGAGTCATTAAGATCGGTGAAAGCGGTCAAAATCCTGGCGACATTGTAGATTTAGATGATTGGGTATTATGATATCAAAAAAAATCATGGTATACAAAGATTTACTGACAGTTCTTGCGATAACAATAATTGCAGTGTTACTGTTGATTGAAAGTATTCTGTCTAAAGCATGGGATGGGGTATTTCTAATTGTTTTTTTATCGATTTGTTTTATATGTAATGGACTCATTAAAAATAAAACGATTTTGTGGATTGTCAGAATGGTATTATTTGCAATCGCGATTATAAATCTTATTTATCATAAGGAACTTTTTGGCCGTTAAGTTTTTTATGAAAATGTTTTCGGATAGATGATAAACCGGGATTAACTAATAATTATCATGATTGCAAAATAACAAAAGACAAAGAAAAGCTCCTCTATATCCTATTTATGATATTGGGAATAGTATTAGTAATAAGTAGTATCCAGTCTCATTTTTGGTTTAGAGCTTTTTCAACCAGCCTAATTGTTAATAGTTATTTATTTGTTACATCTTTATTAAAAATAAAATCATTTCACGTGCCATAAGATGGAGCCTGGCAGTCGTGTAGATCTTTTATTATTTTTCGCGATAAAATTTTTGGCAGTTAGGACTTTCGTTATTGCACTTTTTCAGGATCCGGCTGAAATCGGTTTCAGCCGGATCTTGATTTGACGATCGATTAAAATCCGCTACCTCATACAACAGACTGACATGTATCAAATAGTAGGCATCGTACTTATGTTAGTGAGTTGCATCGGAAGTGTGTTGTTGCCGCATTACTTCGATTGGAATACGGAACAATCCATGACACTGCGATTGGTTACCGCTCTGGTCTTATCGGTAGTGTCTATCCGATTGTGCGGAATATTCCCGCGCAAAGTTCTTTCGCTAAACCGCGGAGAACAGTTTCTCTATATATGGCTAACCGCCATAGGATGCCTCTGCTTGTTGTCCGGACAGCCGTCCGCCGAACCGCTGTTTTCCGCCGGTTTGATCGGAAGCCTGTTTTTACTGCTAAAATATTGTTTTAACGAAACGACGATCCGCAGGCTGTTTATTCCGCTGGTCGCCACCGGTTGCTGCGAAGCCACTTACGGACTGTTACAAAACAAATCCGTTCTGGGAGCGCAGGGGCACTTCGATAACCCGGCCGGATTCGCCGCAACGATGGTCGCATTGCTGCCGTTCGCAATCCTGTTGATCCGGGAAACCGGAACGCTGAATCGAACAGTCGGCATCAGCGGCACACTGCTTTTTATCACCGCCATCGTCGTATCGGAATCACGAGCCGGTATCGTAGCCGCCATCACCATAGGACTATTATCGCTGCCCCGGGGGCTGTTTCGCCGCTTCTGCCGCCGCATCCGGATTGTATCCGGCGCTTTCCTGCTCTTTTTCCTGATCGCATGTACGGTTTTACTATACCAGTACAAAAAAGATTCGGCGGACGGACGCCTGCTGATCTGGCAGTGCTCCTGGAATATGATCCGGGACCGGCCACTGCTGGGGCACGGGCCAAACGGATTTACCGCCAAATACATGTTATACCAGGCCGATTATTTCGCCGAAAAACCGGACAGCCGCTTGGCTCCGCTGGCAGACAATACCAAACACCCTTTCAATGAGTATCTCGGATGTGCGGTAAGTTTCGGTCTATTGGGAATCCTGCTCCTGGGCGGTCTTTTCATCGCTATGTTGCTCATATCTCCGAAAAAAACTCCATACAAAAAAACGGGTTTGACCTCGATTGCGGCAATAGCTGTTCTTGCCTTGTTCAGCTACCCGTTGCATTATACGATCATGCTCTGTTTCCTAACGCTCGATCTGTTCCTGGTGACCGGAAAGGAAAAAACGCCCGAACGCAGGATTCCGATCCGGATAATTCGGTTATCGGTAATTCCTTTCGCCCTTTTCTCGATCTCCACAACTGTCAGGCGGATTAAATCGGAAATACATTGGAACAAATCGAAGCAAACGATCCTCGCAGAAGCAAATTCCAGAGGATACGACGATTTGTATTCCGATTTAGGCGGCGAACCGTTGTTTTTATATAATTACGGAGCCGTGCTCAACCGTATCGGAAAATACAGACAAAGCCGCCTGATTTTAACCGAATGCGAAAAGCAATTCAATGACTGCGACTTACAAATAATCCAAGCGGACAACTATTTCCGGATCGGAAATTACAAACAGGCCGAAATACATGCAAAACTGGCTTCAAATATGTGCCCTAACCGTTTTGTTCCATTATATCAACTGGTTGAAATTTACGACAAAACCGCAAGGGAAGAAGAAGCCGTCTCATTGGCCCGGCACATGATCGATATGAAAGTAAAAGTTCCTTCGGAAACCGTATCTCTGATACGATACCGGATAGGAAAATTACTCGAAAAGGGAGAGTAAACACCTTCCAAAAACATACATTCCTATACAGCTCCGTACGCCGAATTTTCAAATTATAGAAATTCCTATTAACAACGTCCGTTTTCTTTGGAAAACCGCCGGATAAACTATATCTTGGCAACCAAACCTAACACCTTTGAAACCCTACATACGCTTTACCTTCGCCTTTTTATCGCTTCTGTCGGCAGGTACCGCGCTCGCCCAAACCAAAACGGGATCACTGCACGGCGTAGTGGTCGATTCGGCGCAGCGTGTCCCGCTGATCGGAGCGACCGTAACCGTCGCTTCGCCTTTCGACACGGTCACCGTAATCACCGACAGGCAAGGAGCTTTCTCGATCGGACGAATACGCGATACGCTCGTCCGCACCCGAATCTCATACATCGGCTACCGGGATTTTTCGAGCCGGGTACGGATCGGGCCGAAAGGCACGCGGATGGATACGGTGGCGCTCGGAACGGCCGATTACCAGCTCGAAGCGGCCGTCGTACAGGGCGAACGCCCGCTGATGGGGCAGCGCGGCGACACGCTGATTTACCACGCCGAAGCGATACGAGTGCTGCCCGGCGACGAGAGTATGCAGTTGGTGCTGCGGATGCCCGGCATGGAAGTCAAAGACGGAAAGATCACCGTGATGGGGAAAGTCGTCGAACGCACCTACGTCGACGGCAGGCCGCTGTTCGGAGAAAATTCCGAATCGGCGCTGCAATACCTCGAAGCCCGCGACGTGATCGATATCCAGGTATACGAAGAGCTGGTCGAAGAGGAAAAAATCAAGAACAACGCGAACGGGAAAAAACGCACGGTCATGAACCTCATAACCCGCAGCAAACCCGAAAAGAGCATCAACGTCCGCGTCGAGGGCGGCTACGGAACCGACCTGGACAAAGGGGCCGACGGTCGGCACGGAGAGCGTTACCGGGCCGGCGGGACATACCGCTATTTCTCGGAAAAACGAAGCATGGGCGTACGCGCAGGAACCAACAACAGCAGCCAGGGGTCGGGCTACAATAAAAACACCTACGCCTCGGCCGACTTTTCGAAGCGCTGGGGGAAAGAATTTTTCATCGACGGCAATTACAGCTACAACAACGATTTCAACCGCTCGCAGTCGATCTCCCGGCAGGTTTATTTTCCGACTGAGGATTACCAGTCGCGCACTTACGACGATACGTCCAGAACCGAAAACGGATCGCAGAACCACCACGTCTCGTTGCACATGCGCTACAATACGAAAAACGACTTTCTGTTTTTCGCCCCGAACGCCCGTTTCTCGCGCAGCGTCTCCCGGAGTTACCGCGGCGCGCTGAACATGCTCGACGGCGAAACGCTGAACCAGGTCGCCACCTCGCAACGCAGCGACGGCGACAGTTACAACATCTCCGAAAACCTGGCCTGGTCGCATGCGTTCAAAGAAGGGAAGCACGGATTCAGCCTGTCCGCGGACGGCACGCTGAGCAAAAACAACGACGACGGCTGGCAGGTCGATTCGCTCTCTTCAACCAGCGACCGCACCTACTTGGAAAACACGGCCGAAGGTCACAACCGTTCCGTTTCGGGCGGCATCGGCTACTTCTACCGTTTCAAGGAAAAATACTCGGTCGGGATCAATTATCACATTTCCTATGAAAACAGCCGGTCGAAACGGCTTGCCGTCGACCGTTTCACCGGGCAGGTCGACACCTCGCTGACCTACGACTACTCGCGCAACTATACGACCCAGAACTACACCTTCAACATCAGCCATTTCACCGAGAAGCTCTACTTCGCCGTCAATGCCGGATACCGGTCTTCCCGGCTCAACAAGGACGAAGCGTTCCCGGACGAACGGCGCGACCGGATCACGTTCCGCAGCTTCCAGCCTTCGGCGTCGCTGAACTATACGATCAGCCCGACGCGGCGCATCTACGTCAACTACTCGTCCAACGCGCAACAGCCCGGGGTCGAACAGCTCCGCAACGAACTGAACTACCAGAATCCGCTCAGTCTGTCGGGCGGCAATCCGGATCTGAAACAAAGCAACATGCACTCGGTATACATCGGATATACCGCCGCCAAAACCGAAAAATCGCGCACGTTCAGTCTCAACTTCAACGGTAGCGTCACCGCCCGCGAGATCGCCACCAAACAGGTATTCTTCACCGAAGACACGCCGCTGCCCGAATACAACGGCTACATCGCTCCGAAAGGCGCTACGCTGACCACGCCGGTCAACGTGAACGGCGCCGGATCGATGCGGCTCGGCGCCGGCTACTCGCTGCCGGTCAAAGCGCTCGACATCACGTTCAGCGCCAACGCCGGATGCGCTTACAGCCGGCGCCCCACCTATATCGGCGACGAGCTGAACTACACGAACAGCCTCTCTCCGAACCTCAGCCTCAGCTTGATCGGCAACAAATCCCTCGTCTACCAGTTTTCGCTGTACACCAATACGGCGTACAACCGCACGTCAAACTCCCGGAAATCGGACAACAACACGATCAACCAGACCGTAGCGACGAACCTGACCGTCAACATCGTCAAAAAGATATACGTCACGGCCAACTACAACTACTCGCTCTACCACAACTTCTCGTACGCCGACGGCGACGTAAACACGCACATCCTGAACCTAACGTTCGGCTGCAAGCTGTTCAAAAAACGACAGGGCGACATCAACATCACCGCCTACGACCTGCTGAACCGCACCGCCAACTTCTCGACCAGCATGTTGGCCGACTACATCAGCTATAACTGGACGCAACGCTCCGGACGCTATCTGATGTTGAACCTCAGTTACAAATTCGACAAAACGGGAAAACTGAAAAAGAGAGATTAGCATCCGGAAACTGCCGGAACAGGAAAAACAAGAATTTGCTAAACTTTTTTAAAAACAACCGGAAATTTCGTACATTTGCAGCCTACTTATTACGGACTTTTGCAATCAATCCACACCCTATGAGCATCTCTGAACTTAGCGAACAGGAACAGATCCGGCGCAACTCGCTGGCCGAACTGCGTAAACTGGGCATAGAGCCTTACCCGGCGGCCAAATACGAAGTGACGGCAACCGCCGCGCGGATCGCTGCGGAGTACGATCCCGACAAAGGAAATTTCCAGGAGGTTTCGATTGCCGGACGGATCATGTCGCGGCGGATCATGGGAAGCGCCTCGTTTTTCGAACTGCAGGACCACACCGGCCGGATTCAGGTGTACGTCAAACGCGATGACATCTGCAACGGCGATCCCGAATCCACGCTGTACAACAAGGTTTTCAAAAAACTGCTCGATATCGGCGACATCGTCGGCATCCGGGGATTCGCCTTCATTACGAAGACCGGAGAACTGTCGGTGCATTGCAAAGAACTCACGGTACTGAGCAAATCGCTGCGCCCGCTGCCGGTCGTCAAAGAAAAGGACGGGCAGGTATACGACGCCTTCAGCGATCCGGAACTGCGTTACCGCCAACGTTATGTCGACCTGATCGTCAATCCGCAGGTACGCGAAGTATTCCTCAAACGCAGCAAGATCGTCAACACGATGCGCGCGTTTTTTAACGAACAGGGATACGTGGAGGTCGAAACGCCGATCCTACAGTCGATTCCGGGGGGAGCTTCGGCCCGTCCGTTCGTCACGCACCACAATGCGCTGGACATCCCGCTTTACCTACGGATCGCCAACGAGCTGTACCTGAAGAAACTGATCGTCGGCGGATTCGACGGCGTATACGAATTCGGCAAGGACTTCCGCAACGAAGGTATGGACCGTACGCACAATCCGGAGTTCACCGTAATGGAGATATACGTCGCGTACAAAGATTACATCTGGATGATGGGATTCGTCGAAGAGATGCTCGAACGCGTGGCAAAAGCGTTGCACGGCAAGACCGAAGTTATGATCGACGGTCGTGAGATCAGTTTCGCCCGGCCGTTCCGCCGCGTTACGATGACCGATGCGATCCGCGAGAAAACCGGCTTCGACATCACCGGCAAGAGCGAAGGCGAGCTGCGCGAAGCCTGCAAAAAGCTGAACGTGGAAACCGACGAGACGATGGGCAAAGGCAAGCTGATCGACGCGATCTTCGGACAGTACTGCGAAGAAGATCTAATCCAGCCTACTTTCGTAACGGACTACCCGATCGATATGTCGCCGCTGTGTAAACGCCACCGCAACAACCCCGACCTGACCGAGCGGTTCGAGTTGTTCGTCAACGGCAAAGAACTGTGCAACGCTTATTCCGAGCTGAACGACCCGATCGACCAACTGGAACGCTTCCAGGAACAGTTGCGGCTCAGCGAAAAAGGCGACGACGAAGCGATGTTTATCGATATGGATTTCGTCCGAGCGCTCGAATACGGTATGCCGACCTGCTCGGGAATGGGAATAGGAATCGACCGACTGACGATGTTCATGACCGGACAGACGACGATTCAGGACGTGCTGTTCTTCCCGCAAATGCGGCCCGAAAAAGCGGCGCAGAAAGATCCGGAAGAGAAATACGCGGCGGCCGGCGTTCCGGCCGAATGGGTTCCGGTATTGCAGAAAATGGGCTTTTTGACCGTCGACGCACTGAAAAAACTGTCGGCAGGCAAGCTGTTCAACGACCTGTGCGGCTATAACAAGAAAAACAAGCTGGGACTGAAAAACCCGACTGCCGACGAAGTAAAAACGTGGGTGGAGTAACGGCAGTACCGATCAACGAAAAGACATCAAGGATTAAATACCGAAAAATTATGAGAAAGAAAGTAGTAGCAGGTAACTGGAAAATGAACACCACCCCTGCGGAAGGCGTAGAATTGTTGAAAGGCGTAGCCGCACTGAAAGGCGACGTTTGCTCGTGCGTGAACTTCATCGTAATTCCGCCGTTTACGCACCTGTCCGAGATCGTAAAGAACGCCAAAGGAACCGGCATCGCCGTCGGAGCGCAGAACTGCGCCGCCGAAGCCAAAGGTGCCTACACCGGCGAAGTTTCGGCTAAGATGATCGCTTCGCTGGGCGTGGAATACGTGATTCTCGGCCACAGCGAACGCCGCGAATATTACGGCGAAACCAGCGCTACGCTGAACAAGAAAATGGTTCAGGCCTACGAAAACAACCTGATCCCGATCTATTGCGTCGGCGAAAAACTCGAAGAACGCGAAAACGGCAAATATTTCGACGTGGTGCGCGCGCAGATCGAAGAAGTGGTTTTCAACCTGACCCCGGAACAGTTCTCGAAACTGATCATCGCTTACGAACCCGTATGGGCGATCGGAACCGGTAAAACAGCTACCGCGGAACAGGCTCAGGAAATCCACGCGTTCATCCGCAAGGTGTTGGCCGAAAAATTCGGCGACGCCGCAGCCAATACCGTGATCCTGTACGGCGGAAGCTGCAAACCGAGCAACGCTGCCGAACTTTTCGCCAAGGAAGACGTCGACGGCGGCCTGATCGGAGGCGCCGCTTTGGTAGCGTCCGACTTTATCGGCATCGGCAAAGGTTTTTCGAAATAATCTGTTACCGGATTTCAAACGAAGGGGCCGCGGTTTCGAAACCGCGGCCCCTTTGTTTTTCTGCGAAACTTGCTTATCTTAGCGCGGTAACTATTCTCATATCTGAATGGAAATTGTCATAATTATCGGGCTGATCCTTTTGAACGGCTTATTGTCGATGTCGGAAATCGCGATGGTGTCAGCCCGGAAATCCCGCCTCGAAGCGGACTCCAAAAAAGGCAGCCGGGCGGCGCGTACCGCCCTCAAATTAGCCAACAGCCCCGATACATTTTTGTCTACGATCCAGATCGGCATCACGCTGATCGGCATCTTGACGGGTCTCTATTCCGGCGAGGTGCTGGCGCAGAATTTCGGCAAAGTAATCGCAACGATCGAGCCGCTGCGGACGCACGCGGTAGCCATCGCCCAGACGCTGATCGTTGCGATCGTCACTTACCTGACGCTGATCGTCGGGGAGCTCGTCCCGAAACGAATCGGGATGCAGGCTGCCGAAAAGGTCGCCAAACTGGTGGCGCGGCCGATGAACGTACTGTCGAAAATCGCGCTGCCATTCGTATGGCTGCTGTCAAAGAGCACTTCCGGCATGCTGCGCCTGCTCGGAATCAATACGCTGGGAGAAAGCAAAGTCACCGAAGACGAGATCAAAGCGATCATCCAGGAAGGAACCGTCGGCGGCGAGATCCAGGAAGTCGAACAGGACATCGTGGAACGCGTATTCAACCTCGGCGACCGCAACGTAGGGTCGATCATGACGCACCGCAGCGAACTGGTGTGGCTGAACATCGACGCCACGAACGACGAGATCGAACAAATCGTCAAAAACAACCTGTTCAACACCTATCCGGTGGCCGACCGGAATCTCGACTCGATCGCCGGCGTAGTGTACCTCAAAGACCTGTTCGGACGGTTGGACGAAGAGGGATTCTCGCTGTCGAAAGTGATTCGCCCGGCCCAATACATTCCGGAGAACCTGAGCGTTTACAATGCGCTCGAACTGATGCGGACGACCGGCGGACGCTACGGCATCGTCACCGACGAATTCGGCAGTATCGAAGGGATCGTAACGTTCAAAGACATCATCAAGGCGCTGGTAGGCTCGATGCCCGAAGCGGGCGAAGAACAGGACATCGTCGCCCGCGACGACGGCAGTTATCTGATCGACGGACAGATCCCGTTCTACGACTTCCTCGCGTTCTTCGACCAGGAGGAACTGTACAACGAATTCAATTACAACACGCTCAGCGGGCTGATCCTCGAAGAGCTGGAACATATCCCGCAAACCGGCGAAAAGCTTTCGTGGCGCAATTTCAACTTCGAGATCGTGGATATGGATGCGGCCCGAATCGACAAAGTCCTCGTATCCATGAAACCGGCTGCGAACGGCGAACCGGCATAACATAACGTCGGAATCGGAACAAGAAACCGGCAAAACAAGAAGCGGGGCGGAGAACCAAAATTTTCCGCCCCGCTTTTCAATACCGGAATAATTTACCTGCCCAGCGCTTTCAGACCGGCCATCATCCCCATGATCGACGAGAAGAAAATGATCCACATCGCGATCGCAATCGCGATCCAGATCAAAGACGCCTTACAGTAATTGGCTTTCGTCTTGTTAACCCCGCCGCCGAAAGCCCAGACGAACAGCATCACGATATTAACCAGCGGAATCGCGAGTATCAGCATGACCAACATCCATTCGCCCACCGAGACGACGGGCGTTTGTTCTGCGGGTTGTTGTTGCACCGGAACGTTCTGCACCGGATTTCCATGATCGTCCAATATTTCCATAGCATGAAGTTTTAAAGGGCTCGTTCAACCATCTTCTTGTTTTCTGAAATAACCTTATTCCTCCGTTTTCGAACCGGTCTCGGCGGAGTCCTTTTCCTCCTCCCCGAACCACCGTTCGAACGTTTCGTTGTACGGGGCACGGGCGATTCCGCGCTCCGTAACGATCGCCGTGATCAGGTTGGCCGGGGTCACGTCGAAAGCCGGATTGTAGACTTTGACATCGTCCGGAGCCATACGCCGGGCATACCACATGTCGGTCACCTCTTCCGATCCGCGCTCCTCGATGACGATCGCATTCCCGTCCGGACAGCGCCGGTCGATCGTCGACGTAGGCCCCAGCACGTAGAACGGAATCCCGTAATGCCGCGCCATGATCGCCAGTCCCGACGTACCGACCTTATTAGCCGTATCCCCGTTCATCGCGATCCGGTCGCAACCGACGATAACCGCCTGTACCCAGCCTTTCCGCATCACTACGGAAGCCATGTTATCGCATATCAGCGTGATATCGACTCCGGCGTAACGCAACTCATAAGCGGTCAGGCGCGCGCCTTGTAGCAACGGACGCGTTTCGTCGGCATACACTTTGAAATTATAACCCTGCTGCTGCCCCAAATAGACCGGAGCCAAAGCCGTTCCGTATTCCGAAACCGCCAAATGACCGGCATTGCAGTGCGTCAGTATCCCCATTCCGGGACGCAGCAGCGATAGGGCGTACACGCCGATCCGGTGACACGAGGCGGCATCTTCATCCCGAATCGCCAGAGCTTCGCGCAGCATTTGCCGTTTAATCCTGGAAACGGGCAGTTCCCGGTTGCGTAGTACGCACCGTTCCATCCGCTCCAACGCTGCCGACAGGTTCACCGCCGTCGGACGGGACGATTCGAAATAATCGCGGATTTCGACGAACCCCTTGTAAAAGTCATCGAACTTCCTTGCACGCAGCGATTTGCAACACACGTAAATCCCGTAAGCCGCCGTAATGCCGATCGCCGGCGCACCGCGAACCTTCAACCGGTGAATAGCGTCCCATACCGCTTCCTTCGTCGATAGCGACAGGTAAACTTTCTCACCGGGCAGGCTCGTCTGCTCCAGAATGATAACGGCATTCGCCTCTACATCCAGCCGGACCGCCTGCAAATCGGTAAACAATTGTCCCATGATTCAGTTTTCAAGTCCTCACACAAAGTTATATTTTTTCGCTATAACCTGCAAACGCCGCAACGATTCTTCCTACCCGATACTTCAAAAAGACATTCGGACGCATATTTGCGTCCGAATATCCCATTCGATTCCCAGAGTACCGGATCAGACCTTGACTTGAAGGTACCGGTCGATCGCTTTGGCGGCCCGACGACCCGCGCCCATGGCGAGAATCACCGTCGCCGCGCCGGTCACAGTGTCCCCGCCGGCAAAAATACCTTCGCGGGACGTCTGCCCCCGCTCGTCGTCGGCCACGATACAGCCGCGCCGGTTGGTCTCCAAACCGTGCGTGGTCGATGCGATTAGCGGGTTCGGCGAGGTCCCGAGCGCCATAATCACCACGTCGCACTCGATATCGAACTCCGAGCCCTCGATTTCGATCGGAGAACGGCGCCCCGACTGATCGGGTTCGCCGAGTTCCATCCGCACGCAGCGGATTCCCCGCACCCAGCCTTTGTCGTCGCCGAGTACCTCGACCGGATTGGTCAACATCTGAAAAGCGATCCCTTCCTGTTTGGCGTGATGCACCTCTTCGACGCGCGCCGGAAGCTCCGTTTCGCTGCGGCGGTAGACGATATGCGCATCGGCGCCGAGACGGGCCGCCGTCCGAACGGCGTCCATCGCGACGTTACCGCCCCCGACCACCACGACCCGTTGGCCGACATAGATCGGCGTATCGTAACGATCGTCGTAAGCCTTCATCAGATTCGCCCGGGTCAGAAATTCGTTCGCCGAAACCACCCCGTTCAGGTTCTCGCCGGGAATACCCATAAAACGCGGCAGTCCCGCGCCCGACCCGATGAACACGGCCGAATAGCCTTCTTCGTCGAGCAGCGAATCGACCGTCACGGTACGTCCTACGATCACGTCGGTTTCGATCTCGACGCCCAGCTTCAATACGTTCTCGATCTCTTTGGCCACGACCTTTTCTTTCGGCAGGCGGAATTCGGGAATTCCGTATTGAAGCACGCCGCCGGCCTTATGCAGCGCTTCGAAAATCTTGACGCCGTATCCCATTTTAGCCAGGTCGGAAGCGCAGGCCAGACCGGCCGGGCCGCTGCCGACGACGGCCACTTTTTTACCGTTGGGCGCAGCCGTCGCAACCGCTTCGCCGCCGTTGGCAATGCTCCAGTCGCCGACGAAACGTTCCAGTTTGCCGATCGCGACCGGCTCGCCCTTGATACCGAGGATGCAGGAGCCTTCGCACTGGCTCTCCTGCGGGCATACGCGCCCGCACACCGACGGCAGCGAACTGTCCTGACCGATGATGCGCGCAGCTTCGGCGAAATCGCCCTTGACAACCTGCTCGATAAACTTCGGTATTTGCAACGAAACGGGGCAGTGCTCTACGCAACGCGGCTTTTTACAATCCAGACAACGGCTCGCTTCGAGCTGAGCCTCCTGAAGGTCGTAACCGTAACAAACCTCCTCGAAATTGGTGACCCGCACTTTCGGGTCCTGCTCCCGAACGGGAACACGGGGTATTTTATTTGCCATTTTTATTCTGAAAACAATTGCTCCGGCCACGGCGGCCGGAATACCGTTCGATCGTCCGGGGAGACCTACCGGTCGAGCCCCACCTTGCAGACATGCCCTTCGGCACGCTCCTGCTCTATTTTCGCCTTGCGGCTTTCGATGGTCTTGTACATGCCTTGACGGCGCATCGCTTCGTCGAAATCGACCTCGTGCCCGTCGAACTCCGGGCCGTCCACGCACGTGAAGCGCGTCTTGCCGCCGACCGTTACCCGGCAGGCCCCGCACATGCCCGTACCGTCGACCATCAGCGTATTCAGGCTGACGATCGTCTTCAGACCGTACTGCTTCGTCGTCTTGGCCACGAACTTCATCATAATCATCGGACCGATGGCGATCACTTCGTCATAGCGTTTCCCCTGCTTATCGATCAGGTCGCGCATCAGGTCGGTCACCATACCGTGAAAACCGGCGCTACCGTCGTCGGTAGCGATATATACGTTTCCGGCAACCTGCTTCATCATGTCGACGAAAATCAGCGTATCCTTATTCTTGGCGCCGATAATCACATCGGCTTTGATCCCATGCTGCGAGAGCCATTTGACCTGCGGATAGACGGGGGCCGTCCCGACGCCGCCGGCGATGAACAGTATCTTCCGCGAACGCAGCGTTTCGATATCTTCGTGCACGAAATCCGACGGCCGGCCCAGAGGACCCGCGAAATCGGCCAGTTCGTCGCCCGGATTCATAGCGCACAACTTCGTCGTCGAATAACCCACCGTCTGCGTTACGATGGTTACCCACCCTTCCGCCGCATCGTAATCGGCGACGGTCAGCGGGATACGTTCCCCCTTTTCGTCCAGTCGCAGGATGATGAACTGCCCCGGCTTTGCCGAACAGGCGACACGCGGAGCCGCAATGTCCATCCGGTAAATATTGGGCGCGAGCAACTCCTTTTTAATGATTTTATACATTTCTGTTTATTTGGTTTAGGTCTTTATCTTCCGATTTTAAAAATTTACTCCGCAATGTTCGCCGCCAGCCGGATTTCACGCATCGGCCGCGACGGATCGTTGACGATCAATACGATATGATCCATCAGCTTCCCGGCGGGGGCGCCTTTCGTATTCAGCATGACGCTGAACGTGACGCTCTCGCCCGGAGCGATCTCCCGTTCGGGATCGAGCGTCGTAGACATGCGCTGTCCCAATTTCATATCGCGGAAAACCAGCGGCTCTTTTCCGTCGTTAGTCAGCGTAAAGTCGCGGCGCAGTTCTCCGGCCGCCTTCTGATTGCCGAAATGGTAGTACTGGGACGAAAAAGCCGCTTTCGGAGCCCGCTCCAATTCGGCGGCCGTCAACGACGAGAAATCGTCCGTAGCGATTCCGGTAGCCGAAAATTCGGTATCGGCGAGCTCGTCGTTCACCATCAGCGAAAAAACGCCGGAAAGAACTCCCCACACGTCGCAGTCGCGCAAGTCGTAAGTGACCGTCAGAACGCCTTTCTGCTTCGGTTCGATCCGGGCGGCGGACAAAGCTACGTCCAGGTAGGATTTCGCTTTCGGATAGACGACCGTCATGTTGAGCGGACGCTCCGTATCGTTATAGTATTCGATGGTTTTCGCTTTGATCGAACCGCGCGGCACATATCCCAGATTCACCGTACGGGTCGCCAGCCGCAACGCGCCGGCCCGAACGGGGTACAACTCGCCGACCTCCTGCGGACGCGGGGTCACCTCGCCGGTAATGCTGATGACATTACGCCCCCCTCCGCTGCTTTGAATCGTGATGTCTTTGCGGAAAGCGCCCGGACGTCCCTCCGGGTTGTAGGCGATCCGGATCGTTCCGCGGCCTCCGGGACGTACCGGTTCCCGACTGTACTGCGGCGTCGTACAACCGCACGTCACCGTCACTTTTTCGATCACGACCGGCGATTTCCCTTTGTTCTCGAATTCGAACTCGTGCGACACCGCTCCGTCCGCCTCCCGGATCGTTCCGAAATTCCACACCTGCTGCGGAAATTCCAATACGGAATTTTGGGCGGGAAGCATTCCCGTCCAAAAACAACCCAGCAATATCAACCCTATTTTCCAGCTTTTCATCGGTTCGGACGATCGGTGCGCAAAATTAAGCATTTCCCGCGAAATTCGCAATTCAGGCGCATAACGGACGTTACACCTCGAATCCGCACCGGATAAACATCCGTTTATCGGTTTCGATATCCGATCCGGTCGTAGTCAGCATATCCCCGACGATCAGCGCGCTCACGCCGCACTGCAACAACCGCTCTTCGAGATGCTTGATCCGCGTACGGCCGCCGGCCAGCCGGATAGCCGCTTCGGGATTGAGTATCCGCATGACGGCCACCGCCCGAACGATTTCCGAATCGGTCAGCGGCGGCGCCCCGGCAAGCCGCGTTCCGGGAATCGGATTCAATACGTTGACGGGAATCGAAACCGCCCCGGTCTGCCGCAGCGCGATGGCAAACTCGACGCGTTGCTCCTCACTCTCGCCCATGCCGATGATCCCGCCGCTGCATATCTCCAGGCCGGCTTCCCGCGCCCACCCGATCGTCCGCAGCTTCTCGGCCACCGTATGCGTCGAGCAAAGTTTCGGAAAATAGGACGGGGCCGTTTCGAGGTTGCAGTGGTAACGCCGCACGCCGCTCTCTTTGAGCCGGCGCATTTGTTCCAGGTTCAGCAACCCGAGCGACGCGCAAAGCGAAACGGACACCTCGGAGCCGAGCCGGCGATAAATCGCGCAGATCCGGTCGGTATCGGCATCGGAAAGCGTCCGACCGCTGGTTACCAGCGAAAAGCGCTTCACGCCCTTGCGTGCATTGCCGGCCGCCTCTTCGACCGCTTCCCCGGCTCCTACCAGCGGATAGACCTCGACTTCCGTTTTATGAAATTTCGACTGAGCGCACCACTTGCAGTCCTCGCTGCAACGGCCGCTGCGGGCGTTCATTATCGAACACATATCGATCGTTTTCCCCTGATAGCGCGTGCGCAACGCATGAGCCAACGCGCACAGTTCCGTTTCCGGAGTCGTTCTCAGCAATTCCAGCGCTTCGTCGTATCCCAGACGATACCCCTGTTCGATTCTCTCTTTCAGACGACCGATCGTTTCCATCCCATTTTATTTGCTTGTTATCTGCAAAGGTACTACATTTGATCTGAATTTTACGTTTCCCCTTTTATGAAAAAAGTATATTTCGTCACCGGCATCGACACCGATGCCGGCAAAAGCATCGTTACCGGAGTTCTCGCGCGCGATTGGGCCGGACGGGGCCGGCGCGTCGTCACCCAAAAATTCATCCAGACCGGCTGCCCCGGACTGTCGGAAGACATCGAAACCCACCGCCGAATCATGGGAACCGGGCTGTTGCCGGAAGACCTCGACGGCACGACCTGTCCGATCGTCTTCACCTACCCGGCTTCGCCGCACCTGGCGGCTGCGATCGATTCCCGCAGGATCGATCTGTTGCTAATCGGGAAATGCACCGAAAAACTGCTTGAAAAATACGACGTCGTCCTGCTCGAAGGAGCCGGCGGACTATTCGTTCCGTTGGAAGGGCTGTACAATACGATCGATTACGTCGCCGAGCGTCGGCTGCCGGTCATACTGGTCACCTCGCCGCGACTCGGCAGCATCAACCATACGCTGCTGAGTCTCGAAGCGTGCCGCAACCGGAATATCGAAGTCGCTAAAGTGGTCTACAACCTCTATCCACCGACCGACGCGCCGATCACGGACGGCACGCGGGATTACCTGAAAACGTACCTGCGGGAGTTTCATCCGCAGGCCCGGTGGCTAGAGGTAAACGACCGGTACGAATTATCGGAAGGAAGCCTTTGAACTGCGGTTCGTCCCGCGCACGAACAATACGAAAGGCTCCGGTTGCTGACCGGAGCCTTTTATTTACTGTCACAAACGGAAACCGCCTAAAGCAAATGCATCGAAACGGTCAGGCCGGCCACCACGATCGAAACCATACTCATCAGTTTGATCAGGATGTTCAGCGACGGGCCGGACGTATCCTTGAACGGATCGCCCACCGTATCGCCCACGACCGTAGCTTTATGGTTGTCGGAACCCTTGCCGCCGAAATTACCTTCCTCGATAAATTTCTTGGCATTGTCCCAAGCCCCGCCCGAATTGGCCATGAACACGGCCAGCACGAATCCGGCGCTCAGGCTGCCGATCAGCAGCCCCATCACCCCGGCCACGCCGAAAATGAAGCCGACCAGAATCGGAACGACGATCGCTATAATCGACGGGAACAGCATTTCGCGCTGGGCCCCTTTGGTCGAAATAGCGACGCAACGCGCATAATCCGGAGTCGCCTTGCCTTCGAAAATACCTTTGATTTCCCGGAACTGGCGGCGCACCTCCTCGACCATACTCTGCGCGGCGCGGCCGACGGCGTTCATCGTAAGTCCGCAGAACAGGAACGCCATCATCGCGCCGATAAAGGCGCCGACCAGCACGTTCGGATTCATCAGCGTCACCTGAAAATAGTCCATCATATCCAGGATATTGGCGTCGGCAATGGCTTTGGTCGTACCGTCGGCCAGTTGCAGGGTCGTCTCCCCGATGTGCTGCATCCCGATCTTGACCTCTTCGATATAGGAAGCCAGCAGCGCCAACGCCGTCAGCGCGGCCGAACCGATCGCGAACCCCTTACCGGTGGCGGCCGTCGTATTACCGAGCGCATCCAGCGCATCGGTGCGTTTGCGCACCTCCGGATCGAGTCCGCTCATTTCGGCGTTACCGCCCGCATTGTCGGCGATCGGGCCGTAAGCGTCGGTCGCCAGCGTAATCCCGAGCGTAGAGAGCATCCCCACCGCCGCGATACCGATCCCGTAAAGCCCTTTGCTGATGTTCTCGGCCGAAATCATGTGCTGCACGTCGAAATTGATCGCGCACAGGAAGGCGAGGATGATCGCTACCGCAATCGTGATTACCGGGATCGCCGTCGAGATCATACCCATTCCGATTCCGGAAATGATTACCGTCGCTGGTCCCGTTTCAGAGCTTTTGGCTATCTTCTGAGTCGGTTTATAAGAGTGGGAAGTATAATATTCGGTAGACTGCCCGATGATGATACCGGCCAGCAGGCCGACGATCACCGAAAACGAAATCCCGAGCCAGTTGTCGATCTGTAACACGTACAGTATCCCGAACGTACAGATAGCGATCAGCACCGAGCTGACGTTGACGCCGATGCCCAGCGCGCCGAGCAACTGTTTCATCGTAGCCCCCTCTTTCGTCCGCACGAGGAAAATACCGATCACCGACAACAGGATGCCCACCGCCGCGATCAACATCGGAGCCAGCACGGCCTGCATCTGCATACCGCTGCTCGCGAAGGCGGCTGCGCCCAGTGCGGCCGTCGCGAGAATCGAGCCGCAGTAACTTTCGTACAGGTCGGCGCCCATACCGGCCACGTCGCCCACGTTATCGCCTACGTTGTCGGCGATCGTAGCGGGGTTGCGCGGATCGTCTTCCGGAATCCCGGCTTCCACCTTACCGACCAGGTCGGCGCCCACGTCGGCCGCTTTGGTATAAATACCTCCTCCCACGCGGGCGAACAGCGCTTGCGTCGAAGCCCCCATCCCGAACGTCAGCATGGTCGTCGTGATGATCATCAGCTTTTGCGTCCCGGTGGCGTCGATGAAATGATTCAGGATCAGGTACCACACCGAAATATCCAGCAGACCGAGTCCTACGACGACCAGTCCCATCACGGCTCCGCTGCGGAAAGCGACTTTCAGCCCCTTATTCAGCGATTGGCTGGCGGCATGGGCCGTACGCGCCGAAGCGAACGTCGCCGTACGCATCCCGATAAAACCCGCCAGCCCGGAAAACAAGCCGCCGGTCAGGAACGCGAACGGCACCCACGGATTCTGCACACCGAGGCCATAGGCAAGAAACGCAAAGAACAACACGAGGATCAAAAATACGATCGCAACCACCCGGTACTGTTGCCGGAGGTAGGCCATCGCCCCTTTGCGAACGTGCGCGGCGATCTCTTTCATACGGGGAGTGCCTTCGCTCTCTTTCATCATCGAGCGAAAAAAGTGCCATGCGAAGCCCAACGCTATCAGCGAGGCGACCGGCACGAGCCAGAAAATAAGTGGAATGTTACTCATAACGGTTAATAGTATTAGATTATCTGAATTTTTATGAAAATTTCCGATACTCTTCAGTCCGCCGTTTTTCAGACCCGTTACGCACCAAACCGTTTCGTCGAACGAACAAAATTGCTCAAAATTAATAAACTATTTTAAGATAAACTATCTTTGCAGCGGATATTCAATCGAAAATATGCGTAAAATTTCAAATCAGGAATTGGGGCGTCCTTCGGCCGAAGCGTTCGCTGCGATGGAAAAATGTCCCGTCACGGTCGTGCTGGACGACGTGCGTAGCGGCAATAACACAGGCTCTTTTTTCCGCACCGGCGACGCTTTCGCCATCGAACGGCTCTGCCTGTGCGGGATCACCGGCACCCCGCCCGACCGGGAGATCCACAAGACCGCGCTGGGAGCCGAAACGACCGTAGAGTGGACGTATTTCCGGGATGCCGCAGATGCGGTGAACGAACTGAAAGCGCAGGGGTATACGATCCTGGCCGTCGAACAGGTCGAAGGCGCCGTCATGTTGGACGACTGGCGTTACAAGCCCGAAAAGCGCTATGCGTTGGTTTTCGGCAACGAGGTGAACGGGGTACGGCAGCAGGTAGTCGACTTGTGCGACGGAGCCATCGAGATCCCGCAGCGGGGAACCAAACATTCGCTGAACGTCTCGGTATCGGGCGGCGTGGTGCTGTGGGAAGTTTTCCGGCAATGGAGGGCATCGAAAGCGGCACAGTAACCGGCGGCGACACGGAAACGAAGTCCGTTCGAAAAAACGAAAAATCGTTGCCCGTTGCAAATTATAATTTTACATTTGCCCTGTCTAAACTGTGAAAATTATGTCGACAGATAATAAAACGCGGGTCGTGACCACCTACCGCCTGCAGGAGATGAAAAGCCGCGGGGAAAAAATAGCCATGTTGACCGCCTACGATTATTCGATGGCGCGGATCGTGGACAGCGCCGGCGTAGACGTGGTGCTAGTCGGCGATTCGGCCGCCAACGTAATGGCCGGTTACGAAACCACCGTGCCGATGTCGCTCGAACACATGATCTATCACGCCCGTAGCGTAACCCGGGCCGTCAAACGAGCGCTGGTCGTGGTGGACATGCCGTTCGGAACCTATCAGGGCAATTCGAAGGAAGCCCTCGCCTCGGCCGTTCGGATCATGAAGGAGTCCGAAGCCGACGCCATCAAACTGGAAGGGGGCGAAGAGATCCTTGAGTCGGTACAGCGCATCCTTTGCGCCGGAATTCCGGTCATGGGACACCTGGGACTTACCCCGCAGTCGATCCATAAATACGGCACCTACAGCGTCCGGGCCAAAGAGGAAGCCGAAGCCCGAAAGCTGATCCGCGACGCGCACCTGCTCGAAGAGGTCGGCTGCTTCGGAATCGTCCTCGAAAAAATCCCTGCGACGCTCGGCGCGCAGGTCGCCTCGGAACTGAAAATCCCGCTGATCGGCATCGGGGCCGGAAACGGCGTCGACGGACAAGTGCTGGTGATTCACGACATGCTGGGGATCAACAACGAATTTTCGCCGCGTTTCCTCCGCCGTTACGCCGACCTGTATTCGGTTATGACGGACGGGGTGAGCCGTTACGTGTCGGACGTCAAAAGCGGCGATTTCCCGAACGAAAAGGAGCAGTACTGATCGTTCCATCCATTCCCGCCGCATAGATCAAACGGCGCGTTTTTATGCAAAGCCACGATCGTTTCGATCGTGGCTTTATCGTTGCGTCCCCCTCACAAGACATCAAGACATTTTCTATCATTTTTGTAACTTTTACGAGCGTACTCCGTTATAATAAATAAATTTGACAGTGTAACTTACACATTCATACAGACAAAAGCCCGAAGTCCGTATCGACAAAACCTCGGAAAGACAGCGAATGCCGGGTTCGCTTTCCGACGTGAAACTAGATGATGAAAAAAACTGCCAGACAAAAAACGCTGCCGTTTATTATTTTGCCGCTCGTAGCACTCCTTGCCACGAGGTGCGCCAAAGACGACTGTCCGTCCGACAAAAAACCGGGCAAAACCGAAATCTTCATTCGCGCCGCTCAGGAAACGGCCTCTTCCGCATCCCCGGAACAGGAAAGTCATTCGAAAACGATCATCGGCGGCGACAATCTCGATAAAGTATACTGGTCGGAACTGGATGCGATCCGGGTCTACTGGCGGCCGGCGGGAAGCGACGAAGCGCTGAACGGACAGACGTTCGAATGTTTCCGTCCCTACCCGTGGGGAGCGTTGTTTTCCACGCAGATGTCCGACCTCGAAGCCGGCGACTATACCTATTACGCCGCCTATCCCGCGCCGGAATCCGTGGACGGCACCCGGGCGACCTATACGCTGCCCGCCGTGCAGGACGGAACCTACGACATGCGCGATTACGACATCAAAGATCAAACCTCGCACGGCGCTTATAAAGGAAACTGCGATTTCATGCTGGCCCGTCCGGTAACCGCAGCGGCGCTGACGGCCGGGAGCGAAACCCTGGCGATGCACTTCATTCACCAGTGCCACGTCATGCGAGTACAGGTTCCGGTCGGCCGCAACCAATGGGGCGAACGGGTGAGCCGGCTGAGAGTCGAATTTCCCGCAGCCGTAGTGGGAAGAATGACGATGGATCTGGCCGACCCGACCGCTGCGCCGCAGCTGACCGAAGGCGGCAACACGGTCATCGCCGAACTGAAAAATCCGCTGACCGAATCGACCGAGGATAATCCGGACGGAAATTACGTATGGCTATTCCTGTGTCCGGGCAACATCAGCGGCGACGTCCGTTTCACGGCTTACGACGAGAACGGTTACCAGTCGGGAAGCCTCAGCGTGCCGATCGACAGAACGCTGGAAGCCGGACGGATCACGCCGGTCACGCTGACGGTTCCGGACGAACTGCCGGTCACGTGGCTCGACTTCTCGATCACGGGCAACAACCTCGGCGAAGAACCGAATTCTTTCACCGTAACGGCCCCGGACGGGGCGACGTTCCGCAACGGAACGAACAAACAGTCGTTCACGGTCAATGCGGAGAATAAATACATGCTCGGCTTCTACAACGAAGTGGACGGCCGGGCCAACGGCGACCTGATCCGCAACGGCGGTTTATCTTTTTCATACGATTCGGAACATGCCATCGTAACTTCACACAAGGCCGTCGATTTCACAGCGGAAGCCCACACTGAAATCAGCCTGACCGTACCGTATCTGTTTTATGAAGACTTCGGCGGAGCGGGCGGAAGCGACAGGAACAACAACACGGAAGACTTGGGAAAATACAACCTTACGGGCTGGTCGGCTTCCCGGTTCGGAATCCAGGCCAACACCTCGGCCATGATATTCGGTTACCTGGGATCATCCATTGTGACGGATCCCGACAAAGGAGACAATCACCGGGGGCGGATCGACACTCCCCACCTGACCGGTCTCAAGGAAGGCGCGAATGTCTCTTTGCTCGTTTCATACGACGTGGGAGGAACGAAAAAAAACGGAAACACAATACTGAATAAAACAACCGTCATGTATTCCAAATACGACTTCGGCACCGACACCAAGACGGGAACGATCAAAGGGGACGGCAATGCGATCGAGAACATATTTCTGACCGAAGAACCCGGTACGAACGGCAGTTATACGAATCTGCCTGTTCACAGGAACATCACCGTAACCGGATGCACCAACAAACACCGCCTATCGTGGAGAGCTTCATTTCGGGTAGACGGGCAAGGCTTATCCACGATAACAGCAGGCGATACCTACGTTTACATAGACAATATACGGGTTTCCATAAAATAACAGAACCAAACCAGCTAGGATAATGAAAAAAAGCAAACTTTTAACGATCCTGACCATAACGGCAATATGGGCCTCCGGCTGTTCGAAAGACGTCGGGTCCGGTCCGCAGGCGACAGGAAACGGCTCGGTCGGTTTCTACTGCACGATTTCACCGGCGGTAGACATCGCGGAAACCAGCAAAGCAGATACCCGGACGCTACCCGCCGAATATATCCCGGGTACGGAAAACTTGCGGCTGGAAATTTCGAGCGGCATCGGCACCGTCGCTTCGTACGACGTAATGTCCGACTACGACCAGCCGTTGCTACAGGCGGGCGACTATCAGGCCGATTTTTCTTACGGAAATCCGGATACCGAAGGAGAAAACGCCGGTTGCTTCAAGGGAACCAAACAATTTACCGTCGTGGCGCGCAAGACCACGACCGAGCAGGTTTCGCTGTCGCTGGTCAACTCGGTCTATTCGCTGAGCTGTTCCGAATGGTTCAGGCAATATTATACCGATTACGACCTGACCGTCCGCACCGAATCGGGCTTCCGGTCGGGCTTTTCCGGATCGACCGCAAAACCGCTTACCGGCACGCTCCCCGTTTTCGTGAAAGCGGCCACCAAACTCTTCCTGAGCGGTTCGGCGACGAAAACCAACGGCGTGAAAGTAGAATTCCCCGAAACGGAAATCGGCACGACCGCGGCCCGGACATGGCATACGATCCTGCTCGACGCAGGGGCGGTGGGACAGGCGAGCATCACCGTTTCGCTCGACGACTCCCCGATCGAAATCAAAGAGGTGGACGTGGAACTGAACCCCGACGCCTGACCGAAAACGAAACAATAAAAAACTGACACGATATGAAAACCTTTACCTTAGTAACGCTGACGGCAATGACGCTGATGCTGTCCGGCTGCAAGGACGAATCGGTCGATTTCGGCGGCAACGGCGACGGAGGCGACCCGCAGACGGAAACGGGCTATCTGGTCATGTCCGCGATGAGCGTTACGGTGGCGGACGATGCCGAAGTAATCCCCTACTCCAACGGCACGAAAGCGGCGATGACCCGTGCAGCAGGTTCCGTTTCGGAAGCCCCCGACAACTACAAGGTGAGCATCCGCAACGCCAAAACCGGCGAACAGACGAACCACGCCTATGCAGACCTCAAAAAAGCGGAAAACCAGCGTATGCCGCTGACACCGGGCTCCTACACAGTCTCCGCCGAATCGCCGGATTACGCCGACTACATGGCCGGCACGACCTATGCCGACTGGGAAAAACCGGTTTACGCCGGTTCGGTGACCAAAAGCGTGATCAAAAACAACGAAACGACGGTCGACGATCTGGTCTGCACGCTGGCGAACATCCGCACGACGGTAACTCTCACGCAGGATCTCCAGAAGTTGTTCATGTCCGACGCCGATGCAGAAGCCGCGGGTAAAGAGAAGCTGGCGGTCACGCTGTCGATCGGCGACAACGCGCTGGTTTTCGACCGCGAGGCGGCCAACGCCGGCAAAGCGGGCTATTTCAAGGCGGTCGAAACGGCGAATACGCTGAAAATCCTGTTATCCGGCCAATATAACAAAGCGCCCGGCGACGCGACGCCCGAATACGTGACGGTCAACTGGTCGAAAGAGATCACCAACTGCAAGGCCGGACAATGGCGCAAAATCACCATCAACGTACTGAACGCCAACGAAGGGAACGTGCAATTCCAGATCACCGTCGAAAACTGGGTGTACGACCAGAAGATCGACGTCGACGTGATGCGACTGTACGCCTTCGCCGAAGAGACGATCCCGGACGAAGATATCTCCGACGAAGGATCGCCGGTTGTGACGCTCGACGGCAAGGACATCGCGCAGGGGTACACCATTTCCGGGTCGATGTACGACGAGCTGCTCGGCAAATGGACGGAAAACCTGAAAGCCGTCGTTACGCCGGAAGACGGCGCGACCGTCAAATCGGTCAACCTCGTCTTCGAGTCGGACAACGCCGACTTCCTGGCCGCCGTCGATGCCGCAGGATACAAGAACCGCACCGTACCCCTGTGGCCCGAGAACGAAGCGAACGCGCCGTATGTCGTGATGAAAGAGGCCTCTACCTCCGTACTGACGGCCACCGTGAAAGACGCCGGCATGTCGGGCTTCTATCAATACGAAGGAACGCATACCGCAAAATTCGTGACCGTCGATTCGAAGGGCCGCACTTCCTACACGAAACTGAATATCCGCGTGACCGAAAGCGGTTCCACCGAATCGGGACCGGGCATCGTATGGACAAACAAAAGCGGTTCGAAGACCTACGACTTCGACACCCGTTACAACCACATCGGCATGGAGATCCTGATCGGAGTGACCTCGCAAACCGGATTTACCGGATTCACGGTGGACATCATCAGCGAAAACGTACTTCCGGCCAGCGAACTGGAAAGCGTAGGCCTGGCTTCGCATCTCGACCTGATCAATCCGGGAGAATTCCAGTCCAAACTGGAAGGATTCGGATTCCCGACCGGAGCGGCCGTGTCCGGACAGAAAACGTTATCGTTCGACATCTCCGGATTTATGGATCTGCTGTCGCTGCTGAACAAGGAAGGCAACTGCGACTTCCGTCTGACGGTCACCGATGCGTCGGGCACCAATACGAAGACTATCCGACTGTATGTAACGAAAAATTAACCGGACAACGATACGAAGATGAAAAAACATATCAATCCCGTCATCGCGTTGATTTCCTGCCTGGCGCTGGCGCTGGCATCGTGCGGTAAAAGCGATGCCGACGGCAGCCTGCCGACAAACGGACAGGGAATGCTGCAACTGAGTTTCGATATTCCCGGATACGGGGGACAATCCAAAGCCGCCGAATACGACGCACTGGCCATCAGCACGCTGCGGCTGTACAAAGTCGAACCGGACGGCCAGGGTGGCGCGACCGAAAGTCTGATCCGCAAATACAAACCCGCCACCGACGTGCCCGCCAACCTTTACCTGGCCGCCGGGAAATACAAGGTAACCGTCGAAGCGGGCGACAACAGCGAAGCCTCCTTCACGCACAAGAGTTACGCCGGAGCGTCCGAGTTCGACCTGGCGGCGCACGAGACGAAGATCGTCCCGGTGGTATGCAAGGTGACGAACATCGTGGTACGTGCCGTATTCGATGCGACCATCACGCAGAAATTCGACAAAAGCCGCCGGCTTTACGTCTGCGCATCCGACGAATTTTCGCGGACGGACGCTGAAAACAACCTGGTTCCGACGCTGGAATATACGGAGGACACGGTAGGCTATTTCCTGTTGCCCGAAGGGACGCAGAACCTGAGCTGGGGATTTTTCGGCGAAAGTTCCGACCCGGAGATCGACAAGAACGGCACGAAAACCGGAAAAATCCAACTGCCGCAGCAAGGTATGCAGTACACGCTGACGCTCAAATATTCGAAAACCCCGGACGGTTACCTGACCGTGAACGTCAAAGTGCGGGAGTATGAGAGCGCGCACGACGACAGCTTCACGTTCAGCCCGCAACCGACGCTGACCGGGGACGGATTCCCGATCGGAAACGTTACGGGATACTATCTCGACCCGGTGAAGTTCAAAATCGCTTCGATCAACCCGCTCTCGTCGCTGAAAATGACGGCTGGGGGGCAGCAGTACGACGTCGTGGCCGGGGGCGCAGCAGTAGACGGAATCGCAGCGGAGGGAATCGCCTTCAAAAAAATCGACGAATACAACAGTTCGCTGTCGCTCGACGGCACTTTCTTCGCGAAACTGACCAGCGGCGTCAATGAACTGAGTTTCCTGATGACCGATACGGACAACAGCGAAGGCAAAGCCACGGCGCGCGTCGCGGTAGCCGGTGCGACGGGAGCTTCGTCGACCGACTTGTGGTTCGGCACGGCGAACCTGAACGCCATCGTCACCAACCCCTCGGGCACGGATATCAAGATACGTTACCGGATCGCCGGCACCGACGCCTGGACGGAACTGAACGCATCGAAAGGCGCGGACGGGTACACTTATACGGCCCAAGCGACCGATTTCAAAGCCGGCCGCACTTACGAATGCCAGTTGCTCGAAAACGGAGCCGAGAACGGAGCCGTGCGGAGCGTCAACACCGAAGCCGGCATCCAACTGCCGAACGCAGGATTCGAGGAGTGGCAGAAGTCCGGCAAGGCGTGGTATCCCTATGCCAGCGGCGGAACCGAATTCTGGGGTACGGGCAACCCGGGCGCCACTTCGCTCGGCGACAAATTCAATCTCACTACCGGCGAAGCCGACCCCCGACCGGGATCTTCCGGAACGACTTGCGCCAAACTGCAAACGCAATTCCCGAACATGGCGGGCATCGGTAAACTGGCCGCCGGGAATATTTTCGTCGGCTCTTTCGGCGCAGTGTCGGGCATGGGCGGAACCGTCAACATGGGACGTCCTTTTACGTTCAACGCAAAGCCGACCGGACTCAGAGTATGGTACAAATGCAACGTCGGCAGCGGCGACAAGGGGCGGATCTTCGTCTGCCTGATCCGGATGACCAAAGCCGGAGCCACCTGCCACGTGGTGAACACGAACGATGCCGACGAAACGGCCTTCTCGCCCTCGGACGAATTCCTCTATACCCAAAAGTCGGACGCTTCGACGCTGGAAGGCCACATCCTCGGTTACGGCGACCTGATGATCGAATCGTCGGTAGCGCAGTGGACCGAAGTGACCATCCCGATCAACTACCGCGAACAGTACAATTCCGAAAAACCAAACGTTCTGATGGTAACGGCGTCGGCCAGTTACCGGGGCGACTATTTCGAGGGAAGCACCGACAGTAATCTGTTTCTGGACGATGTCGAATTTATCTATTAAATCATAGCATGAAAGGCGGAATTTTCACCCTGATCCTGCTATGTCTGTCCTGCCCGGGGCGGATGCTGGCGCAAGAGTCGCCGGCATCCGCTCCGGCGGCGTATGAGACCGCGGATAGGACTTCCGGGCAGCCGTTGAAAAAAGAACGCGGGCTCATCAGCCTATCCAACACGTTCGTTCCCAAAGGACAGTGGGTCGCCGGAATGACCACTTCCTTTTCGACGCACTCGAACAAAGACTACACGTTCGTCGTGATCGAAGGAATCAACTCGGAAGGGCATACCGTGAAGATCGCCCCGGTACTGGCCTACGCCGTAGCGAACAATATGGCCCTCGGCGCCCGGTTCACCTACTCGCGCACCTACTTGCGGATCGACAGCGGCAGCATCCAGCTCGGCGACGACGACACCGGCATCGACCTGAAAGCAGATTCGTACTACTCGCTGAAGCATGTCTACGAAGGGGCGCTGATTTGGCGGCAGTATATCCCGCTGGGCAACAACAAGCGTTTCGCACTGTTCAACGAGATGCAGTTCGCCATCGGCGGCTCGCAGGCCAAGTTCGCATCCGGTTCTCCGGTAAAGGGAACTTACGAAACGGGGTTGTTGCTGTCGCTGGGTATTTCGCCCGGGCTGGTCGCATTCGCCACCAACAACATGGCCTTCGAGGTCAACGTGGGCGTCATGGGGATCAGTTACAGCAGCATCAAGCAGGTGCACAACCAGGTAACCGTCGGTAAACGGTCGAGCAGCATGATGAATTTCAAGGTCAATATTTTCTCCATCGGCCTCGGGGTGGCGTTCTATCTTTAATTCGGCAGACACGATGAAAAAACGAATCCTTTTTCTCAGCATACTGGCCGGACTCGGCGCCGTTTGGTCGCCCGCGGCAGCGGCTTCCCCCGAAACGCCCGCAGCCGAAAACGATACGGTCGCCTTGTCCCCCGTCCCGCAGGCCGGGTTGCAGCCCGCAGAATCCGCAACGGCCCAAACCAAACCGTTTTTACCCACCCGTCGTCGCATCGACCGGGAGATCAACAAAATCAAGTTCGTCTACAAAGGCGAGATGGCGGCCGGTATCACCGTTTCGTACGGCACCCTGTCGAGCGACGATACCGACTACATGCTGATCCTCGACGGGATCAACCTCAGCGGCAGCATCTTTACGGTCAACCCGTCGTTCGGCTACTTCATCAAGGACAACCTGAGCGTCGGCGCCCGTTTCGGCTATACGCAGATGGAAGGCAATCTGGGAAGCGCCACGCTCGACCTGGGCGAAGTCAACGACGTGAACATGTCTTTCGCAAACGTCAGCCTCAAGAGCCACTCCGCTTCCTACGGGGCGTTCCTACGTTCGTACGCCGGGATCGATGCCAAAGGCCATTTCGGGTTCTTCGCCGAACTGGAGTTCGCGGTCAAGACCGGTTCGACGAGCCTGGCCTACGAATCCGACGGAAAGATGAAATACACCAACAGCGACAACCTGCAGTTCCGCTTTTCGTTCAATCCCGGCGTGGCCGTCTATATTTTTCCCAACGTGTGCGGCACGCTCTCGTTCGGACTCGGAGGAATCCAGTTCAACAAAGTGACGCAGAAAGACCCCGAAGGAAACGTCGTCGGAACCCGCCACGCCTCGAAAATGCTTTTCCGCCTGAACTTGGCCAACATCCGGATCGGGCTGAACATACACCTGTAAACGATACCATGATGAACATTCGACGCTACTGTATCCTGTTACTGACGCTGACGCTGGGGGCCTGTATCCGCAACGACATCCCGTATCCGGTCGTATCCATCGACATCCTGTCGGTACAGGGCGAGGGCTTCACCTGCGAAAGTTCCGATATTGACACCAAAAACCGGATCGTCACCCTGCACCTGGACGAGACGACCGACATCAGCCGGGTTCCGATCAGCGAAATAACGATTACCGAGGGAGGACGTTCGTCGATTCCGCTGTCGGGCGAATTCGACCTGCGGGCCGACCTGTCCGTCGTTCTGTCGCTCTACCAGGACTACGACTGGACACTGCGGGCCGACCAACCGATCGAACGCTTTTTCACGGTCGAGTCGCAGATCGGCACCGCCGAATTCGACCCCGACAAACGAATCGCCCGCGCGTACGTCCCTACCGGAACCGACATGCAGCACATCCGGATCACCCGACTCAAACTCGGCCCGAAAGACATCACGACCATGACCCCCGCGGCCGAAGAACTGACTTCGTTCGAAACGTTCCGGTCGGTAGAAATCAAATACCACGACTTCACCGAACAATGGATGTTGTACGTCGTTCCGACCGAAGTGACCGTGCAGTTCACGCAGACCGACGCCTGGTCGCGGATCATCTGGCTCTATGCCGAAGGACGCAGCGGCGCGGCGCTCGGATTCCGTTACCGCAAACAAGGCGACGCTCAGTGGATCGAAGTGCCCTCCGACAAGATCCAGGTGTCGGGCGGGGCGTTCCATACCCGCATCGCCGGGCTGGAACCCGAAACGGCCTACGAAGTGGTGGCCGTTTCGGACGACGACCTCTCGCCGGTAACGACGCTGACGACCGATCCCGAAGCCGTACTGACCGGCGGAGGGTTCGAAGAATGGTGCACGGAAAAAGACATCGTCTACCCGGGTCCGACCAGGGACGGGGCCTACTGGGGCACGGGCAATACGGGCGCCGCCATTGCCGGCACGACGCTGACCGACAAAGTCGCCGAAACGCGGCCGGGCAGCCCGGGGCAATACGCCGCCCGGCTCGAATCGAAACTCGTCGGCATCGCCGGAGTAGGCAAGCTGGCCGCAGGCAACCTGTTCGTAGGCAAGTATATAGGTACCCGGGGCACGAACGGCATCGTCGGCTTCGGCCGCCCGTTCACGCTGCGGCCCACCGCACTGCACGGATGGGTAAAATATACCTGCGGAAACATTACCGACGTCGGCACGACCCAGCCCCCGGGAACGACCATCGCCAAAGGCGATCCCGACAACGGAATCATTTATTTCGCGCTGGGCACGTGGACTCCCCAGGAATACGGCGTCTGCGAGAAAGAAGACGGCGATCCGCTGGTCGGCACCGACGAGATACCGATCTGCATCGACACGCGGGACAAAAACACCTTCTTCAACCCGAACAGCCCGGCGGTAGTCGCTTACGGAGAACTGGTATTCTCGCAATCCACCGAAGGCTGGCAGGAGTTCACGATCAAACTGGAATACAACGCGACGAACATCGTTCCGACCCACCTCGTACTGGTATGCTCGGCCTCAAGATACGGGGACTACTTCACCGGTAGCCGCGACAGTAAAATGTGGGTCGACGATTTCGAACTGATTTACGACGAATAACGGACGGCGGGCAGTTGCGTCCGGCGAAAAATGCCGGGAAAATAAGGCTTACGGAATATCCCGTAAGCCTTATTTTATAATCCGTCCGCCATTATCGCAATTTCTACATAAAACTATTTGGTAAAACCGAATTATATAAATAACTTTATAAAACGAAGGCATCATTAAAAAACCGCGCCGGCATGACAAAGCGACTTTTTTTCAAAAGTATTTTATTGATCGCCATATCGTGGACGACGACGACGCTTTGCGCGAAAGGGGAAAAATCTTCGGCCGCGGACAGTCTGCCGCGCCTGACGGCACGGATCGACTCCTTCTTCGAAAGGCAGCGGTCGGCGCACATGGAAAAACTGTGGCTGCACCTCGACAAGCCCTATTATGCCGCAGGCGACGAAATGTGGTTCAAAGCGTACCTCGTCGACGCCGTGAACCACTGTAGCGACACCTTGTCGAACTTTATCTACGTCGACCTGATCGACCGGAAAGGAGAAATCGTATTTTCAAAAAAAATCAAACGCGACCGGTACGGATTTACCAATAATTTCATAATTCCGGCAACATTTCCGACAGGAGACTATACTCTTAGAGCATACACCGGATGGATGCTGAATTTCGATCCGGCATTTTTCTTTCAAAAAAACATCCCGATCGGAAACCCGATTGCAGACCAGATCGACGCGGAAATCAGCTATACCGATCTGAGCGCAGCAAAAAAACAGGCCGTCGTACGATTCCGTGACGAAAACGACAGGCCGTATTCCGACATAAACATCCAGTTCAAAATCTTCGATAGGAACGGGAAGCGTCTCTCTTCGGGACAGCAAAGAAGTTCCGCCACAGGCTCCGTTTTCGCCGAACTGCCCGTAATCTCGGCCTGCGAGGGCGGCCGTATAGATCTGGAGATTGACAACGACCGGATGTATTACAAACGCACGTTTTTCTTTCCAGGCAGTTTTTCCCCTTTCGGCATACAGTTTTTTCCGGAAGGCGGGGATCTCATCGCAGGACAACCGCAACGGATTGCTTTTAAGGGAGAAAGTTCGGACGGATCTCCGATATCGTTCAGCGGAACCGTATTCGGCAGCAACGGCGACACCGTTGCAAGAATCGTAAGCGAGCACGACGGAATGGGCGTATTCACGATGTCGCCCCAAAGCGGACAAGACTACCGGGCCGAAGTGACCGCTTCGGACGGAAGAAAATTGCGGACGCAATTACCCACCGTAAAAGAGGATGGATATGCCATCGTCGTCTCCCAGTCCCCTCGGGAAATACGATACAAGATCGCCGCCGCTCCCGGATCAACATGCGATTCGATGACTCTCGTGACTCACGCACGCGGAATCTGCACGGCAATCGTATCCGTCGATTCCGGGAATCTCATCGGAGGATGGCCGACCGATTCTCTTCCAGAAGGAATCCTGCACCTGATTCTGCTCGACGCCCGGGGAAAGCCCCGCAGCGAACGACTCGTTTTCGTCTCTCATCCCCACCAGAGGGAAATATGGTCGATCGCTCCTGATAAACCGAAATACGGACGCAGGGAACAGGTTCACGTCCGGATCGCGCTTACCGATGCCAATGCGATTCCGCTCGAAGCAGACTGTTCCGTCAGCGTCACCGACAACAATTCCGTAAAACCGGACTCCCTTTCCGACAACATCCGGTCGAACCTGCTACTGAGTTCCGACCTCAAAGGACACGTCGAGAACCCGGGATATTACTTCTTAAACGACGCTCCGGATACCCGACGCCGGCTGGATATGGTCATGATGACCAACGGATGGAGAAGATTCGACCTGAACAAAATCAACGACACCGCCCGGTTCCGGCCGACGCAACCCGTAGAGCGGGACTTGTTCATCAGCGGGCACGTCAAATGGATCGTAGGGATGAAAGCCAAAAACGCCCCGGTCATAGCCGTATCGTCGGGAAAAAACGGAATCATTTCACAATCCGTAAAAACGGACAAAAAAGGCGATTTCCGTATCGGAGGGCTCGAATTCCACGACACGGCAAAATTTTTCGTCTATTCGCAAACGGCAAAAGGAAAACCCATGCAGGGAATAGAAATCGACAGCTACTATTCTCGGCCCGGATTCGAAAGGATGCATCCGTTTACGGAACGCACTTCCGAACAAAAAAAGGAACAGGAAATCTACCTGGAAAATGCGAAAGAAAAATACTATATCGAAGGCGGCAAGAAAATCTATTACCTCAAAGGAGCCGTCGTGCGGGGAATCGACAAAAGACGCCCCAGAATATCGGTACAGGGTACCCTGTACGACTCTGCGAGATTATCCATGTTCAAACCCATCCCGTTGCCGCATTTCATGGCCAGAACCTTTCAGATGAATACGCGAACAGGGATGAGAAGCCCGACCTTTTATTCGCAATACAACGGATTTACGACCCGGGATGCCTCTTATGTAAAAATCGACCATAACGGGCAGGCTCTGGTCGTAGAGGCGGTACTCAAACCAGAAGCGGAATTGCAGCGAAGGGCGCGGGCCGTCGGAGCGGAAATCTGTAAAATGGCCGGTTATGCCGAAAGCGTACAATTCTATTGCCCGATTTACAGCCTGCCTCAAATGCGGGAAAGCGAAAAACCGGACGTCCGGACAACCGTTTATTGGAATCCCACCCTGAAAATCGGCTCCGACGGCACGGGCGATATCTATTTTTATACGGACGACAACGACTCGCCCCGGTACGACATCGCGATCGAAGGCGTCACCCGGGACGGAAAACCCTGTAAGTATTGGGGCCGCCTGCAATGACCTTACACCCGAAACGAAGCGGAAACCGAAAAAACGAATTCAGTTTCCGCTTCCTGATCCCGGATAGCGGCGGTGCCTCGAATACGGAACCGGATTTTTGTACCGCACCCGCGCAACGACCGTCAGCAACACAAAAACAACGACAACCGCCACCGTGACGGTCAGCGCAGAGCCGAAAGCGAATGCCCCCGCATAGCTGTGCATGCCACCGAGAAAATAATTCACCCCGAAGTAAGTCATCAGCACCGCCCCGAACGCCCACAGACAGTAAGCGTGAAAAAACAGCGGATCACGAAACCGGACAATGCTCCGTCCATGCAACGGCAAGGCATACAGCATCAGCGTAACGAGCGCCCACACTTCTTTCGGATCCCAACCCCAGTAACGGCCCCACGACGCATTCGCCCATACGGCTCCGATAAAAATACCGGTGGCCAGCAGGAAAACGGCCGGATAAAGCAACAACCGTCCGGTCAGTTGCAACCTGCACAGCAGAACCGTTCGTTTCGCCGCAGCATCCGAACGGACGACGGACGCAAAGATCAGCGCGGCCGTCCCGTTCAACATAATCAATCCGAACAGCGCATAGGACGCCATGATCAGCGACACGTGCAGGCTGAGCCAAGGCGAACGGAGCACCGGCACGAGCGGCGTGATCTGCGGGTTGGTCATCCCGAGCCATGCCACCAGCAGCGCAAATCCCGACAACAACAACCCCGAAGCCGTCACGATCGGGAAACGCCGCCGGAGTCCGAGCGCAATCAGCAGTACGCACCAGGCGACGAACAGCATCGTCTCGTATCCGTTGCTCAGCGGCAGGTGTCCGGCCGTATAGCCCCGCAGCGCGAGCGTTGCGGTCAGCGCCACTGCCGACAGAATCAGCGGAACGAGAAATATCTTTTCGACCCATCGTCGCCGCCTTCCGGCAGCAAGGCTCCACACGAAACGAACGAACGCCAGCAGGCCGAAACAAAGGTTGATTCTGCAAAGCAGCGAAACCGGATCGAACCGGTTATACCACAACTCGGCGCGAAGCCGCGCGTCCGGCAGAAACCGTTCGCCGCCCCGTTCCCGCTGAAAAGCGTCCGTTTTGTCGATCAATTTCCGGATGTCGGCATCACGACCGCTTTGCACGGCCTCGTACAACAACGGGAAAATTCCTTTGATAAAAACCGAATCGCCCCGCGGCAAACCGCGGACGGAATCGGTCGGCGCGAACCAACGCACACCGTCTCCGACGACGACGGGGAACAACTTCAGCATCCGGCCGGACTGGAGCATCGCTATCAATTGCACCTTTTCGTCCGCTTCGACAAACGCTTTCAGCGCAGAATCGTTCCGATCGGCCGGAAGACGGAGCATTCCGGCCAGCCGGTAATCTCTTCCTGTGCCGAAAAAATCGACCAGAGCAGCCGTTTTTCCCGACCCGATCGACCTGCGCACAGTGTCTTGCCCGACCCGGATCATCCGCTCGAACTGCCACTGTTCCGGATAAAAAATCCAGCCGGCGAGCACCTGTTCGGCCGAGAACCCCCGATAAGACGGTTTTCCGTAGATTTTCAGCGTAAAATCGCGGGCGAACGTCTGTACCGGCGCGATCCGCCCGTCGTACAATATGCGCAGCCGTCCCAGCGCATCGGCAGTTTCACGGCTCAGTGTCGCCGGAGCGGCCGCCGCTCCGTATGCGCCGAATACAAAAAACAACAGGCAACCGGTCCGCCGAAGCAACGGATGACGGAGCAGCCGGCGGAACCCCGACCGTTTCGAGCACAACGTACCGATCATCGAAAACCCGAGCAGCAGATAACCGGCATAAGTAACCGGAATGCCGTACGGGTCCCGGTTGACCGACAGAATGCTCCCGCGCAGGTCTTCGTCGAAAGACATTTGGTAAAAACGGTAACCCCGGTACGACAGCACGCGGTTCATCGACACGACGGCGGCGCGGGTATCCTGTCCGTCGACCACCGTCACCCGGCTGAGGTAGTCCGCCGGAGCCTGCGTTCCCGGATAGCACGCAATTTCGAACCGGTCGAGCCGGAGTCCGAACGGAAGCGACCGCGACTCGGCGGACGTTTCGCAGAAATAAGCGTTTACGGTTCTCCCCTCCCGCAGATGGACGTATCCTTTCCGCGCGGTCATAAAGGTCAGCAACGCCCCGAGTAAAATCAAACCGAATGAAAAGTGCAGCGCCGCGGCGGCCGGGCGGCCGGCAACTGCCCGGCCCGCGACGACCGTCAAGGCCGAAACGGCCAGTAAAGCCCACCACAGGACGAACCATCCGCTGTGATAGATCGTCCGGGCGGCGAATTCGGTTCCTTCCGCTTTTTCGACGAAAGTCGCGGCGGCCAGACAGAGCGTCATGCCGACGAAAAGCGCGAATGCGAACTGGGTAAGCGCTCTCATCGGCTAAAGCGGAGCGAACTGCGGATTGCACTCCTGCCGAACGGCAATGCATTCCGTTTCGATCAGCCATCCGGGGCGGCAGACCGGAGCATGCACGAACACCCTGGGAACCGGTCCGAACCGGTCGTCGAATATCTTCCGCACCGCCGGATAGTCGGTCGCATCGCGCAGATAGACGATCATTTGAGCCAGGTCGTCCGCCGACGCCTCCCCCTCGGCGAGCAACGCTTCGACGTTTTCGAGCATCCGCACGGTCTGGCCCGCGATGTCTTCCGGAGCCACGATCTCTCCCCGGTTATCGATACTGGCCGTTCCGGACAGCAGGACATGGCTGCGGTCGCCGTACCGGACGCGCCCCCCCCGCTCGAACGTCACGCCGTACTCGTAGGTCGGATTCAGATAATCCCGGGCATGCAGGTAAGTCTGTTGTCCGGGTTGCAGCCCCTGCACGGCGTAAGCGTCGAACAGGACGGTGCATCGCGGGTCGCTGTGACGGCCTTCGATCCCGGTACTCGTAATGTAATGGGTCTGCGGCGTCAGTCCATGCCGTTCGAAAAGCCCGCGACGAGCCCGGACGACTCCCCCGTAATTGACGTCCACGTTCTGCACAAAAAACCAGGTACGGACGCAATCGTTCTCCAACGCGCATCCGAGTCCGGCCAGCAAGTCCGCGTAACGCGCCAGCAATGTCTCGGTCTGATCGGCCGAAGCGCCGCACAGGGAGGTTCCCCCCGCTGTCCAAATATGCCGGTAACCGTTATGATCGGCCGTGACTCCGGACGGAATCGCAGCGACTTCGACATCCGACTGTAGGTAGACCCACAGCGCAATCTTACCGCCGTCGAGCGGAGGCTGCTGCACGACGGAAGTCGCACAGGGCGGATAGGGCTTTTCCCCGGCCCGCAACACGGCGATCTGATTGGCCGCATCGCTCAGAAAATAGCGTTTGAAAACGGGACGCAGCTCGCCGCCGTAACTCGACAGCAAGTAAAAATAAGCGGCGGAAATATCCCCGAACTGCTTGGCGAACGGGGCTTGCGTATCGGTCACGTGCAGCATCGCATGGCATTCGCCGATACCGCCGCTGCGTTCGAAATATCCGATCTCGATGCGCACATCGCTATAAAACAATACTTTGCTTGAAAAACACATAGGCATAGGGTTAATTCTGCGGGCATCCTTTTTCGATCCATACCCGCAATAGGTTGATGTCTTCGCTCCGCGTAACCAGGCCGGTATGCGGATAGGCGACCGCCCCTTCGGCAGTCAACACGTCCAACAGAAAGCTGCCGTCGGGATCGGACGGTTCGACGCGCGGCTTGTCCGAGTGCGTCGCGGGCACGCCGACCAGCGAGCGGTAGCTGTCTCCTTCGGTCAGCAGCAAGCCGCCTGCCCCGCTGGTTCCCTGATGGCACGAAATGCAGTTATATTGCTGAAAAACCATCCGCTGAATGCGGTCGTACTCCAGCAGGTCGATCTGAACGGCCGGCAGATCGACGTCCGACGTCCGGTCATCGTCGAGATCGTATTCGAAAAACGTATGAACGACCTGGCGGCCCGAATTGATCAGGCTGAACCGTACCGAACGAGCCTCGTCGGGCACGTTGTCGATTGACAACTGCACTTTTTCTCCGTCGGCCGGCTTCAACACGTTGACCGACGAAAGCGCCGACGTGCCGTCGGCGGCGAAAACTCCGAAAATCAGGTCGTACTGTTGCGGAAAAACTTCCGGATTGAGCAGTTCGAACGTTCCGCGTACGGCGACTCCCCCATCCGCCGTTTTGTCCTTCTCGAAAATATCCCCGCTGTCGCAAGAAACCGCAAACAGCGAACACAGGACGGCAGCCCAAACCGGGCGACGATATCGTTTATTCATTTCGGCGCATCGTTAGAATGAAAACTGCAGCATGACCATGGCCGTATGCTGGGCGAGTCCCAGATCGTCGAGCTCGCGCGCATCCTGCGTCGCATGCCCCCAACGACCGAGGAACTGGTACATCGCCTGCAGTTTCAGGTTATACCCCATGATATAATAGTTCAGTCCGACGGCCGGCATGTTCAGGAAACCGTCCGTTTCGGTCGAGTTGCGGTCCATGAAATCCCACCGCAGCGCAGGCTGCAACTTCCGGGTCACGAAATAACCGACCTGAGCGTATCCCCCGATGTAACGGTAAGTATGGTTCACCCGCTGCCGCTTGACCAGGTCGGAACTCAGGTAATAGGCTTCGGCCGACAGGTAAAGCCGATTTTTGAGGTAAGTGAATTCGAAGCCGAGCCGCAGATCGTTGGTCGTCTGCCAGTTAGCCTCTACGTTATACGAAGCCGACAGCGCGAACATGATCTTATCGTTATGCAAGTCGTCGATACGGCCCTGATGCGACGGGATCGGGCCTTTGGGCATATAGGCCACCCGCGCGGCATACAGCAGCGACGGAATGCCCAGGTCGTCGCTGAGCGTTTTCTGGGCCAGGTTCACGTCGATGCCCGTGCCGTTGAACACGCCCAGGTTGTATTCCCATTTGCCGCCGAGCAGGCCGTGCATCATGACGCCCAGGTCGAAGCCGGTAGCGAAGGTCGGCGGGGTCGAGTTCAGGCTGCGGTCCATATAGACCGACGAAGTGAGCGAAGTGGGCAGCATCGGGAACAGCGTTTCGCCCAGCGTCACCAGGTAAGCCTGGCTGAACGGCGTCTTGAACTTACCGACGCGGAACCGGATCTGGTCTTTGAGATTCACGTCGACCCACGCCTGCTGGAGCAGCGCCCCGCCGGTTTTGGCCGCATTCAGCGTCAGATTGAAGGTCAGTTTATTGAAAGCCCGGCCCGAGAAACCCAAAATCGCATACGGGATCTCGAAACCGCTGTTCGCCACGTTGTCCTGGTCGTCCAGGCCGAGTTGTTCGTCGTCGTACCAGTTGAATTTTCCGGCGGTTTGCAGCAGCACGTAAGGCTTCAGCATGAAATCGCCCGCCTTGGTCTGAAAACTGAATCCTTTTTTGCCCCCCATCGGGATGACAGCGCTTTCGATGTATTTGTCCGCATCGTCGTACTCGCCGGCTGCGACTTTGGCATGTTTAACCTGGGCCGTCGCCTGTACGACCGCTGCGAACAGGGTCAGTAAAAGTATAATTTTTATCTTCATGTCGATCGTGTTCGGTTATCGTTTACAATGATTCGAGGAATTTGATCAGCGCGTCGCGGTCGTCCCGGGACATCCGGGCGAACAGTTCGCGCGAAACGGCGCCTTCGCCGCCGTGCCACATGATCGCCTCTTTCAGGTTGCGGGCGCGGCCGTCATGCAGGAAATAGGTGTGCTGATTGACTCGCCGTTGCAGGCCGATTCCCCACAGCGGCGTCGTGCGCCATTCGCAGCCCTGCGCCAATCCCGACGTATAGTGACTGTCCAGATCGGGACCCATATCGTGCAGCAGGAAATCGCTGTACGGATGGATCGTCTGATTGGCCAGCCACGGCAGTCGGGTTCCGTTGATAAGCGCCGGAGCGTCCTGCCGCGTATGCAGCGTGGGAACGTGGCACAGGTCGCAGCGGGCCCGGTAAAACGCCTTTTCCCCCTGCTGTACGACCGGATCGTCAACATTGCGGCGCGCCGGAACACCCAGCGCATGCAGGTAGAAGTCGACGTGTTCCATATCCTGCGTCGAAATCTGTATCCCGTAATGACTGTATCCGAGCATCTGCGACTGCCCTTCGGCCACTTCCAGCGGATAACGGTCGTTCGTAACGCCCAGGTCGGACGAAAATCCCAGTTCGATCGTCAGGTCGGCATGCTGCGCCTTATTGCCCGACACGCCGATATACTGCCGGCCGCGCTCGGTAATGTAGTTCAGCCGGCCGGAAATCCCGTATTCGGGATAGTTGCTGCGTCGGGCGAGCTCTTCGAGCTCGATCGGGTCAAGCGCCATCATCTGCCCCATGCCGACATGGCGCAGCGGAATGCGGACGTCGACGATCAGATCCTGCGGAGCGATGCTATCGGCATACCAGGCCGAAACGGAATAGGAAGGCGTAATCAGCGAATACTTCTCCCCGTCGGGAAAAGCGTAGGTCTCCTCGGTGTACGAAACGGAAAGTTTCCCCTCCGGTTCGACGCCGGTGATCGCCTGATCGTGCAGCACACGACCGTAATTGCGGAAAAAGCCTCCGTTTTTCTTCGTAATGTAGATCAGGTGCGACGAGAAGCCCCCGCTGCCGGTGCCGCCTTCCGAATAGAGCGTCGGATAAGTTCGTCCGGCATTCGAATGGCAGCTTCCGCACGACGAACCGGCGTAAAGCGGCCCTTTGCCGCCCTGCGTGGGATCGTCGCCGCTGACGCGCGGATTGTCGTACAGCGCGTCCCCCCGGTAGAAACGGGTATTCAGGTTACCCGTCACCCAGCCGGCCGGCGTATCGTAGGCCGTTACGCCCGACTGATAAACGGTGGATATACCGGCCGATAACGTACGCGAATCGGCGACATTGCCGTATTCGTCGCGGATCTCGTAAAAATCGCCGTCTTTACATCCGGAAAATGTGACGACGCATAGCAACGCCGTCACATAAACCGAATGCTTCTGTATAAAAGCGGACATAACCTTGCGTATGAAAAAGTTCTGTTCTCTTCCGGAATTACTCTGCGAGTACCTTCCTGTTTTGCCCGTCTTTGAACAGAAGCAATTCGATCGTGTGGAATCCGCGAACCGACTCGCTGCCGATCGCCGCGATGTACTGTTCTACGGTAGACAGGTTCTTGTTGGTTATGATCGTAGCGATATCCTCCTGATCCAGCGGCCAACTGTCCATCGACGGGTCGAATCCGAGTCCCGTCTCTTCGCCGGCGGGACCGAACAGTACGGCTTCGCTCTGTTCCCAGGGCACGCGCATCGCACGCCATGCGGTGCAGGCGGCATCGACTTTGGCCTGACTCTTATTGTCGGCTTGCAGGGCCTGCATCGCCTTGTAAAGCGTCCAGGCTTTCTCCTTCATATCCTTGTAGGTGGGAGTTACGACCTGGTCGGCATACAGGGTCAGTATCGATGTAAAATCGTAGTCGCCCGCATCGCGGAACGCGCCGAGCAGCTCGCCCTCGGTCAGTTCGGTCAGATCGGCGCAAGCCTCGATCGCGGCATCCACCTTCGTTCCGGTCAGGTTGTTACGGAAAGGCGACTGCATGCTTTTGATCGCATTGTAAGCTCCGTCGATCGCCGCGGTCATCCGTGCGTCCAAGTCGGCATTCCGGCTCTTGACATAGGCCGAAATGCTGTTCGCATGAGCCGCGTCCCCGATCGCTCCGATCCGGCCGGCGTATCCGTTTTTGATACTGATGATGTTGTCCGAATAGTCGGTAATCGAGTTCCAGCTATACCACGATTCAACCTGCAACACGGCTTCCGTCGTTTTGCCGTCTTTGGCCAACGTGTTCGGATTACCGATCTTCGAGGAGCCGACTTCGTTCGAAATGTTGGCGAAACCGTCGACGAGGATCGTCCGGATCGCATCGACGCCGCTGGTGAATTTAGCGTTGCCCGCATTGGCCGTTCTCATGTACTCGGCGTAACCGTTCGCGCCGACAATCGTATTTTTTGTGAAAAAGTCGCGGCCGATCCGTTCCCAGTCTTCGTCCGGAATCCCCGTCGGACCGTTCCACGCAGCCCACAGGCCGATACAGTCGTCGAGCAGTTCCGACGACACGGCCGTCGCGTAGTTGATCCACTCGGACGTCATCGCATAACTCTCCAGTTTGGAAGCGTTGCTGCCGCTACCGCCGTTTCCGCCGCCGTCACCGCCGTCTTCATTCTTACTGCATCCCGTCGCTCCGATCAGTGCGGCCAGCAAAGCTACACCCATCCATTTCGTTTTCATTCCGTACATGATTATTTTAAGTTAAAAGTTTGATATTCATTTATTTGGAGCAAAACCATCCTGAATAAGCCACCGTCAGTCCAAACGTATCTTCGCTGTTGTACCGGTTGCCGCCGATCCGGCGGTACGAGTAGTCGAATTTGATGACCAAGTCGCGGATCGGAAAATAGTTGAGCCCTACGGTAAACACATCGCGTTTGTAACGCGGCAACTCCTGCGCTCCCCGCTCGATCTTCTGACCGGTATTGTAGTATTCGTAACGCACGAAAGGAAACAAGCGGTTGTTCGTGCGGGCAAAAGAGAGCACGTCGTATCCGACCTCGGCGCCGTAAGCCATGGCAGCCTTACCGAACGGCGTGATCGGATAACCCGTGCTATTGAAATACTTGCGGTTGATATCGTAAATCGCCTTGGAATCCGAAACGGTTCCGTACAGGAAATTACCCCGCGCGATCAAGTTGCGTCCCACGTACTGCGCATCGAACGAACCGATCGCCACCGTTCCTTTCACGCCGGTCATCGCATAAGGCTTCGACGAATTTTTCGCCGTATTGCCGCAGTAACCCGACACGGCCAGCCGGAGGTTGCGCACGCCGGAATATTCGACCCGCGCCGCAACGGCCGGATTGGTCATTTTCGAAATCTCGAAAATCTTCTGCCGTCCGCTTCCGACCCAATTCTCCGACGAAAAACCGTTCGGGTCGAGTCCGCTGACAAGCATCACCTCGTAACGGAAGTCCCTCAGGTAACCGAGTACGGAAACGCCGGTCTCGTGCCAGGTCGACGGCAACAACGAAGTTTCGCTCTCGGGCCGCACCGTCCCGAAAAAGAGAGTCGGCTCATGGTGCGAGTTCGTCAATCCTACCGGTACGATCATATGACCGATCCGCAGGTTGAACGCATTCGAAAAATGTTTCGTAATATGAAGCTGTTCCAAAGCCACTTCACCGCCTTTTTCGATCTCGGTTTCGATCTCGCCGCCCTCTTTATTGTACTCGATTTCCATGGTCGCACCGGTTCCGCCGTGCTCGAACTCGACCTCGGTACCCAAATACCACCCTTTGCCGAAGTGATAATCGAATGCAAAAACAGCCCGGGGCAACGACACCTCGGCGCGATTGTCCCGCGTCGCCCCGACCGGATTCGTATACCGGTTCGTACCATAAGTCATGTATTGGAACAGGATTTCCCCGTATCCGCCGACACGATACTTTTTGAAATTCCACTCGAACGGCGTTTTACGGACTGCCGAATCGGCCGTAAGTTTTTGCGAGCATGCCGGGCGCGCCCAGACGCTGCAACAAACAGATAAAATAAGAATGGGATAGATGTTTTTCATTTACAGCTTTTTAATCGCTGCAAAATTAGAGCGCCCGCAAAGAGACGACAATCCCCAATATCCAGTAAAAACCCGGGCGGCATACCTGAATATCGGGATTCCGTATTGATTTCCAGCACTGCATCGCCCGGAGTGTGCCCCTCGGCGCAACATTGCCGAACCGGACGTCCGGCCGGAATAAACCGTTTTTTTGAAAAAAAACGAAGAATCGGAAAATCGCATGGAAATCGCACGCGTATTCATAAAAAACGGGTTGCAGTTCCACTGCAACCCGTCAATTAACTCGGTGATTCCGGAGCGGTTCGAACGCTCGACCCACAGCTTAGAAGGCTGTTGCTCTATCCAACTGAGCTACGGAACCGGATTTTCCGCCCCAAAAGTAGAATTTTTATTTAACTTCTCCAAAAAACGAAATCCATAATTCCTTGCGCGACACGAACGTCCTTCCGGATTTTTCGATCCCCGTCCAGAACGTTCAGGCAGACGCTTCACAACAATTTACCCGTCGACACGATTCGTTCTTCGGGATTATCCCGTATATTTGCAGAATTCGGTTCTCAAACGACGATAAAATCCACTAAAAACAATAACCCGATGATCAAATCTACACTCAGATTACTGATGACGGCCCTGGCCGCCCTGTTGCTGACCGCACCCAAATCCATGGCCCAGGAAGTGGTATGGGGAGCGTCGTTCGACTTCTTTTTCGACAACCGCGAATACAAAAGCGAAATCAACTGGCCGCAAACGCTATTCGGAGCCCGCATCGCACCCGAACTGGGTATCCGGTGGGCGGAACGTCATTCGCTGATGATGGGGATCGATCTGCTGGCGAACTTCGGAGCGAAACCGTTCCAGACCGATAACGAGATTTTCGGCTACTACCAATACAACGCCCCGAAATTCAAGGCGTTCGCCGGCGTGGTTCCGCGCCGTAAAGTAATCGGGGACTACCCCAGCGCCTTTTTCAGCGATTCGGTGAAATATTACGACCCGAATCTGACCGGATTGCTGCTGCAATACGTCGGCGAAAAGGGTTACGTCGAATTCGGATGCGACTGGAACAGCATGATAACTAACGAAAAACGCGAAAAATTCCTACTTTTCTCGGCAGGCCGTATCCGCCACGGGCTTTTCTATGCCGGTTACCACCTGTCGATGTACCACCATGCGGGCACCTACCTCGACGACGGCGTAGTGGACAACGTACTGCTGCATCCGCACGTAGGGATCGACCTGAGCGGAAAAACGGGTATGCAGGAACTGTCGCTGCAAGCCGGGTGGCTCCAGGCGTTCCAGAACGACCGCAAATACGTCGGCGACTACGTCACGCCCGGCGGCGTACAGATCGAGCTGAAAGTGCAGAAATGGAATTTCGGGATCTTCAACACGCTGTACGCCGGCAAGGATCTGATGCCCTATTACATGGCCGACCCGTCGCTCGATTACGGCCCGGGACTCTATTGGGGCGAGCCGTGGTACCGCACCCGGCATAACATCTACGACCGGCTGGAAATCTACTGGCAGCCGGTACACACCGAAATCATGAAGTTGCGCGTGGCATCGGTGCACCATTACGACGGCAGGAAATGGGGTTGGCAGCAAAAAGTGCTTTTCTCGGTAAACCTCGGACAGCGCCGCCTTTTCAAACAAAAACAGTAACCCGCACATGACTACCGACAGACCGAACAACCGCACCAACTACCACAGCCATTGCTCGTTCTGCGACGGGAAAGCTCCGATGGAGGATTTCGTCGAGGAGGCCGTGCGGCAAGGATTCGCCGCTTACGGAATCTCGTCGCACGCACCGCTCCCTTTCCCGGCCCGCTGGACGCTGGAAGCGGAACGGATGGCGGCCTACCTTGCGGAAATCGACCGGCTGAAAGCCGCATACGCGGATCGGATCGAACTGTACGCCGGACTCGAAATCGACTACCTGAACGAACAGAGCAACCCGGCTTCGGACTACTTTCAGAAACTGCCGCTGGACTACCGGATCGGATCGGTGCACCTGATCGAGTCCCGTGGGAAATATATCGATATAGACACCGACGCGGAGACGTTTGCAGAAAACCTGCGCCTTCATTTCGGCGACGACCTGCGCAAGCTGGTTACGGACTATTTCGACAAACTGATGCGGATGGTCTCGACCGGAGGATTCGACTTCGTGGGACATGCCGACAAGATCGTCTACAATGCCTCCCGATGCCAGCCCGACATTGCGGAACAGCCATGGTACCGGCAGAAAATCAGGGAATATTTCGAAACGATCGCGCGGCACGGCGCAATGGTGGAAATCAACACGAAAAAATACCATGCCGGCGGCGTGTTTTTCCCGAACAGATCGCACTTCCGGCTGCTGCGGGAGTTGCGCATTCCCGTGCTCGTCAATTCGGACGCCCACCTGCCGCAGACGATCGACAGCGGCCGCCGGGAAGCGCTCGCTGCACTGCAAGAAGCCGGCATCGATACGGTCATGCAACTGACGGGCGGACGCTGGCAGCCGACGAAGATCGATCTCGCCGCCTACTGATCCCCCGGTCGGACCGGAAAAGGGCGTTTTTACGGCGATTCATAACGCTTCCGTTGTAATTCTTCGCAAGAATCTTTATGTTTGTGGCAGGGATTGCACTTTTTATATTCTAATAAATTCGATCAATGAAATCAAAAAAACGCAACTGGCTGAAACTTTCGCTGCAAGGCGGCACGCTGCTGGCGATCGTGGCATTTATTCTCTATGGGATCTTTTTCGGAGAACAACGCGCCGATCCGGAAGCCTACTGCCCGTTCGGAGGCTTGCAGGCTATCGGCAGTTACCTGCATAACAATTCGCTGGCATGCAGCATGTCGATGGCGCAGATCATGATGGGAGTCGTACTGGCCGTGGGCGTCATCCTGTTCAGCAAGCTATTCTGCGGTTATCTGTGTCCGCTGGGGACAATCGGGGAATACCTCGGCAAAGGCGGCCGCAAGCTGAAAATGAACTTCGACCTGAAACCGGGCGGCATCGCCGATCGGGGATTGCGGATCGTCAAATACGGATTGCTGTTCGTGGTATTCTACATGTCGGTCTCTTCGAGCGAGTTGTTCTGCAAGAATTTCGACCCTTACTACGCAATGGCGACCGGTTTCAAGGGTGAAATCACGGCCTGGATGACCAGCATCTCGATCGTGCTGCTGTTCCTCGGCAGTTTCTTCATCAAAATGTTCTGGTGCAAATACATCTGCCCGCTCGGAGCGCTGAGCAATATTTTCAAATTCACGATCACGTTCGTGGGGATCCTCCTGCTGTTCTGGCTGCTCGGATGGGCCGGGCTTCCGTCGGCATGGGTATGGGCGCTGGGCGCAGCCTGCCTGATCGGCTACCTGTACGAAATGATCTACCTGCGTAGCAAAGTATTCCCGTTGCTGCGCATCGTCCGCGACGCGGAGAGCTGCAACGGCTGCGGCTCCTGTACGAAAAAATGTCCCTATCACATCGATCTGAAGGAGCTGAAAACCGTCCGGCACATCGACTGCACGCTGTGCGGCGATTGCGTATCGAGTTGTCCGAAAAGCTCCCTGCAGGTCGGCGGCAAAAAGTCGCTGCGCTGGTTGCCCGGCATACTGACGATCGTGCTGTTCGTACTCGCGCTGATCCTGGGGAACCAGTGGGAATTGCCTACGATCGACGAACGGTGGGGCAATACCGAACAGGTCGGAGAGATGAAGACATTCGAAATGGAAGGGCTCACCTCGATCAAATGTTACGGCAGTTCGAAGGCCTTCTCCGCCAAAATGCAGAAAGTGCCCGGTGTGTACGGCGTCAAAACATTCGTCAAGCGCCATGCGGTAGTAATCTCGTACGACCCGGCCCAGACCAACGAAGACAAAATACGCGAGGTCATTTTCATCCCAACCATCATGAAATTCTCGAATCCCGAACCGCAGGTCGATTCGGTAGAGGTATTGACCCTCGGGGTCGACAAGCTGTTCGACCGGATGGATATGGTCTATTTCGGGAATATCCTGAAACAGATCCCGGGGATTTACGGCTTCGACGCCGAATATTCGTGCCCGGTGACCGTAAAACTTTACGCCGACCCGTCGGCCGAACTTTCCGAAAAACTGTTGAAAGACTCGATCGAAGTCGAACAGACGCACATGCTTGCGGCGGGCGGCAAAGTGCGTTGGTTCCCGGTGGATTACAAACTCGTTTCGTACGAACGCAACGGAGACCGAATTTCGAGTCGTGAATTCGTCGAGCTGATGTTCAAGCCTACGGCGGCGATGTCGGGCAAGTTCCTCGACAATATGAAAAAACTCGACGGCCGGAATTACGAAACGGCGGTTTACGAAGTCGAATACCCGGCGATCGAAAAAACGCTGATTAAAAAGGGATTTCCTTATTTCAAGAGTTTCCTTTCGACGCAGGAAGGCATCCTGCGCATCGACGTGCAACTGAAAGACACCACCCCCGTACTGCGAATCACTTACGTTACCGGGATGTGGGACGACGCCAAAATCTGGACCGAACTTTTCAACGCTCCGAAATGGACGATCAAATACACGGACGGTTCGACAAAGGAGGAGGAACCCAAACTCAAGTTCAAAAACGAAGGGCGTACAGTTCCGGAATCTCCCGGAGCTCCGGCCGAGTAACCGATACGGACGGGAGAGTCTTCGCAGACTCTCCCGTTTAAAAATAGAGAAAACCGATGAAAAAAATCTTGATTTACGCCCTGTTGGCGCTGCTGGCTCCCGCGTCGGCCATGGCCGACGAAGGGATGTGGCTGGTGAACCTGTTCGAAAGTTCGATCTATCCCCAAATGAAAAAAAAGGGATTGAAGCTGAAACCGGGCGAGATCTACAACGAGCGGGGTACCGCACTCAGCGGCGCGATCGTAGCGGTGGACTACGGGATGGGAACCGGAAGCGTGATTTCCGACCGGGGCCTGGTCATCACGAACCACCACGTAGCTTACGGCGACATACACGATCTGAGCACCCCGGAAAACAACTACCTTGAAAACGGATTCTGGGCGGCGACCGAACAGGACGAACTCCCGGTCAAAGGCAAAACGGTGATGTTCCTGCGCCGGATCGCCGACGTTACCGACGAAGCGGTGGAAATGCGCGACAGCATGATCCGGGAAGGAAAATTCGGCGTATTCGGCACCCGGAAGATATACGGCGCAATCGAAAAGAAATACGGGAAGAACACTCCCTACGAAGTCTCCTGCGCTTCGATGTGGCGCGGGGAAAAATACCTGCTGTTCTATTACGAAGTCTATAAGGACGTCCGGCTCGTCGGGGCTCCGCCCGAAAAGATCGGAGCGTTCGGAGGCAACCAGGACAACTGGGGATGGCCGCAGCACAAAGGCGATTTCGCCCTATACCGCGTATACGGCGACAAAGACGGAAAGCCCGTCCCGTATTCGAAAGACAACGTTCCGATCAAACCGGCGAAAGTGCTCGACATATCGACGGGCGGCGTCCACGAAGGAGACTATACGATGGTGCTGGGCTTCCCGGGACGTACCAATCGGTACATGTCGTCGTTCGCCGTGACCGAAAAACAGCAGGTCATCAACCCGGTCGTGATCCGGGCGCGGCACGAGCGGATGGAGATCATCAAAAAGCACATGGAAGCCGATCCGAAAGTACGCCTGTTGTACAGCGACAAATATTTCAACCTCAGCAATTACGCCGATTACGCGACCTGGGAGAACATCTGCCTGCGCCGTTACGACGTCGCCGGCATCCGCGAAGCGGAAGAAACCGAACTGCAACGGTGGATCGCGGAAACACCCGAACGGCAGACCGAATACGGCCGCGTTCTGGCCGACCTGAAAAAAGGGTATGCGGCCCGTGCGGAGGCCGTCCGCCGGAAAAACTACTTCCAGGAGGCCTGGATCAGCCCGAGCGACGCGCTGATGACCGGTTTCCGGGTAGCGTCGATGGTCAACCGGATGCGGAAAGAGAAGATCGACAGCGTGCGGGTCACAGACAAAGCGTTCGCCTACGCGCTGAACCTGACGAAAAAAATGTACGCGGCCTACGATCCGGCCACCGATCAGGAGATTTTCGCCGCCATGCTGAAACTATTCACAGACAACGTACCGCCGCAGATGTGGGGCGACTATCTGCAACAGGTTTATACCCGCTACGACGGCAATGCCGAAGCGATCGCCGACTACGCATTCCGTAACAGCGCGTGCGCCACCCTCGAAAAACTCTGCGAATACTTCGAAACCCCGCACACGGCCGACCAGATCATGCAAGATCCGCTGGTAGCTCTCGCCGCTTCGGTTTCGACGATGACGTTCAGCGACGGAGTCCGCAACGCCGAAGAAGAGGCGGAAACCGACGTCGACAAAACCGAATCCCTGTACGCCAAAGCGCTGTACCGGATGCGGGAATCGAAAGGGCTCCCGCAATACCCGGACGCCAACTCCACGATGCGGATCACGTTCGGCAACGTAGAGTCGATCAGCCCGTACGACGCGGTAAAATACGACTTCCGCACGACGGTAGACGGATACCTCGAAAAAAACGACCCGAAAGATTTCGAATTTCGGGTGGACGACAAGATGTTCTCGCTGATCCGGGCCAAAGACTGGGGCAGATGGGGCGAAAAGGGAGTCCTTTACACGGACTTCATCACCAATAACGACATCACCGGAGGGAACTCGGGCAGCCCCGTTCTCAACGGCCGGGGCAACCTCGTAGGGCTGGCTTTCGACGGCAACCGCGAATCGATGTCCGGCGACATCTATTTCCATCCCGAATATGCGAGGACCGTCTGCGTCGATATCCGCTTCGTTCTCTGGATCATCGACCGGTACGCCGGCGCCTCCGGCCTGATCGAAGAAATGCGCCTGGTGAAATAAATGACCGAGTACCTGAAAAAGCGGGCGTGTCTGTCGACACGCCCGCTTTTTATTTTCAGTACCTTATGCCCGCGGCCTACTCTTCGGTCGTCTCCTCCTCACGGCCTTGCATGTCGATCTTGTAACTTTTCCCGCCGCGCACGACCAATGCCGTTCCATCCTTAAAGTCATAAGCATCGTCATAACGAAACGGGATAACGGCCGTCCCGTCCTGACGGATATAACCGTAATGTTTTTCGGAAAAGACCAGAATCAAATCGTTCTCGGTGCCGCCCATCCAACGGTAAATAAACGGAACCAACTCTTTCCCGTCGCGGTCGCATAATCCGAAAAGCCCGTCGCAAGCGACTTTGGCGATTCCGCGCTCGCTGTTCCATTCGACCAATTCGTAAATCGCCGGCAGGATCTCCTTTCCGGTTTTGTCGATTAACCCGTAACAACCGTTGCGCATGACCTCGGCGCGCCCCTCCATGAAATCGCTCGCCCACTCGTAACGCAATGGAAGCGCTTCATTCCCGGAACAATCCACATAACCCCACAGATCGCCCTTGCGGACGCAGATCAACGATTCGCAAACCGGCCCGACCCAACAATAAAACGACTGAAGCTGCGTACGGTTCAGCAGGTACTCCTCCCGCCGGGCATCGCTGTCGTCCGGCTCCGCAGCGGACGGTCTCCGTTCGTTCGCCAGTTTTACCGACAAATCGACACCCAGTTCCGTACGGTCGCCTGACAATTTCCGCAACGCTTCGCTCAACGCCAAACGACCGTGCAACGTATGATTGCTGCACGAAAGCATTTCGACGATCCGCAACACCGGTTTGCATCCCGCCTCCCTGGCGACATCGGCAAACATCGGAAGCAGGGGCGAACGCACCACGGGAAACCGGAATATCGCATTGCCCCTCAAATACCGGAAAGCAGCCGGATCGGATGCAACCGCTTTTATACCCAACGCCAGGTTGGCTACCATCACGTTGTCGGCGTCCCGAATCGATTCGTAATCCGGAGCGTCCGATCGCGGCATCTGCATGTACTCGTAATTGACCAGATGCACCGAACAATCCTTGTCGATCATCACGTTCGATGCGCGGATCGCCCCGTGAACCAGGTTGTCGTTGATCAGCCACACGGCCATCTGGCAAAATTCCGTCAGTAATTTACGGATACGTTCCTTGTCGCCCTCCATGCAGGCCTTTTCGAGAAACTCATCCAACGGCTGCATATGATCGGGATATTCCATCAACACCACGTCGATGTAACCGGCAGCTCCCCGGTCGTTGAAAACCAACATTTCTCCGCTCAGATAATAATAACCGACCAGAAACGAGGAACGTATCCTCTGGAGATAGGCGGCAATCCGCCGCCACGACAACGTATTCTCCTGCTCCTCGCGCAGCGAACATTTCAGCAGGTAGCTCCTGCCCTTCCACACGACCGAGAAACTGATCGTCGTTCCCGAATATGAAAAAACGGGATCGCCCTTTTCATCCGTCTTTACCCCGATCTCCCGCAGCGTTTTGAAACGGCCCGCCGGATTGCAAACGGATTCAATCAAATTATATATCGATAAAACCATAGGTTTTAGAATAAAAGGTTCGCACTTACGGAGCCGATATTCATCATACTGACCAGATCGGTCATCGCCGCGTTGTAACTGATCCCCCTGAAACGCTCCCCGTCGCGTCCCCGCAGCTGGACGATGCTTTCGTTATAAATTGCCGGCATTTCACTGGACATATCGTACAGCAACCGGGCGTAACGCTGATCGGGAAGCTCTTTTTTCGATTCGGGAAACAACACGGGCGAACGCTCCGCATCGGAAGAGATATGGATGTTGATCAGCAGCGCAGCACCGTCCTCGGTAGAGAGTCCTTTGATACTGTCGGCGATCTCCTGCAACTTGAAATCGTCCCCGTCGGACGACTCCCCGTCGGTAATGTTGAAGATCGTCGGCGGATAACTCTTCCGGTGCGCCTTCGCGCCGCACCACGCTTTGCAAAGCCGGTAACACTCGGTCAGCGCATGATACATCGGCGTCTTTCCGCCCGCATAAGGCTCCACCCAGATCTTCTGGCAAACCGACGATACGACGGTACTGCCGTCGGGCAACCGGCGCTCCCGTTGAACGGGCACGCGAGACAGTTCGTTTCCTATCAAATCGTTGGGACGCATAAACATTCTATTCGGGTTCTTCCACAGGGAAGCAACCTCGTCTCCGTGATACCCCAGTACGGCGATATCGAAATAATCGCGGTACCCCTCTTCCCGCCTGCTGCGGTTGAGCAGCTCGGCGATCAGCATATTGACGATAAAAGCCACCGCTTTGGCTTTGACAACTTCTTTACGATCGATTACCACCGTTTCGGCCATCGATCCGGACTGATCGATCAGGATAATGAAAGCTGCCGGAGAGTTCCGGCTGATTCTGGCTGAATACATAGAATTGCGATTTAGCTAAGGCTCTAACAAAATTACAATTCCTGTCCGGATAAACAAACCGTAGCGATCATTTCAGACCCGAATCTGCCACTTTCGATCGAAACGCCCGATAAAAAACGATTCTCCGTTTTTTTCGACCCGCGCACGACCGTTCCGAAAACAACCGGCATAGTCGAAAACCGGCGGCCCCGCCAGCTCGCCCGACACGTCGATATATCCGAATTTATCCCCGATCCGCACGGCGGCCAGCCCTTCCCGGAAACTGGTTGCGAACACGTACCGCAGCGGGATCGCCCGTCTGCCCTCCCGGTCGATAAAACCGTACAGACTCCCGTCAGAAACCAGGGCCAGGCCTTCGCTCAACGGTTCCACGCTCCGGTAATCGCGGCAATCGATCCGACAATGTCCCCGAGGGTCGATCATCCAAAACCCCTCTTCGAGACGCACGACGGCCAATCCTTCACGGAAAGGTTTCGCGTCGAGATAGATGTTCTGCAACAGGATGCGCCGATCCTGCAAATCGGCGTACCCGAACCGCCCGTCGCAGCGAAATACGGCGCAACGCGGGTCCTCGTCGTCGATGATCTCGGTTCCGTACGGCAAACCGTCCTGCACATTCCCCGACAATCCCCGCAGCAACCCCGGCAATCCGTCCACTTCCGGCATCGGGTTTTGCATCCGGCTGCCCAGTACCGCCAGAGCCGACGCGCCGCAGCGCGCCCACTCCCGCATCAGTCGGTCGAAAAGGGCAGACTTCCCCCGATTCACCTCGGCAGCGTCGAAAATAATATTCTCCCCGTCGTGATAACGCCCGAAAAGCGACGGATCGAGTGCCAGCGCATGCAGGCTCAGGCTAATCAGGGCGATCGGATAATCGTCGATCGCCTTCCCGAAAAAATCCGCATCGCGCGACGGATGCTGGTAAGCCGGCGAGCCGATGACTTCTGCCTTCCGTCCGGCCAGTTCTCCGATATAGGCTCCGTCGTAATCGATCAGCCGCAACCGCCCCTGCCGATCGACCATCAGATTGTCCTGTTTCAGATCGCCGTGCGCGAAATCCGATTCCAACAGCCACAGCGCCATCCGGTCGAACGCCCGGGCCAATTCCTTGAGCCCCGTACGGTCGCCGTTACGGCACAGTCGAGCCAACCAGCCGCCAAGCGACTCGCCTTCGACCCACTCCATCAAAGTTACCGGATAATAAGCTCCTCCGCCCGAGTGCTCGAACAGATAAATCTCGTCCGGCAGGAAACGGGCCGGCACCAAATAAGGAACCGTTCCGCCGCCAAGCGACGCATAGACCGCAGCGGCATGACGCGGCAGGCGCGTATAACATTTCAGGGCGTAATATTTTCCGTCCGCGCAGCGGACTTTGAAAATCGCCGAATAATTCCCCGACCAGAACAACGGTTCTCCGTATGCATCCCGCTCGGGGACAACCTCCCCCAGCGTCCTGAAAATACGAAACGGATCGGTCAACGCTTCTACATACTGGCCGATAATCGGATTTCTCAACATAATCGTTCAAATTCGGGATCTACGATAAAGTTTTTAAAGTTATGTAAAAATTGCGGCGAGGGAAAATAAAAACCGTGAAAATAACGAATATTTATACATGACGCGAAAGATCCTTCCTGTCTGACGCATCGCCGATCTCACAAGTCATTATCCTGAATACAAACACGATAACACAATATTATTTCCACCCAAAACGCGACGGGGCGTCCGACCGTATGCCGAACGCCCCGTCACGACCGGATTCCGGCAATCTACCGGTTCATCACCATATTCTGGCGGTTGATACTTTCGAGGTGGATCGCTTCGAGCACCGTTTTCAGGAATTCGGTGCTGACGCCCAACTTCGGAGCCTGCGAAACCACGCGGTCTACGATGCTCTGCCATCGGCCGCCCTGCAGGATCGTCACGTTGTTGTCGCGTTTGACGAGTCCGATCTGTTCGGCGACCCGCATCCGCTTGCTGATCAATTCGAAAATTTCGGCGTCGATCTGGTCGATCTGGCTGCGCAGTTTCGCCAATGCCTGCTGGTAATCCGGGCTGTCGGTCGTCGAACGACGCCATACGATCTTACCCAGCAACTCCTTCAACCCGTCCGGGGTAACCTGCTGCGAAGCGTCGCTCCACGCCTTGTCCGGACAGATATGGCTTTCGATGATCAGCCCGTCGTAGTCGAGGTCGGCGCTCTTCTGCGCAACCTCCTGCAGATACGTCCGGCAGCCGCAGATATGCGACGGATCGCAGATCATCGGCAGTTCCGGGAAACGGCTCCGCATTTCGATAGCCAGATGCCACATCGGATTGTTGCGGTACAGCGAGGCTCCGTAGGCCGAAAAACCCCGATGGATCAGGCCGAGCTTGGTAATTCCGGCATTCTGCATCCGGGCTATCGCCCCGCTCCACAGTTCGATGTCGGGATTCATCGGGTTTTTGATCAGCACCGTCACGTCGGCCCCTTTCAGCGCATCGGCGATATCCTGCACGCTGAACGGATTGACCGTCGTACGGGCCCCTACCCAGATCACGTCTACGCCGAATTCGAGAGCCGCTTCGACGTGTTTCGACGTGGCCACTTCGGTTCCGATCGGCAGGCCGGTCAGTTCGCGGGCTTTGCTCATCCACGCCAGTCCTTTGAGGCCCACTCCTTCGAACGAACCGGGCTTCGTCCGGGGTTTCCAGATGCCGGCGCGCAGTACGTCGACCAGGCCGGTCGCAGCGATTTGCCGACAAGTCTCGAGTGTCTGTTCCTCCGTCTCCGCGCTGCACGGGCCGGAGATAATCAGGGGACGTTTCGCTTTGATATCAAACGGTTTCATATCCTTATGTTTTTTACGTTTTCTGTTTTCATTCCGGCGAACGGGCGCCGGACGCCCTATTTTATAATCCGGTTGATCCGGTTCGCGCGCTGCATCATCTGTTTCAGTCCTTCGGTGTCGTCCTTTTCGAGCAGGCGCCGGAAAATCTGCAACTGATGGATATGCTCGCGCAGCACGTCGAGCACATTATATTTATTTTGCATGAAAATCGGAGCCCAGGTTTCCGGCGAACTTTTCGCCAAACGCACCGTACTCTCGAAACCGCCGCCCGCCAGATCGAAGATATGTTCCTCTTCGCGCTCCTTCTCAAGCACGGTCAGCGCAAGCGCGAACGACGTGATGTGCGAAATGTGGCTGACGTAAGCCGTATGCGTATCTTGCTCCTCGGAACTCATGTATTTAATCGGCATTCCGATTTTCCGGTAGATATCCTCGACCAGTTTCAATGCGTCCGGATCGCTCTCCGCACCGTCGCAAAGCACCACCGTACGTCCTTCGAATCCATCGTGAACGGCCGCTTCCGGGCCGCTGTACTCGGTACCCCACATCGGGTGGGTCGCTACGAAGCGCCCGCGCCTGGGATGCTGGGCGATCACCTCGCAAAGCTCCTGTTTGGTCGATCCCATGTCGATCACCACCTGCCGGTCGACCTTGTTCAGCACCTTCACGGCCAGCAGCGGAATCGAATCTACCGGCGTGGCCAGCACGATCAGATCGGCAGCCGGAATCGCTTCGTCCAGCGGAAGCGTGCGATCGACCAGTCCCAATTCGACCGCCTTGGCGCGGTTGCGCTCGGAATTATCCACTCCGATCACTTCCTCGCAGATGCCTTTATCTTTCAAGGTCAGTGCGAACGATCCCCCGATCAACCCGATACCTATTACCGCCGCCTTCATAGCAATGTCTTGATTTTATCGATCGAACGCTGCAACAGCTCTTCCGTCGCGCAAAGGCTGATCCGGACGTACCGGTTCCCTTCCGAACCGAAAATACCGCCCGGCGTCAGGAAGACGCCGCAGCCGTTCAGTATTTTATCCGAAAACTCGTAACAGTCGCCCGCGCCCTCCGGCAGGCGTCCCCAGACGAACAGACCGGCCTGGCCCGGATCGTACGAACACCCGATCTGGTTCAGGATTTCATAGGCTTTCGCTTCGCGGCTGCCGTACAACTTGTTGATCGAACGGTACCAGTCGTCGCCGAGGCTCAACGCTTTGGCCGCAGCCGCCTGCATCGGGTAAAACATTCCGGAGTCCATATTGCTCTTGAACCGGATGATCTCGTCGATCCGCTGTTTCGCCGCTCCGATCATCCCGATACGCCAACCGGCCATGCTGTGGCTTTTGCTCAGCGAGTTCAGTTCGATGGCCACATCCATCGCCCCGTCGGCCGCAAGCAGGCTCGCCGGACGCGGGTTACGCAAGAAACTGTACGGGTTGTCATGCAGCAGCAGGATGTTATGTTTTTTCGCGAAATCCACCAGTTTCTGAAACAAACCCTCTTGGGGTATCGCCCCGGTCGGCATGTGCGGATAATTGACGATCATCATTTTGACGCCCTGCATCCCCTGCCGTTCGATCTCGTCGAAATCGGGCATCCAGCCAGTCGCCTCGCGCAATTTGTAATCGACGCAGACCCCGCCGGCAATCGTAGCCGCCGAGCGGTAGGTCGGATAACCGGGATTCGGCACCAGCACTTTATCGCCCTTGTCCAGGTAGGTCATGCAAACGTGCATGATCCCCTCTTTCGAGCCGATCAGCGGCAGGATCTCGCTCACAGGATCGAGCGTTACGCCGTAACGATCCCGATACCAAGCGGCGAATGCGTTGCGCAGCACGGCGGCGCCTTTATAGGGTTGATAACCGTGATTCCCAGGTTTGGCCGCTTCGGCGGCAAGCGTGGCCACCACCTCCGGATGGGGAGGCTGATCGGGACTTCCGATGCCGAGGTTGATTACCTCGCGTCCGGCGGCCCGCATCTCGTCGATCTCACGCAGCTTCTTCGAGAAGTAGTACTCCTCGACACTGCCCAGCCGTTCGGCCAGTTCCACTTTGATCGGATTCATCTTTTGCTATTTTAAAATTTACGAATGTTCTCCTCTGCGGTAAACGCCGTATACGTGCAGCTCGCGGCTCGCGCGGCGCATACGTTCGATCACTTCGTTATAATCGTCCATCGACGCGAATTCCATGTCGATATGGAACATATAGTGCCACGGTTCGCTCGGGATCGGCGACGATTGCAGCTTGGTCATGTTGATCGACGAATCCTCCATCGCCCGCAGCACTTGCAGCAGCGATCCCTGCCGGTGGTCGGTCATCAGACACAGCGACGCCTTATCGGCCTTTTCGTCGATCGGCTGGTGGTCGGGGCGCAGAATCATGAAACGGGTGCAGTTGTTCTTGATCGTATGGATGTCGGGAGCCAAAATTTCGAGTCCGAACAGCCGGGCCGCCAGTTCGCCGGCGATCGCGGCGGCGTTGCGCGTGCCCCGTTCGGCGATCCGGCGGGCGCTGAGCGCGGTGTCTTCGGTTTCGACCAGCTTCCAGCCGTGCGGATCGAGGAAATCGACGCACTGCAACAACGCCATCGGATGCGAGTGCACCTCTTCGATATCTTCCAACCGCACGCCGGGCAGCGCCATCAGGTTCTGCCTGATATGCAGGTAATACTCGCCGACTGCCTGCAGGCGGCTGTTATGCAGGATGCCGAGGTTCGGCAGGATGCTGCCGGCGATCGAGTTCTCAATCGCCATCACGCCGCAGTCCGAGTCGCCGCTTTCGACCTGGCGAGCCACTTCGCGGAATGTCGGGCACGGCACGATCTCGATCCCCTCGCCCCAATACCGTTCGGCGACAATGTGGTGGAAACTCCCCTCGTAACCCTGTATGGCCACTTTCATCTTTCCGTTCATCTTCCTGTCTCTTTTACATCTTCCGTATCGACAAAAAATCCCGGCTCCTTACGGACCGGGATTTTTATTATTTTTCGCACAAGCACTTATCTTCGCTATCGGCAACGCAACCCCAGTCCGCTTTTGGTAAAAAAGTAGAAGTAAAAATAATAACCCCAAAAAAGCGAAAGCTGATTCATCGTCCCTCTGAACTGATTAGCTTGTTATACTTTATTTTTTAACTGTGCAAATGTACGACAAAAACGGGAAAAAACAAGAAAAATTTAACCGATACCGTTATTTTTTTCAACCTGAAGCCCCGAACGGCCGTCCTGCGCCCCCGGCAACGGGTCGCCATCGTCGTAATCGGACAACTGTGCAGGCAGGTCTTTGGTGGCCTTCACCCCCAGCTCACGCAACCGCTCGGTACGCCGGATCAGGTTGCCGCTGCCGGTTTTCAATTGTTTGATCGCCCGTTCGTATTTCTCCCCGGCAGCCGAAACGCTGCGCCCCAGATCGGTCAGCGTCTCGGCGAAACCGACGAATTTGTCGTACAGATTCGCCCCTTCGGTGGCGATCGCGATCGCATTCTTGTTCTGCTTGTCCCGCTTCCACAGGTCGTCGACCAATTTCAGCAGCGCGAACAGGTTCGTCGGACTGCTGACGATCACCTTTTTATTATAAGCGTCGCTCCACAGCGTCGGGTCGTGCTGCATCGCCAGCAAGAACGCCGGCTCGTTCGGCACGAACATGATGACGAAATCCGGCGAGTCTACGAGCGCCTGGTAACGCTTGCTGCCCAGCTCGTCGATATGACTGCGCACCGACCGCAGGTGATTCTTCACCGCGCGCGACGCTTCGTCCGGATCGGCGCTTTCGGTATAGGCGACATAAGCCGTCAGCGACACTTTCGAGTCGACGACGATCTGCTTGCGGTCGGGCAGGTTCAGGATCACGTCCGGACGCAGGTTGTTGCCCGCAGCGTCTTTGAGGTTTTCCTGCGTAAAATAATGAATCCCCTTGACCAAGTGCGAACTATCGAGGATCGTTTCGAGGATCATTTCGCCCCAATCGCCCTGCACTTTCGAATTGCCCTTCAGCGCACGCGTCAGGTTGTTGGCCTCCTCGGACATCCGGCGGTTCATCTCGTTCAGGCTGCGAATCTCCTCTTTCAGCGAGAAACGCTGCTGCGCCTCCTTGTCGTACACTTCGTCGACCCGTTTGCGGAATCCTTCGATATTTTCCCGGAACGGCTTCAGCAACGACTCCAGCGATTCCCGGTTACTCTGCTTGAACTGCCGGCTCTTCTCCTCCAGAATGTCGTTAGCCAGATTTTTAAAAGCGAGACGCTGCTGCTCTTGCAGCGCGGCGATCTCTTCGGTGCGGCGGGCGCGCTCGCGCTCGGCTTCGGCCTGCTGATAGAGCAATTTCTCCTCGAGGGCCGCACACCGGGCCGCCCGTTCGGCGGCCTGGCGGTTCAGGTCGATCAACTGTGCGTTTTTGGCTTCATTATCCGCTTTCAACGCCTCTTCCGTCCGCGCATACCGCCTGAACGCCGGCCGGAAAGCCAACGCCGCCGCAGCGATTCCCGCAACCAATCCGATGAACAACAAACCCGCTTCGATCATTCTCCTGTCCTTTAAATTTAGCCGGCAACGCCGGCCGCAGAACAAAAATAGCTATAAAATCATTACCTTTGTACAAATTTGACATTTACAAAACCAAAACTTCAGAAAACATGAAAAGAATCATATCCCCTTCGGTGCTCTCGGCGGACTTCGGACATTTGGCCGACGACATCGCGATGCTCGACCGCAGCGAAGCGGAATGGGTGCACATCGACGTGATGGACGGCGTATTCGTGCCGAACATTTCGTTCGGATTTCCGCTGATGCCGCCGATCCGCAAAGGAACGAAAAAGGTGCTCGACACGCACCTGATGATCGTCAATCCGGAAAAATACATCGAACGCTTCGCCAAGGCCGGCGCGGACATCGTCACGATCCACCTCGAAGCGACCGACGACCTGCACGGCGCGATCGCGACGATCAAAAAGGCGGGCGTCAAAGCCGGCGTTTCGATCAAGCCGAAAACGCCGGTGTCGGCAATCGTACCCTATCTCAATGAACTGGACCTGGTGCTGATCATGAGCGTCGAACCGGGCTTCGGCGGACAGTCGTTTATCGAGGGATCGACCGAGAAAGTGGCCGAACTGCGTCGGGAGATCGACCGCTGCGGGTCGCAGGCGGTGATCGAGATCGACGGCGGAATCACGCTGGATAACGCCGCCGAGGTGTATGCCGCCGGATGCGAAGTACTGGTTGCCGGAAGCACGGTATTCGCCAGCCCGGATCCGGAAGAGACAATCCACAAACTGTTGAACGTATAGACAAACGATGATATCGGTAGACAATCTTACGGTCAGCTTCGGGGGTTGGGATCTGTTCAGGGAGGTATCGTTCCTGATCAATGCCAAAGACCGGATCGGTCTGGTGGGCAAGAACGGAGCGGGAAAATCGACGATGCTGAAAGTGCTGATCGGAGAACAGCCGCCCTCGTCGGGAACCGTTTCGCGCAACGGCGACTGCACGGTAGGCTACCTGCCGCAACAGATGAAGGTGGCCGACACGACCACGCTGTTCGCCGAAACCGAATCGGCCTTTTCGGAAGTGATCGGACTCGAACGCGAAATCGAGCAACTGAACCGGGAGATCGCCGAGCGGACGGACTACGAAAGCGAGGGGTACGAAAAGCTGCTGCACCGGTTGAACGATGCGACCGACCGCTTTCACATTCTCGGCGGGATGAACCGCGAGGAGGAGGTCGAAAAGACGCTGCTCGGACTGGGCTTCCAACGAAGCGACTTCGGACGGGCGACCAGCGAGTTCAGCGGCGGATGGCGGATGCGCATCGAACTGGCGAAGCTGCTGCTTCGCCGGCCGTCGGTATTCCTGCTCGACGAACCCACGAATCACCTCGACATCGAGAGCATCGGATGGCTCGAAAACTACCTGAAGGAGTACAACGGCGCGGTCGTGCTGATCTCGCACGACCGCGCATTCCTCGATAACGTCACCACGCGGACGATCGAAATATCGCTCGGCAAGGTGTACGACTACCGCGTGCCGTACAGCCGGTACGTCGAGCTGCGGCGCGAACGGCGCGAGCAGCAGATGGCGGCCTACGTGAACCAGCAAAAGATGATCGAACAGACCGAAGACTTCATCGAACGCTTCCGTTACAAGCCGACCAAATCGAACCAGGTGCAATCGCGCATCAAGCAACTCGAAAAGATCGAACGGATCGAAGTGGACGAGGAAGACCTCAGCCGGCTGAACATCAAGTTTCCGCCGGCCCCGCGTTCGGGACAGATCGTCGTGGAAGCGAAAGACGCCGGCAAAAGTTTCGGCGAAAAGCACGTCTTTTCGGGCGCGACGTTTACGATCGAACGCGGACAAAAAATCGCGCTGGTCGGCCGCAACGGCGAAGGGAAAACCACGTTCGCGCGGATGGCGATCGGGCAACTGGAGCCGACCGAAGGCAGCGTCCGCATCGGACACAACGTCCGCATCGGCTACTACGCACAAAATCAGGACGACCTGATGAACGGCGATTTCACGGTATTCGACACGCTCGACCGGGTGGCCGTCGGCGACATTCGGACGCGACTGCGCGATATCCTGGGGGCATTTCTGTTCCGCGGCGAGGACATCGACAAGAAGGTGCGCGTACTGTCCGGAGGAGAACGGGCGCGGTTGGCTATGGCCCGGCTGATGCTCGAACCGTACAACCTGCTGGTACTCGACGAGCCGACCAACCACATGGATATGCGTTCGAAGGACATCCTCAAAGACGCCGTCAGAAAATACGACGGCACGGTAATCGTCATTTCGCACGACCGCGAGTTCCTCGACGGGCTGGTCGAACGGGTATACGAATTCCGCGACGGACGGGTCAAGGAGCACCTGGGCGGCATTTACGATTTCCTACGCGACCGGCAAATCGAGTCGATGCGCGAAATCGAACAGAAAGCTCCCGTCGTTACAGCCGAACAAAAGCCCAAAGGGCCGTCCGGCAAGGCGCAGTACGAACAGAAACGGGAAGCCGAAAAACAGCTCCGCAAAGCGGAACGCGACGTCGAAAAGGCCGAACAGGAGATCATGGCGCTCGAAAAGGAGATCGCCGAAAAAGACCGGCAGTTGGCCGACCCCGCCGCACACGGCATCGACCTGGCGGACGGCAGCTTCTACGCGCATTACAACGAACTGAAAGACAAACTCAATAAACTGACGTACCGCTGGGAAGAACTCAGCATCACGCTGGAAAACCTGAAAGAAACGCTGGCCTCGTAGACCCGGCGGCAACGCCGGGGCGACCAAAGCCCGAAAAAAGAAAAACGATGGAAAAGAAAAACATGATATTCGGGCTACGCCCGATCATCGAGGCGATCGAGGCGGGCAAACAGCTCGAAAAAGTGTACCTGAAAAAGGGCGCCGACGGCGTGTTGCTGAACGAATTGGCCGAACTGTGCCGCAGCAAGCGCATCCACGTGCAGTGGGTTCCGATCGAAAAACTGAATTACCTGACCCGCAACGGCAACCACCAGGGAGCCGTCGCGCTGACGGCGGCGATCGAATACGTCGACGTGTACGACATGCTGGCCGGGATTCCGGAGGACGAAACGCCGCTGGTCGTCGTTTTCGACGGGGTGACCGACGTGCGCAACTTCGGGGCGATCGCCCGCAGCGCCGAATGCGCCGGAGCGCACGGGCTGATCATGCCGGTCAAGAACTCCGCGCCGGTCAACGCCGAGTCGATGAAAAGTTCGGCCGGAGCGCTGAGCGTCATTCCCGTCAGTCGGGTCGGCAGCGTCCGCAACACGCTGAGAATATTGCAAAGCGAAGGAATGCAGATCGTAGCGGCCACCGAAAAGAGCAACACGCTGCTGTTCGAGGCCGACCTGACCAAGCCGACCGCGCTGGTAATGGGCAGCGAGGACGTGGGCATTTCGAAAGAGGTGCTCAAGATGTGCGATCTCCAACTGGCGATCCCGATCGTCGGAAGCATCGAGTCGCTGAACGTTTCGGCCGCCGCCGCCGTCATGCTGTTCGAAACGGCGCGGCAACGGATAAACAATCGATAACGCTATGGAAACGGAACAATTATACGAAAATGCGGTCGCTCTGTTGCGACAGATGATCCAAACCCCTTCGTTCAGCAAAGAAGAAGCCGGAACCGCCGGGCTGCTGGCCAAATTCCTGCAAGAACGCGGCGTGGAAGTGCACCGGAAAAAGAATAACGTCTGGGCGTTCAACCGCCACTACGACCCGGCCAAACCGACCATTCTGCTGAACTCGCACCACGACACCGTCAAACCGAACGGCGCCTACACGCGCGACCCGTTCGTAGCGACCGTCGAGGGCGACCGGCTGTACGGGCTCGGCAGCAACGACGCCGGGGCCAGCGGGGTATCGCTGTTGGCAGCCTTTTTGCATTTTTACGACCGGAAAGACCTGAAGTATAACTTATGCGTAGCGATCACGGCCGAGGAGGAGAACAGCGGGCACGACGGACTCGAATGCGTGATCCCGGAATTGGGGCCGCTGGAATTCGCGATCGTCGGCGAACCGACGCTGATGCAACTGGCCATCGCCGAACGCGGACTGATGGTCATCGACTGTACGGCGCACGGCAAAGCCGGACACGCGGCGCGCGAGGAGGGGGACAACGCGATCTACAAGGCGATGCAGGACATCGAGTGGTTCCGCACGTACCGTTTCCCGAAGGTGTCCGACCTGTTCGGTGCGGTCAAGATGAGCGTGACGATCATCTCGGCCGGAACGCAACACAACGTGGTTCCGGCCGAATGCCGCTTCACGGTGGATATCCGCGTCACCGACCGTTACACGAACGAGGAGGTTTTAGAGATTATTAAGGAGCATGTGAGCTGCGAAGTGAAAGCGCGTTCCACGCGCCTGCGACCGTCGAGCATCCGGCCGGATCATCCGATCGTACAAGCGGGCCTGGCGCTCGGACGCACGACTTACGGATCGCCGACGACGTCGGATCAGGCGCTGCTCGACATCCCGTCGCTGAAGCTCGGCGTCGGGGACAGCGCCCGGTCGCACAGCGCCGACGAATTCGTCCATTTGAGCGAAATCCGCGAAGGGATCGAACTGTATATAAAGATGTTATCCGCGATATTGTAACGAATCCGACCACGCCGACGAAACGGATCGGACAAACCTAAAATTCGGACGTATGAAAAAACTGATTCTGACTGCCGCCGTCGTGCTCGCCGCTGCGAGTATGTACGGCCACCGCGCACCGAAATACCAGCCCGTTCCGGTCGATACGGCGGTGCGCGTCGGAAAACTGCCGAACGGTCTGACCTATTACATCCGGCACAACGACCTGCCGAAAGAACGGGCCAACTTTTACATCGCCCAGCGGGTCGGATCGATTCTCGAAGAGGAGAATCAGCGCGGACTGGCGCACTTCCTCGAACACATGGCTTTCGCGGGAACCAAAAACTTCCCGGACGGGAAACTCACCGGTTACCTCGAACAGAACGGCATCAAGTTCGGCGCGAATCTGAACGCCTACACTTCGGTCGACGAAACGGTCTACAACATTACCGACGTGCCGACCGTAAAGCCGGGACTGGTGGACTCCTGCCTGCTGATCCTGCACGACTGGTCGGGATTCATCCTGCTCGAAGACGACGCGATCGACCGCGAGCGCAAAGTGATCCACGAAGAGTGGCGCACGCGCAGCAACGCGACGCTCCGGATGTACGACAGCCTGCTGCCGAAACTCTACCCGAACGGCAATCGTTATGCGAGCCGAATGCCGATCGGATTGATGGAAGTGGTCGACAATTTTCCGTACGAAGTGCTGAGAAATTATTACAGAAAATGGTACCGTCCGGATTTGCAGGCGATCGTCGTCGTGGGCGACATCGACGTGGACAGCGTCGAGGCGCGGATCAAAACAATGTGGCAGGATATCCCGCGCCACAAGCGCGCCGCCGAACGGAAATATTTCCCGGTAGAAGACAATGCGGAACCGATCGCAGCCATCGCCACCGATCCGGAAGCGACCTCTTCGTCGCTGGCCGTTTTCTACAAACACGACAAGCTGACGCCCGAACGAATGAAAACGACCGAAGCGCTCGACAACGATTATATTCAGTCTACGTTTTCGATCATGCTGAACGCGCGACTGGCCGAACTGACCCAACAGGCCGACCCTCCGTACCTGTATGCGGGATTCGGCGACGACGATTATTTCCTGGCCAAAACCAAGGGCGCTTATCAGCTTTACGTGGCCTTCCGGGACGACGCCTGGCAGCGGGCGCTCGACGCCGGGATCGGCGAACTGAAACGGGCCCGCGAATACGGCTTCACCGCACCCGAATACCAGCGGGCGCAGGCGAAACTGGCCAGCTACTTCGAGAATAAATACAACGAACGGAACAAGGTCAAAAACGATACCTACGTGCAGGAATGCCTCGATAATTTCCTCGAAAACGAACCGCTTGCGAGCGCCGAATACCTGTATCATTACTATCTGAAACGCGCTCCGGAGATCACATTGGACAGCATCAACGATATCTTCAGGACGATGTTCCCGGATCACAACATCGCGCTGATGATGATGGCCCCGTCCAAAGACTCGCTGAACTTCCCGACCGAAAAAGAATTCGTCTCAGCCTACCGCAAAGCGTACGAAGCCCCGGTGACCCCGTACGAGGAGAAACTGGACGAAGGCGGATTTCTCGACCGCGAACCGCAGGCGGGAACCGTCGTTTCCGAGCAGACCGACCCGGTATTCGGCACGACAGTGTGGACGCTGAGCAACGGAGCGCGCGTCGTATTCAAGCCGACCGATTTCAAGAGCGACGAAATCCTATTCGAAGCGGTCAGCCTCGGAGGAACTTCCGCCTACGGAGACGGCGATTCGTTGTACATGAATTTCCCGACCGGTACGGCGCTCGTCGGCGGATTGGGCAAATTCCGGCCGACCGACTTGCAAAAGAAACTCGCCGGCAAACGGATCTCCTACCAACCCTATATCGGCAGCACGTCGGAAGGCGTTTCGGGTAGCTGTTCGCCGAAAGATTTTTCGGAATTGATGCAGCTCACCCACCTGCTGTTCACCGAACCGCGCGAAGACACCGTCCTGTTCTCGGCCTGGAAAAACCAGACGCGCACCGTCCTGGCCAACCAGGAAGCCAATCCTTCGATAACGATGCAGGATACGTTAAACCGGGCGATATACGGGAACAACCCGCGCTACCGCCGCTTGACGCCGCAGCGTCTCGACGGCTACTCGTACGACCGGATTCTGGAACTTTACAGACAGCGTTTCGCCAATGCGGCGGATTTCACGTTCATCTTCGTCGGTAACGTCGATCCGCAGAGCATACGTCCCGACATCGAACGGTATATCGCCTCGCTGCCGGGTTCAGCGCAGAAAGAAACGGCTCGGCACATCGAATTCATCGTGCCGGGAAACCGCGAATCCCGCTTCGACAAAGAAGTATCCACACCGAAAGCGACGGTCGTCGTCACGATCAGCGGCGACGAACGCTATTCGTTGAAAGACCAACTCGAAATGACCTTCCTCAAACAGATCATGGACATCGTCTATGTCGAAACGATCCGCGCCGAAGAGGGAGGTACCTATGGGGTCAGCACGCAGGCCTCGCTGCTGCGCGAACCGTACAACCGGTATGCATTCACGATCAGTTTCGATACGAGCAACGAGAAATCGGAAGCTTTGGCCGACCGGGCGCTGGCCGAACTGAAAAAAGTGGGCGACGAAGGCCCGACCGCAGCCGCTTTCGACAAAGTGAAAGAGTTCTTACAGAAAAGCTATGCGCAGTCGATCAAGGAAAACGGCTATTGGCTGGGGCAGCTCACTTCTTTCTACCGCTACGGAACCGACTCGCACACCGAATACCTGAAAACGCTGAACGCGATCACCCCGGAAGACATCGGCCGCCTCGCGCGGAAAATCTACGATTCGCCGAACCGGGTGGAAGTAGTGATGAACGGAATCGCCAAACAAGAATAGAATTACGGGGCGTACCCGCAAATGCCCGTACGCTCCCTGTTTAAAACCCAAAAACGACAGACAGATGAAGTTGTGGCAAAAAACCAACGACGTGAATAAGGCGGTGGAACAGTTCACCGTCGGGCGCGACCGCGAGATGGACCTCTTTCTTGCCGAAGCCGACGTCCTGGGATCGCTGGCGCACACGCGCATGCTCGAATCCATCGGACTGCTCGGCAGCGAAGACCTCGCAAACGTGCAGCGCGAACTCAAAAACATTTACCGGGACATCACGGCCGGAAAATTTACGATCGAAGAGGGCGTCGAAGACGTGCACTCGCAGGTCGAATTCCTGCTGACGCAGCGCATCGGCGACGCCGGCAAAAAGATCCACAGCGGCCGTTCGCGCAATGACCAGGTGCTGGTCGACCTGCGGATCTTCCTGCGGCGGCAGATCCGGGAGATCGTAGCGGACGTGGAGCAATTGTTCCACCGGCTGCAACAACTTTCGGAAAAGTACAAAGAGGTGCTGATGCCGGGATACACCCACCTGCAGATCGCAATGCCGTCCTCGTTCGGGCTGTGGCTCGGAGCCTATGCGGAAAGTCTGGTGGACGATACCGAAATGCTGCACGCCGCCTACCGCATCTGCAACAAGAATCCGCTCGGATCGGCCGCCGGATACGGCTCGTCGTTCCCGTTGAACCGTACGATGACCACGCAGTTGCTCGGTTTCGACACGCTGAGTTACAACGTCGTATATGCCCAGATGGGGCGCGGAAAGAGCGAACGGATCATGGCGCAGGCCATGTCGTCGGTCGCCGCTACGCTGGCGCGGCTGGCGATGGACAACACGCTGTTCCTGAACCAGAACTTCGGATTCATCTCCTATCCGGCCGAGTTGACCACCGGATCGAGCATCATGCCGCACAAGAAAAATCCGGACGTATGGGAACTGATCCGGGGCAAATGCAACCTGATCCAAGGACTTCCGAACCAGATCGCAATGATGACGACCAACCTGCCGTGCGGATACAACCGCGACCTGCAGTTGCTCAAAGAAGTGCTTTTCCCAGCCATCGCCGAATTGCGGAGCTGCATTCATATGGCAGTTTACATGCTCGAAAACCTGCAGGTTAAAGAGCACATTCTGGACGATCCGAAATACGATTACCTGTTCAGTGTCGAAGTGGTCAACAACATGGTGCTCAACGGAGTTCCATTCCGGGAAGCCTACAAAAAAGTAGGGATCGACATCGAAAACGGGAATTTTAAAGCAGAAAAAACCGTACACCACACCCACGAAGGGAGTATCGGCAACCTGTGTACCGACGAAATTTCGGCCCTGATGCAGCAAACGCTCGATAAGTTCCATTTCGACCGGGTCGACCGGGCCGAAACGGAACTGGTTAAATAAGCAAAGTTCATGGCGGAATATCACCATCCGTCGCTCGGTGCGATCACGGTCGTCCGCTCGTCGCGGTTACGCAGGCTCGGCATCAGCATCCGGGCAACGGGTGAAATACGCCTGTCGATCCCGTCGGGGGTCAGCGACCGGCAGGCGATCCAATTTCTGAACGAAAAGGAACAATGGGCCGTCCGTACCCGGGAACGGCTCGCCAGGCGCTACCCGCACGAAACGATCGAACTGCCCTACGCTACGCGCAGTCACGTATTGCAGTTGAACCCCTGTCCCTGCTTGAGCCCTTCGGTTCGGATCGGAAACGGAATCATCCGGGTCAGTTATCCCGCCGCCCTGCGATACGACGCTCCGGAGGTTCAGCGGATCATCCAGCAGGGAATCGAGGAAGCATGGCGTATCGAAGCGAAAGCCTACCTGCCGCAACGGGTCGACGCACTTTGTAAAACATTCGGATTCCGTTGCGGAACCGTGACGATCCGCAACACCCGGTCGCGCTGGGGCAGTTGCTCGTCGGAAAACAACCTGTCGCTGAGCATCCATCTGATGAAATTGCCCGACCACCTGATCGACTACGTCATCGTTCACGAACTCTGCCACACGCTACATAAAAACCACGGGCCCGAATTTCACCAGCTTCTCAACCGGCTGACCGGCGGTAAACATCCGCAATTGAGACAGGAACTGAAAAATTATACGACCCGTTGGAGATAATCGTCCGGAACGATATCCGGCATGAAACGGGCGTTCCTCCTGTGGGAGGAACGCCCGTTGTTTTCGCTGCTTTTTACAGTGTTTTCAACCGGATATCGTCGATTCCGTAATTCGTTCCGAGACAATCGAAACGAATCACCAGATTTTTGGTCTTCGGGATTCCCTCCGTAACGGAGACCTGAGCCCATTTTTTATTCGCCGGACGAGCATCGGACGCGATCGGAAGCTGCGTAAAATTAGCCCCTTCATCCTGACTCACGCTGACCGTCAGGTTATTCACATCGTAAGCCTGCGAAAAACTACAGCATCCGAACGACAGCACCAGATCGTTCGCCGCCATCGACGTATTCAGGCCCGAAACCGTAAAATAGGCGCCGGACGTCTTGAACAACAGGTAATTTCCGCCGGAAGCGCCGTTGTAATCGGAAGGAGCGGCCGACGAAACGAAAGCGCCCGATCCCGCATACGAAGCTTTCAGGTACGACCATTTCGCATACCCGCTGACATTTTGCTCGACCGAAACGGGAACGCCGCCCATCGTCTCCGTATAATCGACCACGCCGGAAGGGAAAACGACCGCCACGTCCTGCTCGCTCACATCGGTCGAAACCGTAATATCGAGTTTCAGGTTTCCCGAAACCGACTGAGGCGCGTCGTCGACGCTCACGTTATAGACGGTTTGGGCATCCAGCGTCAGCTCCTGCTCGTATTCCACTCCGTCGGCCGTAACGACGATCGTCGCCCGGTCGGCCGGAAAATAGCCGATTCGCCCACCGGAAACGTCGTCGTCAGTAAATGTCAGAGCGCCCTGGATCTGCCGGATCGTCGTTGAACGCGTCGAATGGTTGGCGCGAAAAGCTTCCGAATAGCTGACCCGGACGCCGGCATTGGTCTGCTTGCAGCCGATCGAAACCGGGGTTTCGTTGTCAACGGCGATCGACACCCCCGCCGATCCGCCGTAAACGGGCGTATCGAAAGCCGGCGCAGTAAAAGACTGCGAATAGGTCCGCACCGTATAAACTCCCGAAGGCAATTCGATAGGCCCCGGATCGACGCCGATGGGCGACAGCTTTTTAATCACCGTTTCGTTTTGCAGGATCTCGAGCGTAAAGGTGGCGGCATCCGCGCTTTTGGTTGCCGACGCAGCTACGACTCTCACGGTCGGATCGACATCCAGGCGGACAACAAGCGATCCGTTTCCGACATTTCCGGGATCGTTTTTAGCGCACGATCCCCAGCCCATTGCCGTTATCAGCAATGGGAACAACAGGTTCCTTCTTTTCATAGTAGTTTGGTTATTCGGTCAGTTTCAATGGACTCCACCACGTATTCCATTGTCCCCACGCAGCTTCCGGCGTACCGTACGCATAGGAGATATACTGCTGTACCCCTTTGCGCATGTGTCCCCGGCCGTCGCCGCTCCACCCGCAGTTGTGCAGGTAAGGCTTCAAATTATCACGAATCTCTCCTTTCCGGGTAAAATGGATTCCGTCCTCCGATTCCCACAACACAATATAGCTGTCGGGACCCATCCGCTGGGCGGCATGGATCGCCTGAAATTTCTTGAGATCGTCACGGTATTTCACATCGCAATGATCGGCCCCTTTGATGTCGCTCTTATTGATCACCGTCCCGTGGAAATTCAGATGGGCGGGCCAATTCGGATCGTTCGCATCGGCCGTAACCAACCGGGTCGTTATCGACTCGTCGCCCGTCGCATTCCAGGTATAGTAGCAATAGACGCTGTCGCCGAGCACCACGAACGACGGCTCCCCGGCTCCGAACTTCTTCGGATCGTCCGTGTACCGGATCATCGGCTGTACGTCCGTCCCGGTAGTCCAGCCCGAACCGTTCCACTTTTCCCACGGGCCTACCGGCGATTTCGAACGGGCGATATAAACATGGTTTTCGACCATCCCCTCGTTTTCAGTAGAAGTATAGCCCGCATAGTAATAATCGCCCCACTGGGCTACGGCCGGGTCGCATACCGAAAAATGATCGGAAGCAAATTCGGTCGGAAGCAGCACCATCTGCTCCGGAGTCCACGTTTTGCCTCCGTCGGTCGAATGCTGATAGGAAGCCTGATCCCAGAATATGGTTCCGTCCGAAAAGTCCTGCGACACGCGTGCCCGGAAGCTACCGGCGACCTCTTCCCCGTTCAAATAGTTGGTCACCCCTTCCATATTCTTATCCAACTGCCAGACCATACACTGGTCGTTGTTGCCGTCGCTGAGCGTCCACAAGTATTCGCCGTACGGAAACTTATCCTTGTTGACCAGCTCCAGGCTCTGGTTGTCCTTATAATTTTCATAGCGCTGCGTGGCCACCGGACGGTGCCGCAGGGTCGTTTTATAGTCGGTATCCCACCGGTACAGGCTGAACGTAAGCGATGCGTTTTTCGCCTGTTGATTCGGGCAGATCACGCGTACCGAATAGAACGGTTTGGTTTCGGCGAACCGCTGGGCGGCCGTCATGCCTTTGCCCAGCACGACCGGCTTCATGACAGCATCGGCATCGAATTTCAGATTGCCGTCGTCGTGATAACCGCCCGGAGCGGCGAACCACGCATCGACCGAGCCGTCTTTGTTGACGATGATGGAAGGTCCGTAACGGTACTGTCCGCCGGTGTAAATATCCCACCCCGTCTCGACGACGGGAATTTCCAGAGCCGACTTGCAACCGCCCAAAGCCAGCGCCGGAATCATTGCCAAAACCAATTTCATTCTCTTTTTCATAGGTCAAAAATTTAAGGATGCGCAAATATCGTATTCAGACCCAAAAACCGTTCCAGACGGCCTTAATATCAAAATTAAATTATTTTTTCTGAAATAACAAATTCATCCGTAAAATTATTCTGAAAAGACACAAACAATCGTGCTTTTCACCAAACGAATATCCCGACTTCGGGTTTTGCCAACGGTCTATTCCAGCAACCGGACGATCCGTCCGCAGGCCTCCCCGTCCCCGTAGGGATTCACGGCCTCGCTCATTGCCCGGTAATAAACGGGGTCGGTCAACAAAGCGGAAACCTCGGAAACGATCCGGGCCTCGTCCGTACCGACCAACTTGACCGTACCGGCCTGCACGGCCTCCGGCCGTTCGGTGGTTTCGCGCATCACCAACACCGGTTTACCGAGCCCCGGAGCCTCTTCCTGAATGCCTCCGCTGTCGGTCAGCACGACCGCGCTTTTCTCCATCAGGTATACGAAAGGCAGGTATTCCTGCGGTTCGATCAAGAACAGGTTCTGCGGCGCGTCCGTCCCGAAAACCTCGCCGATCGGGCGCCGCACGTTCGGGTTCAAGTGCATCGGATAGACGAAATCGACCTCCGGGAACCTGCCGGTCAGCGTCCGGATCGCCGTACAAATACGCAAAAAGCCGTCCCCGAAATTTTCCCGCCGGTGTCCGGTAATCAGCACCAGCCGGCGATCGGACAATCGCCTCGCGGCATCGTATCCCGCCCGCCGCAGCTCCCCTGCCAGTCTCCCGGCCAGGGCCTCGTCCGACTTGATCCGTCCGACCACCGCATGGAGCGCATCGATCACCGTATTGCCGGTCACGAATATCCGGTCGTCCGGAACGCCCTCCCGCAACAGGTTTTCGCGGGCCAGCGAGGTCGGCGCGAAGTGAAACGACGCCAGCCGCCCGGTTAACTGACGGTTGATCTCCTCGGGCCATGGGTTGTACATATCGTGCGTACGCAGGCCCGCTTCGACATGCCCCACCGGAATCCGCGCGTAGAAAGCCGCCAGCGCGGCGGCCGCGGAAGTGGTCGTATCGCCGTGCACCAACACCACGTCCGGCTTCGCTTCGGCCAGCACGCCGCGCATCCCGGCCAGCACGGCCGTCGTAATATCGTAGAGATCCTGCCCCTGCTTCATGATATTCAGGTCGTAATCGGGAACGATCCCGAACAGACGCAACACCTGATCCAGCATCTCGCGGTGCTGTCCGCTGACGCAGACGACCGTTTCGAACCGGTCGGGACGCTCCCGGAGCGCTCCGACCAGCGGGGCCATTTTGATCGCCTCCGGCCGGGTGCCGAAAACCAGCATGACTTTTTTCATTCCGTTACTGTTTTTTAAAAACGCCGCAAAAATCGAGAATAACGGCGTTGTCCCGATATTCCAGAGTTTTAAATTCTTTGTGCGCCACCAAAAAAGCGATGATATCGGATTCGGCATAAGCCTTCCGGTAATCGGCGAGTTTGAATACCGGATGCTCCCGCACGTTCGGCTCGACGATCCGGTAATCGGCATCCTCCCCCTCCATCACTTTCGAAGCGATATACTTGGCAGGACTCTCGCGCAGGTCGTCGATATTCGGCTTGAAAGCCAGTCCCATCAGGGCTACCCGCGGGGGACGCCCCTGCGTCACTTTGAACCGCTGGATAGCGGCTTTGACCTGCCCGGCGCACCAGAAGGCCTTATAATTGTTGATCTCGCGCGATTTGGCGATCAACTGCGACTCGCTCGGAAAATCGGCCGTGATAAAATAAGGGTCGACCGCAATGCAGTGGCCCCCCACCCCGCTGCCGGGTTGCAGGATATGTACGCGCGGATGTTTGTTCGCCAGTTCGATCAATTCCCAGACGTTGATCCCCGCCTTGGCGCAGATCAGCGAAAGTTCGTTGGCAAAGGCAATCTGAACGTCGCGCGACGAATTTTCGGTCAGCTTACACATCTCGGCCGTCCGAGCATTGGTCGGATGCAGCGCGCCCTCCACGAAACGGGCGTAAAAAGCCATCGCCCGCTGCGTCGAAGCCTCGTCGATCCCGCCGATCACCCGGTCGTTGTGCACCAACTCGTGCAACACGTTGCCCGGCAGCACCCGCTCCGGACAGTAGGCGACGTGCAGTTGCCCTTCGAGCTCGGGCCGCTCCGAAAAGATCAGCCTCGCCATCCGGTCGGTCGTTCCGACCGGCGAAGTGGATTCGATGATAAAAAGGTCGCCCGCTTTCAGCAACGGAACGACCGAACGCGTAGCGGCCTCCACGTACGAAACGTCCGGCTCGTGATTCCCTTTGAACGGAGTCGGCACGACGATCAGGTAAACGCCGCTCGCGACCGGCTTCGTAGCGGCCCGGAACCGTCCCGCCCGCACGACTTCGCGGACTACCTCCCGCAATCCCGGTTCGACAATGTGAATCTCGCCCCGGTTGACGGTATCCACGACCTGCGGATCGATATCGACTCCGATGACCTGCAATCCTTTGGATGCGGCCACGGCCGCCGTCGGCAGGCCGATATAGCCCAACCCGAGAAAAAGTATCTGTTCGGTACTCTCCATAACTGTTCTGATGCTTTTAGATACGACCGATCGTTGCGGCGCTTCCTGCGTCGCACAATCGGCGCGATAAAGTTACGGAAATTTACGAATTTCTACGCTATCGCCCCGTTTTAATCACATTTTCAGGCAGAAACAATATCGGTCCGGGTTAATGGCGAAATAATTCCACGCAGGAAGGGATCCGGTCGATCTCGTAATAAACCGCATGAATCCGTTCCGGATGAACGATCACAATCTGCAAACCGGGTTTCTCTTTTCCCGCCGGGTGGTCGGCTGAACCGGCTACCGAGAAATGCGTATCGTTAAAATCGGATTCCGTCCGGCGACACAGGTGTCCGGCCAGCACCAGATCGACGCGATAACGGGCGCAGAGATCGAGGTATCGCTGCCGTTCCTGCGACGGAATGTTTTCGTCGGCGTCGGGTTCGTCCGGCCGGTTTACAAAAAACGGATGATGTCCGATCAGTATCCGGCGCCGGTATTTCCCGGCGTGCCGGAGCTGCTTTTCGAGCCAATCGTATTGCTGCCGGCGCTGCCCGGAGTTCCCCGCTTTTACGACCGGCGTATTCAGGCCGATCACGCAACACCCTTCCTTACGGAAAACGAAACGATCGCTGCCGTACCGGCCGATAAAATCCTGCACCGCTTCGGGCGAGGCTTCGTCCCCTACGTCGCAAGCGCCCGGCAACAGATAAATCGGGATTTTCGAATCGATCCGGCGGCACAACTCCCGGAACCCGGCCAGTTGGGCGGCGTTCCCGCGGTCGTTCACCAGATTCCCGGAAATCACCACGAATGCGGGCTTCAACCGGTTGATCGCGTCGATAAACTGCTTGAACTGCTGTTTTTCCCGCTCGAAACCGCCGTCCTCACTACAAAGGCCCAACCGCGGATCGCTCAACTGAACGAAAAAGAACGACCGGTCCTTTCCCGGGGCGGAAAAAGAAAAGGAAAACAGCATACAAAACAAAAAGAATACGATACGTTTCATAATCCGAGGAGATTAAATGACGATATTCAGCACATAAAAAAATGCTATGACCGGTCGTAAAGTTAAAAATAATTGCCATAATTCAAAAATATTTGATTCCATACGCTCTTTTTGCGCCATCGTCCGCTTCAGGAACGACTAAAATTCGGATCGTTCGGTATTTTTTATTCACGGATAAAACGGTATCTTTGAAAAGCACCGTTTTGAACATCGAATTACTATGAAAAGGATTGCCATTCTATCGTCCAGCGTGCGGACGGGACGCCTCAGTCACCGTGTCGCCCTCTATCTTCAACACTATCTGACGGCCAACGAACTGGCCGAAACCGAAATACTCGACCTGAAAGCGTACGATTTTCCGCTGTTCGAGGAACGTTTCGCCTTCCTGCCGAATCCGTCCGGGAAAGTGATCGATTTCACCGAACGATTCGTGGCGGCCGACGCGCTGATCATCGTCACTCCGGTCTACAACGCCTCCTTCCCGGCCGCGCTGAAAAACGTCATCGACCTGTACCTGCAGGAGTGGCGCCGCCAACCGGTGGCGGTCGTTTCGGTCACCTCGGGCAAAGTGCCGGGAATCGCGACGGTACAGCAACTCCAGGCTTTGCTGCTGAAACTCGGGGCGTTGGTCGTACCGATGCTGTGCACGGTGATTTCGGCCGGGGAGACTTTCGACGAAAAAGGGACGGCCGCTTCTCCCGCAGCGACCGAGAAACTGCTGCGCCCGATGATCGACGAGCTACTCTGGCTGACCGGTAAAACCGGCGAATAAGATTCCGGGAAACCCGAAGACGGCATCTACCGTTCCGTCTCCGCCTGCCGGCTCACATAGCGGAGCAATCCGTCGCAGGCGTCTTCCAACAGATCGAGCACCCGCTCGAACCCTGCCGCCCCGCCGTAATAGGGATCCGGAACCTCCGTTTCGTCGAAACGGGTGCAGAAATCGGTCATTTTCCGGATCTCGGCCCGGCCATCCGCCGGAGCCTTGCGGCGCAGATCCCGGATGTTCCGATCGTCCATACCGACGATCAAATCGAAACGGTTGAAATCTTCCGCAATCACCGGACGGGATATCGAAGTCAGCCGATATCCCCGTTGAGACGCATGCCGCTTCATTCGAGGATCGGCCCCCTCCCCCGCATGGTAACCGATTATTCCGGCCGAATCCACCTCGACCTTTCCGCTCATTCCGGCTTTGTCAACGGCCTCGCGAAACACGGCTTCGGCACTCGGAGAACGGCATATATTCCCGAGACAGACAAAAAGCACTTTATATTTTCCGTTCATAACAAATTATTTACATCCCGATCTTTTCGGTTTATCCGCCCGTTTTCCGAACACGCCGGGAAACGAATTTTATACCCGACGCAAAAATACAAAAAGTCCCGGAAAACCGCACCCGGAAAACAGACCACACAAAAAACCTGTAAATAAACAATATACAGTAAAAACATCCGACAACAACTAAAAAATTAGTTAAAAAACTTGCACAACTAAAATTTTAGTTATATGTTTGTTTTCAAATCAAACCGGTATATTATGAAAAAAGAGACGGAGCGAGAAAACATGCGGGAACTGACCCGGGCGGAACTCGAAATAATGCAAATCCTGTGGGACGAAAAAAACGCTTTCGTAAACGATATCCTCGAACGGATGCCCGAACCAAAACCGGCCTATAATACGGTTTCGACGATCGTGCGCATCCTCGAAAAGAAAGGCGCCGTCGGGCACGAAGTCCTCGGAAAAAGCCACCGCTACTACCCGCTGTTCGGGCGCGAAGCCTACACGCAAAACCTGATGCAGGGAGTCGTCCGCAATTTCTTCGGCAACTCGTTCGCCCGAATGGTCTCGTTTTTCTGCGAGAAGGAACACTTGCCGGCCGACGAGTCCGAAAAAATCCTGCAAATCGCGCAGGAAGCCATCGCCCGAACAAAAAAACGAACCGAGTAACCCGGAACCGCACGGCGCACCCCGATCCGACGGTACCTCAACCGTAAAACTTATGGGAACTGAACTACCCTACCTCGTCAAAACACAGATTTGTCTCGCAGCATTCTGGATCGTCTACCGGCTGTTGTTCGCACGCGACAAGGCGTTCGCACGCAACCGGGCCTACCTGCTGCTGACAGTAGCGGCGGCTTTTGTCATTCCGGCGCTTTCCGTTCCGGTATGGACGCCGGAGGCAACCGGAGGAGAACCGTACGGTTTCCGCATTCCGGCCGAGATCTTCACCGGAATACAACCCGAAACGCTCCCCGGCTCCCGACCGAGCGGTATTCCGCAGGGACTCCGACTATTTTGCTACGCAGGCAATCTGATCATGCTGCTGGCGTTATCGGCAGGCGGATTCCGGCTGTGGAGAATCACCCGTCGCGCCACGCTGCTACAACCGGGCAAAATCCGTATTTACGGCCTCAACATGCAGGGTTCCGCCTTCACCTTCTTCAATCGCATCTATATCAACGAACTGGGAACGAAGCCGCAGGACATCGCGCAGATCGTCGCGCACGAGACGCACCATGCGAGGCTGCGCCACAGTTGGGACATTCTGCTGTCGTCCGTACTGCGGATTCTATTCTGGTGGAATCCGTTCGTGTGGCTGTGGGAACGTTCGCTCAGAGAGGTGCACGAGTTCCAGGCCGACGATGCGGTACTGAACAACGGTTTCGATTCGGAACAATACATCGCGCTGATCCTCGGAGGACTTACCGTCATCCGTCCGGAGTTTGTCAGCGGGTTCTGTTATTCACTCATCAAAAAACGCCTTATCATGATCGCTCGAAACAAACAAAAACGCCGGTCGAAATTCAGAATTTTGCTGGCATTACCGCTAACCGCGCTCCTGACGGTTTGCTTTTCCTTTACCGAACGCCCGGTACGGCAATCCGTACTTACGGAGACCGCCGACACCGAACAACCGTACTCTCCGAACAACGGGGAAAGCCCCCAGAGGTTATCCGCCGTGCAACAAACGTCCTCTTCCTCCGCAACCGGGACGAATGGCGGAAATGCGATCGCACCGACCTCCCCCGCGCTGCCGCCTTCGACAGCCGATGAACAGAACGAAAAAAACGCAGCGCGCCCGACCGTTTCGAAACAACCGGAACAGCCTACCGAGACATCGCAAAACGCCCGGGAGCATACGACCGATACGGCATCCCGTACGACTGCGCTCGACAGGCAATCGACCGATCTGATCAAACAAGCCAATGCTTTGGCATCCCGTACGGCTGAGCTCAATAGACAATCGGCCCAGTTGGCCCATGCATTGACAAACAACCTCTCGTCCGAACAAACCCGTTCCATAGCATCCCGTATGGCTGCGCTCAACAGGCAATCGGCCAATCTGTCCCATACGCTGGCCAGCCGAATGGCAAGATTCTCAGACTCAACAAACAGAGCCTCTTCCGATACTTCAATATTCGAGAAACCCCGTCCCCTCATTCTCATCGACGGGAAAGAAGTAGACAATATCAAAGGACTGAATCCCAACGACGTCGAGACGGTATCGGTGCTCAAAGACCCGACGTTTGTGGGCGTCTACGGCGACAGAGGCAAAAACGGAGTGATTCTAATCAAGACCAAATCCCGCCTTCTAACGCCGGATCGACCCGATAAGCCTGCTCGAAATCCGGAAGAAAACGAAAAACCGGAAAAATAAATACCCGAACATTAAAAAAGAATCGCCCCCAAAGGCAGATAGCGGGACAAAGATAACCGGAAATTCCGGTTATCTTTGTCCCGCGTTCCGATACGGCATCGTACCGGCATATACGACACGACACAAAGCGAAAAGACCATGAAATACAAATTTACCGCACTGAAAACCGGACTTCTGATCAGCCTATTGATGGGTTGCGCCTGCTGCAACCTCCGCCGAAACACGGTGGAACAGATACAGATCATCCCGGCCGACACCGTAAAATCGCTGTTCAGCAACCACGAGTCGAACGATACGCCCGTCGAGAAGAAAATGCGCGACCAGGGACTGGTCGACATCGCCGAACAGGATTCGTCGATCGCCGTGCGCCTGGTCTATGCGACACCCTACAATTTCATGGGCAAACGGCTCTATCACGGATTGACGAAAGCCTTCATGCTGCCCGAAACGGCCGGTATGCTGATCGATGCGAAAAACCGGCTCAAAGCGATCCGCCCCGACCTGAACCTGCTGGTCTACGACGCCGCACGCCCCCTTTCGGTACAGCGGGAAATGTGGGATATGGTCAAAGGAACCGCGATGAAAGATTTCGTAGCCAACCCGAACAACGGCCCCGGTATGCACAACTTCGGAGCAGCGGTCGACCTGACGCTAATGGACTGCACCGGACAACCGCTGCCGATGGGATCGTGTTACGACTTTTTCGGCGACGAAGCGCGCATTACCGACGAGCAGCAGTTGCTCGACTCGGCGCGTATCACCCGGCGGGAACTGGAAAACCGACTGCTGCTGCGCCGGGTAATGACCGAAGCGGGCTTCACGACCATCTCCGAGGAGTGGTGGCACTTCAACATCATGCCGACCGCCGAAGCCCGTAAAATATTAACGCCTATCGACTGAACACGCCGGATCGGGCGGAGGCAACCGACTCCGCCCGATCCGTTTCGAGACACGGGATTCTATTTACTGAAATCCAGATTTTCAGGAGATTCGGGAATATTTGGATTCATATCCATGCCTGTCAACGGAACCGAATCGCCGACGATTTCGAACGACACGTTACCGAACCAGACTTTTCCCTCTCCGTCCAACAATACGCCGTAGGCCAGCTTTCCCGCATCGGCAGGGACATCGAGTACGATCTGACATTGCTTCCAATCCGTAGTTCCTTTTATCGGACGATCCTGCATATTGTCAAAAGCGAGACTGTTTCTGGAATTTTTCGCATCGACCCGGAACCACATGCCAGCCCAACCGGTAACATTTTCCGATTTGATATCCGCAGTCATTTTAACGCGTTTACCGGCATATTGGCCGGGAAGACACATCTGCATCAATGTACCGAACTTTCCAACGCCTGACTGAAAAGCCTCGACCGACTGAATCACAGCTACGTTCTTCCCATCTTTTTTCGCAGACGGATCGACTCCCATTTCATAATTTTCAGGTGCGGTGCCCGCTTTGATCCACCCTTCCGGCACGGTCAGCGATCCGGCGGCATCGCTGTTTCCGGCCATTCCGAAAGACATCAGCGCCAAAGCCGCTACTGGAAGGTAAACCAGCGACTTCCAATAAATCCTTCCGTTTTTTCTCATCGTGTTCATCATAGCAATTCGTTTTTTGGTTTGACAATAGGTGTTATTGAAATTGGTTGCGAGTGCAAAATGTTGCAGGCCGACGCTTTTACGGATAATCAGCATCTGGTATTTACGGGCGTCGACGCCACGCTTCAACGCATAATCGTCGGCCTGGTATTCATGTATCTCACGCAGATCCCGCTTGATCAGATAGATCACCGGATTGAACCAGAAGACGATTTGCGCCACGGTAAGCAACGTCAGATCGAACACGTGTCCCAACTGCCGGTGTCCCTGCTCGTGGGTCAGGATCTCCTCCCGGTTGTTCGCGTAATCTTCGTCGGAAATGACCACGTATTTTCCGAAAGAAGCCGCCGACACCATCCCCGGCAAGACGATCACCTCGGCCCCGTTCTCTCTCCTGGGACGCGCTTGCCTGAGCCATCCGAACAGACGGAACATCCCCACAACGAATATGAAAAACGACACCCCGGCCCCGAAAAGGTAGATCCAGAATACGATCCCGACCGGAGTGACCAAAACGACCGGGACATCGACAATTTCGGCCGCCCGGGCGACCGTCTCCCTATCCCGAACCACCGGACGCTCTTTCGCTCCCCGATCTTCCGGAACGCCGGTACGGGATATTCCCGAATTAGCGACCGGCAGCGGAGGCGCCGTAGAATACCCGTTCAAACGAGTCGCGAACGTCGTTTCCGGAATCGTCGCGCCGGTCCAGCTCCACCCGCCCGGCGACGGAAGGAAGGGAATCGCCAGCGGCAGGATCACGATCAGCAGCAACGTCGCCCGGTTAAAAGCGAAACACGTCTCTTTCCGCATCAGCAACCGGAAACAACCGTAAAAAACGCCGGTGCAAACGCTCGTAACGAGCAAATAGATCAATAAAGCTTTCATTTCTTTTCTTTTTGGGAGTGAGCCTCCACCTGTGCGATCAACTCCCGGATCTCCTCCGCAGAGATTTTCTCCTCCTCGACGAACATCGAAAGCACCGATGCATAGGAATGATTAAAATACTTGCCTACGATGTTCTGCAATGACATCCGGCTGAAATCTTCGCGCGAGATGACCGGAAAGTAACGGTACGTGTTTCCGAACTGCTCGTGATCGACAAATCCTTTGTCCTCCAAGCCGCGCACGACCGTAGACACCGTATTATAGTGCAGTTTCAAATCGCCGAGCGCTTTCAGGATATCATTGATGAACAGCGGTCCTCGGTCCCAGAACTGCTCCATAATCTCTTCTTCGCGGTTTGTCAAATGTTTCATGGTTCCTGTTTTTAATGATTGATTTTTCAAACGGAGAGCTACGACACAAATATAACTAAAAAAAATAGTTTACAAACTATTTTGCATAATTATTTAACTAAAAAATATAGTTAATATAAATACACACTAACAATCAACTATTTACAAATAAATAGTCCGATAAAATCTCAAATAATACCAAACTATTTTTATTTTCTGCTATTCGGGAAAGAGAGAACTAGAAACGCAACTTGCGAAAGAAGGTTTCCATCCATTCGCGGCACTCCTGTTCGAGAATGCCGGTGCGAACCTGCGTTTTCGGAGTCGAGACCAACCTACTACTTTAAATCATTGTGTACATAGAAGTTACAAACTGATGTTTTAGTTAAAAAAATACAGTAAACACAACAAGAGCGGGTAACAAAGAACAATCGACCTTTTGTATATTTTCTTTTTCTCAGGATCAATATCCCGCTTATAAACAACGATATAGGCAACAGCGAATATTATGATAAGCCACTCCGAAGAAGCCGTGGAATCATCCTCCCACCCAAGCCTTTGCAGCGGATCTTTTATGTATAAATACAAATACAATCCGCAAAATAACCAAAATCCGACTTCAAGTAGAATTTTTTTCGTATTCATAATTCAGCATACTTCTTTATTGACTGATATACTGTAAACGGTGGAGAGGGTCCTGTTGCAGAGAGAAAATTAAAACCGTAGCTTTCGGAAAAACCGCTCCATCCATTCGCGGCACTCCTGTTCGAGAATGCCGGTACGAACCTGCGTTTTCGGATGGAACAGCGAAGGCGTATGCAGCGACGCCCCCCGTTTCGGATCGGGCGCGCCATAAATCACCTGCCCCACCTGACACCAGAAACAAGCCCCGGCACACATGACGCACGGTTCGACGGTCACATACAAACGGCATTCGTTCAGGTATTTCCCGCCGATCGATCCGGTCGCCGCCGTCAGCGCCTGCATCTCGGCGTGCGCCGTCGGATCAGCCAGCGTTTCGGTCAGGTTGTGGCCGCGTCCCACGATCCGGTCGCCGTACACGACCACCGCCCCGATGGGCACTTCTCCTTTATTAAAAGCTTTGCGGGCTTCGTCCAGAGCCTGCCGCATGAAAAATTCATCGCCGTTTTGCATCCCGTTCACCAGAAATTTACTATCTTTGAAACCTGTTTTGCAGGATCGGAGGAACTGATTTCCCGGCACATTCCCGCATTTCAAAAGACAAAAATATAAAAAATCAGGTAATGTACAGAACGCATACCTGCGGAGAACTCCGCATCGAAAATTCAGACCAAAACGTTACGCTGGCCGGCTGGGTACAGAAAGTGAGAAATCTCGGCGCCATGACGTTCATCGATATCCGCGACCGTTACGGCATCACCCAATTGGTAGTCGAAGAACATTCGTCCGACGAAGTGCGCGCCACGGCCGCCGGACTGGGACGCGAATACGTGATACAGGCCAGCGGGAAAGTGATCCCCCGGGCCGCGAAAAACCCGAAGATCCCGACCGGCGAGATCGAAGTGGCGGTCGACGGGCTGAAGGTGCTCAACGTATCGCAAACCCCTCCGTTCACGATCGAAGACAACAGCGACGGCGGCGATGAACTGCGGATGAAATACCGTTTCCTCGACCTGCGCCGCAACCCGCTGAAAAACGCGCTGATACTGCGTCACCGGATGGCGCACGAAATTCGCAATTACCTGGACGAAAACAGCTTTCTCGAAATAGAAACACCCTATCTGATCAAATCGACGCCGGAAGGCGCGCGCGACTTCGTGGTTCCGTCGCGGATGAACCCGGGCGAATTCTACGCGCTGCCGCAGTCGCCGCAAACGTTCAAACAACTGCTGATGGTGGCCGGTTACGACCGCTATTTCCAGATCGTGCGCTGTTTCCGCGACGAAGACCTGCGGGCCGACCGTCAGCCGGAATTTACGCAGATCGACTGCGAAATGTCGTTCGTCGAACGCGAAGACGTTTTGAATATGTTCGAAGGCCTGGCAAAGCGCCTGTTCAAAAACATCCTCGGCAAAGAGTTCGACGGGAACTTCCCGCGGATCGGCTGGCACGAAGCGATGGATAAATACGGATCGGACAAACCCGATATCCGGTTCGGCATGACGTTCAACGACATTACCGAAGCCGCCCAAGGTAAGGGATTCGGCGTATTCGATTCGGCCGAATACGTCGGCGCGATCTGCGCCGAAGGGTGCGCAGGCTATACCCGCAAGCAGCTGGACGAACTGACCGAATTCGTCAAAAGGCCGCAGGTCGGCGCCAAAGGCATGGTGTACGTGCGCTGCGAAGCCGACGGCAGCTACAAATCGAGCGTAGACAAGTTCTACGGACAGCAAGACCTCGGGAAATGGGCGGCGCAGTGCGGCGCCAAAGCGGGCGACCTGCTGCTGATCCTCAGCGGGCCGCGCAGAAAAACGCAGACCGCCCTGTGCGAATTACGCCTCGAAATGGGCAATCGGCTGGGACTGCGGTCGCACGAGAAGTTCGCGCCGCTGTGGGTAGTCGATTTCCCGCTGCTCGAATGGGACGACCAGACGCAGCGTTTCTACGCGATGCACCACCCGTTCACGTCGCCGAATCCCGAAGACATCGGCCTGTTCGACACCGATCCGGGAAGAATCCGGGCCAACGCCTACGACTTCGTCGTCAACGGCGTGGAAGTCGGCGGAGGGTCGATCCGTATCTTCGATGCCGAACTGCAGGCAAAGATGTTCGAAACGCTCGGCTTTACGCACGAAGAGGCGGAGAACCAGTTCGGATTCCTGATGAACGCATTCCGGTTCGGCGCGCCGCCGCACGGGGGTATCGCCTTCGGGTTCGACCGCTGGTGCGCGCTGTTCGGCGGAGCCGACTCGATCCGCGACTACATCGCCTTCCCGAAAAACAACTCGGGCCGCGACGTAATGATCGACTCGCCTTCGAACATTTCGAACGCGCAGCTCGAAGAACTGTCGCTGACCGTCAAAAAAGAAGAAAAGTAAATCCAAGACGATTCCCGTTTCGGGGAGTCGTCCGTTTCGATATTCATCCCGGAGAGGTTTCCTTTCCGGGATATTTTTGTATAAATTTGTATAAAACCGACGACTCGATGAAACGAAAAATCACCGCCCTGCTGTTCGCCTGCTGCGTCACGACGCTCGCAGCGCAAAGCGGCCAACCGCAACCGCCCGAAAATTACCGTCCGAGAATCCACTTCTCGCCGGCCGAAGGCTGGATGAGCGACCCGAACGGACTGGTTTATTACGACGGCGAGTACCACCTCTGCTACCAGCACATCCCGTTCGACGAAAACGGCAACCTCCCTTGGGGAGAGATGTACTGGGGACATGCCGTCAGCCGCGATCTGCTGAACTGGCAGCATATGCCGATCGCGCTGGCTCCGGACAGCCTGGGCTATATCTTTTCGGGATGCTGCGTAGCCGACCTGAACAACACGTCCGGACTCGGAACCGCCGCCGATCCGCCGATTCTGGCGATCTTCACCTATTACGATCCGGTCGCCGCCGCCCAGGGACGGATCGAAACCCAGTCGCAAGGACTGGCATACAGCACCGACCGGGGACGCACGTGGACCAAATACGCCGCCAATCCGGTTCTGCCGAATCCCGGCATCGCCGACTTCCGCGATCCGCATATCGTCCAGCACGAACCTTCCGGACAATGGATCATGGTGCTGACCGCCGGCAAAGCCGTCCGGTTCTACGGATCGCCCGACTGCCTGCACTGGGAATACCTCAGCGAATTCGGGCACGACCGCGGATCGCACGTCGGGCCGTGGGAATGCCCCGACCTGTTTCCGCTCCGGGTCGAAGGGTCGAAAGAAATCAAATGGGTGCTGCTGGCCAGCGTCGTGAATTTTACCGAAACGCCCGATAAGCTCGCTACGGCGACCCAGTATTTTATCGGAGATTTCGACGGAGAACATTTTACCAGCGAACAAACCGATACGTTGTGGATCGATTACGGCAAGGATAATTACGCGGGCATCACGTTCGACAACGCGCCGGACGACCGCCGGATTTTCGTCGGCTGGATGCACTCGCACCAATATGCGGCGGCTGCGCAGGGGCATACGACCCGGTCTTGGTCGGGAGCCGCCACTTTCCCGCGCGAACTGAGCATCGTCCGCAGCGCCGACGGCTACCGGCTGAAATCGAAGCCGGTGCGGGAACTGGAACGGCTTCGCGGCCAATCGGTGAAACTGAAACGGCAGAAAATAAACCGTACGGCGACGCTGTCCGACCGGATTCCGTTCGACAAAGCCCCCATCGAACTCGACCTGACTTTCGACGGCATCGACGGCCCGAATGCTCCGTCGCGATACGGCATCCGGCTCCGCAACGACCTCGGGGAGTACGTCTCGATGGAATACGACCGGAAGAAACGGCTGTTCCGGGTCGACCGCACGCAAGCGGCGGCCGTCCGGTTTTCGGATCCTTTCGCCTCCGTACAGACCGCCCCCTACGAACCGGAGACGGGAACGATGCGCTGGCGGTTGCTCGTCGACGTCGCGTCGATGGAGTTGTTCGCGGCGGACGGCCGGATCGTCTTCACCGACGTATTTTTCCCCGGCAAACCGTTCGATATCATCGAACTATTCACCGAAGGCGGCAACGTGACGCTGAAAAAAGGCGATGTTACGGCGCTGGAAACGATCCGGTGCAATCCGGTAGAACCCTGACCTCACGCTGTCCGAAACCGACAGCCAGGAGGGTGGGAACGTCTTGCGACGCCCGCCGGAACGTTTCGTTTATTGGCAATACTAAAATAAAAGTTATGAAAAACCGGAAAAAAATCGTTGTCTTCACCGGCGCCGGAGTCAGCGCCGACAGCGGCATCTCGACTTTCCGCGACTCCGACGGGCTGTGGGACAAATACCGCATCGAGGACGTATGCACCCCCGAAGCATTGGCTCGCAACCGCAAAACGGTCATCGACTTCTACAACATCCGGCGGCGCGAGTTGCTGTCGAAAGAGCCGAATGCCGGACACTACGCGATCCGGAAACTGGAAGATCATTTCGACGTGGAGGTCGTCACGCAGAACATCGACGACCTGCACGAGCGGGCCGGCAGCACGCACGTCACCCACCTGCACGGCGAACTGCGTAAACTGCGCAGCAGCGCCGACGAATCGCTGGTCGTACCGATCGAAGGTTGGGAACAACACCTCGACGACCGCGCCCCGGACGGATCGCTGCTGCGTCCGTTCGTGGTCTTTTTCGGCGAGGGCGTCCCGATGTTCGACCGCGCGGCCCGAATCGCCGCTACGGCGGATCTCCTGATCGTCGTAGGCACCTCGTTGGCCGTGTATCCGGCCGCCTCGCTGGTACGCTACATCCGACCGGATGTCCCGGTTTACCTGATCGACCCGAACGAGCCGGATATGTCCGGTATCCGCAACCCGACAGAACTTATCCGGACGAACTCGGCGCAAGGCACTCCGCTGCTTGTGGACAGGCTGATCGACGAATTCGGAAATCGCTGATCCTACGCCAAGACAGCCGGGAGGCTTCTGTGCGGAAGCCTCCCGGCTGTCTTTATACGCTTTCGGATTATCAGTAAACGAGCGATGTTTCCGGATTCCGATACCAATCCTTATGCCCCCCGGAAGCTACCCAACTGCTGAAATCGGGGTAAGCCTCATCGATCCGCGTTCCTTCCTTCGGACACCGGAAGTCGTAACCGGCGATATGGATCGCAAACGGGAACTGATTGTTTTTCGACACGTAATACAGGCCCTTGTCGGGCTGCGAAACGTCGTGTCCGAAATGCAACTGCGTCCTGTCGGCCAGCGCCGTCGGAGGATAATTGACCAAATGCACTTCGGATCCCCGTCCTTCGTCGGTCTTCAATACGGCAAACGGATTGTAAGGCGGTACGACCCGCTCGTAACCGATCCCGCTGGTAAACGAAGTCGTCACTGTAAACGTATGTCCCAGCGCAACGCCGATATCGTCGAACAACACGACCGTCGGATGATCCTGACCCGGTTCCAGGCTCTTCCCTTTCATGAAGGAAGACGGCGCCAGGTCGCTTTCGATCTGCACGCTCCGAACCGCATCCGCCCCGAGCAGGTGCAACTGATAACCGAAACCGTCGGTATAAGCCGCGCCATTGTGTTTAGCGGTAAATTCATCGACGGTACGGGACACGTTGTTGCTTCTGTCCGTATAAACCCGGCTTTTATACAATACGACCACGTCGTTCATATCGTAGTCCCCTTCGTAAGGCCACAGATCCTCGAACGCCAGCGTTCCCCGGTATTCGGTGTAGGTATCGGGGTCGGCGCCCGGTTCCGGCAGATCAGGAACGCCGGGAATCGCGTTCTGGTGTTCCATCTGTAGACCGAACAGCGCGTCCGTATAATTCCAGTCCTTGTTGTCCTCGAATCCGACGGCTACCCATCCGCTTTGCCGGTCATACAGAGAAACCGTGCGCTGCTGGCGCTTCCCGTCCGCCATCGGGTTCAAATCGGGCTTCGAATAACGGATATCCTTCGCATAATCGTAAGATGCGATATTCCCATTGGCAAACCAGTGTCCCATCAGGAAAAATCCAATGCTGACCCCGGCCGGGAATTCATCCTGGAAAGCCGTTCCGTCCCAGTACTTGAGCTGCACCCGATCGCCGGCAAGCAACGACCCGACACGCACATCCGAATTACCTTTGTAATACTTGGTTACATTCGGGAATGCGATGATTTTCGTCAGGGCGTCCGCCGCAGGAACCGTTCCGGTCGGATAGGTAAAATATCCCACGACGTTCTGCCACGAAGCGCCGCTTTTCAGAAAGACCATATTGATCTTGGTCGGCGACTCGATCGAAATATCCGCACTGGTCTCATCTTCGAACAATTCGGGATAAACGGTAGTGATGAATTTGCCGACGACTCCCGAATAGACCTTATCCACCCTCGCAACGAACGAGGCAGGCAGTTCATTATCCGACAGCACATTAGGCAATGTTCCGTACACATCCGTCCATTCGGACAATACTTTGCAATCGTCCGGATACGTGTAACCGCTCCCGGTCATCGCTTTCGATCCGGCATGCTGCGCGATATACTCGTTCTGGTCGAAATCGATCCGGTTTCCGGAAACTTTCAGATGCGCCGTTCCGACGGAACCGATCGCATCGGACGACAACCAGACCTCCGTCACCAGCGAAGGCATCGTCAGATTGCCGGAGAAATGCCCCGTCTCGTCGGTATATCCCCGGAAATAAGGTTCGACCTCTTTCTTGGTCAAAGTGCCGTCGGCATTCTCTTCATAGGGATTTTCACCGAACACCTCGAAACCGATCTGATAACCGTTCAGACGGTAATCGATGTTCGCGGCATACGACTGCGCCGTCGCGAACGTCTGATAATCGCCCGCAGACGGATCGTCCGGTTTCGGGCCGTCGCTCGGATTTTTGACGCAACCGGTCGCAACGACCGACGCCATGCAGCAAAGCAGAACCCGTCCCGCATTGAAGCCGCCTTTATTTTTCCTCATACTAACAATCCTTTAAATATTCAATGCAAATGTAGAGCATTTTTAAAGGATCGGTACTTATTTTTCTTTCAATTCGATAAAAATTTCAAGTTCCGTTAATAATTTTTGCACAGGGAGCCCCATTACATTGTAAAACGAACCTTCGATCTGCTCGATCGCCACATAACCGATCCATTCCTGAATGCCGTAAGCGCCCGCCTTGTCATACGGACGGTAGCGGTCGACGTAATAGTCGATCTCTTCGTCGGACAGTTGTTTAAAAAAAACCTTTGTCCGGGAATCGAACGTGCGGCTGCGGCTTCCATTGCGCAGCGTAACCCCGGTAATCACCGAATGACTGCGTCCGGAAAGGCTCCGCAACATGTCCAGCGCCGTCTCCCGCCCGGCGGGTTTGCCCAAAATACGGCCGTCCGCAATTACGACCGTATCGGCCGTAATCAGGATATCCTTCCCGCCGAGCGGCTCCGGATAGGCTTCCGACTTCAACCGCGAAAGGAAAGCGGCCACTTCGTCCGCCGGCAGGTCGCGAGGATACTCCTCGACGACTTCGTAATCGCCGGCCAGCGAAAACTCCAATCCGCAATCCGCGAGCAATTGCCTGCGCCGCGGAGAGCGACTGGCCAGGATCAAATCGTATTCTTTTAATTCTTCGATAAAAAACATATGCAGGATTTTCGATTATCATCGGACGCATCCGATGAGATACCTTGCAAAACTACGCAAAAACATCCTGAATATCCTCTTTTCCCATTCGTTTTATACCTCGCTATTCGGCAGAAGGCCAGGCTTACATCCTGCGATACAGGCTCCGGGGGATTATTTTCAGCACCAAGCCGATCCACCGCCAGCGCGGGGTGACGTACTGCACGGAACGTCCTTTGCGAACGGCCCGGCAAATGCACTGCGCGGCCCGCTGCGGCGAAGCGATCCAGAAATGGCCTTCGCCTTTCATCATCGCCGTGCGCACCGATCCGGGACGGATATCGACGACCCGAATCGGAAGCTTTTGACGGCAAGCCTTCTGGCGCAGACTCTCCAGGTAATTGATCTGATAGGCTTTCGACGCGGCATAAGACGGGGCCGTGCGGCTGCCGCGCAGTCCCATCACCGAGGTAACCGCCGCGAGACATCCCCCGCCGCGACATTCGAAATAACGGTAACACCAATCTACCGTGCGGGTAAATCCGTCCACATTCACCCGGTTGGTCGCCTCCTCGATCCGGTAGTCCAATCCGTCGTTCAGGTCGCCCGTCCCGGAGCAAAAAACAATCAGTTCCGGACTCCCCAGCGAGCCGGTCAACGCCGCGAGCCGGTCGCAGGCATCGGGTTGCGCAATATCGAAAGCGGCCGTTTCATAGCGTTGCGGAGCGGAACGCGCCAGTTCCTCCAGCAAAGCCTCCCTCCGGCCGGTAATCCCCACGCGGTAACCCTGCGAGGCGAGCTGCGCCGCCACTTCGCGGCCGATCCCGGAAGTAGCTCCGATCACGACCGCCGTTTTCGAAACATCGTTTGTTCTCGTCATCGTATGCGTTCCATAATTAACTACGGCCAAAAATACATACGCTCGGCGCGGAATTTCTTGAAAAAATTCAAGATTTTCTTTTCGATGACAATTTTCGGCGAATGTGGCTGACCGTCTCCGGCGTCACGCCGATAAACGAAGCCAACTCCTTGAGCGGAATAACGTCCACAAGCCCCGGATAACGGTCGATCAGATTCAGATAGTGCTCTTCGGGCGTTTTACAATAGAAATCGAGCAGCCGGTCGTAAGTTATGGCAAACAGTTCCTCGGCGACCCGGCGACCCAGGCGCTGCCCTTCGATACCGCTTTCCCAGTAACGTTCGAGCTCCGTGCAGGGGAGCAGGTACGACACCGACTCCGCAACCGCCCGGATATCGACCACGGCAGCCGTACCGCAGATAAACGACCGGTAATCGCAAACGTATTCGTCCGGGAAGGCATATCCCACCACATGCTCGTTTCCGCGCCCGTCAAGGCACGTATAGCGAAACACGCCGCTCTCGACGAAAGCGACGAAACGGGGAACGCTTCCGGCCGTCAGGAACGATTCGCCCCGTCCGTAAACCCGGCGCTCGCCTCGTTCCGTAAAAAGCAGTTTCAACAAAGAGACATCCAGCCGATCGGCATAACGATTGAATCGGTTCATAAACGCGACAAAGGTACTCGTCCAAATTTTACTTGATGTCGAAATCGAGCAGCAAACGTCCTTCGAGCGAGGCCCGGATACGATCTCCGGGACGCACCGGACCGACGCCGACCGGCGTGCCCGTATAGATCAGGTCGCCGATTTTCAGCGTCACGAACTGCGACACGTAAGCGATCACCCGGTTCACGCCGAAAATCATCTGCGACGTATCGCCGCGCTGGCGCACCTCGTCGTTGAGCGACATCTCGAAATGCAACCGCTGCACGTCGCCGCCCAGTTCGGCCAGCGGAACGAACTGCGGCGACAGCGCCGCCGAATGGTCGAACGCCTTGCCGATCTCCCACGGCAAACCTCCTGCAATGCACTCGCGTTGCAGGTCGCGGGCCGTAAAGTCGATACCGAGCCCCACCTCGTCGTAATAACGCGGGGCGAAACGCTCTTCGATCGCCTTGCCCACGCGGTTGATCCGGACGACCAGTTCCGTCTCGTAGTGCAGATCCTGGCTGAACGCAGGCACGTAGAACGGATCGTTGTTGCGCAACAGCGCCGTGTCGGGCTTCATGAAGAACTGCGGTTTCCCGGGCAGATCGCGCGTATGGTCCAGTTCGGCGACATGCTCGGCGTAGTTCCGTCCGATGCAGATGATTTTCATTTCTTATCTTCTTTAAGCAGTTCGACCATTCGCGCCCCGACACGGTCGGAGGCTCCGCTGCCGCCGATCAGCCGACCCAGCTCGGCGTAATCGGATATCATCCGGTCGTGCTTCGCCCCGCCGGGCAGGATCGCCCGCAGTTCGGCCGTCGCATTCGGCATATTCATCTGGTACTGCAACAGTTCGCGCACGCACTCGCGGTCGAGCACGAGGTTTACCAGCGACACGTACTTCGTTTTCAGGAACATTTTGCCGATCAGCATCGTCGACAGGTCGCGGCGGTAACACACCATCTCCGGAACGCCGAGCAAAGCCGTTTCGAGCGTCGCCGTACCGGACGTCACGACCGCCGCATCGCTGACGGCCAGCAGTTCGTAAGTTTTGTCGCACACGTAGCGGACGTCGCTGCCGGCCAGGTAAGGCGCATACACCTCGCGGTCGAGCCACGATACCCCCGCCACGACGAATTGGTATTGCGAAAATTCCGCGGACAACTCCACCATGAACGGCAGGTTGAATTTGATTTCCGAACGGCGGCTACCGGCCAGCAACGCTACGATCGGGCGGTCGTCGAGTCCGTTTTCTTCGATAAAACGGGCGTACGGTTGCAGGTTTTGCCGGCGCTCCGCAATCGCGTCCATCAGCGGATTGCCTTCGTAGATCGCTTCGATCCCATGACGGCGGAACCAGGCCGTCTCGAACGGGAAGATAACGAACAGCCGGTCGACGTACTTCCGGATTTTTTCGACGCGCGACTCTTTCCACGCCCACGCTTTCGGCGCGATATAATAATAGGTCGGGATGCCGTTCTCTTTAGCGAATTTCGCCATCCTCAGGTTGAACCCGGCGTAATCGATCAGGATCAGCACGTCCGGACGGTAAGCGGCGACGTCTTCCTTGCAGGCGGCGATCTGTCCCAAGATCGTGCGCAGGTTTTTCGCTATCTCGACAAAACCCATGAACGATGCCTTTTTATAGTGCATCGCCAGGTTTTCCGCACCGCCGACGGCAGCCATCTTATCGCCGCCCCAGAAACGAAACCTCGCCTGCGGATCGGCTTTCAGCAATCCTTTCATCAGGTTCGCGCCGTGCAGGTCGCCCGACGCTTCCCCGGCAATCAGGTAATACTTCATCGCTATATGATTTTTATCTCGTTGAATTCCATTCCGCAACCTTCGACCCGGATCACTTCAGCAGATCGGGCCGCAGCCGTTCGGTGCGTTCCAGCGCCTGCTGCTCTTGCCATTTGTCGATCTCGGCGAAATTGCCCGACAACAGCACGTCCGGCACGCGCCATCCGCGGAACTCCGCCGGACGGGTATAGACGGGCGGCGCGAGCAGGTTGTCCTGAAAACTGTCCGTCAGCGCCGAAGCCTCGTCGCCGATCGCCCCGGGAATGATCCGGATCACGCTGTCGGCGATGATCGCGGCGGCCAGTTCCCCGCCGGTCAGCACGTAATCGCCGATCGATATCTCGCGCGTAATCAAGTGTTCGCGCACCCGGTAGTCGATTCCCTTGTAATGACCGCACAGGATGACGATATTTTCGAGCGTCGACAGGCGGTTGGCCTCGTGCTGGTCGTACCGAACGCCGTCGGGCGAAGTATAGATAATCTCGTCGTAGCTGCGTTCGGCCTGCAATGCTTCGACGCAGCGGAAGATCGGTTCGGGTTTCATCACCATGCCGGCTTCGCCGCCGAACGGGTAATCGTCCACCTGACGGTGTTTGTCGAATGTATAGTCCCGGATGTTATGGATATGGATTTCGACCAGTCCTTTTTGCTGCGCCCGCTTCAGAATCGATTCGTTCAGCGGGCTTTGCAACAGTTCCGGAACGACCGTAAGGATATCTATGCGCATGGCCCGATCAGCGTTTGATACGGCTCGATCTTCGACCCGTGTATGAAAATAATGTCTTTCGTATCTTCCGGCGCGAGCGGCTTCATCCGTCCGTCGCACAGCGTAAACCCGCGATAACCGCGCGATTCGAAAAAGTCGGCGATCGCCGTGCGCGTATCGCCGCCCGTCTCGATCAGTACGGTCGGCAGGTGCCGCTCGATCAACGGCCGCAGTTCCGGGATCACGACGCCCTCGTATCCTTCTATATCGCACTTTATGAAGTCGATCTTCGGCAAATCGGCGAACAGTACGCTGCCGCGCCGCATCTCGGCCTCGAACTCGACGACCGGCAGGCCGTCCGTAGGCCGATCCATCACGAAATTCTGCCCGGTGCCGAAATAGCCGTTCTCGCCGACCGAACTGTTCCCCATCCGGATCGTCTTTTCAGCGTCGCCGAGCGCATAATTCAGGATTTCGACATTGCGGTATTTCCGCAGGTTACGGCGCAACACATTCAAGATCGGACGCACCGGCTCGACGGCGTACACTTTTCCCGACGGGCCCGCGAGCCCGGCCAGCACATAAGAATAATATCCCAGATTCGCGCCGATGTCGATCGCCATATCGCCAGGTGAAACGAGGTATTTGAGAAAACGCGGATATTCGTACACCTCCGAGCGGGGCGAAACGCCCCACCGGTATCCCTGCAGGTACATGCCGCTGAGCACCCGCAAGTAACTATCCAGCGACAGGTTTTTATACAACAATTTGCGGATCGCATTTCCCATCTGTCCCATCGTATCCGGCATTCGAAAGATTAATAATTGACCTCCCCGCCGAGCACCTCGGTTACGAACGGATTGTAGAGCGCCTCGTGGCCGATCGTACTGTCCTGCCCGTGCCCGGGATAGAAATGCACGTCTCCGCCGAGCGGCATTAGTTTATCGAGGATGCTACGCATGATCCAACTGTAGTCGCCGCCCGGAAGGTCGGTGCGGCCGATGCTTTCGCGGAACAGCGTATCGCCGGTGATCAGCAATTTCTCGTCTTTGTTGTAGAGGCAGATATGGCCCGGGGTATGGCCCGGAGTCTCGATAATCTCCATCGCGGTATCGCCGAAACGAACCTCCTTTTTGCCTTGCAGGTCGATGTCGATCGTCGGCACGGAATCCACTTTGAAGCCGTAGATCGCTCCGTGCGTCGGGGCCGACTCGATCAGGAAAGCGTCGCGCCCGTCGATTGCGAACGGAATCCCGTACCGCTCCTTGACGTAGTTCACGCCGAGCATATGGTCGACATGACCGTGCGTATTGACGGCCATCACCGGCTTCAGACCGTTCGACTCGATATAATCGGACAGCGCCTTGTTTTCCTGCGGCGTATAACCGCCGGCGTCGATGATGATGCACTCTTTCGTCTGATCGGACAATACGATCGTATTCTCCTGAAACGGGTTCGAAACGATAATTTTAACGGTTATCATAGATTGTCGGTTCCAAAATTTTACACAAAGATAGTTATCATTACCTTTGTAAGAAATAAAACAAGACAAAGTGGCAAGAAAAAAAGCGAACTACCCGCTCGTCGAAGGGCTCGAAATCGTCGACATCGCCGCCGAGGGCAAGGCGCTCGGCCGGTGGAACGACATCGTGGTATTCGTCCCGATGGCCGTTCCGGGCGACGTGGTGGACGTACAGATACGCAGCAAACGGCGGCGGTTCATGGAGGGATACATCGTAAATTACGTAAAAAAATCGCCGTTGCGCGAGGAGCCTGTCTGCGAACACTACGGCACCTGCGGGGGATGCAAATGGCAGCACCTGCCCTACTCCGAACAATTGCGATTCAAACAACAGCAGGTCGCCGACCAGCTCGGCCGGATCGGGAAAATCGAACTGCCCGCAGTCAGTCCGATCCTGGGTTCGGCGAAAACGCTCTTTTACCGCAACAAACTCGAATTCACTTTTTCGAACAAACGGTGGCTGACCGCCGAAGAGATCGCTTCGGGCGACGAAATCGCCGACAGCCCCGCGCTGGGGTTTCACATCCCGAACCTGTTCGACAAAGTGCTCGACATCCGCAAATGCTGGTTGCAGGACGATCCGTCGAACCCGATCCGGTTGGCCGTGCGGGAATTCTGTCTCGAAAACGGGTATTCGTTCTACAACATCCGCGAGCACAAAGGGCTGATGCGCAACCTGATCGTCCGCACTTCCACGACCGGAGAGGTGATGGCGATCGTCGTTTTCGGCGAAAACGATCCGCAACGGATCGACGCGTTGCTGCAACACACGGCGGAAAAATTTCCGCAGATCACGTCGCTGATGTACGTCGTCAACACCAAACTGAACGACACGATCGGCGACCTCGACATTTTGCTTTATAAAGGCAACGACCATATTTTCGAACAAATGGAGGGACTGCGGTTCAAGATCGGACCGAAGTCGTTTTACCAGACCAATTCGCTGCAAGCCTACGAGCTTTACAAGATCGCCCGCGACTTTGCCGCGCTGACCGGCGCAGAAACGGTTTACGACCTCTACACAGGAACCGGGACGATCGCCAATTTCGTGGCGCGGCAATGCCGGAAAGTAGTCGGCGTCGAGTACGTACCCGAAGCGATCGAAGACGCGAAAGTCAACGCGCGGCTGAACGGCATCGGCAACGCCGTTTTCTATGCCGGCGACATGAAGGATGTGTTAAACGAGCGTTTCATTGCCGAAAACGGGCGGCCCGACGTGGTGATCCTCGATCCGCCGCGAGCCGGTATCCACGAAGACGTGGCCCGCACGATCCTGACGGCAGCGCCCGCTCGAATCGTCTATGTCAGTTGCAATCCGGCCACGCAGGCACGCGACGTCGCGCTGCTCGACGGGGCGTACCGGGTGACGAAAATCCAGCCGGTGGATATGTTCCCGCATACGCACCATGTCGAAAATGTGGTACAATTGATGCGTCGATGCAACGTTTAGGGATCGGAAACGATCTTATATACAGTTACAAACTCTAAAAAAGAATGACTATGAAAAAACTGATGGTATCCGTGGCGGCCGTATTGCTCGCCGGGTCGCTGTTCGCACAGGAAAAGAATTACATCGACCAACCCTATATCGAAGTGACCGGCAAGGCCGAAATGGAAGTCGTTCCAGACGAAATCTACCTGCGTATCGTCATCAACGAAAAGGACAACAAAGGCAAAGTATCGGTCGACCAGCAGGAAAAAGAGATGTTCAAACAACTCAAGGGAATCGGCATCGACCTCGAAAAGAACCTCGTCGTACAAGATATGTCCAGCGATCTGCAAACCTACTTCCTGCGTAAGAACGCAATCCTTTCGACCAAGGCCTACCAGTTGAAGGTAAACAGCGCCCAGCAACTCGGCGAGGCGTTCCAGGCGTTGCAGACGGCCGGTATTTCGGACGTGAACATCGAAAAGACGGACGTTTCGAACATCGAGGAGCTGCGCCAGGAAGTACGCACGAACGCGGCCAAAGCTGCCCGCAAAAACGCGGAAGTGCTGGCGGCGGCGCTCGGACAGCAGGCTAAGGAAGCGATTTTCGTACAAGATTACGGATTCAACATGCGCCCCTATGCGAACGTACTGATGGCCAAAAGCATGGCCGTAGCCGACGCTGCGGGAGCGGAAGCCGCTCCGCAGTTGGAATTCCAGAAAATCAAGATCGAGCACTCGGTCATGGTGCGCTTTATCCTGGGACTTTGATCCGGCCCGAAATAGAAATTACCGGGGATGGTTCCCCGACCCTGCGTCACCCGGTTACGGGTGACGCTTATCATTCCGTGCGGGGCGCGGTCGGCGAATCCGAACACGTCTTTATCCGCGAAGGATTTTTATGCAGCGAGTCGCCGCACGTCCGGATCTTCGAAGCCGGATTCGGCAGCGGTCTGAACGCCTGGCTGACGGCGCAGGCCGCACGGCGGGAAGGCCGTACGGTTTTTTACGAAGCCGTCGAGCGCTATCCGGTCGATCCGCAAACTGCCCGAAAACTGAGTTATGCGACCGATCCGCTGTTCCGGGCGCTGCACGACGCGGCGTGGAACGTCCCGGTCGGCATCGACGAACGCTTTACATTGAAAAAAGTAGAGGCGGCGTTGGAGGATTACCGATTTGACACTACCTTTGATCTGGTGTACTTCGACGCATTCGCCCCGGACACCCAGCCCGAACTGTGGAGCAAAGAACTATTCGCACGGTTGTATGCCTGTCTCGCCCCGGGCGGCACGCTGGTCACCTACTCGGCAAAAGGCCTGGTAAAGGAGAACCTGCGCGCGGCCGGCTTCGAAGTCAGGCGGTTGCCGGGAGCGCTCGGCAAACGCCACATGGTACGCGCCGTTAAACCGGAGCGATCCGACACCGGCTCAGAAGACTAAACCGAACGACGATGGAGACAAAAAAGCATTGTTTCGATTTCCGGCAATACCGGACGCAGCAGGAGCTACCGGAGCAGGAACGCCTGCTGATCGGCAAAGCCGCGGAAGCCTGCGGTTCGGCCTATGCGCCCTATTCGGGATTCCGCGTCGGGGCGGCCGTGCTGCTCGATGACGACGAAATCCTGACGGCTTCGAACCAGGAGAGCGAGGTATTCCCGTCCGGCATGTGCGCTGAACGCAGCCTGCTCTATTACGTACAGGCGAACCGTCCGGGCCGAACGATCCGGACGATGGCGATCGCCTCGGCGCCGTCGCCGAGGGAGTGTACCCCGTGCGGCGCATGCCGGCAAGTGATCGCCGACGCCGAAAAAAGGCAACAGGCGCCGATTCGGATCGTGATGAGCGGAGCGGGCCGGGCGATCGTCGTCGAAGAAGCGAAACTGCTGCTGCCGTTTACATTCGAACTGGAATAATCATCTCAACCCGAACCATGTTCAATCCCGAATTCATCCTGTACGAAGACAACCACCTGATCGTAGTCAACAAACGTTCCGGAGAGTTGGTGCAGCCCGACACGACCGGCGATCCGGCCCTCGAAGACGAAATCAAAGCGTTCATCCACGTGCGCGACGACAAACCGGGCAACGTGTTCCTCGGCGTCGTGCACCGCATCGACCGTCCGGTCAGCGGAGCCGTGCTTTTCGCCAAGACCGGCAAGGCGCTGACGCGTATGAACGAATTGGTCAAAAACCGAGAAATCCGTAAAATCTACTGGGCTCTGACCGAGAACCGGCCTCAACAGCCCGAAGGAGAATTGGTGCACCACCTCGTCCGCGACGGCAAAACGAACAAATCGAGAGTGTACGACCGGCCGACTGCGGGAAGCAAGGAAGCGCGACTGAGGTACCGGCTGAAAGGCAGCGGCACGCACTACCACCTGCTCGAAATCGAACTGCTGACCGGCCGTCACCACCAGATCCGGGCGCAACTGTCTAAGATCGGCTGCCCGATTCGCGGCGACCTGAAGTACGGCGCCGCGCGTTCGAACCGCGACGGCAGCATCTCGTTGCATTCGCGGAGTATCGAATTCATCCATCCGGTGCGCAAGGAACCCTTACGCGTCACGGCTCCCGTACCGCAGCAGGACAACCTGTGGAAGTTCGCCGAAACGTTCGGATAAACGGCAAATTCCCGGGAATCGTTCCAAACGGCCAAGCGTCCCGATCCGCTCCCGAGCCTGTTAACGAAATAAAAAGAACCGGCGGCAGAAACGAATCTGCCGCCGGTTTTTTCTGTACGGGTCGATTTAGAATGCCGATACTACGGAAATATCATCCACGATCAACTTACTGCCGCCGGAGCCGACAACAACCTCGTCGGCCGATTGGTATGTATCACCGTTTTTACTCGACGAGCAAATGATAGCGAATTTATATTTTTTAGTCGGATCATAATCTTTCAGATATTCCAATTTCACTTCGAAAGGAGTGAAATCCGCCTGTTCCTGGCAGATAAATTGTCCCTTGGCAACAATGCTCGGGTCGGTATAAGCATTCGTTCCATCCAGATGATCGTCGTCCTTGGTTATTTCAAAAAGTACCGCACCGACAACACCTTCGTCCTTCGGGCCGTCCTTAACCACTTTCCGTGTATTGGTAATTACCGAATCGCCCGGAGTATATTTGAAATATCCGCTCACGGTCAAAGGTTTGTAGGCATAAGGAATCCCGAAATGAGTACTTTGCAACGTATTGGCTATAACCAATTGAAACGTTCCGAGATACATTGTCCCCGCAGTAAGGGCCGGAACAATGCTTTCCGCACTCTTATTATTCAGTATGCGGGAATTGATCGAATAAATCATGGATGCGGTATCCGGCTTGCCCATAAGACCTTCGACCGGCGAGACGGCCGGATTGTCCACCTTCACACCATAAAGCGGCAGAAACATACTGGCCAGGTTGCTGGTACACCATCCTTCCGAAGCGCTCGGCACGACGTTCGAATCCCCTTCCCATTTCTGGAAATCGAAATAGCTGGTACGACGTCCGACGCAAGATACCGTATAGGTAGCCGTAGTGGTTCCGTCCTCGGCCGTAACGACAAAGTCTACGGCGCCTTGCGAGAAATCGACGGTCTTGTTCGACGCCGGTACGACGGTAGCCATTTCCGATACCACGATCGTCGGAACCAGTCCTTTCAGGTCGTCGGCCGTAGCGTCGGCCGTCATCGCAAAAGTATAATTCTTACCGTCCGTCGTCGCAGGCTGCACGGCAACTTTCGCATTGTCGGCGAATTCGATCGACAGCAGTTCGGCCTGGTCGCTCGGAACGTATTCGATCGCGCCGGTAAATTCGGCTTTGACATCGCCTACGCCCGGGACGTTAATCGTCATCACCAACTCGGTCGCCTTATTTTCCACCGTACCTTCCAACTTCACCTTGACGGTCAACGGATTTCCGGCGAGCGATACTTTCACGTCGCCTTCGCCGGCAACGGTATATCCAGCATCCTTCTTGGTAACGGTCACGTCACTCAAAACGATCTTGCCGAGGGAGGCGCCGCCGAAAGAGAAATCCTCCATCGACATCTGCACCACATTCTCGTTCTGACGCGCGAAAACGATCTCCTGTTTGGTCGGGCCGACGGGGGTGTCGCCTACGGTAACGATCATTTTCCCGGTATAGGTCCCGGCGATATCCAGCGCATAGTCCGGAGTATCCGCGCCGATCTTGTCGCCGGCAAAACCGACATTGACTTTCAGACCCGCAGCGTCCACGACGATCTTGATATCGGCCTTATCGTTGGCAACCGTCCCGGAAACCTCCACATCGGCCGTCAACGGCACCCCGTTCAGGTTGATCGAAACGGTGCCTTTTCCGGTTACCGCGCATTTATAGGCAGCGGAAGCGTCCGTCGCCTTGGTCGCAGCCACGGCAACGTCCTTGATCTCGATATTTCCCAGGCTCATGCCTTCGTACGTGAAATTCTTGATCTCCATGGTCACTTTGTTCTCCCCGGTCCGGGTAACGTAAATCTTTTCCGTAGTCGGTGCGCCGGGCTGCGCCTCTCCGAGCGCTACGGTCATATCGCCTTTGAAAATACCGGCGATCTTGGCGGCATAATCGGTCAGATCAGGTCCCGGACCGTCATCGTCCTTGGAACAGGAACTCATCAGCCCCAGCGTGAAAACGGCCGCGAGCGACGCTAATAAAATTTTTCTCATAATAAAATTGGTTTTTGTTAAAATTATTTGACGTATAAATCGTACTTCCTAATAAAGGATATCCCGGACATGAGCCTTGTCGTATTCGATATGATGTCGGTCGAGCATCTCGAAATCCTCGGGACGCAGGCCTGAATTATAAAATTCCACCGCCTTGTTATGGTCGTTCAGGTACATCCTGCGCGGATTGAACACGAAACCTGAACTGGTAAAGGCCTGCGTCGAATCCATGTAACGGCTCTGCAGGAACGCCATGTCGGCCAGATCGTGGAAAACCGAACCCGTCGTCGACGGCTTATCGCGGTTCGCCACGGCATTTCGATACTTTTCGGGGAATTGCGCCCGGTATTCGTCCGAAAACCATGCGAGCGCAGCCACGTGCAACTGATAATAGGTCGGCGTTGGCGAAGCATGCAGGAACCGTCCGCGGTCGTCGTCCATCAGGTCCTCGCCGTGGTCGGCGCAATAGAACAACGCCGAACAAACCCGCGCGCTGTCCAGCAACGAAATCACCCGATCCAATACATAATCGGTATAATACACGCTGTTGTCGTAAGCGTTGCAAACGACATCCCGGTTCTCGCGGTTTACCGCCGACGCATGATCGGGCACGAAACGGGCGAATTCGGCCGGATAGCGTTTCGTATAATCGAAGTGAGATCCGTAAGTATGCAATACGATGAACAGGTTATCGTCGTTCTCTGCGATGACATCCCGCAGATAAGACAGCATATCCCCGTCCGGACGGTTGTCCGTATAGAGCTGCCCTTCGCGCGGACTGATGTCGATGCGGTTGTCGGCTTCCTCCGAGAAAAAGTCGATCAACGAACGGTTCGGAACCTGATTCGATATGAACAGCGTCCTGAATCCGGCCTCTTTGAAAGCCGTAATAATACTTTTCTCCTGAAAAATATCATTGTAATTAGCCGCAGAAACGGCGCTGAGCAGGATCGGCACGCTCTTATGGGTCGCATTGCACTGCGTCAGCATATCGCGGAACGGCACCAGACCGTCGCCGACCCGCTGCTGTAAACGGGGCGTGGTTTCGCGTTCGTAGCCGAACAGACTCCACGATGCGGCGCGCGACGCCTCGCCGATTACGAACACATAGATTTCGCGGCCGTCGGCCTGCCGGCTTCGCGTCACGTCGAAACGAAAATCGCGGGAAGTCTCCGGATAAGCTTCGCTCTGCGACCAGCGGTCGAGCGTCAGGTCGATATTATAAATCACGTTGATCGGAAAAACATGGTATTTCACGCCGAATCCCGGATGGGCGAACGTCGAAACGAGCACGAAAATCACGCCGAGTACGAAAGACGCCGCCGCCGCCCACAGCGCGCGACGGCGAAAAACCCCGCTGAGCCGCCGTTTGATAACCAGAGAGCGCACCCCCAACACCAGCAGCGGAATATAGATCACGCAGACGAACACGACCGCCGGCCAGATGTTCGCCAACAACTCGCCGGCCTCGGACGCATTGGTCGTAAACAGGTTCGTGAACATATCCACCGCGATGATCGACCCGCCGAACAGATACAACAGTACGATCTGGAACGCGCCGAGGATCATCAGCGGCAGCGTGCACAGCATCACGCCGCCCGGACGGGGCAGCGATACCGACACCAACAAATAAAACGTAGCCGGCAGCAGGATCGACCCCAGCACGGTACTCCACGAATAGGGCTCTGTAACGGCCAAAAACAGGTTCGGCAGCAACATGATCGCCACGTAAACGACCGATATGGTCTCCTGTAGCCCGAGCGCCCGTTTCAATCCGCTGAAAAACCGATTTATCATCTTTTTCATTAAAATGCTTCGTTAATACTGAACAGAAATCCGTTCTGTCCCTTCTTTCCAAAACCGTAGTCCAACCGGACGTTCACCCGCTTTTTGAACTCCCAGCGGTAACCGATCCCGTAGTTGGGCAGCGTATGCGCCGGGTTGAACTTGTTCAGGCTCGGGAAGACGTTGCCGGCTCCCACCCAAACGGCGATCCCGCTGCGCCCGTAAATCTTCTGCCGCAGTTCGGCCTGGATCTCGATCATCTGCTTATCCCGGTAACGGCCTTCGTAATATCCGCGCATCCGGGTCGATCCCCCCATCAGGGCGAGCATCGTCCACGGCGTATTGCCGTAGTTGAACACCCCGTACAGGTCGTAGGCCATAACGCCCCCTTTCCACACCTGATGATAGGCGTCCACCTGGAGTTCGGTACGCGAAAACGCCCCTTTGTTCCCGAAGAAACCGGGGAAAACCCGCTGTTCCAGCTTCACATAAACCCCTCGCCACGGATTGGGAATAAAATCCCGCGTATCGTACATCAGGTAGCCTCCCACGCCGGTATTGATATAACGGGTAGCTTCCCCTCTCAGATAACCGACGTCCGAAAAATCCTTCCCTTCGATGTAGTTGAAACTCGCATCGACGCCGAGATAGAAATTCTTCGCCACCCGGAACATGAAATCCGCCTTCACCTGGTTCTGCAATCGCTTGTAGCTGCCGGGAGTCGCATACGTAGCGTTGTCATAACCGATTCCCCAGAACGCGCTCGGGAACGAAAAGAAATAGGTCGAGAAACCGACCCGGTACTTTCCCCCTTTGAGCAGCGTATTGTTACTCACGCCCAGCAGATAAAAACCGGTCGTAGTAATATCCCCGAACAACGAGACGCTCGACGGCTGTATGCTGAGGTCCTTTTTATCGACCCGGTACAATCCGGCAGCCACGATCCCGATTCCCAGTTTGATATCGGACGAATAGTGCGGTCCCCCAATAATACTGAAGTCCAGCTTCTTCGTTTGTGTCTTATCTTCGTTGGCGGTTTCGAAATAGCGATAAAAACGCCTGAAGAAATTATTCTTCCTCACCACCGTATCCCCCGATTTCTTCAACCGCGTCACGTACAGATGCTTCACCGTCGTATCCCCCGACGGTTTGACGATCGTGTCGTTCGAAAGGTACAGCGTCGAATCGGCCGCAGCCTCCGCCGTCTCTCCTTCCGATCCGCCGGTCGCAGCCGTCCGGCCGGAAACCGTCGCAAAATTCATACAAACTGTCAATACAAGTAACAAAATTTTCTTCGTGGTCTCCATATTCAGGAACTTTTCAACAGAGAAAACATTGTCCCCCGTTCGTTTTGCGGGCAAAAGTAGTGAATAATCGCCACAATTCAGCTATCACTTGTATTTATTGATAACTCTGTAAAATTCATCGATTTGATTCTGCGAAAGCTCCCCCTTCGACAAAAACTCGATCTCTTTGTCCTTGTTCACGAAAATCAACACGAACATATCGTTCACGTCCCCCAGATTCCACCCGTCGCGCAGCATGTAATCGGGATCGGTATAGATCGCGGCTCCCGTTTGTTTGACTTTTTTGCGAATCATAGCCCGCACGATCGCATTCGGCAGCAACGGAGCATCCTTGAGATTGACCACGCCGAAACTGTATATATTGTCGCTCTCGATCTGGTTCTTTTCGAGGTTCTCGCGGAACTCCTTATTCTGATTGGCCTTATCGGGGTCCACGTAAAAAATCAGCAGGTTTTTCTTGCCCAAATACGGCAGCTCCACAGGCTCGTTGCTCGGATCGCATATTTTAACAGGACCTACTTTCGATCCGACCGTAGCAGTCTGAGCGGACAAGAACGCCGGGGAGACCATCATGAACATGAAAATCAGGTAATTTAAACGTTTCATACGATTTTATTTTTAAATGGATTCACAAATATAGGCCAAAAACGGAAAACTAAAAAAGTTTTCCCGTTTTCGACTATTTTCTCATCCCTTTAAAACAATCCTCACACGAGCCAACCGCTTTATCTGAATTAAACGGGAAAGCCGGAAAAAAGTTACAATAAAAAAGTGCGGATCCTGTAAAATGATCCGCACTCCGAAACCAAACCCGAAGCCCCGGTTACCGGGACGAAACCGCAGGCAGTTCGAGCGTCCGGGAAGTGTTGGCTTTCACCTGCACTTTTTTCTTTCCCTGCCCGGTGAAAATCTCGACCGCTTCGTCCGGAGCGGTGACCGTATAATAGACCGTACCGTCTTTCAGCGTCCAGTCGACCCCGACGACGGCGCCCGACGGCAACGGAATTTTACCCGAGGCGCGATCGAGCGAACCGACGTGCAGCGTCAGGTCGAACGAATTCACTGCGCGGTCGAACCGGGGATTCAGCCCTAGCGCATAGCGCGAAAGCTGCCAGGTCGGCGCTCCCGCCCACTGGTGGCAATGCGTCCAACGCGTATCGAACACTTCCACCCAAGTCGTGCGCCCTTCGCCCAACGCCCAGCCCCAGCATTTGCGGTACTGATCGAGGACGAAATCCGTCTCCCCGTTCTCGAACAGGATCGGAAAAGCGTAATGCGAAAAATAGGGCGTAATCAACTGCGGGTTGTTCGCAGCCGGATCGCTCAACCGAGGAGCGTCCGGGTTGTTCGGAAAGCAGTTTAAGATATGTTTTTTGATAAAAGCGACCGCCGCCGGACGGTACTGCTGCGGAATCAGTCCGGCCTTCATGCCGAGTACTGTGCGGTGGTATCCGATCTTATCCCAATCGTACCCGTACTGCGCGTAGTAACGATCCAGTATTCCGCTGAACTTCGCGGCTTTTTCGCGGTAGTAGGCCTCCCTGTCTTCGAGTCCCAGTTCGGCCGCCCAGCGCGTCATCGTCTGCACGGCAATCATATAGTGCAGGTTCAGCGCCATATCGCTGCCGCCATCGTTGGCTACGTACCCCCAGTCGATGAAGTTCCAGTAAGGGCAATCGTTGGTAATTCCCTGATCGGTCAGGTACGGATCGAATGCGGCGACGTTCTTTTCGGCCGCGGCGAACAATTCGTCGAGCACCGTGTGGTCGCCGGTCAGCCGCCAGTAATTCAGGCAGGCCGGAACCCATTGCAGCGCATAGGAAGCCATGTAAGATTCCCCGCCGGGACACAGTCCGGCCACCAGGCCTTCCGGATTGGCGCACTGGGCCGACTGCACCAAGCCGCGGCGCACGATACCGATATCGGAGAAACCGACAGCCCCGATCTCCATGCCGACGATACCGACATCGCCGAGCCACTGTCCGCGCTCGCGGGTCGGATTGTCGATCAGGGCATCCTCGCTGCACGCTTTGTAGGTCTCGATCCCGGTATTCCAGATCGTATTGAGCAGATCGTCCGCGCTCGAAAAACAGCCGTCCGCACGGTCGTAATACCCCCTTTCGACGAACGACTCGTCGACGAAACGCACGCTGTCCTTCGGCGCGATCACATGCACTTCGACGAAACGGCCCCCGTGCGGGATCAGCGGGAAAAAACGCTGCTCGCCGCCGCGGGCGATAAAGCGGTACATATTATAGGAATCCCCGGCCGACAGCGTGATCCACGGGGCGACGCGGCCGTCGCTGAGGAATTCGCTGGAAGCGATCTCCACGACAGCTCCGGCAGGCAGATCGAGCACCAGGTCGGGACGCGCCAGGCGCACCCGGCCGAGATCGTAACGCCGCCAAACACCCTGCCCCGGATAACGTTCCGGCGACAAGTCGCGCAGGAAAAAGCTGGCCCCCGGATTATCGCCCGGATAACCGAACACTTCGGCCAGTTCGCCGGAGGCGATCAGCTTCGGTTCGATCTTCAAGCTTTTGACCGGAGCGATCTTCGATGCGGCGAATTCCCCGATCGCGCGTTCGACGAAAACGGGCTTTCCCCACGACGAATCGTCGTAGGCGGGCTGCTGCCAATCCTTTTGCAAGGCGCGGGTATCGAGCCACTCGATCCACCCCAACTGCGGGTTGATCCGGCGCACCTGCGAGCTATAACCGGCAAGTCGCTGGCAGCGCCAGTCGATCGGCAGTTCCTTGCCTCCGACCGCAGCCTCCAGGTAGAGGAACGGCTGTATCGGGTGCAGAATGCGGGTAACGACCCCTTCGTACTGCAACTGCACGGCGATCGTGTGTTTTCCTTTTTTCAGATCGACGCTACGAAGCTGGTACTCCGGATAAGCCGCCGTATAACGGTCGGGCCCTTCGGTAAAATACTCCCCGTCGATCCAGACCACATACCACGAAGCCCCGCTCAGCCGCAGGTCGACGCGGGCGTCCGAGTCGAGCGTAAACGTTCCGCGGAAACCGACATGGATATCGGGCGCGGCCGTTGCCGCGTCGGTCCACATCAACCGTTCTCCGATCTGCGACCCCGCAGCAGCAGCCGGAAACGATAGTCCGGCACACAGGATCGCGCAAATTATTTTCAACGATTTCATTTTTGATATTAGGTTTAAGTTCAGTTTTTCATTCGAAATCCCGCCGACGGATTTACGAAACGTTCTCCCGGCGTTTGTCATTTGATCTCTTGCCGCATATAGCGGATCTGGTCGTAAAACCAATTGTACTCCCCTTCGCGGAACCATTCGTACCGACGGCCGTTGTCCCGGCGACCGATCTGCGTGGCATAGAACAGGTAGAGCCACCATTTGCCGTCGCGGCGGCAGACGAAGGTCTGCGGCACCTGGCAGGCGGCGATTCCGGGATCGGGCGGGATAAATTCGCCCTTCTCCCAATGCCGCCCGTCGGCCGAAAAAGCCGTCCGGAGCTGGCGGCTGTCCCATCCCTCGAAGCGCCCGGGAGTCTTATCCGCAGGAGCGTAACCGGGCGGATCGGAAAAACAGTAGTAACCCGTGCCGATCTTAACCACTTCCGGATTGGGCCAATTGTCGAGCAGCGGTTCGTCGAGGGAATGGACAAAATCGAAACGCCCCGTCCGGAAATCGCCCCGACACTCGGCCAGCCCCATATGGCAGTTCCCCGGAAGGGAAGCGTTGTAATAGTCGAAATAGAGCTTCCACGCCTGCTGCTGCTCGTCCCACATCAGCGTCGGCCGGTGAAAGTCGCCTACCCGGGCGGCGGCGGCCCGGGGCGGGAACACCGAATCGCACTGCGCGATCAGCAGCGGCTCTTCGCGCTTGTGCCAATGAACCCCATCGACGGACGTAGCCCCCATTACGCACAACATCATCCCGGAAGGATACCCCGCAAGCGGCCCGTCCAGCGGTTTCGACGTCGAACTGAAAGCCATGTAATACACCCCGTCGCGAAAGACGACCGACGGATCGCCCACATGCCACGCATGGTAATAATGCCGGTCGCCGTCGGTCGAAGCGAACAGCGTCGAGGCCCAATCCTCCGGTCGGTCGCCGCTCCAACTGCCGTCTTTACAAAGCACCTCCCAACGATCCAGATCGCGCGAACGGGCATGGTAGATCGCATCGCAGCCGGGATATTCGGGATTCGTCGGATCGACGATCCAGCCGAAAAACCACATCCGGTAAGGATATTCCGAATCGTCCGTCTCGATCACACAGGGCTGATAAGCGTGCAGAAAGCCCTCCAGCACAGCCCGCTGCGGACGCTCCCACTCCCCGGCAGGAAACCGGGGCGAATGATCCAGCACCGGCTTACGATCCCAGGTCAGCCGCCCGGCGGCGCCGGATACGGAGCAACCCGCCGGCGCCAGCGCCAACAGTCCGCCGGTCAACAGAACGAGCAAGTCGCCCGTTATTTTCCGCCGGCTCAGCATACCTTCACCACCGGGATGCCCAGCAGGAAACCCAGTTTTTCGATTTTATCACCCAGATGACCGATACCGATCGCACAGTGGTGGGCAGGCCCGGCCTTGGCCCATCCGTCCATAAAGGCGCGGGCGCCGATCGGGAAACGATACCGGCTGTTCGTATTGCCGATCTGCAGCACCTTACCCTCGACGGACTCTCCTTCGGCGGTCAGCAAAAACACCCCGTCGCGGCCCTCAACCACCGACAGCAGCGTCACCGGTCCGCGGCGGACGCTCATCTGGATCGAAAGTCCTTTGCCCGGTTTGCCGTGATAGATCGGCAGCGGCACCAGTCCCACGCGGCCTTCGGCGATCGCAAAATGCGCCGGACCGTCGTGTCCCCACAGCACCACGTCGTCGTCGAAATCCATCGCATAAGGCTCCGAGAACGACCCGCCGGCCCCGAATTCGGCCAGTATCTTCATCGCATGAGCATTCTTCACTTCGCACTCGCCGGCGACCGGAATGTTACGGCCGGTCAGCAACGTATTGCCGGCGATCACCGACGTCACGATATTTTCGTATTCGTTGCCGGCGGCCCCTTCGTAATAATAAGCCATCGAGCCGAGCCGGTGCGCCTCCACCAATTTGTCGAGCGCGACCGAAGTCCGCGCGGCGCGTTCCACCTCGTACGGTTCGCAATCGGCGGCTACGTCGAAAGTCGAACGGAACTCCTCGATCTTAGCGGCGGTTTCAGCATCGGTCACGCGGTCGCGCAGCTCTTTCAGTTCGCACATTTCGAGCAGTTCGACATGCGTCCCGAATACGCCGGACATCCGCGTAAGGTCGGTATATACGTCGAGCATCCCGCAATAGTAATGGCCGAGCACCCCCATCCGGTTCCGACGCATCGCGGCGGCTACACCGGCCGCTTCGATCCACGCTCCGATCTGCTCCCAGACGGACTCCTCGGCCAGGTATCCGGTCACGATGTCGTATTTCAGTCCCAGCCGGTTGAACACGCAGGCCACTTCCGGCACCGAGCAGGCCTGGCAGTGCGACAGCCACTCGCCGGTCATCCGACCGCGGTCGCCCATGCCGTTCAGGTAATCGTAGTCGATCGCCGCGGCGGGCTGCAGGTTCAGCACGATCACCGGCACGCCGAGCCGCTGCACCACCGGCAGCACCGTCGACGACAGCGCGTAAGTCGATATGTACAGGAACACCAGTTCCACATCGTTTTCTTTCAGCCGCCGCGCGGCGGCGTCCGCTTTCGCCGGGTCGTCCACCATCCCGGCGTCGACCACCTCGGCCCCCATGCCGCTCATTTTTTCCGCGATCTGCCGCTGGTAGCCCTGCAAACGTTCCAGCAAACCGTCGAACTGCCCCCAATAAGTATTCAGTCCGATTCCAAAAAGTCCGATTTTCATGTTTTTTTATTCGTTTTCAAAAAATAATCATTCGCATTCGACGAGCGCAAAATCCTCCTGCAACCCGAACGGCGTCAGGAAATATTCCGACGCCTTACGCAACTGCGGCACGTTCCACCGGTTCGGATCAACAATGCCGTCGTAGGCGACGTGGTGCGGACCGATCAGGTTTTCCATGTTTCCCACCACGCGCAGTTCGACGTCGTTTTTCCCTTTCCGGACGAAAGGCGTGACATCGAGCGTATACGGCTCGGCGAAAACGATGCCCGCCTTACGGCCGTTGACCCATACCTCGACGAGCGACCCCGTCCAGCGGTCAGCCTTTACGTAATAGCTTTTTCCGGCAACGCCGTTCACTTTGAAGCGTTTCGCATATTTCATCTCCCACGGGTAGAACGGCGCGCCGAGTGCCTGCCAGTTCCGCAACGGACCGTAACGGGCCGCCGGCACGATCGTCCAGCGGTCGCCGCGCTGCACGACTTCGAAATCGCCCAGCACATAGACAGCGCCCAATTCGGTATGGACGGTCGTTTTTGCGGCGACCAGTTCGACCGTATTCTCTCCGGAATGCACGTATTTCCCGACCGGGATCAACTTGAACTCTTCGTCCAGCAGCCAATCTTCGCCGGCCTTCACGGGCGTGCCGTTCACCTTAACGGTATACAGCCAGGGGCGTTCCACCAGAATCTTCATCGACTTCGTATCCACCCCGGCTCCCGAAACGGTAAAACGGTAAGCGGCCGTAAAGCCCGGCGCGGCAGAAAGATCCATGTTCACGATATCCTGCTTGTACTGCATCGCCCAGAACCACGGATTGCCGCTCAGCCCGGCGTTGCGGAATACTTCCGCGCCTGCATTGTTGTAATAAATATCTTTGTACTGCTTGTCCCCGTTTTGCAAATCGATAAAATCGATCAGCAGCACGTTGTCCCTGTGGCGTGCGATTCGCACCGGACCGTCGGCCTGCAACGGCGTACCGCCCGTCGACACCTGCGGTTTCCGGGCTTCGACCGGATCGTTAGAAACATACAGCAGCACGCTGCCGGCCGGTTCGACACGGGTTTTTACGGTCACAGTACCATTTGCCGTTTCGACCGGCATTTCATATACCTTCCCGTCGAGCGCATCCATCCGCACGGCATGTTTCCCGTTCAGCGCGACTTCCACGTCGGATGCTTCGTCGAGCGAAGCATTCACCAGCAGCAACGTTTGGCCGCCGTCGAACTCCCTGCGGTGATGGTGCAGATCGCCCCCTTCCCGGCGGACAAACCGGATGCCCTCGCTGCGCAAATAACGGTCGATCGCTTCCGGCGTGCATTCCGCCAGCAAAATCACGCTGTCCGACGCAAAAAAAGCTTCCGCTTCCGCAGACGGTTCGCCTTCCACGCGGGACGGATGCCCGAAAGCGATCAGCCGGCCGCCGGTGCGCACAAACCCGCGCAACATATCGAACGTTTCGCGTTCGAGGTTTTCGGTCTGCGGCGCAACGACAAAAGTACCGTACGCCCGCTGCCCAACGACGAACTTTCCGTCGCGGACGCTTCCGTTCGTCCGGAAAATATTTTCGCATCCCAGGTCGAATTCCACCTGCGCGTGTTCGAGTTCCGTCACCAAATCCTGAAACGCCTGCCCGATCTCCATCGCCCGGTTCAAAGACGCAGTCCCGTAATACTGGTTATACATCCATACCGAGGTCGTAGGTTCCAGCACCAGAATATCGTTTCGCTGTTCGCCGAGGCTCATCGCCGCGCAAATGCGGGCGATGTAATCGTTCAGCGCCCGGTAGTCGTTCCACCACGCGGCGCTCTGATTGAACATCGGCGGATAGTCGAACTTACGCACCCCGGCCATGCTCATGTGCCCTACGTGCTGATTGACCAAGTTGACGCCCAGCACCATCTGCCAGTCGCACAGCCGTTTCATATCTTTGAACGTCACGTTCCATCCTCCGCCGCCGTAAGTTTCGCTCAGGACGCGCGGCCGCCCGAGCTGGTTGGCTATGCTCCGCACCTCCTTCACCGACCGGATATTCCCGAACTGCGCGCCGGTGCTCTTTTCATTGAACTGGTTGAACAGCATGTCGATCCCCGGAACCTGCTGCCACGCGGCCATCGACATGTTGTCCGTTACGCCGGTCACCAGCGGCCAGTTATGCTCCCAGTAGTGCCCCGTCCACGAAATCCCTTTCCCGGCACAGTAATCGTACCACGGCCTGGCCCAGCGCTCGACAAACAGGCGGTTGAGCAACTGGAAATAGTCGTGACGCACCTTTCGCCAATCCCCGATTTCCTCGTGCAACTGCGGCAAACAGTCGCTCAGATCATAACCGTACTCGCTACGGAAAACGTCGAACAGATCGGGCGTCCAACGCACGCCGCCGGGCGACACGATCTCGGGTTCGTCGGTAAAAACGCCCTTCACATTTCCCTTCAGGTCGCCTCCAAACGTCTTTTCGTAACCCTGCATCGTGATCTCCATGAATTTGTCGGTCACCCCGTGCACCAGCAAGTCGACATACGGCCCGCCGGCATACCACGGCGACGGCTGGTAAAAAGTCTTTTCATACAGGTAAAACCGGCCCGGCCGTCCGGCCATCGAAGCGGCCCGCTCGGTAACGTTTTCGAATTTACCGTCCTCCTCGGCGACAATCACGAAATATTTCGAAACATCGGCGGGCATCGTATCGGCCGCCGTCGGTTTCAGGCCCTGTCCCTGGTTGAACGCTTCCGGCATCTCGCGCGGCACATGCCCGCCGGCGAAACCGCTCGGGTAGGAATTTTCGTCGTAAAGCCACACTTCGAGTCCCAGCTCGCGCCCCTTGTCCACCGTATATTTCACCATCTCGTTCCACGTCGGCGACAGGTACTCGGTAATCAGTCCGAGCCGCGGATGGATAAATACGCCGCCGCAGCCCTGTTCCTTATATTCGGAAAGGATACGGTCGATCCGGTGCGGCGTAATCTCGGTGTTCCACACCATAAACGGCTTGGTGCGGAACTCGCTGCCGGGATCGGCGAATTGATCGAAAAGCCGCTGCGCCGATTGGGCGTCGGCTCCGTCCTGCGCGTCGGCAGTTCCGCCGACGGCAAGCATCAAAGACAGGATGGTCAAGTGGATTTTTTTCATTCGTCCAATATTTGTAGGTTATGCCGCCCGCACCGAAAAGAGCCCCCGTTCCGTACCGGCGCGCGCCTTCGTCCCCCCCGACACGGTTATTTATCTAAAAAGGTAAGTTTCAGTTTCAACTTGCTGACCACCCCGTACGACAGGCCGTCGTAATCCTTAAATGCGGTGAAGAACATCGTATACGTGCCGTCCTTCTCCTTGATCAGCGAAATCGGCGTCCGCAGCGCGGTCCACCATTTTTTCACGACCGGTTCGATGTCGATATGGCGCAGTTTCGACCAGTGCACACCGTCCCACGACAACGTATATCCCAGCTTATCGACCCACGGACCGCCGTCGACGATCGCAATGTACGCCCCGTTCTCGAGCCGCATCACGATCGGATTCTCGGCAAAACTCTCCAGGCCTACCGGGTTCAGTTCGCTCATCCGCGTCCACGGTCCTTCGATCCGGTCGGCCCGGGCCATCCCGACCATCCACCTGCAGGTGGACATCTGCTGGGTCGTCGCGCTGCCGTACAGCGCGTACCACTGCTTTCCGATTTGATACGGGAAAAACGAATCGACCCCCTGATGTCCCTCCCACGGATCGGGATTCTCGTCGTAGCGCATCAATATTTCGCGGTCGGTATAGGGACCGCCGATCCCTTCGATTCCTTTTACATCGGAAACGGCGTGCTGAATCACGCCGTCAAAATTCAGGTTATTGACGTCGGGTTGCTGCGGAAGCGCCTTATAGCATACGTAAAAGAGATGCCACCGTTTGTCTTTTTTATGGTAGACCATCATCGGCCCCCAGATCGCCGCGCGCTGCGACGCGCCGGTAAAATCGGCGTCCGACTCGCGGATCGTGGCCCGGCGGCGCCAGTCCGTCCCGTTCTCGGAAGTCCAATAGCCGGTGCGCATCCGCACGCAGTACGGATCGCCGACCATCTCCGACGTAATCATGTGATAAGTGTTTCCGATTTTCACGACCCGGCCGCCCTCGAATCCATATTTGATATCTTCCGTATCCGGAGAACCGCGGCGGAGGATCGTATCCTCGCAGGCGAGCACCTCGATCCGGACGATTCCGTCGGAATCGGCGATCCGTTTCGGAGCGGCATCGCGTCCCTTGCCGGACGCGCCCATCGCCGCCAGCAAGGCCGCGGCGACAAACAGTTTCTTTTTCATAACGATTTCTGTTCGGGTTAAAAAATTACGCACGATCTCCCTCGTTCATACAAAAGTAAAACGACCGGACGCGGATCGTGTTCCAAAATTGATATATAAGTTCTGATTTTTGATCCGTCAGTCGAGCGGATCGTCCGTGGCTTCGCTGCCGCGCAGCCGGCAGCGGTACTCCTGTGGACTGTACCCGGTGCGCTTGCGGAAAAAGCTGGAGAAATAACGCGAAGAGTTGAAATCCAACGCATAGGAAACCTCCTTGACCGTCATCGCCGGATCGGAAAGCAACTCCATCGCCCGGAACAGTTTCAGTTCGAGGATATACTGCGCCGGCGCCATCCCGGCGTGCCGTTTGAACGCCGTGCGGAACCACGAGTAGCTGACATGCAGCCGCCGGGCCACCTCCTGCGCGCTGATATTTTCGGACAGGTTATCGCGCATGATCACCTTCGCCCGGGCGATTTTATCGCACGTCTCGTCGTTCGGGGATTTCCGGCCGGAATTCAGGTTCAGCGCCACCCCCATCAACAGCGAAACGGCGCCGGACAGCATCTGCTGGTAATAAGGGCCCTCCTGTCCGGCCGCCTGCATCGCGCCGCGGTAAACGTCGATCGCCAGCGTACTGATCCCTACGTTGTAGACCGGCGAACGCCCGCTGAAAAAGCCGCCGGCAACCCGTTCGTCGACCACCTTGCCCCGGAAACCGATCCAATAGACGCTCCAACCGGTTTTGCGGTTCGGACGGTACGTATGCCAGCATCCGGGAAAGATCAAGAACATCGCCCCGGGAGCCAGCGCGTATGTCTTGCCGTCGGATTCGAAAACGCCCTCTCCGTCGACCACGTAGATCAACTGGTATTCGTCGAGCACCCGGCCGGCGGTCACGTTGAAATAATAACCGGCCGGGTGCTCGGCCGGAGGATAGGCTTCGTCCGCGTCGATGCGCTGAAAACCGACCGACGTGACGGTAATTCCCCACAGCCGGTCCCGATCGTTCGCCACCAGGTATTTGAACTCGCTCTGATCCTTCGTTGCCATCGGATTCCGGTTTAGCGGCCGCGGATGCCCGCCGCCGTCCTCAAAATTAATTCTTTTTTCGCAAATGCAAAAACGGCCGCCCCGGAAACCGCTTATTCGGCCGCAAACGGCAACCGAGCCACCGCAATACCCATACCACGACCCGATATGCGAAAAGCCCGCGCAGAATAATTCTGCGCGGGCTTTTCGACGGTCGCTTACAGCATTCCGGAACGCTACCCGAGCACCGACACGTTGAAAAATTCGACGACGCCCGCCACGGCGCCCGCATCGTCGACCACGATGATCGAATGGATCTTGTTGACGCGCATCATCTCCTCGGCCGCCGTAATGCGGACATCGGGCGAAATGGTTTTCGGATTGCGCGACATGATCTCCTGCGCCTCGATCCGGAAAAAATTCTCCTTGTATTTAGCCATCGCCCGGCGCACGTCCCCGTCGGTAATCACACCGATCAACTTGCCGTTCTCGACGACCGCGGCAATCCCGAGCCGGGCGTCGCTGATCGCAATGATGACCTCGCCGAGGGTCATCGTCTTCGGAACGCACGGAACGCCGTCCTTGCGCATCACGTCGCGCACGCGGGTCAACAGCCGGCGTCCGAGGCTTCCGCCCGGATGAAACACGGCGTAATCCTCCGCCTTGAAATTCCGCATCTTCATCAGCGCGATCGCCAGCGCGTCGCCCATCACAAGCATCGCGGTCGTCGACGACGTGGGAGCCAGATTCAGCGGACACGCTTCGCGCCCCACATTGATATTCAAATGAAAATGTGCATTTTTAGCCAGCGTTGACTGCGGGTTGCCGGTAATGGCGATGATCGTATTGCCGTTGTTCTGCATGAACGGGATCAGCTTCAGCACCTCGTCGGTCTGTCCCGAATTGGCGATCGCCAGCACCACGTCGTTATTCGAGATCATACCCAGGTCGCCGTGATAGGCTTCGCCCGGATGCAGGAAAAAAGCCGGCGTCCCGGTACTGGCCAGCGTAGCGGCGATTTTTTTACCGATGATACCCGATTTGCCCATGCCGGTAACGACGACCTTGCCGGTACAAACCAGTATCGCCTCGACCGCCTGGTCGAAATCGTCGGTCAACAGGTTGCTCAGGTTGCGAATGGCGTCCGCCTCGGCGTTGAACGTATCGATCGCATACTGCTTGATCTGACTCATATTCGTATCGTTTTTCATAATAAATTCGGTCGATTATGCAATGAATCCCCCTCTTATCAAAAAGTTCCGATCAGGCCGTAGCCCTGCGTGGCGCAGAAAACCTGACTGTAAATATGGAAACCGGGACGATTAGTCTCGATCTTCCGGTTCAACTGCAGGATCGGATGGCCGGCGCGCACGTTCAGGTACTCCTGCAGCCGCTTGTCGGCGCGGATCGCGAAAAGCTGCTGCGTTCCGCCGGTCACGACGATCTGATAGCGCGTTCGCAGCGAATCGAACAGCGAACGGTTTTCGAGATCGTATTCGGCGAAACGGGGCAGGTTGATATCGGGCAGCATCGTTATATCGAAAAACACCGGCTCGCCGTTCACCAGCCGCAGCCGCTCGAAATAAAAACAGCCGGCCCGCTGCTCCTGCGGTTCGACCGGGAATGAAAACGCCTCGTCCAGCGGCCGGGACTCCGGCTTCAGGATGATGTGCGTCGAAAGATTCGCGCTGCTCAGCGCCGAGGTCGTTCCGGTCAGCGACAGGATGCCGATTCCTTTGGGCGCCCCTTTGACGATACTGCCTTTGCCTTGGTGCTTGACGATGAACCCGTCGGCGACCAACTGGTCGAGCGCCTTGCGCACGGTCGGCCGCGCCAGACGGTACTGCCGGCAAAGGTCGTGCTCGGACGGCAGCAAGTCGCCCGGACGGAATTCCCCCGACGCGATCTGTCCGCGCAACGTTTCGTACATTTGTTTATACTGCGGCAAATTGCCCATAACAACTTCTCTGAATTAATCGCCCCGCACGCCGACGAACCGGCTTATCGGTCAACCGGATACTGCGATCGGGCGACCGTCCGAACCGCGCGCCGGGCAGTCCAAAAGTAGACAAAGTATTCTGTTATTCCAAATTCCAAGTCAACAAATTTGTATATACAAGCTACAAACTTGTAAGTATTAATATTTTCAATAACACGCTTGTTATCAACACTTAAAAAAAATTATCAAAATCACTTGTATATCTAAGTTATTGTTGTAACTTTGCAATGATTTTCCAAAAACTACAATTTAAAACCAACATACTTAAACCTAAATTATGGCAACAGTAGTTATCATGCCGAAGCAGGGACAGTCCGTAGAAAGCTGTATCCTGACCGAAATGAAAAAGAAAAAAGGCGACACCGTAGCGGTGGGAGACATCCTTTTCGCCTATGAAACGGACAAAGCCTCTTTCGAAGAAGAAGCCCAGGTAGCCGGAACGGTTCTGGACGTTTTTTTCGACAACGGCGATGAAATACCGGTGCTGACCAACGTAATGGTGATCGGCAACGAAGGCGAATCCACCGACGAATTCCGTCCGGGCGGCGCAGCTCCCGCAGCAGAAGCTGCGGCGCCGGCGGCAGCGGCCACGGCAGCGCCCGCCGAAGTAAAAACGACAGCGCCCGCACCGGCGGCAGCGCCTACGGCAGCTCCTTCGGGGACAATGTCGCCGGTATCCCCGCGCGCCAAAGCGCTGGCTGAAAAAGAAGCCGTCAACGCTGCCGCGCTGACCGGAACGGGCCCTCACGGCCGCGTGATCGAACGCGACGTAAAAGCCGCCGCGGAAGCCGCTCCGAAAACCACGCCCCTGGCCAAAGCCATTATCAAAGAGACGGGAGCAGCCCTTCCGACAGCCGGAAGCGGACTGGCCGGCATGGCCAAAGGCGCCGACGTAGGCGCGCTGAAGAATTCGGTTTACGCCACCGACAGCGAAATCAAGCCGATCTCGAACATGCGCAAAATCATCGCCAAGGCGATGCACGCTTCGTTGCAGAATTCGGCGCAGCTTACCCACCACCTCAGCGCCGACGCCCGCCGCATCATGGCGCTGCGCAAGAAGGTCAAAAAAGCGGTCGAAAACGGCTACCCGACCAACATCACCCTCAACGACATGGTATGTATGGCCGTTATCAAGGCCCTTAAGAAGTTCCCGCAGGTCAACGCCCACTTCCTCGGCGACAGCACCCGCAACTTCTCGAAGGTGCACCTCGGACTGGCCGTCGATACCGAACGCGGCCTGATGGTTCCGACCGTCAAGAATGCCGACGACCTGTCGATCCAGGGGCTGGCCAGCCAGCTCAAAGAGGTCGCCGAAGCCTGCAAGAAAGGCTCGATCGATCCGGATCTGCTCTCTTCGGAAGCCGCTTCGTTCACCGTATCGAACCTCGGCAACTACGGCGTAGAGATCTTTACCCCGGTCATCAATCTGCCGCAGGTTGCGATCCTCGGCGTGAACACGATCGTTCCGCGTCCGAAAGACCTCGGCGGCGGAGTCTACGGTTTCGTTCCGCACATCGGACTGAGCCTTACCTACGATCACCGCGCGCTGGACGGCGGCGAAGCGACCCGTTTCGTGAAACAGATCGCCACGGAGATCGAAAACCTCGAATTCGAATTGTAAAACCAACCGGACTCCGAAACGCCACTGAAGGCGTTTCGGAGTTCATCACTTAAAACTATAAACCGAAATACAATGATTGATTTAGCAATTATCGGAGGCGGTCCCGGTGGCTACGTGGCTGCGGAACGCGCCGGTGCGAAAGGGCTGAACGTCGTGCTGTTCGAAAAGAGGGAATTGGGCGGCGTCTGCCTGAACGAAGGATGCATCCCGACCAAAACCCTGCTTTACAGCGCCAAAGTATACGACTACGCCGTACACGGCGACAAATACGGAATCAGCGCGCCGGGCGCGACGTTCGATTTCGGCAAGATCGTCGACCGCAAAAATAAAGTGGTGAAAAAATTGGTGGGCGGTGTCGGCTCGAAGATGAAAGCGCACAAGGTGCGGGTCGTCAAGGGCGAAGCCAAAATCAAAGGACGCTCGGCCAACGGAATCGAGATCGAGTGCAACGGCGAAACGTACTATGCGGTGAACCTGCTACTGTGCACCGGTTCGGAAGCCTTCGTTCCGCCGATTCCGGGCGTCAAAGAAGCCGGCGACGCGATCGTTACGAACCGCGAAATCCTCGACTTGAAAGAGCAGCCCAAATCGCTGGTAATTATCGGCGGCGGCGTGATCGGGATGGAGTTCGCGAGCTTCTTCAACAGCCTCGGCACCGAAGTGACCGTCGTAGAGATGCTGCCGAAAATCCTCGGCGGACTGGACGGCGAAATCAGCTCGATGTTGCAAGATATTTACGCAAAGAAAGGGATCAAGTTCAATCTCAACTGCAAAGTGACCGAAATTCGCGGCAACGAAGTGGTCTATGTAGACAAAGACGGCAAAACGCTGTCGGCCAAAGGCGACAAGATCCTGATGAGCGTCGGTCGTCGCGCCGTTACGGCGGGCATCGGCCTCGAAAACCTCGGTCTGGAACTGAACCGCGGCGCGGTCAAGGTGGACGACAAGATGCGCACGAACGTGCCGAACGTCTTCGCCGCGGGCGACGTGACCGGATTCTCGATGCTGGCGCACACGGCCAGCCGCGAGGGCGAAGTAGTCGTTAACAACCTGACGGGCCGTCCGGACGTCATGCGTTACAACGCGATCCCGGGCGTAGTTTATACGAATCCGGAAGTAGCCGGCGTCGGACTGACCGAAGAACAGGCTAAAAAAGAAGGTATCGAATACCGCATCGCAAAACTGCCGATGGCCTATGCCGGACGCTTCGTCGCCGAAAACGAAGGCGGTAGCGGCCTGTGCAAAGTATTGGTAGGCGCCAAATACGGCGAAGTGCTCGGCGTACACATGCTCGGCAACCCGTGCAGCGAGATCATCTACGGCGCCTGCATGGCCATCGAACAGGAAATGACGCTCAAAGAGATGCAGGAAGTCGTATTCCCGCACCCGACCGTATCCGAAATTTTCAAAGAAACCATTTTTGCTTTCTAACCGAATAACAACTAATTAAAAACTTAAAAATCATATATTATGCCTAAGTCGCAATATATCGACCCGAAAGAGATGCGGAAAGCCGGTGAGATCACCTTCACCCCGATTCCGGTCAATCAGTACAAAAAGACGATCAAAGAAGAGCTCAAGGCGAAGAACTTCACCAAGGACGATCTGAAACGCATTTACCACGACATGGTCGTGATCCGCGAATTCGAAACCATGCTGCAACTGGTAAAAACGACCGGCGGATACAACGGCGTGGAATACAACAACCCGGGCCCGGCGCACCTGTCGGCCGGTCAGGAAGCCGCCGCCGTAGGTATGGCTTACATGCTCGATATCAATGACTTTATATTCGGTTCGCACCGCAGCCACGGCGAAATTCTCGCCAAAGGTCTTCGCGCCATCGAGCTACTCGACGACAAGGATCTGGAGAAGGTGATGAACGAATTCTGGGACGGCGCTACGGTAAACGTCGCCAAGAAAGCTTTCAAGGGCGGTTCCGTAAAAGAACTGGGTATCCGCTTCCTGCTGTACGGCGCGCTGGCCGAGGTATTCGCCCGCACGACCGGGTTCAACAAAGGCCTCGGCGGAAGTATGCATACCTTCTTCACGCCGTTCGGCATCTACCCGAACAACGCCATCGTAGGCGGTAGCGGCAGCATCGCAGTAGGTGCGGCCCTGTACAAGAAAGTGAACCGCAAGCCGGGCGTGGTGGTTGCCAACCTCGGCGACGCGTCGATGGCCCGCGGCCCGGTTTGGGAAGGCATGACCTTCGCTGCGATGGATCAGTTCAAACAACTGTGGGCGGACGATATGAAAGGCGGCCTGCCGGTGATCATCAACATCATGGATAACCAGTACGGCATGGGCGGCCAGACCCGCGGCGAAACGATGGGCTTCGACTTCGCGGCCCGCATCGGCGCCGGCGTCAACCCGGCCCAGATGCACGCAGAACGCGTGGACGGCTTCAACCCGCTGGCCGTGATCGACTGCTACCGCCGTAAGAAAGCGATCCTTGAAGAGGAAAAAGACGGCCCGGTACTGATCGACGTGCTGACGTACCGTTACAGCGGCCACTCGCCTTCCGACGCTTCGTCGTACCGTACCAAAGAAGAGGTGGAAGCCTGGGAAGCGGAAGACTGCATCGCAGCCTACGGCAAGGAACTGATCGCCGCCGGCATCGCAACGCAGGCCGACTTGGACGCCACGACCAAAGAGGTGAAGGACATCATGTTCGACACCTTCAAACTGGCTATCGACGACGAACTTTCCCCGCGTATGGACCTGCACAAAGATCAGGAACTGCTCGGCACGATGATGTTCTCGAACCAGTCGATCGACTCGCTGTCGGACGCTAAGCCGGAAGTGAACCACCCGATGAGCGAAAACCCGCGCGTACAGCAGATCGCCAAGAAAGAGCGTTTCGCGTTCGACAAGGACGGCAAGCCGTTCTCGAAGATGAAACAGTTCCAGTTGCGCGACGGTATCTTCGAAGCCATCATCGACCGCTTCTACAAAGACGCGTCGCTGGTCGCCTACGGTGAAGAAAACCGCGACTGGGGCGGCGCGTTCGCCGTATACCGCGGTCTCACGGAAGCGCTGCCGTACCACCGCCTGTTCAACTCGCCGATCGCCGAAGCCGCCATCATCGGAACGGCTATCGGATACGCCATGTGCGGCGGCCGCGTAATCCCCGAAATCATGTACTGCGACTTCCTCGGATGCTGCGGCGACGAAGTGTTCAACCAGCTACCCAAATGGCAGGCCATGAGCGGCAACATCCTGAAGATGCCGGTAGTCGTCCGCGTATCGGTAGGTTCGAAATACGGCGCGCAGCACTCGCAGGACTGGACGTCGCTGGCAGCCCATATCCCGGGCCTGAAAGTGGTGTTCCCGGTTACTCCGTACGACGCCAAAGGTTTGATGAATGCGGCTCTGCAGGGCACCGATCCGGTGATTTTCTTCGAAAGCCAGCGTATCTACGACGTGGGCGAGCAGTTCCACGAAGGCGGCGTTCCGGAAGGATACTACGAAATTCCGCTGGGCGAACCGGACGTGAAACGCGAAGGCAAGGACATCACGATCCTGACCATCGGCGCCACGCTGTACCGCGCGCTCGAAGCGGCCAAAACGCTCGAAGAGAAATACGGCATGAGCGCCGAAGTGATCGACGCGCGCAGCCTCGTTCCGTTCAACTACGAGAAAGTGCTCGCTTCGGTGAAGAAAACCGGACGGATCGTCATCGCCGGCGACGCTACGGCGCGCGGCTCGTTCCTGAACGACCTGGCCCGCAACATCACCGAACTGGCGTTCGATTACCTGGACGCGCCCGCCGTCGTTCTGGGATCGCGCGACTGGATCACGCCGGCCTACGAGTTGGAATACGCGTTCTTCCCGCAACCGGACAGCTTCTTGGACATCATCCACGAAAAGATCGTTCCGTTGCAGGGATACGTTCCGACGCGTAACTACACCGATGCCGAACAGATCCGCCGAGCTAAAGAAGGTATCTAAAGACGTGTAACATAACACCGATTTCCGAAAGGTCGCATAGATATCGAAGTCCGTGTGACCTTTCGTTCTTAACGAAACATGTCAAAACCTAATAAACGTAAAACTACCGACAATCATGGATGTGTCAAAAAAACATAAGCTCGAATGCGTCGACGTCAACGCACACCTGCACACGCCGTACTCGTTCAGCGCTTTCGATAAACTGACCAACGCGTTGGATCGCGCCGTCAACGAAAACGTGAAAGTGGTCGGCATCAACGACTTTTATTCGATGGACGGCTACAAAGAGTGGAACGACGGATGTATTCAGCGCAAGCTGTTCCCGCTGTTCAACATCGAGTTCATCAGCCTGCAAGAAGAAGACCAAGCCGCCGGCATACGGGTGAACGACCCGAACAACCCGGGCCGCACCTACCTCAGCGGCAAAGGCCTCGCCTACCCGATCGACCTGCCCGAACCGTACGCCTCGCAACTGGCCAACGTCCGCGCCGAATCGAACGCGCAGGTAAAAACCATGTGCGGCAAGCTGAACGACGTGCTCGCATCGTACGACGCCCCGTTCAGGCTCGACTTCGACCTGATCGAGAAGACGCTGACCAAAGGTTCGATCCGCGAACGCCATCTGGCCAAAGCGCTGCGGATCGCCGCATACGCGCATTTTAACAACGACAAGGCCGCCATCGCTAAATTCTTCGAAACGATTTTCGGAGGCAAGGCACTGAAATCGAATGTAGACGACCTCGCCGCCGTCGAGAACGAAATTCGCGGCAACCTGCTCAAAGCGGGCGGAGCGGCTTTCGTCCCGGAAGACCCGAAAGCATTCCTGCCGATGGACACGGTACGCAAGATCATCCTGGCCGCCGGGGGCATCCCGACCTACCCATTCCTGGCGGACGATGCGAAGGGCGGATTCACCGACTTCGAACAGGACGTCGTGAAAACGGCCGAGATCCTGCGCCAGCGCGGTATTTTCTCGGTAGAATTCATCACGACGCGCAACAGCGTCGAAGTGCTTGAGAAGTACGCCGGCTACCTGCACGACAACGGTTTCGTCGTAACGTTCGGCTCGGAACACAACACGCCCGCGATGGAACCGATCGAACTGTTCGCCCGCGGCGGCGCGCCGCTGACCGAACGGCTCAAATTCATCAACTACTGCGGCGCCTGCGTCGTGGCCGCCCATCAGGACATCGTCCGCAGCGGTATGCAAGGCTACGTAGATAGTCGTGGAAAGGCCGATATCGACAAACGCGACGAATACGTCAAGCACGGCGACCGCGTTATCAAATCCATCATCCTTTAAACCCGTAAACCAATCATGAAAGAGATAGAAGAACTGATCGAGATATCCCGCAAATACGGCAAAGACAGCCGCTATGTCATCGCCGGCGGCGGAAACACTTCGTACAAAAATGCGGAAAAACTGTGGGTCAAAGCGAGCGGATGCGCGCTGGCCACCATTACCGAGGACGGCTTTGCGGTGCTCGACCGTAAAAAGCTGAACGTGATCTCGGAAAAAACGTACAGCAGCGACACGGCAGCCCGCGAGGAAGAGGTCAAAAACGACCTGGCGGCCGCCTGCATCACCAAAGATCGCCGTCCGTCGGTCGAGACGTCGATGCACAACGCGCTGGAAGCGAACTTCATCGTACACCTGCATCCGACGATGGTCAACGGCCTGATGTGCGGCCAAAACGCAGAGGCCGAAACGCAAAAGCTGTTCGGCGACGATGCGGTTTACATTCCGTACACCGACCCGGGTTACGTGCTCTTCAAAGAAGTCGAAAACCGGATCAACGCCTACAAAGCGAAATTCGGCAAGGAGCCCGCAATCCTGCTGCTGCAGAACCACGGCATCTTCGTCGGAGCGAACACGACCAAAGAGGTGGAAGCCATCTACGAAAAAGTGCTCGGAACGATCGAAAAGGCGGCCGGCGCGAAACTGCCCGAAGGAGATGTTCCGGTATGCGAATGCGCTCAGGAAGTGCTGCCCGCCATCCGGATGATGCTCAGCAAGCAGGGTCTCAAAACGCTGAAAGTACGCAATAACGAACTGACCAAACACTTCCTCTCTTCGGCGGCCGAGTACGCCAAGGTAGCCGCTCCGTTCTCGCCGGACGCGATCGTATATTGCAAATCGAAATACCTCTATTTCGACTGCGATAGCAAGGAAGCGCTGCTGGAAACGGCCGAAAAAGAGATCGAAGCGTATGTAAATAAGAACGGTTACACGCCGAAAGTGATCCTGATCAAAGGGATCGGCCTGGTAGCCGTCGGCGACAACGCCGCGGGCTGCGACATCATCCTCGACGTCTACGAAGACATGATGAAGATCGCCCTGATCGCGCAGGCATTCGGCGGCGAACACCCGATGACCCAGCGACAGATCGACTTCATCGACAACTGGGAAGTGGAAAACTACCGCCGCAAAGTAAGCGCCGGCGGAGCTTCGGGCCGCGTCGAGAACAAGACGATCATCGTCACCGGAGCCGCCCAGGGGTTCGGTGAAGGAATCGCCGCCTGTCTGATTAAAGAAGGGGCGAACATCGTGGTGGCCGACCTGAACGAAACGGTCGGTCTGGCGACCGCCGAGCGGCTCAGCGGCATGGCCAAAAGCAACCGCGCGATTTTCGTCAAGACGAACGTAGCCGATACGGCGAGCCTGCGCAACCTGATCCACGAAACGGTGTGCAACTTCGGCGGCCTGGACGTATTCGTCAGCAACGCGGGCGTTCTGCGCGCCGGCGGTCTCGAAGAGATGACGCCCGAAAACTTCGAATTCGTCACGAAAATCAACTACAACGCTTACTTCTACTGCGCTCAAGCCGCTTCGCGCGTGATGAAGCTGCAAAACAAATACGCGCCGGACAATTACGGCGACATCGTCCAAATCAACTCGAAATCGGGTCTGCGCGGTTCGAAGGCGAACTTCGCCTATGCCGGCGGCAAGTTCGGCGGAATCGGGCTGACGCAGTCGTTCGCGCTGGAACTGGCTCCGTTCCGGATCAAGGTGAACTCGGTATGTCCGGGCAACTTCTACGAAGGGCCGCTGTGGTCGAACCCCGAGAACGGACTGTTCCTGCAATACCTGCACGCAGGCAAAGTGCCGGGAGCGAAGACCGTCGAAGACGTCCGCAAGTTCTACATGGATCAGGTTCCGATGCGTAAGGGAACCGGCCCGGAAGACGTTACCAAAGCCGTGCTGTACCTGATCGAACAGACCTGCGAAACGGGGCAGGCCGTACCGGTCACCGGCGGTCAGGTGATGCTGAGCTAACGGAAGACGGAACACACCGACTATCGGGCCCGTACGAATACGGACGGTGCGGGCCCGACAGTTAACCGTTTCGTAACGCCTTTAACCTATATAAGTATGACAAAAATTCGCATGATATGAATTTAATGTATATCTTTGCAGAAAATTTAGATTTTTCATGTGAAACCTTGTCGTCGTGAACTTTTAAAACCAAAACACATGAAAACAAAAGCTGTAAGACTGTACGGCAAAAACGACCTCCGATTGGAGGAATTCGAACTGCCGAAGATCAAAGATAACGAAATACTCGCCAAAGTCGTATGCGACAGCATCTGCATGTCGTCGTACAAAGCCTCCCACGAGGCCGACATCCACAAACGCGTTCCGCGCGACATCGCGCAGCGTCCGGTCATTATCGGCCACGAATTCGCAGGGGAACTGGTCGAAGTGGGCAGCAAGTGGAGCAAACAATTCAAAGCCGGCGACAAATTCTCGATCCAACCCGCGCTGAATTACGAAAAAGGGCCGGTCGGCGTGTTGAGCGCTCCGGGCTATTCGTACCAATTCATCGGCGGCGACGCCACCTACGTGGTAATTCCGAACGAAGTGATGGAAAACGGTTGCCTGCTGCCGTATACCGGCGCCGGATATTACCCCGCTTCGCTGTCCGAACCGCTGTCGTGCGTGATCGGCGCGATGCATGCGAACTACCACATCACGCCCGGGTCGTACAAACACGCGATGGAGATCAAACAAGGCGGCAGCATGGCGGTACTCGCCGGCGTGGGCCCGATGGGGTTGGCCGCCATCAACTACGCCATCCACCGCACCGACCGCAAACCGAAGCTGATCGTGGTGACCGATATCGACCAGACGCGTCTGGATCGCGCCGCATCGCTCTATTCGCCCGCGGAAGCCGCTAAAAACGGCATCGAACTGAAATACGTCAACACCGGCAAAATGGCCGATCCGGCAGCGGAACTGAAAGCGCTGAACGGCGGCAAAGGCTACGACGACGTGTTCGTATTCGCTCCGGTCGCTCCGGTCGTGGAACAGGGAGACGCGATCCTCGGATTCGACGGTTGCCTGAACTTCTTCGCTGGCCCGGCCAAAACGGATTTCAAGGCGCAATTCAACTTCTACAACGTACACTACGCCTACACGCACGTCGTAGGCACCAGCGGCGGCAATACGGACGACATGAAGGAAGCCATCGAGATGATGGGCAAAGGACTCGATCCGGCCGGCCTGGTAACGCACGTAGGCGGTATCAACGCCGTGATCGAAACGACGTTGAACCTGCCGAGCATCCCCGGCGGAAAGAAATTGATATACACCCATATCGAAATGCCGCTGACCCCGATCGCAGAATTCGGGGAAAAAGGCAAATCGAATCCGGTTTACGCCGAACTGCACAAACTTTGCGAAAAGCACAAGGGTTTGTGGAATCCCGAAGCGGAGGCCTACCTGCTGGCTAACGCCGATAAACTGTAAGCGCTCACGAAACGCGCGTTACGGGAAACGTTAGCGTCAAACTGTAAAACAAAGCCCGGCGGCGGACGGAAGTTTTCCGCCGGGCTTACAAAAAAGGCAACACGATTAGGTTAGTTAGATAAACAACAGGTTTAGCATTCGAGCTAAAAAAACAATTAGTTAGGTTATGAAACAGTTAGACACTAAGTTGATGCACCCCGCCGACCAGATTACGGTCGTGATCGGTCGCATTTACCGGAGCGGAATGACGACCACCTCGGGCGGTAACATTTCGATCAAGGACGAAAACGGTGACATCTGGATCACGCCGGGCGCAGTGGACAAGGGTTCGCTGACCCCGAAAGACATCGTCTGCGTAAAAGCGGACGGTACGGTGATCGGACCACACAAACCGTCCTCGGAATTCCCGTTCCACAAGGCGATTTACGAAATGCGTCCGAAGATGACCGCCGTGATCCACGCGCATCCGCCCGCACTCGTATCGTTCAGTATCACGCACCAGATTCCGAACACCAACATCATTCCCCAGGCAAAACGCGTCTGCGGAACGATCGGGTTCGCTCCTTACGACGTCCCGGGAAGTCAAGGACTGGGCAAGAAAATCGCTACCGAATTCAAAAATCACCCCGACTATAAGGCCGTGATCATGGAGAACCACGGCGTGGTGCTCTGCGGCGAAGACCTGATGGACGCTTATCAGCGTTTCGAGACGCTCGAATTCTGCGCCCGCACGGTCATCAACGCGAAGACGCTCGGCGAGCCGACTTACCTGACCGACGAGCAGATCGACCAGCACGAACGTTCGCTGCCGACCGATTTTCCGCACTTCATGGGAGTTACCTATCCCTCCGACGAACGCGCGATCCGCAGCCTGATCGTCAAGATGGTGCGCCGCGCTTGCGACCAGGGATTGATGATCAGCACCTACGGTACCGTATCGGTACGCTGGAGAGGCAACGACTTCCTGATCACCCCTCCGGGCGTTCCGCGCTGGGACATCGAACCGAGCAACATCGTGCAGGTGAAAAACGGCATGGTGGAAGCAGGCAAGATCCCGAGCCGCTCGGTAGCGTTGCACCAGGAGATCTACCAGAACCATCCGGAGATCAACTCGATCATCATCACGCAGCCTCCTCACCTGATGGGTTTCTGCACTTCGGGCGTGAAGTTCAACGTACGGACGATCCCGGAAAGCTGGATCTTCCTGAAGGATACCCCGATCATTCCGTTCGGCGTTCAGTACGAGGACAGCAAGAAGATCTCAGAAGCGCTGAAGAGCGTACCGGCAGTACTGCTGGCCAACGACTCGGTGCTGATCACCGGCGACGGTCTGCTGCAAACGTTCGACCGGCTGGAAGTAGCCGAATTCAGCGCCAAATCGCTGATCATGGCCGCTCCGATCGGCGAACTGAAACCGATCACGGACAAGGAAGTGGAAGACTTGCGCGTGGCATTCCACGTAAAATAACACGCGGTATGCTGCTGCTTAGGAGCATATCCGACTCTCCGGCATTCAATTGCGCCCTGGAAGAGTATCTTTTGACAGAACGTCCCGCAGGGGACGTTCTGTTATTCTATATCAACCGGCCGTCGGTCATCGTCGGGCGCAACCAGCGCATCGAGGCGGAAGTAGACACCGGATATTGCTGCGAACACGGCATCGAGGTCGTCCGAAGGCTGTCCGGAGGCGGAACCGTCTTCCACGACTACGGGAACATCAACTACGCCTTTATTGCGGACAAAGGCTCCGTCCCGGTGCTCGACCGGGACTTCGGCGTTCCGATCGTCGCCGCGCTGCGGGCGAACGGAATCGAAGCCACGATAGGCGCGCGTAAAGAACTGCTGGCGGCCGGATACAAAATATCGGGCACCGCTTCGCACGTGACGCGCACCAGCCAACTCTTCCACGGCACGCTGCTGCACCGTACCGACCTGGAACGGCTGGACTACACGCTGCGCGGGGATCGCTCATTGCGAGGCAAAAGCGTAGCTTCGGTACCGAGTCCGGTGACCAACATCGCCTCGATCACCGGTACGGAAGAGACGACCGAAACGTTCCTTTCGAGATTAACAGACTTCCTGTCAGCCTACTACGACTGTGATCCGATCCGTCCGGTTCCGTCGCAAATCGTCGAAAAAGTCCGTAGGATCGCACAAGAGAAATACGGATAACGCACTCTGGGAGCGGTCATTCGGGGTTCCGGAAAAATAAAACGCAAAAAAATAAAAATAAAACGCGCATGCTATTGTTTTTCCGAACTTTTTGTTTTCCTTTGTGTTGATTTATTTCTTTAATTACATTTTTTATGAAAGGTACAGTAAAGTGGTTTGATTCGGCCAAAGGTTATGGCTTTATCACAACCGAAACAGGTAGCGACATCTTTGTTCACTACACCGGTATTAACAAAGAAGGTTTCCGCGGCCTGGAAGAAGGACAGCACGTCGAATTCGAAGTCAACGAAGGCAAGAAGGGCGAACAAGCTGTAAACGTTTCTGTAATAGGATAAGATTTTGTATTCATCAAAATACTGATTTTTTCTATTAAATCCACAAAAAAAGGACTGCTCCGTGAGCAGTCCTTTTTTTACTTTTCGCCAAACGGCTATTTCTTTGCCGGAGCGGCCGGTTTCACGGCCGTCGAATCGGCGGCCGGAGCCGCCACCGAAGCGGCGCACTGTTGCATCGCGTCGGCCAGCTCGGTCGGTACGCCCGGCTGCACGAACAGAGCGACGGTAAACTGCTGCGGCGTCACGTACAGTTCTTTCACCTTTCCGGCCAGGCAAGTATAAAAGGCCTGGATCTGTTCGTCGGTCGCGCCTGCGGGCAGGATACCGGCCTGTTGCAGCTCGGCCGCCGGAAACAGCAACGGCAGATTCTCGAAATTATCGCCGATCGAGAAACCGACGCAGGAGACCATCGCAGCGTTGAGCGTATCCTCCTTAGCCGTAAGCTGATCGTACTTGTTGTAATCGGGATAAGTGCCTTCGATCGTCGTCAGCACGCACTGTTCGAGGTTGCCGTAATTGGCGGCTTCCATGTGTCGGATCGCCGAACGATCGCGGTAATCGCGGAGGGTTTTGCGTACTTCTTCGCGTTCCTTGTCGGTCCACTTGCGGGACTGCGAACAGGACACGACGAATGCGACAACTGCCAGGAGAGTGATAATTTTTTTCATCGTTTTTTGAATTAGGTTATTAAATTTGTTCAACATCGAATCGTCTGATTACCGGACTGAACCGGATACACCGGCAGTATGCTGCAAAAATCGCACAGACAAATCGCCGTTGCCCGATCCGGTCATCTCCCCCGTCGCGCCCATACCGCCGAACCCGGAAAACGAAACCGACCAGAATCGGAACAAATCGGAATAAAAGCCGTTGCAAAACCCTTTTTTATTGGTATATTTGCTTTCGACAAGGTAATACGACCGGGTTCCTGCCCCGCGATCCGAACCTCACTATTCGACGGCAAAAAGAGCCGTACCAACCAAAGACACGACCGAAATGGACATTTTCGAACTGCGAGAGTTTTGTCTCTCGCTGCCTGCGACCGAAGAAACCACTCCGTTCGACGAAACGACGCTCGTCTACAAAGTAGCCGGTAAAATGTTTCTGCTGACCGATATGACCGACAGCCGGTGGATTAACGTCAAGTGCGATCCCGACCGGGCCGTGGAACTACGGGAGACTTACGAAGAAGTCTCGTCCGGATGGCACATGAACAAACGCCACTGGAACACCGTCCGCACGGACGGCGACCTGCCGGCCGGTCTGATCAGGGAATGGATCCGCGACTCCTACCTGCTGGTCGTAAAAAGCTTGCCGAAAACAATACGCGACGAAATACGAAACGCTTACGTCGAAAATAACGAAAACCGATGAAAAAATTTTACCTGCCGATTTGCTTCGTCCTGTGCACGCTTGCCGCGCCGGTTGCGGCCCAGATCCATCTGGAGGGATACCGCCAGGCCGACATTGCGCCGCAATGGCTCGACGGACGCTGGACGGCTCAATGGATTTCCGTCCCCGGAGAACCTCAAAACGCTTACGGGATTTACCATTTCCGAAAAACGTTCGAACTTCCCGAGCAACCGGAACGGTTCGTCGTGCACGTCTCGGCCGACAACCGTTACAAGCTGTACGTCAACGGCGAGCTGGCTTCGGTCGGCCCGGCCCGCGGCGACGTATTCAACTGGAACTTCGAAACGGTCGATCTGGCCCGGTGGCTGAAACCCGGCAAAAATACGCTGGCAGCCGTCGTATGGAACTTCGCGGAAATGAAACCGGTCGCCCAGGTCAGCTTCAACCAGACCGGGTTGATCGTACAGGGCAACACAGCGGCCGAAGAGGCCGTCAATACGAACGACAGTTGGCTGTGCAGCCACAACGGCTCCTACAAACCGCACCAGGCGCGCGTCTACGGTTATTATGCCGCAGGACCGGGCGAGCAGGTCGACGCGGCCGCCTACCCCTGGGGCTGGGAAACGCCCGGATTCGACGACTCGGCATGGAACAAAGCGCAGGCCGGCATGACCGGCGGAGCCAAAGGAGCGCGCGACTATCCGGGACGCCTGCTGGTGCCTACGCCGATCCCGCCGATGGAAAACCGTACCGAGCGTTTCGCCGAAGTGCGGCGGAGCGACGGCGTGCGTATTCCGGAAGGATTTCCCGGCCGGGCCGCGACGGTGACCGTTCCGGCCCATACGACCGCCGAAATCCTGCTCGACAACGACTCGCTGACGACCGCCTACCTATCGCTGTTGTTCAGCGGTGGAAAAGGCTCGCAGATCACCGTCGCTTATGCCGAAGCGCTCTACCGCGATACGCAGACCTTTTTCAAAGACGACCGCAACGAAGTAAAAAACAAACAGTTCCTCGGCTACGAAGATATCGTTCGTCCGGACGGCGGCAACGGCCGGCTCTATACGACACTGTGGTGGCGTACATGGCGGTATGTCAAACTGACCGTCACGACGCAGGACGAACCACTGGAACTGCAAGACATCTACGGGACATTCACCGCCTATCCGTTCGAAAGGGCATCGTCGTTCGCGGCGCCGGGACACGAGAAACTGTCGCGGATGCTGGATATCGGCTGGCGCACCGCCCGGCTGTGCGCCAACGAAACCTACATGGACTGTCCCTATTACGAGCAACTGCAATATTTCGGCGACACGCGGATCCAAGCGATGATCTCGCTGTATAACACGCGCGATCCGTACATGGTACGCAATGCGCTGGAGCAGGGCCGGCAGTCGATCGTGGCCGACGGAATCACGATGAGCCGCTATCCGTCGGGATTGCATCAGTTCATTTCGTCTTTCTCGCTTTACTGGATCTGCACTGGATACGACTACTGGCGTTACCGCGGCGACGAAGAGTACCTGAAAACGCTGCTGCCCGCTTTCCGCGGCGTGCTGTCGTGGTACGAAGGATTCCTGCGCGAAGATCATTCGCTGGGCTATATCCCGCACTGGTTCTTCGCCGACTGGGCGTCGAACTTCGACGGCGGGGAACCGATCCGCGAAAAAGAGGGAAATTCGGCGTTCCAGGATCTGCTGTTCGTCATGGGGCTCGATGCAATGGCCGAAATGGAACAGGCTTTCGGCATCCCGATGTACGGGGAGCGGTTCCGTAAAATGGCCGATGCGATCCGAGGAACGATCCGTCCGAAATACTGGGACGAAAACAAAGGTCTGTTCGCCGACACGTACGACCGGCGCAACTACTCGCAACACGTCAACGTACTGGCCGTCCTGCTGGGCGCCGTAAGCGGGAACGAAGCGAAAGCCGTGATGGAGCGTACGCTGTCCGACACGACCCTGACGCAAGCCACGATCTATTTCCGGTACTATCTGAACCAGGCATTGCAAAAGGCCGGGCTCGGCGACCGGCTGCTCGACAACCTGAAAGTCTGGGACGACCAGATGGCGCTGGGACTGACTACGTGGGCCGAGCAACCCGAACCGTCGCGTTCGGACTGCCATGCCTGGGGAGCCAGCCCGAACATCGAATTTTTCCGGATCGTCCTCGGCATCGACAGCGACGGCCCCGGATTCTCGAAAGTCCGAATCGCACCGTCGCTCGGCAAACTGAAAGAAGCCTCCGGATCGATCCCGCATCCTCAGGGCGACGTCGCCGTCCGCTACCACGTCGGCAAACGCGGAGAACTGTTCGCCGAAATTTCGCTGCCCGATGCGGTCGAAGGCACTTTCGTCTGGAAGGGGGAAACCCGTCCGCTGCGGGGCGGCACGCAAACGATCAACATAAAATAAATCATAACATGAAAAAAAGAGGTTTATTCGTAATCGCATCGCTCATCCTGATGCTTATTTCCGCCACTTTGCAGGCAGGCGGACTAAAAATTCTGTTCATCGGGGATTCCATTACCGACGGCAACTGGGGCAGCGGAGACGGCAAGCCCTCTTCCGAACGCACTCTATGGGATATGAACCATATATACGGACACGGATTCATGTACCTGTGCGCTTCCCATTACCTGGGAGAATATCCGCAATACGAATATGAATTTTTCAACCGGGGAATCAGCGGAAACTCGCTGTACGATTTGGAAAAACGTTGGCAGGAAGACGTATTGGACATAAACCCCGACGTGCTGTCGATACTCGTCGGCATCAACGACATCAACCGGTACCTGCACGGCGACAAAACCTCGCCGTTCGATTTCGACGCTTGGAACAAAAAATATCGCGAACTGCTCGACCGGGCGCGTCAGGAAAATCCGAATCTGAAAATCGTACTGGCCTCGCCGTTCGTCGTCCCCACGGGAAACATGAGCGAAAACAAAGATTTCGGGGAGTATGACAAAATCGTGGAGCGTTGCAGCGCGATCGTAGAAGAGATAGCACGAGATTACAAGGCCGTCTACCTGCCCTACCGACAGATGTTCAACGACCTCTTGCAGCGCGATCCCACATCGCAAAACACTTACTGGATCTGGGACGGCGTTCATCCGACGGCGGCGGGACACCAACGCATGGCCGATCTGTGGATCAGGCAGGTGGACAGGGAAAAAATCCTTCTTCCTTAACGATTCGGCTCATACAAAGGGGGCCGGCTCCATCGAACCGGGAAAAAACCAGAAATAAAAACATTCGGATGGAGAATTTCTAAAAAACTCCTTCTCCCCGTCCGGTAAACAGCGATCCGTACAATCTTTGCGAACATGGCGTTAACCGCAATAGCCGTTCTGCTGCGTATTTTGTCGAACCCGTTGGCGAACGTTTTCCAGAAACAGCTCACCGAGCGCTCGGAGCCGCCGCTGAAGGTCAACTTCATCACATTCCTGCTGCTGAGCGCGGTCTGCATCGTTCCTGCCACCCGGATCGAGTGGGCGGCTTTGCCAAAGGAGTTCTGGGTCTGGTGCACGGTCGCCGGCATATTCGGCGCCACCGGAAACGGCTTTCTGGTAAAAGCGTTGCAAGGAGGCGACCTATCGGTGCTGGGACCGATCAATTCCTACAAATCGGTCGTCGGAATGATCGTCGGCATCCTGCTGCTGGGCGAAATTCCCGGATTATGGGGCGTTGCAGGCATCGCGCTAATCGTCGGAGGCAGCTATTTCGTACTGGACACGCTGAACGAAAAGTTTTCTCCGGCCATCCTGCGCAGAAAAGACATCCGGTACCGGATATGGGCCATGGTGCTGACGGCCGTCGAAGCGGTATTCATCAAAAAGGTCATCCTGTACGCTTCGGCCACGACCGCTTTTATCACCTGGTGCTGGTTCGGAGCCTTGTTTTCACTGGCGCTGGCACTACTGGCCGGACGTTCGCAATCGCCGCTGCGGATCCGGCGCAAAGATTTTTCGCGCTACGTCTGGCTGGTGCTCTGCATCGGCACGATGCAGTACACGACCAATTACGTATTCGACCGCATGAACGTGGGATACGCCCTGGCGCTTTTCCAACTCTCGACAATCGTCAGTATCCTACTCGGCTACAAAATATTCCGGGAGCAGGCCATCGGGCGTAAATTGCTCGGAGCCGTAATTATGATCGTCGGATCGGTATTGATTATCTTTTCGAAATGATCCGCAGGCAAAAAACAGGGAGGCAATCCGCACCGGACGCCTCCCTTTGTCATTCGTACGTTTTCTGCCGCTCTACCAGGCGAACAACGGATATTTCGCCATCAACGTATTGACCTCTTTCCGTACGGCAACGATATTCGACTCGTTGTCGATATCCGACAACACCCGGTCGATCAGTTCTACGATCGTTTCCATCTGGTCTTCTTTCAAACCGCGGGTCGTAATGGCCGGCGTCCCGACGCGGATACCCGAAGTCTGGAACGGCGAGCGGCTGTCGAACGGCACCATATTCTTGTTGGTCGTGATATCGGCTTTTACCAGCACCTTCTCGACCTGCTTTCCGGTCAGGTCGGGGAACTTGGTACGCAGATCAATCAGCATCAGGTGATTATCCGTACCGCCCGATACGATTTTGTAACCGCGCTTTACGAACGCGGCAGCCATCGCCTTCGCATTTTTCTGCACCTGCGCCTGATACTCCTTGTAAGAGGAATCGAGCGCTTCGCCGAAAGCGACCGCTTTGGCGGCGATCACATGTTCCAACGGCCCGCCCTGGATGCCGGGGAAAACGGCCGAGTTCAACATAGCGGACATCTTCTTGATCTCCCCTTTCGGGGTCTTGACTCCCCACGGATTCTCGAAATCCTTACCCATCAGGATCACGCCGCCGCGCGGGCCGCGCAGGGTTTTGTGAGTGGTCGAAGTAACGATATGAGCGTATTTCACCGGATTGTCGAGCAGCCCGGCGGCAATCAGGCCCGCCGTATGCGCCATGTCGACCATCAGCAGCGCGCCCACTTTGTCGGCGATCTCGCGCATCCGTTTGTAATCCCACTCGCGGCTGTACGCCGACGCGCCGCCGATAATCATTTTCGGTTTGTGTTCGAGGGCGAGACGTTCCATCGCATCGTAATCGATCGTTCCGGTCTCTTCGCTCAGCTTGTAGCCGATCGCATTGTAAAGGATACCCGACGTGTTGACCGGCGAACCGTGCGACAAATGACCGCCGTGCGCCAGATCGAGCCCCATAAAAGTATCGCCCGGCTTGAGCACCGTCAGGAAAACGGCCATGTTCGCCTGCGCTCCCGAGTGCGGCTGCACGTTAGCGTATTCGGCGCCGTACAACTCGCACAGACGGTCGATGGCCAGTTGCTCCACCTGATCCACCACTTCGCAACCGCCGTAATAACGCGCCCCCGGATACCCTTCGGCATATTTGTTAGTCAACACGGAACCCATCGCCTGCATAACCTGCTCGCTTACAAAGTTCTCGGAAGCGATCAACTCGATACCGTGCAACTGCCGCTGCTTTTCGCTCTCGATCAATCCGAATAGTTTTTCATCCCTTACCATAAGATTTATCTTTAAAGTTTAATAGCCTTGAAGAACGCTCCAAAGGTAGTAAAAAAGAGCAATAAAACCCACCGAATCATCTCCGAACCAAAATAAATTATTACCTTTGTATGGCTTTCGACGGGGAAACGGGCATAGCTAAAAGGCTCTGCTTAAAGTTGCTCCCGGCAAAAAGCGAGAACCGTCCAGGCGGGATGCCGCCGAAAACGAACCATTTTGTTAGACACTAAAAAACAGACGAATGAAATTACTTGAAGGAAAAGTCGCTATCGTGACCGGAGCCGCCCGGGGAATCGGGAAGGCAATCGCCATGCGGTTTGCCGAAGAGGGCGCGTCGGTCGTCTTTACCGACCTGAAAGTGGACGAAAATTTCCAGAACACGGAAAAAGAGTTGCAGGCGCTCGGCGTCAAGGCCAAAGGATATGCCTCCAACGCCGCAGACTTCGAAGATACGGCCGGCGTGGTGGCTCAGATCGTGAAGGATTTCGGTCGCATCGACGTACTGGTCAATAACGCCGGGATCACCCGCGACGGCCTGATGATGCGCATGAGCGAACAGCAGTGGGATATGGTTATCAACGTGAACCTGAAATCCGCATTCAACTTCATCCATGCCGTAACGCCGGTGATGATGAAGCAGAAAAGCGGCAGCATCATCAACATGGCGTCGGTGGTGGGCGTTTCGGGCAATGCCGGACAGACCAACTACTCCGCTTCGAAAGCCGGCCTGATCGGTCTGGCCAAGTCGATCGCCAAAGAGCTGGGCCCCCGCGGCATCCGCGCCAACGCGATCGCGCCGGGTTTCATCATTACCGATATGACCAACGCGCTGTCGGACGAAGTAAAGGCCGAATGGGCCAAACAGATTCCGCTGCGCCGCGGCGGTACGCCCGAAGACGTGGCCAAGGTAGCCCTGTTCCTCGCATCCGACCTGTCGTCGTACGTCAGCGGACAGGTAATCCACGTTTGCGGAGCGATGAATACCTGATCCGTCGAAATATCGTAAGTCATGCAAACCCGGTACCGGACAGCGGTTACCGGGTTTATTTTACCGGGACGGCCCGATTATGCCACAAAAAACCGGGGCGTCCCAATTCGAACGCCCCGGCCTGTTTCTTCGGTTCCTCGACCCTTTATTCGGCGTCGGGCACTTTTCCGAACCGGTTGTCCGACGGCGTGCCGGGCTGGCAGTAAAGAACGATCAACCAGATGCTCCCCACCAGCGGAATCAAACTGATCAAAATCCAGTACCACTCCTTGTCGATATCCTGCAACCGCCTTACGGAGATAGCCAGGGACGGAATCAACAACGCCAAACTGTACAAACCGCTCAGGATCGCGTTCAGTCCGACGATACCGCCGATAATCCCGACGATCACGGCGGCGATCACATTGTACAAAACGAACATCCAGAACTGCCTGCGCGACGCCCTGCCCTTAAAATCAGCATACTGCAATTTCAGCACATCCAGAAAATACTTTTTCATAAACTTGTCATTTTATCGGGTAATACATGAATAACGAGGCAAAAGTAACACATTGCGGTATCGGAAGCAATCTTTTAATCGATTAATTTTTGTCGTTTCGGGGGGGGGCGAAAAACAATCTTAAAGCGAAAAACGAAAACGGTTCATAACCTACATACGGATAAACAACTGGATATCGCCGTTTTACATATGCCCGATCCGAAAAACGGAAAAGATTTCCAACAGCTTCCTCCGGTATCTCCCGGATTTATGAACAGAGTCGAACAACTTATAAACAGGTTATACACTTTTTACAAACCGTATATCAGATAGCCTGCCGCGCCGGACAGCACGATCATCGCAAGTACCATCGGCCGCATTCCGAACATCGCGCTTTTGATATACAGATTGCTGCAGGACGAGACAAAACAGACGATCTGGCAGGCAATCAAGATCTGAAAGCAATGGACATTTGATCCACAACCACAAATTTCTCATAAAAAAAGAACAAAAATAAGTTAAAGCACATGTATTTATATTTATTTTTGTATAAATTTTTAATTCAAAATTCTCAAAAGTCATGAGAATACGGGTTTGCATCGGAATATTATTTAGCTTCATCGGATGGCAAAGTTGTACGCCGGGACAAAATATCAAAATAAACAGCGACCGTTCAATCGTTATCTCCCGAGGGCAATGCAATATAGTCGAAGAAGTACACAGCGCCGCATTGATCGACCAGATCAAATATGTACCTTTGGAAACACATGAAAAATGCTTGCTGAAAGACATCCAAAAAATCAAATATCAGGATAGCACATTATTTATTTACGACGGACGGGCCATATACGCCTTCAGCAACGAAGGAAGATTCATAGCCCAAATCGGGGAACGAGGAAGATCCGGAAACGAATACAATACAATATCTGCGTTTTTTCTGAATCGGTACCGCAAAAGCATCATATTGATCGACGGATATACGCGTAAAGCGTTGGAGTACGATTATTCCGGAAATTTTAAAAGCAAAACACCAATCGATCCTATCTATAATTACATGGCCGATATCGAGATGGCTGACAGCACTTCCCTGCTATGCAACTTTTTTATAACCAATCCCTCGCTCGAAGACAATACGGCATTTCAATACGGCTTGGCCGATGCAGTCGGTTATCAGGTCAAGAATCTTTTTCTGCAAAGCAATCTGTCTATGAATACCGGACTGTTGACATTCTCCAACCATCCGATCACCCGCTGTAGTCACAACCTATCATTCATTCAATCTGTTTCGAACAAGATATACCAGATCGAAGGGGAACAAATAACAGAAATGTATTCGATAGAAATGATAGATCCGTTGCCGGACGAGCGTTTTTTGCAACAAAACAATCATAAAAACTACTTCGAATTGTTGCAGACCTTATTCGATAGCGGATACAGTTCGGGAGTTACCAACCTGTTCGAAACGCCGCAATACTTGTTAGTTACTTTCGGCAAAACAAAAGATTCTCCTTCGATTCAGGATTACACACTGATCTGGGACAAACAAAAAAAGCGGGGAACTTACTATTACCGGTATTTCGATGACAACCTATTGACGCTATCAACGTGCCTCAACCTGAATAGTCCGTCTACATGCTATTCGGAAAATACCTTTATCACGGCGATCTCCCCTTTGACATTCGGAACAAACATGCATGTTATTCTGGAAAAGAGCAACGATACGACCGTACGAAGAATAGCTCAAACAATAAAAGAAGACGACAATCCCGTCATCTCTTTTTTCACGTTAAAAAAAGAGATCGTTGATAATACGGATTAAAAAGTTCCGCTTTATCAAATAATTTTGCACCAAATTATCTTTTTATATTAAACTTTTTGTTAAACAACTTCCACAAATTTTACTATGAAACAGAAAGCATTTTGTATCATCGGAGCTATTGCAGCTGGAGTTTTTGCATTTGCGGTATATTTTTCAGCCGAAAAATCAATAATTACCAATGAATTGCTATTAGCTAATGTAGAAGCATTAGTGCAAAACGAAAATAACTCTTCGACAAAATGTCCTAATCCTTACGACGTTCCCGATATGACGATGGCATACCCTCAACATACGGCTACCGTAGGGGCCAATGCTGATGGAGAAATAATCATTGGAGGTTTTAAACTTCCGATAACTGTTTCGGGTGGAGCATCCGTCACAATCACTTACCATATCTCAGAATGCTCAAGGCCCGCATCCAAAGCATGTTGTCCTTATGCCGACGCAGGAAAAGTCACAGTCATTGCATGTGCACCCGCACAATGATACGCAATATTCCTGCATCGAAATTTTGCAAAGAAGTTGCATTCGATCGAATGCAACTTCTTCGTTTTTTCTATCCCGGACAAATATAAAACAAGTAACATTTATGGCTTTAAGACTCAAGGCATCGGAATCGGAGCCAAATAACGAATCAACGCATTACCAACCAACGACGCTACTATCCGTATATCAGATAGCCTGCCACGCCGGACAGCACGATCAGCCAGATCGGATCGACCTTTCGCAGCGTAGCCACGAACACTACGCCGAAGATCGCCCAGCTCGCCGCGTCCATGAACGTATCGGGCGTGAAAAGCACCGCGCCGGCCAGTCCGATCATCGCAAGGATCATCGGCCGCATTCCGAACATCGCGCTTTTGATATACAGGTTGTCCTGCAAAGCGAGGTAAAACCGCGTGATCACGATCATCAGCGTTATGGACGGCAGGCAGACCGCGAACGTAGCGAGGATCGCGCCCCAGATATTCCCCGTCACAACATAGCCGATGTAGGTCGCGCTATTGATCGAGATCGGCCCCGGCGTCATCTGCGAAATGGCGATGATATCGGTCAGTTCGCTGTTCGAAATCCACTGGTGGCTGATCACCACCTCGTGCTGGATCAACGACAACATCGCATAACCGCCGCCGAAACCGAAAAAGCCGATCTTCAGATAGGATAAAAACAGTTGCAGGTAAATCATAATCCTTTCCCTTTCTTTTTGCGATAAACCCCGTACCCGATCCCGGCCAGGGCTCCCACCAGAATCAGGTAGACGGGAGAGAATCCCGCATACCATGTTACGCCGAGCGCCAGTGCGCCAAGACCCAGCCGCACCGGCCCGATCCCTCGGGACAGATTGAATACGGGGGCCAGCACCAGGGCGACGACCGCCGGCCGCATCCCTTTGAAAACGGCTTCGACCACCGGATCGTGCCGGAACTCCGCAAAAAACAATGCGATGACCAGAATAATGACGAACGAAGGAACCACTACGCCCAACACCGACCACACTCCCCCGCGGTACCCATCGACCTTATAACCGACGAAAACGGCGGTATTGAGCGCCAACGCTCCCGGCGAGGTTTGGGCCAATGTCAGCAGGTCGAGAAATTCCGTCCGTTCGACCCATCTCCGGCGGTCGACGACCTCCTTCTCGATCAGGGCCACCATCGCATATCCTCCGCCGAACGTAAAAATCCCTATCTTCAGGAAAGACCAGAACAAATCGAACGACTTACGCATCGTAAAAACGGTATTCATCAAATTTCAAATCATTTTTCATTCAGGAAAGCGACCGAATGCGTCGCTACGACGGCGGCCGTCTCGGTACGCAGCCGGCTGTTCCCCAGCGAAACCGGAACGAAACCGTTGCGGTACGCCAGGGCGATCTCCTCTTTCGAAAAGTCGCCTTCCGGGCCGATCAGCACCAGCACGTTCTCTCCGCGGCGAATACAATCCCTCAGCAGGATCTTCCCCGCGTCGGCCTCGCAATGGGCGATCAGCTTTTTCCCGTCGAACGGTTGTCCGATCAACTCGCGAAACGGGGTCAGCTCGTCCACCTGCGGATGCCAAGCTTTCAACGACTGCTTGACGGCGCCGGTCACGACCCGTATCAACCGGTCGGTCTTGACCGTCCGTCGTTCGCAGTGATCGGTCAGCAACGGCGTGATCCGGTCGATACCGATTTCGGTAGCCTTCTCGACGAACCATTCCAACCGGTCCATGTTTTTGGTCGGCGCCACGGCTACCTGCAGGAAGTAACTGCGCTTTTCGAAATTTTCGGTACGCTCGCCGAGAGACAACTCGCATCCGTGCGGCGAAACGGAAACGATCTCGGCACGGCAAAGCGTTCCCCGGCCATCGGTAATATGCACGAAGTCGCCGCTACGCAAACGCAGCACCCGGGCGCAATGACGCGACTCTTCCCCGGAAAGCAGGTAGCGGCCGGTACTGAAATCGACGTCCGGAGCGTAAAATAATTGCATCGGCAGAGGCGTTATATACTGGATTATGGTTACTTTTGCATGTCCTGACAAAGGTACGAAACAACCGAGGAACAAACAACGTCATCCGAAGATCCATGAGATTTTTTTTAATTGCCGCATTCATGACCGCCGTTCTGTCAGCCGGCTCGGGCTGTGAAAAGAAACAGGCCGACGCCAATCCGTTTTTCACTGTGTGGGATACGCCGTTCGGAGTTCCTCCGTTCGACAAAATCAAAAACGGGCACTATAAGCCCGCTATCGAGAAGGGTATCGCCGACCACGCCGCCGAAATCGATTCGATCGTCGCCAACCCGGATGCGCCGAGTTTCGAAAACGTGATCGCCGCGCTCGACCGTAGCGGCGAACTGCTGAAAAAGGCGTATGCCGCGTTCGCGCAGGTCAAAGCGGCCGACAGCAACGACGAACTGCAGGCGGCCGACCTCGCGATCGCGCCGGCCGTATCGGCCCATTACGACGATATTTACCTGAACGATCGGTTATTCGAAAAAATCAGCGCCGTGCACGAACAGATCGGCGGCAGCGCGTTGTCGGCCGAACAGGTCCGCCTGACCGAACAGACCTACAAACAGTTCGTCAGGGCCGGGGCGCAACTCAATGCGCGGCAGAAAGAGCGGCTGCGCGACATCAACCGGGAACTGTCGTTGCTGAGCGTCCGATTCGGCAACAACCTGCTCGCGGAGACGCGGGACTTTACCCTCGTCGTCGAAAGTTCGAAAGACATCAGCGGGGTTCCCCAGACCGTCACCGACGCGGCGGCGGACAAGGCCAAAGAGATGGGAATGACCGACAAATGGGTTTTCACGCTTAGTCCTCCCAGCATGATCCCGTTCCTGACCTATGCCGAAAACCGGGGACTGCGCGAAAAGCTGTACACCGGCTACGTAAAGCGCGGCAGCAACGGCAATCAGTTCGACAACCGGCAGATCGTCAACGACATCATCCGGCTCCGCACCGAGAAAGCCCGCCTGATGGACTACCCTTCCTACGCCGCCTTCGTGCTGGACGACCGGATGGCGAAAACTCCCGAACGGGTGTACGACCTGCTCGACAAACTCTGGAAACCCGCCCTCGATACGGCGAAACGGGAGTTGGAGACACTGCGCGCGATCAAGGCGAAGGAGACGCAGGACAGCGCGTTCGCCGCATGGGACTGGCGGTATTATGCCGAAAAAGTCCGCAAATCGCAATATAACCTCGACCAGACGTCGCTCAACCTCTACTTCTCGCTGGACAATGTCCGCTCGGGCGTTTTTCAGCTTAGCAACCGGCTGTGGGGGCTGACCTTCCGCCCGGTTTCGGTTCCGGTATATAACAAGGAGTGTTCCGCCTACGAAGTGCTCGACAAAGACAATACCCATCTGGGAGTCCTCTATTTCGACCTCTATCCGCGCGACGGCAAGCGGGGAGGCGCCTGGTGCGGCACGTTTCGCGAAGCATCCTACGGTACGGACGGCAAGCGCATCGCCCCGATCGTCACGATCGTCTGCAACTTCACCCGTCCGAACGGAAGCGATCCGGCCCAACTGACGCTCGACGAAACCGAAACGCTGTTTCACGAGTTCGGACACGCCTTGCACAAACTATTTTCGCAGGTACGCTACGCCGGACTGAACCGGGTAGAGCGCGACTTCGTGGAACTGCCCTCGCAGATCATGGAAAACTGGGCGACCGAACCCGAAATGTTGCGGCTCTACGCCAAGCACCTCGTGTCCGGGGAGCCGATGCCCGAAAGCCTGATCCGGAAAATCCGCAAAAGCAGGCAGTTCAACCAGGGATTCGCCACCACGGAACTGGTAGCCGCGGCGCTGTCCGACATAGACATCCATACGATCGAAGACTACAAACCGTTCGATCCGGAAGCTTTTGAAAAAGAGGCGCTGAACGACAAGCGCGGACTGATCGGACAGATCGAGCCGCGTTACCGCTACCCCTATTTCAACCATATTTTCAACAGCGGCTACGCGGCGGGATATTACGGTTATTTGTGGGCCGAAGTACTCGACCGGGACGCCTTCGAAGCATTCGTCGAAAGCGGAGACATTTTCGATAAAGCGACCGCCCTCTCTTTCCGGAAAAACATTCTCGAACGCGGCGGCACGCAGGACGGAGCCGAACTCTACCGCAATTTCCGCGGCAAGGACCCGGACATTACGCCGATGATGGTCAAACGGGGACTGATCAAACCGGTCGAACCCCCGGCGGACAGCGTCGCGGCGGCAACGCCGGTCGTACCGCAGGCGCAATGACCCGGAGTACCCCGCTATTTCCAGCCCTGCGCCTGCAACGCGATTTCCTGCCCGTCAGGTGTGACCAATGCGGCTCCGGTTCCCGCTTCGGTCATATGACCGATCACGTCCACCCCGAGCGCGAAGACTTCCTGCCGCCGGGCAAGCGGCACGGTAAATAATAACTCGTAATCGTCGCCGCCGTTCAGCGCGGCAACCACCGGATCGCTGTGCAGTTCGTCCGCCATCGCATAGGTCTGCTTGGCGATCGGCAGCCGGTTCAGGTAGATGCGCGCTCCCTTGTCCGACGCTTTGCACAGGTGCAGCAGTTCGGACGACAGCCCGTCCGAAATATCGATCATCGACGTAGGCACGATTCCGCTTTGAGCGAGTTTTTCGACGACATCCACCCGCGCATCGGGTTTCAACTGCCTGCGCAGGATATATTCGTACCCTTCGAATTTCGGCTCCGGATTCGGATGCCCGTCGCAGGCCCGTTTCTCGCGTTCCAGCAGATGAAGCCCCATATACGCGGCTCCCAAGTCGCCCGTCAGGCAGATCAGGTCGTTCGCTCCGGCTCCGCTACGGTACGCGATCTTGTCCTTGTCCACGTCGCCGGTCGCGGTCACGCTGATCGTAAGGCCGTTAACCGAGGCCGACGTATCTCCTCCGACCAGGTCGGTCTTGTAATCGGAACAGGCGGCCCGCACCCCTTCGTAGAACCGGTCGATCATCTCGACCGAGAAACGCGACGATATCCCGAGCGATACCAGTACTTGCCGCGGCGTCCCGTTCATCGCCAGAATATCCGACACGGCCACCACGACCGCTTTATACCCCAGATGCTGCAACGGGAAATAGGTCAGGTCGAAATGTACACCTTCCAACATCAGGTCGGTCGAAACCAATCCGTAACGATCTCCCGCATCGAGTACGGCGGCGTCGTCTCCGCATCCCTTTACCGTGGTTTTCTGCTGCGGCTCGAAAGGGGCGCAGATCCGGTCGATCAGGCCGAATTCGCCCAGTTCGGCGATCTCCGTTCGCTTCGTATCATCCATTTTTATTGCGTTTTAGTAAACACAAAGGTACTTTATCTTTTGTTCCGGCAAAAAAATACACTACTTTTGTTAACGTTTAAAAGAGTGAATCATTAAATTTTAACACGATGTTGAACATTGTATTGTTCGGCCCGCCGGGGGCCGGAAAAGGAACGCAGGCAGCCAAACTGATCGAAAAATACGGTTTTCACCACATCTCGACCGGAGAAGTCATCCGGGAAGAGATCCGGCAGGAATCGCCGCTGGGCCGAAGTATGAAAAGTTACATCGACAAGGGGCATCTGGCTCCGGACGAATTGGTTATCGACATCATAACCGAGTATGTCTGCAAGCACAAAGACTGCAAGGGAAACGTTTTCGACGGATTCCCGAGAACCACGCCGCAAGCCGAAGCGTTCGACAAGATCATGGAAATGCACGGCGCGCCGATCAACCTGATGCTGTCGCTGGAAGTTCCCGACGAAGAACTGATCAAACGGATCCTGCTCCGCAGCAAGGACAGCGGTCGGGCCGACGATCGCTGCGAATCGGTCATCCGGAACCGGATCGACATTTACAAAGCCCAAACGGCCATCGTAGCCGAACACTATAAAAAACAGGGGAAATACCGCGCCGTTAACGGCACCGGAGATATCGACGGGATATTCAGAAACCTATGCGCCGAGATCGACCCGCTCCTGAAATAAGAAACGGAACGGATCTATAAAAACAGAACGGGCTGCCGCTACGGTAGCCCGTTCGTTTTATAGATGCGCGACCGGTCACGATCCGGCGTGCCCGGCGGAATCGAGCACTTCGATCGACCGGGCAATCACGTTGTCGATTCCCTGGATTTCGTGATAGAACGCATTGTCCTCCAACTCCGTATTCCGGCCGATGTAAGCCTTGAGCTGCGCCAGCAGGATCGCTTTCGAACGCTCGATCTCGGCGGGCTTTGGCGCCACGCCCGCTTTTGCCGCGTAACTTACGAACTCGTTCAACAGATTCGGCTGCCGGTCGAAAAACCGGTCGAGTTCTTCCAGCGAACGGATCTTGTTCAACTGCCCGCGGTAACGGTCGGAAAATTCCAGCGTAAACTTGTACAAGATGCTGCGCCCGGCGACCTCGCGGAAATAGGGCGTCATATCCGTCGTATCGACCGGAACGAAAATATCCGGCATGATCCCGCCTCCGCCATACACCACGCGTCCCGACTCGGTCGTATATTTCAGGCTGTCGGCAAAATGGATGCTGTCGGCCGAAAACATTTCGTCGTGCTGGTAACGCGACAACAATTCGTTGTAGTAATCTTCGCGTCCGTTGCTGTACGGTTTCTGGATCGAGCGTCCGGTCGGCGTATAGTAACGGGCGACGGTAAGCCGTACCGCCGAACCGTCCGGAAACGGAATCTGATTCTGCACCAGCCCCTTACCGAACGATCTGCGACCGATGATCGTTCCCCGGTCGTTATCCTGGAGCGCGCCGGCCAGAATCTCGCTCGCCGAAGCGCTGTTCTCGTCGATCAGAACGACCAGTTCCTCGTCCATAAACTTGCCGTTCCCTTCGCTGTATTCGATCTCCCGGTTCCCGTCACGATCCTGCGTATAAACGATCATTTTGCCTTTCGGAAGAAACTCCCGCGATATCAGAATCGCCTGGTCGAGCAATCCCCCCGGATTGCCGCGCACGTCGAGGATCAGTTTTTTCATACCCTGCTCCTTCAACCGAGCGATCGCTTCGGCCAGTTCTTTATGAGCATTCATCGAGAACTGCTCGAACTTGATATACCCCGTTTCGGGACGGATCATGTAGGCGGCGACGATGCTTTTGATAGGAATGGCGTCGCGGGTCACGACGAACGGAACCAGATCCTTTACGCCCGCCCGCTGGATACCGAGCGTCACCTGGCTGCCGCGCGGCCCGCGCAACCGTTTCACGACGCTGTCCTGCGGCATCTTAATGCCGGCCACCACGGTATCGTTCACCGTCACGATGCGGTCCCCGGCCTGTATTCCGGCCTTAGCGCTCGGCCCCGAGTTGACCACGTTCAGCACGATCACCGTATCGGTCGCCATATTGAAAACGACCCCGATCCCGTCGAATTCCCCTTCGATGCTCTCCTTCGCCCGCGACAGATCTTGAGCCGACAGGTACGTGGAATGGGGATCCAGCTCATCGAGGATCAGCGGAATGACCCGTTCGGTCAGCGAATCGATCGAAACCGAGTCCACGTACTGCGTCCCGATCAGCGACAGCAGCCGATTGATCTTGTCGCTGCCCGGAGCCGTCAGGGCGGGCCGCCGGACGACCGGACGACTCGTGCGAAAAACCAGGCCGCCCAAAAGAACCCCCGCCACCAGCGAACAGGCTACGACCGCCGGCAGAATAATGGTGAATTTACTGTTTTTATACATACTTCAAATCTCTTTTGCATCGTGCTACCTATGCAGAAACCGTTCCGGCATCACTTGTTCTTGAATGTATACGCGACACCCAACCCGAACGTATAGTTCCATTGCAACGGCTTATTGCGAGGAGTCGGTTGCACTTCGTTGTAGATCATCCGACAGAACGCGCTCGCGTTGATGATTTGGGTAATTTTGATATTCAACGTGTTCTGCCACTCCACGTAATTATTTTTCTCGTAGTTGGTGGAAACGTAAAAATAGGTGATATAATTCAGCTTGCTTTTGGCGATCGGCTGGTTCAGGTCGATCCGCATCGTCGAGCCCAGGGCGCTCTTCTGGTGCTTGCCCGGCTCGACTCCGGCAACCCCCTGTTTGGACAGCGTGTCGCTCAGCACGAACGTCATGCTACCACTCAACGGGTTGACCGTAATCACGATCGGAACTTTGCACGCCGTATTGTCCTTTTTCAGCGCCCGGAACGTAAAACCGACGCCGAGCGCCAGCGTACCCGGCGACATGATGTTGCTGACCATCGTTTTATCGTCCGCCGATCGGAACCCTTTGGTCCACTGGCTGCGCAGGTCGACGCTGGCGCTATAGGCCCAGCAACGCGATATGTTCCACGCGCTGTTTACGTTGAGAATGAAATAGTCGATATTTTTAAAGGTCTTGCCCGAGATGACGTTCATCCCGTATTTCGAATCCAGCCGGGTCGCCAGGCGCAGCCGGTCGCGCTGATAAACATGATTAAAAAGCAACGAGGCCACCCCGGAAAAAGTATTGACGCCGCCCGGCGCCCAGTTGTCGAATTTAGTCTGATTCAGGTTCAGTCCCACCGTGCAGGTAAGCGTATTGCGCTCCTTGCGCAGCCGTCTTTTCTCTGCGAGGAACCGGGCCTCGCTGAAAAACTCGTTGCTGACGGCGGAGATGGGTTTCACGGAGTCCTTTTTGAGCCGCGTATCGGCTTCGCTGGGGACTTTCGAAATGGAAAATTGCGCCAAACCCTGGTTCGAAACCATTATGAATCCTGCAAGTATCAGAAGTAAATTCAGCCGTTTCATAATTTCCGGATTGGATTTGGGCAAAGATAACAATATTTGGCCAGTGTTTTGCCGTTCATCGGTTTTTCTGCAAAAAAGTCGTAGCTTTGTTCGACGTAGGTTTCCCGGCGACGCCGACGTCGCCGCCTGCGGAATCCCGACGGCAGGCGACGTGAAAAACGGCGAAAACACGACCCGGATTGCCGGCAGCGTCAACGAACTAATTAAACGTTTGTCATGAAATACTTCGGAGCACACGTCAGCGCATCGGGGGGCGTAGAAAACGCCCCGCTGAACGCGCATACCATCGGGGCGACCGCTTTCGCCCTTTTCACCAAGAACCAGCGCCAGTGGACGGCCGCGCCGCTCAGTCCCAAATCGATCGAAGCGTTCGGCGAGAACTGCCGGACGGATCATTACCAACCGGCACAGATTCTCCCGCACGACAGCTACCTGATCAACCTGGGGCATCCGGACGAAGAGGGGCTGCGCAAATCCCGCGCCGCCTTCCTCGACGAAATGCAGCGATGCGAACAGCTCGGCCTCGACCGGCTGAACTTCCACCCGGGCAGCCACCTGGGACAAATCACGATCGAAGAATGCCTCCGGCGGGTCGCCGAATCGATCAACCTGACGCTCGCAGCGACGCGGGGCGTCACGGCCGTGATCGAAAACACGGCCGGCCAGGGAAGCAACGTCGGTTTCGCATTCGAACACCTGGCCGCCATCATCGAACGGGTCGAAGACAAAAGCCGGGTGGGCGTCTGCATCGACACCTGCCACGCCTTCGCCGCCGGATACGACCTCGGCAACGATGCGGCCTGCGACCGAACGTTCGACGAACTGGACCGCGTCGTCGGGTTCGACTACCTGCGGGGGATGCACCTGAACGACGCGATGAAACCGCTCGGAAGCCGCGTAGACCGGCACCAGAGCCTCGGCGAAGGGACGCTGGGCATGACGGTATTCCGTTACATCGCCCGCGACAAGCGTTTCGACGACATGCCGCTGATCCTCGAAACGCCCGACGAATCCCGTTGGCCGCAGGAGATCGCGCTGCTGAAAGAGCTGGCCGAAGGATAACCGCCGGCACCTACCTCCGGCTTCGGTTTTCCGCCGACGTCGAAGTCCTGTTTTTTTGTTACATTTGCGAAAAATTCGCCGGCGACGGGACATTCCCGCAACGGACGACGAACGAAACGGTTCCGCATGTACAACAACATAAAAAACATACCTGTTCCCAAAAACCCGGATACGCTGCTGGGACTTTTGCTCGGCGGATGGTGGATCGTCAACCTGATCCAGGCCGGCTGCACCGAACTGGCCAACGACGAGGCCTACTACCACATGTTTTCGGAGTCCTTGGCATGGGGCTATTTCGATCATCCGCCGATGACCGCGCTGCTGGTCAGACTGGGCGGTTTTCTGGGAGGGGAATTGGGCGTTCGTTTCCTGTTCACGCTGCTGCAACCGCTTTACCTGTTCGTTCTGTGGAAAATCGTCCGGCCGGCTTCGGCCGATAACCGCGAAGCGGGACTGTTCGCGCTGATCGCCGCAGCCATGCCGATCCTGCAACTGTACGGATTCATCGCCGTTCCGGACGGGCCGCTGATGCTTTTTACCGCGCTGCTGCTGTGGTTCTATAAAAAGTTTACCGAGGACGACCGCTGGTCGAGCGCACTGTTGATGGGGGTCATGATCGCAGCGCTGGCTTACAGCAAATACCACGGAGCGCTGGTCGTGCTGTTCATCGTGCTTTCGAACCTCCGGCTACTGAAGAATCCGAAATTCTACGCAGCCTGCCTGCTGACGCTCGCACTGATCGCCCCGCACCTGTGGTGGCAGTACCAGCACGACTGGATTTCGTTCCGTTACCACCTGGACGGACGCACCCGCGATTTCGAATACTCGTTCGTTACGGAATACCTGCTGAATCTGTTCGCTATTTTCAACCCGTTCCTATTCCCCGTATTTTTGAAAGGATGGTGGAAAACCAAAGGCCACACTCCGGTACTGAGAGCTCTGAATTGTATTTCGGCCGGATTCATTCTGTTTTTCCTCGCTTCCACGACGCGCGGATACGTACAGCCGCAGTGGGAAATCCCCGCCACGTTCGGCGTGATCGCCGTACTGTACCTGTTCACGCAGGGGCGCGAACGACTGCGCCGCTACATCGTCCGCATCGGATGGGTTACGATCGCGCTGATCGCATTGGTACGCATCGAAATGATATTCAATCCATTGAATCTGAAATTCGAAGTATTCGACAACCGCGCTTCGTACGGCGAGATCGCTACGGCAGCCGCAGGCCGGCCCGTTATTTTCGACGGAAGTTACACGGATGCCGCGAAATACGGTTTTTATACCGGACAGACGGCATATGCCCAACCGTCGATCCACTACCGTACCAGCCAGTACGAACTGAAAGACGACGACGACCGGATGGCAGGACGACCGGCGATCCTGCAGGTCTGGGACAGCGTTCCCGGCAAACGGCGCCTGAAATTGAGCAACGGGAAGCGGTTCGAATACATCGAAACGGAGCATTTCACTCCCGTCCGCAGGATCGACGTCGTCTACGACGCGCTGCCCGGACAGGTCGTCGCGGGAGACACGCTGCACCTGCGCCTGACACTGCGCAATCCCTACCCCTACGAATACCGGATCGACGGGGATTCGGTTTCGGTCGGCATCGTATGGCGCAACCGCAGCGAACCGACCCATCGATATAAGTTGCCGATAACCGGCACGCTACCCCCGCACGGCGAACTGCAAGGAACCGCGGACTTCGTCGTACCGGCACTGACGCCCCGCACGTTCCAGGTCGGATTCACAATCGCCAACCTGCCCGCCACAACCTGGTTCAACGGCAAAACCGTAAAAATAAACCTGAAAAAATAAGCGACATGTTCCTGCAATTCATAAAATTCTGCGTCGTCGGCGGCACCGGAGTGGTGGTGGATTTCGGCATCACCTTCCTGTTCAAAGAAAAACTGAAACTGAACAAATACATCGCCAACTCGCTGGGATTCATGGCCGCCGCCTCGACCAATTACCTGTTGAACCGCTGGTGGACATTCCGCAGCCACGACCCGGAGGTGGCGCAGCAGTACGTCCAATTCGTCGGCATTTCGGCCATCGGACTGATCCTGAACAACATCATCATTTACCTGCTGAACGACAAAGCGCGCCTGAATTTCTATCTGTCGAAATTGATCGCCATCGGACTCGTCACGCTTTGGAACTTCTTTATGAATTACTATTTTACATTCACAGGAAAATAACAGCGGCATGACGGAAAAAGAGAAAATGATTGCCGGAGAACCGTTCGAAACGATGGACAGGCAGTTGGCCGAAGAGCGGCGACTGGCGTCCGAACGGCTCGGCAGGCTGAACGCCCTGTCGATCGATGCGGAAGGATACCGGAAAGCCGTGGCCGAACTGATGCCCAACGCCGCAGCCGACTGCCTGGTGCGGCCGCCGTTCCACTGCGACTACGGCTACAACCTCTATATCGGTTCGGAAGGTTTCATCAATTTCGACTGCGTCATCCTGGACGGAGCTCCCGTCCGGATCGGAAACCACGTGCTAATCGGACCGGCCGTACAGATCTATACGTTCACCCATCCGATGGACTACCGCGAGCGACGGCAGGGAATCGAGCAGTGCAAAGAGATCGCCATCGGAGACGACTGCTGGATCGGAGGCGGGGCGGTCATCTGTCCCGGAGTAACCCTCGGCCAACGGGTGGTCGTCGGGGCGGGCAGCGTCGTCACCAAATCGTTCCCGGACGACGTCGTGATCGCTGGCAACCCGGCGCGGGTGATCCGCCGACTCGACTTCTGAACTACCTCCGGCAGATTTCGCGGAAATCGCAGAAAGCGCAGGTCTCCAGCCTGCTGCACTGCACAAACGGCTTCGAGAGATCGAACAGTTCGGTCAATACGCGCCGAAGCAGACTTTCGAACTCCGCGCGGTACTCCGAAAAACGGACAACCGGCGTATTCCCCTCCAGCAGCAGCGGCGAAAAATCCGGCTCCTGCATATTTCTGACATAATAAAGCGCCGGCTGCACGTCGCACTTCTCCGAACGGGTCAGCATCAACGAATAGAGCAACGTTTGCAACACGGCCGCGCTCCGTTCGCGGATATCACCGAAAAACAGCGATTCGAGATCTTTGAACCGGATATGCCGTTTGCCCGTTTTGTAATCGACCACGCGCAGCAGGCCGTCGGCGAGCAGGTCGATCCGGTCGGACTTTCCTGCGAACACGACCGTATGCTCCCCGTTCCCTTCCCCGAATCCGAACGGACAGCTTACCGGCACTTCCAGCCCCCGCATCACGAAACCGGTCTGCGAAGCGTCGTACGGCAGGATACAACTGTTGACGTACTTGACGACCACATCCCGTACCAGAATCAGGTTCCCTCCGTACTCCTCTTCCCCCGCCCCTTCGTCGCGCAGGTACTCTTCGTTGATCGCCCGCTGGACAGCGGCCTTCACCGCCGCAGATCCGACAAGGGCTCCGATCTTCGGCCCAGCGGCAGGATCGCCCAGCAACGGCGCGTACAGCAGCTCCATCGTCCGGTGTAGGATGGTGCCGAACATCGGCAAATCGACCTCTTCGGCAATCTCCTGCTGCGGCGACAATCCGGCGACGCTGCGGAAATAGAATTTCAGCGGACATTCGACGTAATGGTAGAACGACGTCGGCGAAAGACGCTTCTGTCCGCCGTCCAAGTAAGCGCGCAGCGCATCGGCCACGCGCCCGGTCTTATCGACCGAAAGCGGCTGCCGGGCCGAAAGGTTAACCCCCAGCCGGATCGGACGGTAAACGGGCTTGTGAGGCGACTCGTATTCGAGCTGGTAAATGTAGCGACTGGGCTCGCCGGTGCGTTTGTCGTCGCTGCGCGAACAATAAACCAGATGCACCCGCTCGGCGCGCTGGATCAGCCGATAGAAATAGTAGGCATAAACCCCTTCGTGGTGCTGCGGCGTCGGCAAGCCGTAAGCGTAGCGCAGGTTGTAAGGAATGAAGGAGGACGAGACGGCCCGGTTGCCGGGAAACGTATCGTCGTTGACCGACAGGATCAGCACGTTTTTGAAATCGAGGTTCCGGGTCTCCAGGATTCCCATGATCTGGACGCCTGCCAACGGCTCGCCTTCGTACGGAACGCGCAACGTTTGCAGCGTCCGCCGCAGCAGCGAAGCGAACACGGGCACCGGAATTTCCAACCCGGAATCGGCCAGTGAATTGACGATCCGCACCAGGTGTTCGTCGATCACCGTGAAAAACTCGCGCCGCTGCGCCGCATCCTCCTGTCCCTCCCCGGCCGGTTGCGCGACGACATGCGCCAGGCAGCCGCGTATATAGTCCGACAGCGACTGCCATGAACCGGTCGTCCGGAACACCTGTCCGATCGTCCCCCCGACCTCGAAAAGCCCGGAACGGACGTACACCGACCGACTGCGCCGGATACCGTCCGCCAACGCGGAAGCGATTTCGGGCTGGCTCTGCCGGATGTACGGATGCTCCAGCAGGCCGAGCGCGTCGTTATGATAAAACCAGGTATTTCCGCTCCGCACCCGCTTGCGCCCCTGCAGCCCGATCAGACGCTCGACGAACGAATAAGCCGTCGTCTGCCGCAGCGGATACCCCATCGTAATGTTCAACTGATCGACCGCGCCGGGAACGGCGTACAGCACCGGCAGCAACAGCGATTCGTCGGTCAGCACGATGGCCGTCTCCTTATCCGGCGTTTCGCCGCGGTCGATCAGTTCCTGCAAAAAAGTATGGACATATTTGCACTGCAAAGCGTCGGAAGGCGCGGGAACGACGACCGTTTCTTTGGGAGCTCCGAAATGGTCGTGCCCGATCCGCACCTCCGGCGGCGACGGATAATCTCGGATATTGTCCCGCAGGAACATCCCCGCCTCGTAATCTTTATGATCGACGTAATACGAATCGTAGTCCCAGTAGAACTCGGCGCGGCCGCTTTTTTTCAGTCGGTTGAACAATCGTTTCTCACAGGCCGACAGCGCATTGAATCCGACCACGACATAACGGCCGTCCGCATCGCCGGGCAAGGCGACCGCTTCGTCGTCGAGCAGTCTCTCGGCAGCCGCCCGGTAAACCATGCCTTCATAGGCCAATCCCTGCGCCGAAAGCGACTCGCGGAACCGGTGGTAAATATCGGCCAGCGACTCCCAGATTGTTAGGAAGTGCCGTTGTTCGTCGGAACAGGAACTCCCGGAGCCGAAACTTTGCCAAAACTGCCGAATCACCCGGATCTGATCGTCCGTCAGATACGAATGATCGCCTTCGAGCGCTTTCAAATCGCCGATGTTCGAGAACAGCATATCCGCATCGATCAGGTATTTGTCGATCTGGTCGAAATCGGCCAACAGCATATCCCCCCAGAAGTAGAAGGTATCGAAACTCTCGTCGTGAACACGGGAATAAACCTTGTAAAGTTCGGTGATCAGCTTGACCCGGTCGCTGCCGCGCAGGCCCGACAACCGTTCCATCAGTTCGCCGATGCTAACGAAAGCGGGCTGCCACAGCGGCCTGTGAATCAACGAACTCAACGCATCGCAAAAGAAAAGTTGCGCCCGGCGGTTCGGGAATACCAACCGTAGGGACGATATGTCGTCCCCGTAGCGCCGGTACAGCGCATCGGCCACTTCCGTTATGAATCCCCGCATCGGATCGTATTGTTAAAAAATGCCGCCCGCAAACCGGACGGCACCGTAAATTCCATTCGGCAACCGGAAATATCCTTATTGCCCGATATTGTTGATCGTTCCCAGCATTTTCGACGAAGACCGGAGGATCTCCGGAGAACCCTTGTAGAAAATCGCGGCCCCGGTATCGGCAGTCATCTGAAGACGTTCGGTCACGTTCACATAAACTTCGGCAGCCGATCCGGCTTCGACGCGCACATCTTCGGCCGTCAGCGCCCGGCAATCCACCTTCGACTTGGCCCCAGTCACGAGCGTAAAATATTTCGTCGTTCCGGTCACGTTGGCGACCGAATTGCCGGCTACTTTCATATAAGTGTCTTTCGTCGCAAGCTCGGCGCCGAAAGTCGCTCCGGCCGACAGGTCTATGTCCAGCATAACGGCCGACAATACCCCCGCAACCGATACGTTGGCTCCGGAAACTTTCACCGACGACAGGCTGTCGTAATAGAGCGTCACGTCGGCGCTACCCTTGCCGTTCATCCCGGGTTTCAGCCGAACGGTCAGCAGACCGTCCTTAACGCCCCAATTCAACCGATTGATCTCCGCATCCTGCAGTTTGATCGCAATCCGCGCCGTGTCGGATCGAATCATCTTCACGGTCAGGTTCCCGCTCAGATCCGCTTTCGAAAAATCCAGCGATCCCTCGCTTCTAATTTCCTGTTGTGCAAAAGCCGGCAACACTGCAATTCCCATCAGCACGGCCAGCGCCAAAAACTTTTTCATGGCATCCGGTTTTTATGATACAAAAATACTATTTTATGCGAGATTATCAATCTTTTCTATACCTTTAACGCATACAAGCGTTTTTTTGTTACATGGGAAATATCAAAATCCTGAAAGCTTCGGCCGGTTCCGGTAAAACCTACCAGTTGGCCTACGCCTATATCCGCAACGTGATTCGCGATCCCGGACGCTACCGGCATATCCTCGCCGTCACCTTTACCAACAAGGCTACCGAGGAGATGAAACAACGGATCATCAGCGAGATCAACCGCCTGGCTTGCGGCGCGCCGGACGGATACCTGCCCGAACTGGTGCGCGACCTGGAACTGCCCCCCGACACGATCCGTCGGCGGGCCCGGGAAGCGCGCACCCGAATACTGCACGATTACAGCCATTTCACCATCGTCACGATCGATAAATTTTTCCAGCGCATCATCCGTTCGTTCATCAAAGAGCTGGGCATCGACATCAACTTCAACCTCGAACTGCAAACCGATCCGCTGCTCGATACGGCCGCCGACCGTCTGATCGAAGCGATCGCCACGGACGACAAACTGCGGAAATGGATCGTCCGTTTCGCCGAGGAGCAGATCGACCGGAACGGCAAATGGGACGTTCGCAGCGAAATCGTCGCCTTAGGCAGGGAACTTTTCAGGGAACAGTACAAAACACTGCAAAGCGAACCGGTCACGCCGGAAAAGCTGACGGCCGTCGTAGGCGAGGCGATCGCCCGAAGCCGGGCCGTCAAAGACGAAATGCGGCGAACCGCCTCCGAAGCGCTGGCGGTGATCGCCGACGCGGGATTGCGTCCGGAAGATTTCGCCTACGGCCGCCAAGGCTGCACCGGCTACCTGACGCGGATAAACAACGGGGAGATCGTCCCTTACGGTAAACGCGTGCAGGACGCCCTCGGTTCGGACGACAAATGGGTCAGCGCCAAATCGCCGCACCGAGCGAAGATATTGAGCCTCGTTCCGCAACTGCGCGGACTGTTCGGGCGGCTTTGTGAAACGTTCGACCGCAATTTCCGTTTTCTGAACACGACCCGGCTGCTGCAAACCAACTATCGCAGCTTCGCGCTGCTGAACAACCTGAACGAAAAGATCGCGGAAGTCTGCGCCGAACAGCACCTGATCCCGATCTCCGAAACCAACTCGATCATCAACAAGCTGATCGCCGGCAACGATACGCCATTTATTTACGAAAAAACGGGCAATACGTTCTCGCACTTCATGATCGACGAATTCCAGGACACCTCGTCGCAGCAGTGGCAGAATTTCGTCCCGCTGCTCGAAAACGCCGTGGCGCAGCAGGACGAATTTCCCGTCCTGCTGGTAGGCGACGTCAAACAGTCGATCTACCGGTGGCGGGGCGGCGACTGGCAGATCCTGGGACGGAAAGTCCGCGAAGCGTTCGGGCAGATCGCCGAGCAGACCCTGGACACGAACTATCGCAGTTCGGGAACGATCGTCGCCTTCAACAACAACCTGATCGAACGGTGCGTCCGGTCGGCCAACGAATCGCTGAACCGGCTGCTCGACGCGTCCGCCGGGGAGGGAACCGTATCGGCCTCCCTGCGCCGCGAACTGACCGACATGCTGGCGGAAGCTTACAGCGACCTAAAGCAAAAGCAGCACCGCGCTCCGCAGGCCGGATACGTCCGGATCACGGCATACGATCCGCCGGAAGAAGAAACGGCGCGAACGCCGGTCATCGAAACGGTCGAAGAACTGCAACGGCGCGGTTACGCGCCCGGCGACATCGCCGTACTGGTACGCACCAACGCCCAGGGCGTAGCCGTAGCCAGGCAATTGCTCGACTACAAGGCCTCCCGCCCGGACACGCCGTACTGTTACGACGTCGTTACGCAGGAAGCCCTACAAATAGGCAACTCCGACACCGTCGGCTTTATCATCGCCGTACTGCAAATCGCATCGTCTCCGGACGACAGGATCCGCATAGCTTTCTACAACCGCTACCTGGGGCGCAACCTGGACGAACCGCCGACGCCGGACGAGAGCGCATGGATCGGCCGGTTGCGGCTGCTTTCCCTCGAAGAAGCGTTCAGCGAAATCGTCCTTTTCTACCGGCTCGCGGAGAAAAAAGACGAGATCGCCTACATACAGGCGCTGGAAGAACAGATCCACGCATTCGGAACTTCCAGGATCGCCGATATCCCGCTTTTCCTGCAATGGTGGGACGAATCGGGACGCACCCAATCGATCCACCTGCCGCGCAACCGAGACGCCATCAATATCATCACGATACACAAGTCCAAAGGACTGCAGTACAAAGCCGTATGTATTCCCTACTGTAACTGGAGCCTGCAACCCAAAACGGGCAGTTTGCTGTGGGCCCGAAGCCCCGAAGCTCCGTTCGACACACTGGAGCACGTTCCTCTCGAATGGAACAAAGCGCTGGCCGAATCCTACTTTTCGGAAGCCTATTTCCGCGAAACGGTTCTCGCCCAAATCGATAACATCAACCTGTTCTACGTGGCGGCGACCCGCGCCGAAGAGGAACTGCACATCCAGTTCCCCCGGAGCGCGCAGGAGAACACGGCGCGCATTCACCAGTTGATTCTCGGTTCCATCGAAACCGACGGCGAGGGCAATGCGAAGATCGGAACGCTTCAGGGACATTTTTCGGAAACGGAACAAGGACTGACCTACGATTTCGGCACTCCCGCCGTCTCCCCCGCGGAAGAACATGCCGCCACCGGTTACCCGGCCTTCTACCCGGTAGAGAAAAACCACAGCAAACTGAAATTCAGGCTGAGTTCGCAACGCTATTTCGAACAGGACGATCCTCCTGCCCCGTCGCTGCGCGACCACGGCATCCTCATGCACCGGCTGTTCGAACAGGTCGCAGACCGCACGGAAATCATGCCCCGGCTGCAGCAGATGCGCCGAAACGGTCTTCTGTCGGACAACGAAGCGCAGCAGGTACAGGCCCTGCTTGACAAAGCGCTGGACGATCCGTTGATCGCGTCGTGGTTCGACAGCCGTTGGAGCGCCGTACGGAACGAAAATACGATTCTCGTCCCGAACGCCCCGAACGTACGGCGACCCGACCGGGTGCTGACCCGGGGAACCGAAGCCGTCGTGATCGACTACAAATTCGGACGCAAAAAACGAACGGCGCACACCCGGCAAATCGAAGCCTACATGCGGCTGCTCCGGGATATGGGATACCGTTCCGTAACGGGATACCTGTGGTATGTCGAACTCCAGGAGATCGAACGGGTCGCTGCAAACGCGGTAGGTTAGAAGGGCCTAAAGCAACCGCTCCTACGCCGGCAACTCCTCCAGCAGAACCAATAGCGACAAGGTACGGAAACGGCTTTCCCCTTGCCCTCCTCTTCCCGATCCCACCTACAAATCGGGAATCGCCCGAAACGGTACCGTTATGCTCTCGAAGGTCTTAATCATGATGATCGAAGCCGGCTTATATCCGATAGGATTCCTTGCAAACGCTCGCGAACTAAAAAGAAAGCGCTGCGACAAATGCCGCAGCGCTTTCTTTGAATATTAACGGGACCTCCGGTCCGGACTATTCGTAACTCTTTTGACCTATTCTCAGGTTACGAACGTAAATAGGTACGTTAGCAATCATTCCGCCGCTATGATCTTTCAGGTCTTCCAAGTCGAAGCGGAACGGAGCTCCCGCATCCCCGGCCGTCGGATTGGTCGTAAAGATGCTCTTCACCTGATCCGTCCAATCCATATGAACGGCAACCCAAACATCCGAAACGGGAAGCATATACCCGGCGCGGCCGCTCCATGAATCGGCTACTGCCTGCCAGAACAACTGTAGTTCGAACGGTGATTCGCTCTTGTATTCGAAATAGATCTGATTGTCATTGATCGTTACCGCTTTTTCACGGCTCTTCGCAGAAACATACGGATCGGAAGTGCCGCTCGGAGTGAACTTATAGGTAAGGAATTGTTCATCCGTAGTCACATCGTTCACCTTCAAATTGTTTCCGGTCTTGCCGTCTTCAAACTTGAAGTAATAAGCGTTGTCGGCGAACATCTGTTCCTCATAGTTCTTTTCGCGTACCTGGATATCCTTGATCTCGATCGTCACGCCGGATTCGCTGCCCAACGAGAGCGTCAACGGATAACCCGGTGCAAGTTCCGATCCCATATCGAAGTAAACGCCGCCCAAATCTACGGCATATTCCGTCCAATCGTCAGCCTGGTTCATCTCGTAACCGAGCATCTGCAATTTCTTGTTATTCACATCCAGACTCAACCTCGGGCGACCGATCGCTTTGGTTGCCTTGTACGAGAACGAAACCACAGAACCGGCCGATACCGGGAACATCGACGTAGAGACGGTCGGAGCCGTACCCGTCGTATTCAGCGTATAGCTGCCGCCGCCGTTGTCGGTGACTTCCACGTCCGCACTCCGCTTAATCGCAAGATTGTTATCCGAAGGATCGTTCCAGCAGATCATCTTGTAGGTAGCCGTACCCACCAGGTCGTTCTGAACCTTCACATAAGTCGTATCGGCCGACAGATCCATCGTTAGATTCGTGCTCGTAGGATCGACCATCGACGAGATCGCCGAAATCACGAATTCCACCTGAACCTGCGTGAAGTCCACGGGATCGCTGCCGAAATAAACATTGATCAAACGAGACTTTTTGTCGAGACTCGTTACGGCTTCGACTCCTCCGTAAGACGCCTTCACCTCCTTGATCGGGCTGTCCACTTCCGCTACGATCTTATAGCATACGATGTTGTCGCCCGTGAGGATATTTACGCCGTTCACGTCGCTCAGATCCAACTCGACCGGATTCGTTACGCTCGGCGTATAAAGAGACGCTCCGTTGACCAGGTCGAACGTACAGAGAACATGACTCAGATCGCGCGCTTCCTGGCTAAGCGAAACGGTCACGAGGCGGTTGGCATGATCGATATTGATCCGTGTCGAAACGGTACTGTCCGCCGCAGCCAGTTGCACGGACATCCCGATCAGCGGGCTCGATGAGCCGGACTCGTCGTCTTTGCAGGAACTGAAAATGCCCGCCGCCAATACGACCAAACATAAGGCGCTGATTTGTAAATACTTTTTCATAGACAAGGTTTTAAGTTTAGTATTATTCATTGTTTCGATTTCAAAGCACGATCAAATTTAGGATTAATTTTTCAAATTACATAAATTATCCTCGACAAATTTAGCGCATTGTTGCAAAAAAACAATAAAAAACACGATTTTTCAACCTAAAAAAACCATCCATATCTTCAAAAAAACAGGTATGGATTACGAATCTTCGAACACCTCCTAACAGGATGTACGCAGCGTGATTCTCCGGAAACGGACAATACGACAGGCTCCTGCAGCATCCGGCACGTCATTGGTTTCCACACCATCCCATATTGCAAAATAAATCAAACGAATCCCCGCAAGATCTTGCGGGGATTCGTTTGATTTATTAACTGGACCTTTGGTCCGGACTATTCGTAACTCTTTTGACCTATTCTCAGGTTACGAACGTAAATAGGTACGTTAGCAATCATTCCGCCGCTATGATCTTTCAGGTCTTCCAAGTCGAAGCGGAACGGAGCTCCCGCATCCCCGGCCGTCGGATTGGTCGTAAAGATGCTCTTCACCTGATCCGTCCAATCCATATGAACGGCAACCCAAACATCCGAAACGGGAAGCATATACCCGGCGCGGCCGCTCCATGAATCGGCTACTGCCTGCCAGAACAACTGTAGTTCGAACGGTGATTCGCTCTTGTATTCGAAATAGATCTGATTGTCATTGATCGTTACCGCTTTTTCACGGCTCTTCGCAGAAACATACGGATCGGAAGTGCCGCTCGGAGTGAACTTATAGGTAAGGAATTGTTCATCCGTAGTCACATCGTTCACCTTCAAATTGTTTCCGGTCTTGCCGTCTTCAAACTTGAAGTAATAAGCGTTGTCGGCGAACATCTGTTCCTCATAGTTCTTTTCGCGTACCTGGATATCCTTGATCTCGATCGTCACGCCGGATTCGCTGCCCAACGAGAGCGTCAACGGATAACCCGGTGCAAGTTCCGATCCCATATCGAAGTAAACGCCGCCCAAATCTACGGCATATTCCGTCCAATCGTCAGCCTGGTTCATCTCGTAACCGAGCATCTGCAATTTCTTGTTATTCACATCCAGACTCAACCTCGGGCGACCGATCGCTTTGGTTGCCTTGTACGAGAACGAAACCACAGAACCGGCCGATACCGGGAACATCGACGTAGAGACGGTCGGAGCCGTACCCGTCGTATTCAGCGTATAGCTGCCGCCGCCGTTGTCGGTGACTTCCACGTCCGCACTCCGCTTAATCGCAAGATTGTTATCCGAAGGATCGTTCCAGCAGATCATCTTGTAGGTAGCCGTACCCACCAGGTCGTTCTGAACCTTCACATAAGTCGTATCGGCCGACAGATCCATCGTTAGATTCGTGCTCGTAGGATCGACCATCGACGAGATCGCCGAAATCACGAATTCCACCTGAACCTGCGTGAAGTCCACGGGATCGCTGCCGAAATAAACATTGATCAAACGAGACTTTTTGTCGAGACTCGTTACGGCTTCGACTCCTCCGTAAGACGCCTTCACCTCCTTGATCGGGCTGTCCACTTCCGCTACGATCTTATAGCATACGATGTTGTCGCCCGTGAGGATATTTACGCCGTTCACGTCGCTCAGATCCAACTCGACCGGATTCGTTACGCTCGGCGTATAAAGAGACGCTCCGTTGACCAGGTCGAACGTACAGAGAACATGACTCAGATCGCGCGCTTCCTGGCTAAGCGAAACGGTCACGAGGCGGTTGGCATGATCGATATTGATCCGTGTCGAAACGGTACTGTCCGCCGCAGCCAGTTGCACGGACATCCCGATCAGCGGGCTCGATGAGCCGGACTCGTCGTCTTTGCAGGAACTGAAAATGCCCGCCGCCAATACGACCAAACATAAGGCGCTGATTTGTAAATACTTTTTCATAGACAAATTATCAATAAGGTTTTTTTAATGTCACAAGGTATAATCCTTGTCGTAGCTTAGAATCAAAAATAAATCATTTTTTCAACTTTGCAAGCCATTTTCGTTTTAATTTGACAAAGAAACACAAAAAAGGACTTTTTGAACTTATTTTCCTTCTCTTTGTGATATTGTTGTGCAAAACAGAAAGAAGATGCAATTCAGACACTGCATCCTCTTTCCGACGAATCTCTATAGCTCGATTATTTCAGGACTCCTACGCATCCGACCGGTTTGTAGTAATCCTTATCGGTAAGTCCGGTAGACGCATCTGTCTTCGACGAATAGATCGTCCGTTGCCCTCCGACGAGCATACACGAACCCGATCCGCCCTGCAGACCGACAGCGTAATAACATGCCCAGTCGGCCATGATATCGCGTTGCTGCTCCACCGTAATACCGGGCGAAGTGTATTTCTGGCAAACGAAGAATACATAATATCCGCGGGAAGTAACCCCGATGGCGGCACGCGCATCCTTGGTTTCGGCATCCAGATTATCCTGTTTGGTACCTTTTTCGATCAACGTCTGAACTGCATACATAGCATAGTGTGCCGTGCTATCGTTCTGTTTAACCTTATCCCACTCGACTTTAAATTTATCGCCGATCAGAACCGTTCCCGTCTTGGTTACGCCGAAACCCGTAGTACTCGTTTGCCGACCCTGATTGACCACCTGGCCGTCGACTACGATCATATCGTCGGTCGCACTGCCGTTGATAATCACCGCCGCGGTAGGATCCTGCTGGTAAAATTCGGGAAGGGTCGTCAAGAATTTGTAACCGTTACTCAGCACGGAGAATTTGGCCCGCTTATCCGCAACAAGCACATAAGCTTCGTTTTCATACAGCATATTGGTTTTGTACAGCGCCATATGCGAAGGCATGGTATAGCCCGACACTTTTTCCCAACCGTCGGGAACGATCGAAACGTCCGCACTCTGCACCGCTTTCAGTTTATAAGTAACTTCACCGCCGCTTTTATTCGATTCTGCTTTGATCGTCTGATCTTTCGACATATCCAAAACGCACGGATTCGTCAGGCCGATCAACTTTCCGCCTTCCGGACTCAACGTGAACGAACAGTCGACCTTCGTCGGATCGATCACATAGTTGAATTCGACCGTAATTTCACGCGTACTCTGGTCGAATACGACACGTCCTTCGATCGTTCCGTCATCGGCGGTAGCGACCATCCCCATGATCGGGTAATCGACTGCGCCGTATACGTCGTAATACACCAGATCGTCGCCCGTCTGTACGACGATCGTCGAACCGTACTTCGCATTCGACAGATCCAGCGTAGCCGGATTCTTCATCAGAGGCGTATACAGATAAGCTCCATCGACGAACTTAAATGTGATCTCGACGGCCGAGAGCGGATTGTATTCGTAGAACAGAACATCAATCCTTTTGTTTGCCTGATTGATTGTCACTTTTGCATCCTGCACGGAAGCGTCGACGATCGGGTTGGGATTCCCCGGATTGTCGTCCTTACACGAGCAAAAAAGCACTGCCGACAATAAAAGAGGTAAAACGCTAAGTTGTAGGCACTTTTTCATAAAACAAGGTTTTTAATTTAGTATAATGCATTAATTTGGCTTCAAATCAAAACCAAAGTTAAACTTTTTTTTTTAATCCGGCAATAACTTGTATTATTATTTTACCCGCCGAAATAAAAATAGCGAGACTTTCCCCTGGTTCATTCATTCAACCAAATTCCCTATTCTTTCCGATAAAATCGGACTATAAAACCGCCTTTTTCACGAAACCGATCGCAAAATACGGGGTCTTCTTTCGGACAAAAATAATTCATTATTCGAAACGGACAACAAAAATATGCATTTTTGTCATCAAAAAAATACGGCCGGACACCGATCGGTGTCCGGCCGTGCATGAAATCCCGCCGAAACGATTAATCGTTCAGCGAAAAACGTTTGTAAGCGACGACCGTAGCCTGCGGATCGTCCTGTTTGATATAAGCGCCCACCGACAACTTGTTGTTCTTCACCAGCGGCTGGCTCAACAACGTATTTTCGGTCAGGAACTTATTCACCTTTCCTTCGGCGATCTTATCCAACATGGCCTCGGGCTTTCCGTCCAGACGGGCCTGTTCGCGGCCGATCGAACGTTCGTGCTCGATCACCGCCGGATCGCAATCCTCCCGGCTGATCGAAATCGGAGCCATAGCCGCAGCCTGCATGGCAACGTCCTTGGCGACTTCCATCCCGATCTCCTTGTTGAACCCGATCAACGTACCCAGCTTGTGGTTCGTATGAATGTAGGTTACGCACATCGGAGCTTCGATCTTCGCGTAGAAAACCAGTTCCACCTTCTCGCCGGTCTGGCCCGATTTCTCGGTCACTTTGTCGGCAACGGTGCGTCCGTCGGCAGCCACGGCGTTCAGCGCCTCCAGATCGGCGGCATCGGCGGCAATGGCTATATCCAGTATTTCATTGGCGGTCGCCGAAAACTCGGAGTTCTTCGCCACGAAGTCGGTCTCACAGGCAAGGCAAAGCATATACCCTTTCTGACCCACGATTTTGGAAACGACCACCCCCTCGGTAGCCGAACGGTCGGCGCGCTTGGCGGCAACCAACTTTCCACGCTCGCGGATAATATCCTGCGCTTTGTCGTAATCGCCCTCGGCTTCGATCAATGCCTTTTTGCAGTCCATCATACCTGCACCGGTCATTTTACGAAGTTTGGCGACATCAGCAGCTTTTATTTCCATGATCTTCTGTTTTTATTAAAATGTCATTACTCGGCGGCAGCCTCTTCGGCAGGAGCTTCCGCAGCGGCTTCTTCGGCTGGAACTTCCGCTTTCGCAGCTTCGGCTCTGGCTACTTTCCGGATACGCGGCTTAGCCTCTTTTTCCTCTTTTTTCGGAGCCTCGGCAGCCTCTTTTTCCTTTTCCAGCTTGCGTTCGGTCAGCCCCTCTGCAATGGCGCCGACAACGGCATCCAGCACTACGGCAATGGATTTGGTCGCGTCGTCGTTGGCGGGAATCACGTAATCGATATCTGTCGGATCACAACAAGTATCAACCATTGCAAATACGGGGATGTTCAAACGTTTCGCCTCTTTCACGGCATTGGCTTCCTTCTGGATGTCGACCACGAAAATAGCCGCCGGAAGACGGGTCAGATCGGCGATCGAACCGAGGTTCTTTTCGAGTTTGGCGCGCTGACGACTGATCTGCAACTTTTCGCGTTTGGAGAAGTTGTTGTAGGTTCCGTCGGCAGTGAATTTATCGATGGTAGCCATCTTCTTGACGGCTTTACGTATAGTGGGGAAGTTTGTAAGCATACCGCCCGGCCAACGCTCGGTGACGTAAGGCATGTTGACGGTCGATACTTTTTCTGCGACAACCTCCTTGGCCTGCTTTTTCGTAGCGACGAAAAGCACGCGGCGACCGCTTTTGACGATCTGCTTCAGGGCTGCGGCAGCCTCATCGACCTTTACCACCGTTTTGTGCAGGTCGATGATGTGAATCCCGTTTTTCTCCATGAAAATATAAGGAGCCATTTTGGGATTCCATTTTCTTTTCAGGTGACCGAAGTGAGCTCCGGCTTCCAACAATTGATTAAAATCAGTTCTTGACATTGTTTTCTGATCGTTAATAAATCTCTGATTAAAATTCTCTTTACATCAACCGCGGCGGTAGTGTCCTGGACAATCCCCGCGGTTTTCCGCAGACGGGCAATAACAGAGTAGTACGAAAATCGCAGTCTCCGGTATTTGTTCCCGTTCTGTGCCCGGTGAACGCAGTGATTAACGTTTACTGAACTGGAACTTGCGACGTGCTCCGGGTTGTCCGGGTTTCTTACGTTCAACCTCGCGCGGGTCGCGCGTCATGAAACCGTTCTTCTTGAGGATCGGCCGCATCTCCGCATCGATTTCGCAGAGTGCACGGGCGATCCCGAGACGGGCGGCTTCGGCCTGACCCTTGATTCCGCCGCCATCCAGATTGATCGTGATGTCGAAATTTTCGGTATTGTCGGTAACCAGCAACGGCTGTTTTACGACATACTGGAAAATTTCCAACGGAAAATAGGTAGCCAGCGGCTTCGAATTGATCGTAATGTTGCCTTTTCCGGGTTTCACGTAAACGCGAGCTACAGCAGCTTTTCTACGTCCAACGCTGTTTACAACTTCCATACTCATTACTTAATCTCGTTTAAATTGATTGTTCTCGGAGCTTGAGCGGCGTGCGGATGCTCGCCGCCTGCATACACCTTCAGGTTGCGCATCTGCGCAGCCCCCAGACGCGTGCGGGGCAACATGCCTTTCACGGCTTTCTCGATAATGAATTCGGGATTTTTTTTGAGATATTCGGCAGGCGTGGTCAACCGAATGCCTCCCGGATAGCCCGAATGACGGACATACTCCTTGTCCGTGAGCTTCTTCCCGGTCAGTCTCACCTTCTCGGCGTTGATGATGATGACATTGTCACCGCAGTCAACGTGAGGAGTGAAACTCGGCTTGTCTTTTCCGCGCAGGATTTTGGCTACCTGGGCGGCAAGACGTCCCAATACCGCGTTCGTTGCGTCGATCAAAACCCATTCCTTGGTGACGGTCGCAGCGTTGGCGGAGATTGTCTTGTAGCTTAGTGACTCCACTGTTTTTAAGGTTTAAAAAATTAATACTTGTTTAATTATGTGATCCGTGCCCGCTTTTACGGGCTTGCAAAGATAGTGATTTTTCCGAAAACAAAAAAATATTCGCATTTCTTCCGGGCGATTGCCCGATTTCCGCCGCTGAGGATTCGTCCCGTTCGTTTTTATGCACGGATTTTCCCCGTCCGGCGCAGGCTTGAACAGGGGCGCACCCTACGGAATCGCACCAAAAGCGCACCCGTTTTTTCGAAATTTCCCCGGCAGGCGATCCGAATAAAAGGGAAGAGGAGATTATCCCGATGGACAACCTCCTCTTCGTTAGGAATTACGAACGTATGCTATTTCTCGGGGAACGCATACAATCCTTTCGTACCTTCTCCGCGTTTATAGGAGATGTAAGATTTCGCCTTCACCGTACCGGTAGCCGCATCGACGGCATAACGCACGCCGGAAGCGCCGGCCCACAGGTAGTACGAATCTACCGGCAGCGGATCGGCTACGGTAAACCGAACGCCGTCGGTCGACGTGAGCGTCCCGATTTCGCGGTCGGCGGTCACGTAAGTCGCAACATATTCGCTGCTGCCCGCATGGTATTTCACGTCGATTTCGGCAGGAGCGTCTTCGGTGAACGCGTAGCCTACGCCCTGCTGTCCGGAAGCCGGCCAGTTGTCGCCGCCGGCGTATTTAACCGACACCACATTGTCGCCGTCCATATAATAAGCGTACACGGCTCCGTCTTTCCCGACCAGCGAAACGGGGGTCGAGCTCGTCCATACGGCAGTTTTTCCGTCGGCCGACCAGCCCGAACCGTTCCACGATTCCCAATCGCCGCCGGCTATTTTGCACCGGGTTACGCAAATACCTTTATCACCGGCCTTATCGAAAGTCACGTAATAATATCCGTCGAACGTCGTGAAATTGAAATTGGAAGCGACCGTATAATCGCCGAGCCATTTCTTGCTGAGAGCCGCGAAAGATTCGTCGGCCTGATCTTTCCACGTTTTGCCCAGGTCGGTGGAAGTTTTGCAGGCCACCTGTCCCGAACCGTTCACCTTCGTGTCGTAAACGCAATAGAATTCGGGGAAATTAGCAGTCATTTCCTCTTTTCCGCACCAAGCTCCTTTGACAAACTTGTCATTCGCCTTACCCCACGACCAGTATTGCGGGTTATTGATATCGGTATCGGTAGCTTCCAGCGAAAGCATATATTCGCCCGGAGCTACGGTCTTGCCGCTCGGCAGCATATCGTAGTGCTTACCTTCGGTGTACGGAATCGTATTGGTAATGATCGGATCGCCGGCCAGCGTCGTGTTGTAATCGGTATCCCAACGGTACAGTTTGAAGACCATTTTGCTAGTACTTCCCCAACCTTCCCCACGGATAGACTGCTTCATATTGCTAGCAGGCAGATCCAGCACGAAATGCACGTATAAGGTTCCCTTTCTGAACTCTCCGCCAGTAACGCCTGAGTTGGCAGCCCACAATTCAGCCTGCGAAGCGCTCAACTTATAAGGATAAGTATAAAGCCCTATCAGGTTGCCGCTCTTTTCGAATACCGAAGGATTGGAATACGTCGCTGCATCCCCTTTATAAATAAAGGCTCCGTTTTCAACGCCCAGTTCGGTCTGTTGGATCGTAATGGTTCGCACCATCGTGTCGGCCGTCAGCGTGAATACGGCGGTACGTGCCTTGGTAAGCGCTTCCTTAACCGAGAAAACCAACTCATATTCGCCTTTGTCTCCTTTCGGACCGGTCCCGGTCAGTGTACACCAATCGGTCGCTTCCTTCTGCGTCAGTTCCCACGCAGCGCTCGATACCAGCGAAACGGTCACCTCCTGTTTCTTCCCGTCGATTTCGGAAAGCGCCGGATCTACGACAAGGGTCGGGCCGGGATTCTGCGAAATATCGATCTGCTCGTAAGCCCCCAGCGCCGTGTTGGTCAGCGTAATGCTCGTTTCGCGCGGGAGAAGCCCCGTCCGGTAAGTTTCGATCTTGAAATAGAGCGTGTCTTTCACCGGCTCGGCCTTCGATTCCACCTGCGAAATCCACTCCTGCGCTTCCGGCGAGATATTCACCTTGTACTCGACGTTGCTGACCAACGGCACTTCGATGATCTGCTCTTCATAAGACAGATCCTTGAACTCGTGAACCTCGGCCGCCAGTTCGTTCTTCGACGGCATCGTAACCTTGTAAACCTTCGAAGCGGAACCGGAATGCACCACGACGTCGACCGTACGATCTTCGAAAGTCTCGTTCTGGGTAGCCGTAATGGTAATTTCATTGTCTCCTGCGCCGCCGCTCATCGGAGATACGGTGCACCAATCTTTTTGAATCGCCCCTTCCGGATAGTCGATGGAAATGGACCATCCTTTGGTCGCCGTAAATTTCACTGCTGTGGACCCGCCTGCAATCGGGAAGGACACTTCAGGCGCGCCCCACGTCCCGATCGCCGCAGATTCCCATTCAGGATCGTCACATTGCCAGAAAGCCGTAGCCCCCAAGACGAATAAAGCCGCATACAAAAGTTTTTTCATAATAATCAAGTAGTTTTTTAATCGTTAAAGTTGACTTTTGGTTAAACAATTCGTTTCTGTCTGTAAATTTATCTTTTTTTATTTAATAAACCAAACAAATAAGCGTAAAAACAACACTTTTTCCGGGAACGGGGATTCGTGCGAAGCCGGCGAAAACAGCGGACGGACGGCTTACTTGATCCAACTGTCCACGATCTCGGCCACGTACAACCGATGGTCTCCGCCCTGGGACCCTCCGTACCACTTCCGGTAAATACTCTTATCGATAAACCGCTCCTCGGCGGTTATCCCGGTGTACAGTTTCCGGCACTCCAGCGTCAGGCGGGACTGCTCGAAGGTGACGTTTCCCAACGGCGTAACGAACGGGACGAGCCCCGCTTCCTTCACTTTATCGGTATCGCGCCCGGAACGGGAACCGCAAACTTTATACGCTTCCCGGTACTCCTCGCACAGGAACGACAGCGTAAAACAGTCGCAGCGTTCGATAAATTCGAACGTATACCGTTCCGGACGAACGAATACGAACACCACGGGCTTATTCCACAGATACCCCACCCCGCCCCACGAGGCGGTCATGGTGTTGAAACGGGACGCATCGCCAGCCGTGACGAGCATCCATTCTCTGCCGATCAGCGAAATAAAATTTTCGGTAATCCAGGCGGGATCGATTTTTTCCATAGACGATCAGATTTTATTTATGCAGTTCTTTATGTTTTCCGGACAGGTGCTCGATATCCAGCCTCAGAATCTCGGTCCGGTGAAACGATCCGGCGATATATTTAGCCGCGATACCCTTAAAATCGGCGCTGTATTTATCCACCAGCAGATCGAGGGCCGACAGCCGTTCCGATTCGGGCAGCGAGCAGGCGACCGTTCCGAACGCCATCACGCTCCGGTACTCGGTAGTGAACCCTTCCGGAATGATCCGGGTATGCCCGACGACGCAGAAACACGCCCGATTGTTCGCCCGGACGCACTCCAGTTTGTACCCTTCGGGCGCGCAATGAAAATAGACGCTTTTTCCCGACAGCGCATAGCTGATCGGGATTCCGTAACCGTAACCGTTCGTTCCGCACAGCGACAGAAAACCGTATTCGCCTCGGGCCAGCAATTCCCAGGCCCGCCCGTCGTCCCAAACACGGTCTTTTCTTCTGATTTCTCTAAACAATTCTCCCATAAATCCGACATTTAATGAAACATCCGGCTTCCTTGTTTGTGCAAGTTTAAACATACTTGTTCTAAATCCGATATCTTTTGGGGGATTTTTTTTGAAGAATCCCCAAAAAATCCGTCCCGGAAATCGCAAAAAACGCCGATCTGCATCTTCCGTTTTTCGCACTCGCAATAAATCATTATCTTTAAAGCGCGGAAACGCCGGCAGGTCGAATCTGCCTATTTTGATATTATTAACCGATAACTTAACCGCAAGATGAAAAAAAACATCTACAAATTGCTGTCGCTTCCGGCATTGTTGCTGGCCCCGGGGCTGCTCGCGGCGGGTAATCCCGCGCAGCAAAGCGCCGCCGACACCGCCGGATACCGGGACATCTACCCCGACACCTGGGTAGCCACCGACGCCGTGGGACGCACGATGCCTTCTTACGAAGAGGTCGGAGCCGTGAAAAACGACCAGCGCCGCATCGTCGGCATTTTCTACATCACCTGGCATACCCAGGGACTGGCCGGACTGAAAAGCCCTTACACGGCCGACGTGACCAAAATCCTCGAAAAAGATCCGAACGCGCGCCTGCAGGCCGACAATCCGTTGTGGACGGAAGGTTCGTACCACTACGCCGAACCGGAAATGGGTTACTTCCTCAGCCAGGACGAATGGGTGATCCGCAAGGACATCTCGATGCTGGCAGACGCCGGCGTGGACGTGATGATCATGGACGTCACCAACGCGGTGCGCTACTGGGACGAATGGGACGTGATCTTCAAAACGATGGAAAAGATGAAGGCCGAAGGCAACAAAGTGCCCAAATTCTGTTTCTGGGCGTTCAACGGCCCGGTCATCACCGTCGTGCAGGATCTCTACGAACGCATCTACGAGAAAAACCAATACCCCGACCTGTGGTTCTACTGGGACGGCAAACCGCTGCTGCTCTATAACGGCACCCCGAAATACGACGCCAACGGACAGGATACGCCGCACCCGAATCTGCACTACGACGAAGACGCCGTGACCAACAAAAACAATCCGCATTACGGAGACCCGTACTATACCGCTAAATATTATACGGACTATTCCGACGACGTGAAAAACTTCTTCACGCTGCGCACGATGTGGTGGGGCTACTACGAATGGGCCAACGAGCGTTTCATCGGAACCGAGGACAACTGGAGCTTCGGATACAACATGGCCGATCCCCGGATCAAAGATATGAAACCCGAGGAACTGCTCTCGACCCATAAGGGCAAACGCGAACAGGCCGCCGTCACGCCGGCCCAGCATCCGGTCACGATGATCGAAGGCGAACGCATCGGAGTCGGCAAATCGTGGTCGAAAAAGTACGGCGAGCCGGAGCTGGACGAACACGACATGCCCAAATCGGCCTATGTGCCCTGGCTCGGGAAAACCGTAAAAGACCCGGTGAACTACGGAATCTATTTCCAGGAACGCTGGGAGGACGCCCTGCAGGCCAACCCCGAATTCCTGTATATCAACGACTGGAACGAATGGACCGCCGGGAAATACCATCCGGGCAAAGGCAAGACCACCGTCTGGCTGAACCGCGACAGCCCGTTCTTCTTCGTCGACCAGTACAACATGGAATTCAACCGGGGCATCCAGCCGATGAAAGGCGGATACACGGATAATTATTACATGCAGATGGCGCAGAACATCCGCCGCTACAAAGGAATCCGTCCGATCCCGGAACTGACCGGCTACGTAAAGACCAAGATCGACGGCCGGTTCGACGACTGGGCGGGGGCTACCACCGAATACCGCGATACCAAGGGCGACGTTTTCCACCGCGACGCCAAAGGTTACGCGGGAATCCATTACGTCAACAATTCGGGACGCAACGACATCATCACCGCCAAAGTGGCCGTCGATAAGAAGCAGGTGGCGTTCTATGCCGAAACGGCCGACGCGCTGACCCCGTGCACCGACAACAATTGGATGTTGCTGCTGATCGACGCGGACAACGATCCGTCAACGGGATGGTACGGATACGATTACCTGATCAACAAGCGGATCAAAAACGATCAGACCACCACGCTGATGCGTTACGACAGCGCCAAAGGCGACTGGACGGAAGTGGCCGATCTGCCGATGCGCTACGCAGGCAACCAACTGGAAGTTTCCGTTCCGCGCGAATTGCTCGGACTCGGCGGCGACCATTTCGTGTTCGATTTCAAGTGGAGCGACAACCCGACCGACCTGAACGATCCGATCTCGCTGTGCCTGAACGGGGACACGGCTCCGAACCGCCGGTTCAACTACCGCTGCATCTGGAGCAGATAGACGGAAAAAAGCTCCCGCCTCAAAAAAGCGGGGGCTTTTCTTTCAAGTATCATTATATTTGTTATATTTGCAGGTGAAAATCAAACGGAAACTCAGCACAGAGGGAACTACCTTGTCGTCGCTTTGCTTCAAAAAAGTCGAATTCCGGTTGCCTCCATGTATTTCCGAATGTCTAACTATTAATCGTAAAAGCTTATGAAAGAGTTGGTTAACCAGATCAAAGAACAAATTGACGTCTTTATGGCCAATGCAGATCTGCAGGTTGAAAAAAACAACAAAGCAGCCGGAACCCGTGCGCGCAAAGCAGCGCTGGAACTGTCCAAACTGCTGAAAGATTTTCGTAAAGTATCTGTTGAAGAAGCAAAAAAATAGTTTTCGACAACAAATTCGACAAACGGAGCGTCCTCAAAAAGGGATGCTCCGTTTGCTTTCGCTCCCCCCGGACGGGACCCGACACGGATGCTCACTTCTCGGCCGTTTTGCCGAGTTTCGACATAAACGCGGCGATCTCCGGCGCATTGAAAACGAATCCGGCATCCAGCAGTTTCCGGGGGATCGCGCACGGGCCCGAAACCAGCATACTGGAAGCCTCTCCATAAAGCAACCGGAGCGCCCAACCGGGAACCGCCACGTGTAGACGGGCGGCGTAATGGCGGGCGGCGACCCGGGCGAACGCCGCATTGGTCAGCCGTTCGGGAGCCGTCAGGTTGATCGCCCCGGCCAGCATATCCGACGAAAGGATAAAAGTCAGCGCACGCACCAGATCGCCGATGTCGATCCATGCAAAAATCTGCGCGCCCGACGCAATGCGGACGGCGATCCCTTTGCGAAACGGGAAAGCCATCTTTGCGAAAGCGCCTTCGTCCGGGGCGAGCACTACGCCGAAACGGGCGACCGCCAACCGTATCCCCGGAACCACCCGGCTCGCTTCCCGCTCCCAGCTTTCGCAGAGGTCGGACAGGAAGCTCGTTCCCTTGACCGCCGTGTATTCGTCGTAACAACCCTGATCGGGGTAATAACCGACGGCGGACGCCGAAACGAAAACCTTCGGCGCGGGATTCATTTCGTTGATTGCGGCCACCAGCTTACGGGTCGTCCCGATCCGGCTGTCGTACAGTTGCTTTTTATAGGCGTCGCTCCACCGCCGGTCGATCGGCGCGCCGGCCAGATTGACCACGGCCCCGCAGCCCGCAAGCGCCGCCGCGAGCGACTCCTGCGACCGGAAAGCCGAACGTCCCAGCGGAACGGCCCGATGCCCCAATCCCGTCAGATGGGCCGTCAGATGCGTACCGATAAACCCGGTCGCTCCCGAAATCGCAATTTTCATCGGATGATCTCCCAAACGGCCACTCCCCCCGTCGTAACCCGGAACAACGGATGCGGCTCGATGCTGCGCACGGCAATCAGCCGCATATAGTTTTTCGGGGAACGGAGTTCCAGCTTTCTTTTTAAATGTTCGAATTCATAATCGAGCTGTCCGCAGGAGACCGTCAGACGGACGACGGCAATGCCGAGCACGACCTTCGTCGCATCGAACCGGTACCCCCTGCGCACGGATTCTTCCCAGACGGCTTCGAGATAGCGGTCGATCGCCCGCACCGGGTCTTCCGCCTCCTTGAAACGCGCCAGTTGCGGATGGTTCCGGTAACCGGACGTCCGGCCGCAAAGCACCTCCCGCGCCAGCAACCCTTCGCGCCAGCAGGCCGTCAGACCGGCCGGATCCAGATACTTCGGATGTATCGACCACAATCGCATCGCTTTATCGGAATTAGACGTTATCTTTGCCGGAAACTTCGCACGCCGCAATGAAAAAGCTTTGCCTTTACGGCCTTTTATGGCTGTTTCCGATCGTTTTATGCGCCACAACTTATGCCCAGACAAAACCGATGCCGAAAACGGGCACCGTCAAGGGCCGCGTGACCGGCAGCGGCGACGACCGGCCGATCGCAGGCATCACCGTGCGGCTCGCGGGCGACACTCTCGTGGGAACGTCGAACGGCGACGGGCTGTTCCTGATCCGCCGCGTCCCGGTGGGATACAACACATTGTATGTCGCCGCCGAAGGATTCCACGCGGTCACCACCGAATCGTTCCTGGTCACGGCATCGGACACCGCCGTGGTGAACATCGCCCTCGACACGATGCAGGTAGCGCTGTCGGAAGTCGTCGTGGCGGTTTCGCCGCTCGCGGCGACGACCGAATCCCCCGTGTCGATGCGGCGGATCGGAACCGAAGAGATCGATATGACGCCCGGCGCGAACCGCGACATCTCGAAAGTGGTGCAATCAGCCCCCGGGGTCATCGCCACGGCCATCCAGCGCAACGACGTGCTCGTGCGCGGCGGCGGAGCCAACGAAAACAAATATTACCTCGACGGCATCGAAATCCCGGTGCTGAACCACTTCGCCGTGCAGGGCGGATCGGGCGGCAACGCCTCGCTGGTCAACACCGACCTGCTGCGTTCGGTCAACTTCTACACCGGGGCGTTCCCGGCCGCGTTCGGCAACGGCCTCAGTTCGGTGATGGACATGCGGATGCGCGACGGCAACCCGACGCGGTTCAAAGGCAAACTGATCCTCGGAGCGTCGGATTTCGGGATCAACTTCGATACGCCGGTTTCGAAAAACGGCAAGACCACGCTGCTGGCCTCCTATCGTCGCAGCTACCTGCAAATGCTGTTCAGCGTACTCGGCCTGCCCTTCCTGCCGACCTATAACGACTACCAGTTCAAACTGACCTCGAAACTCGGAGCGTCGGACGAATTTTACCTGATCGGACTCGGATCGTTCGACTACAACCGGCTGAATACCGGACTGAAAGACCCCGACGACGATCAAAAGTACATCCTCGGCTACCTGCCCGAAAACAGGCAGTCAAGCTACGTGTTCGGCGCGGGATACGTACACCGTTTCCGGGCCGGGCAACTGCGCGTCGTGGTCAGTCGCAACGCTTTTACGAACAAACTCTACAAGCACGAACGCAACGACAAGTCGCTGCCGCGCACGATCGACTACAATACCGAGCAATCGGACAACCGGGTGCGGGCCGAAATCGAATTGCGGTCGGTCGGCGGCTTCCGCTTTACGGGCGGCGTCGGAGGCGGCAGCGGGCACTACGACAATACGACCCGGCGGCCGGCTTACACCGGCGGCCAGCTCCGCACGGAACGGTTCGACAGCCGGCTCTCGTTCGGACGCTACGAACTGTTCGCCACGCTGAGCCGGGAATTTTTCGGGAAACGCTTTTCGGTGCTGCTCGGGCTACGGGCCGACGGAACGACCTATTCTTCCGAAATGCACAACCCGCTGCGACAACTTTCGCCGCGGCTGAACCTCTCTTACAACTTCCGGCCGCAGTGGACGTTCAGCGCTTCGGTCGCGCGATATTACCAGGAACCGCCCTACACGTCGATGGGATACAGGGACAGCACCGGCGTACTGATCAACAAAGCGAACGGACTGCGATACATCGCCTCCGACCATTTCATCGCGGGAATCGCCTTTACGCCCGACGCGCACTCGCGCATTTCGGTCGAAGGCTTCTACAAGCGCTACTCGGACTATCCGGTATCGCTGATCGATTCGCTGCCGGTATCGACCGGCGACTTCGCCGACTATACGATCGGGGACGTTCCGGTGCGGTCGGTCGGCAAAGGACGCGCCTACGGGGTCGAACTCTCGTACCGCAACACGAACCTCGCGAACACGGTCGTCAACGTTTCGTACACGTTCCTGCACTCGCAGTTCAACCGTCCCGGCGCAGACCTGCGCCCGACGGACGAGTACGTCTCCTCCGATTGGGACGTGCGGCACATCCTGAACGTCTCGGCGATCCACAAGTTCGGGCGCAACTGGACGCTCGGCGCCAAATGGTATCTGACCGGCGGCAGCCCCTTCACGCCCTACGATTTCGGCCTCTCGTCGCAAACCGGAGCCTGGGACGCCCGACAGCGGCCCTACTACGATTACGCGCTGTACAATTCGCGGCGACTGCAGGCTTTCCATCAGCTCGACGTGCGGGCGGACAAAGTATGGTACTTCGCGAAATGGCGACTCGGATTCTACGTCGACATCCAGAATCTCTACAACTTCAAAGCGGCCGGGCAGGATATCCTGATGCCCGAGACCGACGCTTCGGGGCAATACGTCCCCGATCCGCAGCGCCCCGGACACTACAAAATGAAGACCGTCGCGCACGACATCGGCGGCACCGTACTGCCGACGCTTGGCATCACCGTCGAATTTTAACGTACCGCACGCAAGCGCTTTGACGAACCGTACAAATTAGCTACCTTTGTTAAAATCGGATTTTTAGATACTATGAAAAAACAACTATTGACCGCCGTCGGCGCGCTGCTGTGCGCTCCGGGCGGATTCGCCCAAACACCGCAGGCGCTGCCGCTGTACCCCGACGGGGCCGTGGAAAGCAACGGATTCTCCGCAGCCGACGTCCGGCTGACCGCCACGAACCTCGACAAATGCGCGGAAGCCGATTATTTCGTTTTTCCGGCCGATCCGGCGCAAGCGACCGGACAGGCCGTCGTCATCTGTCCCGGAGGCGGGTATATCTCGCTGGCTTACGGTCACGAAGGACTCGACGTGGCCGAATGGATGAACGAGCACGGGATAACCGCCGTCGTACTGCGTTACCGGATGCCGAACGGGCATCCCGAAATTCCATTGAAAGACGCGCAGACGGCCCTGAAACTGGTGCGGCAGAAGGCCGCCGACTGGCACGTCGACCCGAACCGGGTCGGCATCATGGGTTTTTCGGCCGGAGGGCACCTCGCCGCGACCGCAGCCACCCACTTCACCGGCCCGGAAGACCGGCCCGATTTCTCGATCCTGATCTACCCGGTCATCTCGATGGATTCGATCACGCATCAGGGATCGAAGGACAACCTGTTGGGCACGAACGCCCCGGCGGAGCTGGCCGAGCGCTATTCGAACGAAAAACAGGTTACCGACCAAACGCCGCGGGCATTTATCGCGCTCAGCGACGACGACAACGGCGTACCGCCCGCCAACAGCATCGGTTACTATTCCGCGCTCAAAAAGCACAACGTGCCGGCCGAACTGCACGTTTATCCGAGCGGCGGACACGGATGGGGCTGGCGCGATTCGTTCGAATACCACGACGAACTGCGCGCTTCGCTCGGCCGCTGGCTCGAAGAAATCCGCAAATAAGAATCGCCGAAAGCCCGTTACGATGAAAAAAATGGCATGGCTGGCAGTCCTTCCGCTGCTGTTGTCCGCCGCCGAAAGCCCGGGTCGGACACCCGAACCGAACCGAACGCCCGAAGCGTTGCCGCTCTACCCGAAAGGCGCGCCGGAGAGCAACGGCCTGTCGGCGGACAGCGTCAAAGTATTACCCGACGTGATTTTCGGGGCGGTCGACGCCGACTACCTGGTGCTGCCGGCCGATCCGACGCAGGCGACCGGCCAGGCCGTCGTCATCTGTCCCGGCGGAGGATACGGAGCCGTCTGCTTCGATCACGAAGGCTTACAGGTCGCCCGATGGTTTAATACGCAGGGCGTAACGGCCATTGTACTGCGTTACCGGATGCCGAACGGCCACCCCGAAATCCCGCTGAAAGACGCGCAGCAAATGCTGGAATTGGTACGCAAACAGGCCCCGAAATGGCGCGTCGATCCGCACCGGGTCGGCATCATCGGATTCTCGGCCGGAGGACACCTTGCCGCAGCCGCCTCGACGCTGTTCACCGGAGCGGACAACCGTCCCGATTTCACGATCCTGTGCTACGCGGCCACCTCGGACGATCCGGACATCATCGACAAGGAGACCTTCGGCAACCTGATCGGCCCGGACGCTTCCGCACCGGAGACGTTCCGTTATTCCTGCGAAAAACAAGTGACGGACCGAACGCCGCAGGCATTCATCGCCCTCAGCGACGACGACGACAACGTCCTGCCGGGCAACAGCACCCGCTACTACACGGCGCTGAAAAGCCGCAACGTTCCGGCCGAACTGCACATTTTCCCGACCGGCGGTCACGGCTGGGGCTGGAGCGAATCGTTCCGCTACAAGGACGAACTGCGCGCCGCGCTCGGCCGCTGGCTCGAAGAAATCCGCAAATAAAGAGTTTCCCTTATAATTAAGGAATAATTCACGGCGGAATTTCCTACCTTTGCGGAGGTCCGCTGCAACAACAGCGGAAACACGTGTTCGAGACGACCTAAATAATACGATTACATATTAAACTCAATCAAAAAAAATGGAAAAGGGACCTATTTCTCAATTCATTACGCACCACTACCGCCACTTCAACGCGGCTGCGCTGATCGACGCTGCCAAAGGATACGAAGCCCACATGCAGGCAGGGGGTAAAATGATGATCACCCTCGGCGGTGCGATGAGTACCGCCGAACTCGGCATCTCGCTGGCCGAAATGATCCGCCAGGACAAAGTGCAGATCATCACCTGCACCGGCGCCAACCTCGAAGAAGACATCATGAACCTCGTCGCCCACTCGCACTACAAACGCGTGCCGCACTACCGCGACCTGACGCCGCAGGACGAATGGGAATTGCTCGAAAACCACATGAACCGCGTGACGGATACCTGCATCCCGGAAGAGGAAGCGTTCCGCCGCCTGCAACAACATATCTTCAAGATATGGAAAGACGCCGACGACAAAGGCGAACGCTACCTGCCGTACGAATTCATGTACAAGCTGCTGCGCAGCGGCGTACTGGAGCAGTACTACGAAATCGACCCGAAGAACAGTTGGATGCTGGCCGCCTGCGAAAAGAACATTCCGATCATCGTTCCGGGATGGGAAGACAGCACGATGGGCAACATCTTCACGTCGTACGTCATCAAAGGCGAACTGAAAGCCTCGACCGTCAAGGGCGGCATCGAAACGATGATCTTCCTGACCGAATGGTACCGCGCCAACAGCGGCGGCAAAGGCGTCGGGTTCTTCCAGATCGCCGGCGGCATTTCGGGCGACTTCCCGATCTGCGTGGTGCCGATGATGTACCAGGATCTCGAATGGGAAGACGTGCCGTTCTGGGCCTACTTCTGCCAGATTTCGGACTCGACGACCTCGTACGGATCATATTCGGGCGCCGTTCCGAACGAAAAGATCACCTGGGGCAAACTCGCTCCGGACACCCCGAAATTCATCGTCGAGTCGGACGCTACGATCGTGGCCCCGCTGATTTTCGCATACGTGCTGGGCTGGTAATTCCGCGCGCAATCGATTTCACAAAGCGGCCGGAACCTGCCGGCAATACACAGAAGCCTGGAGACATTGTAAATACGGTCTCCAGGCTTTGTCGTCGTATATTCCCCTCTGTTCCATCATCCGATATCAACCATCTTCTCCCAACAACAATCAGCGGAGCGCCTCGCTACCTGTATAAATCGGGGGAATTGAAGACGACGGTTTACGGTCACAAGAAGAAAAAGGACGGGGGCTTCGATTCGGCGTCGGATAAAGAATTTCGTTTCGACGACTACGTTACGACCGTTTCCGGAAACAAAGCCCGTAGGTGGTTCAATGCCGATACAGTGTATCTATACTTTGCCGGTAGACGACCCATACAATGTGTATTGTACGGGTGTGGTTATCACCCAAAAAGACCGTGTCGGCATCGACCTGAAATTATTCTTTACCAACGAAGGCAAGAAAAAGGAATCCCGCTATCTCCGTTCGCTGCGCAAAAAGATACGGAACCGCAACGACGAATGGAAATACGATGCGGGCATCGTCGCACGTACGGCTCAAAAATACTACGGAGAAAATACGTTCGGCGAATAGGAGATCGCACAAAACAAACGATAGGGAGAGTCGCCCCCCTATCGCCATGAAAACAGAATACGAGTTTACAGAAGTTTTGCGATTTTCTCCGCGAATACGTTTTTCGGAGCCGCGCCGATCTGCTTGTCGACGATCTGCCCGTTCTTGATGAACAAAATCGTCGGGATGTTGCGGACGGCATACTGCACGGCGATCGCATTGTTCGAATCGACGTCGCATTTGCCGATCGTCACTTTGCCTTCGTATTCGCCGGCCAGTTCGTCGATGATCGGAGCGACCATCCGGCAGGGGCCGCACCATTCGGCCCAGAAATCGATTACCAGCGGCTTGCCCGAATCGAGCAATTCCTGCAGATTTTCGGATGTGATAGTAAGTGCCATAATTTCGGTATTTTTAAAGTTTATGTTTCACTGTGGTCGTACAAAGGTCATAATAACATCCGACAAAAGCACGCGGCGACGGCAAAAGTAATCAACAACTTATTCAACATTCCGACTGGCAGACGAATACACACCTACGGATCAAATAGTTACATCAGCGTATACTGCAACGCATAGTCTTCCAGAAACCGCACCATGTCGCCGGTCATATCGACCTTCACGCTCTTCGAATACAAATTTACTGCCACATCGGCTGCCGGATCGTACACCTTGACGCGGAGCATCACCTTGCCGCGGTTGTCCTTCACCGTGCAGGACAACTTCCCGATCAACTCTTCGGTCAGATCGCCGACCGGAACCATTACGGTGACCTCCTTCATCAGCGTCTCCTGCGCTTCGGAAAGCATCATCATCGACGTGATTTTCGCTTCTAACTCGCTCGGATTGTAAATGCGAGGACTCACCTTCCCCCGGATAAACAGGTAATACCCTTCGAACATATAGCGGCGAAAATTCTCGTACTCCTTCGAAAAGAGCACGAATTCGTGCGAACCGTTGTAATCTTCGATCGTGAACCGTCCGTAAGGCTTGCCGGTTTTGGTCGTCAGGTGCATCACCGCCGTCACCATGCCGGCGACCATGAAGTCGCGCCCGTTCATCGACGGCAGGTCGGACAAGTCGCCGAGCGAACAGTTGCAGTAGTGACGGATAATCACCGAGAAATCGTCCAGCGGATGCGACGACAAGTAAATACCGATCACCTCGCGCTCGCGGTTCAACATTTCCAGCTTCGACCAGGGCGTATGCTGCGGCGGCTCCGGCTTCTGCACCGAAGACTCGGCGGCCGCTTCGCCGAACAGGCTTTGCTGCACGTTGTTCTTGTCGTTCTGGATACGGTTCCCGTAACGGATCAGCGCGTCGAGCATCGTCATATCGTGGTCGTCCTTGGCCAGGTAAGCGCTCCGCGGGAACGAACTGATCGTGTCGAACGCTCCGCCGAGCACGAGGTTTTCGAGCGTCTTCTTATTGACGGCCTGTAGGTTCACCCGTTCGACGAAATCGTAGATCGACGTGAACTTACCGCCCTCTTTGCGCACCTCGATGATATTCTGGACGGCGGCCTCGCCCACGCCTTTGATCGCCGCCATGCCGAAACGCACGTTGCCGTCCTCATCGACCGAGAAGCGCGACTTACTGTAATTGACGTCCGGGCCCAGTACCGACAGCCCCATCCGCTTGCACTCGTCCATAAAGAAGCTGATCTTCTTGATATCCGACAGGTTGCGGCTCAGCAGCGCCGCCATGAATTCGGCCGGATAATGCGCTTTCAGGTAGGCCGTCTGGTACGAAACGTAGGCGTAGCAGGTCGAGTGCGACTTGTTGAACGCATACGATGCGAACGCCTCCCAATCGCCCCATATCTTTTCGCAGATTTTCGGGTCGTGACCGTTCTTTTTAGCCCCTTCGATGAACTTGGGCTTCATCTTATCCAGCACGTCCCGTTTTTTCTTCCCCATCGCCTTGCGCAGCGTATCGGCCTCGCCGCCCGAAAAACCGGCCAGCTTTTGCGACAGCAGCATGACCTGTTCCTGATAGACCGTAATCCCGTACGTGTCCTTCAGGTACTCCTCCATGTCGGCAATCTCGTAGGTCACCGGTTCCAGCCCGTGCTTGCGGGCGATGAAGTTCGGGATGTACTCCATCGGGCCCGGGCGGTACAGCGCGTTCATCGCGATCAAATCTTCGAACCGGTTCGGCTTCAGGTTGCGCAGGTGCTTTTTCATGCCCGGCGACTCGAACTGGAACAGGCCGGTCGTCTCGCCGCGGCTGTACAATTCGTACGTAGGGCCGTCGTCCAGCGGGATCGCGTCGATATCGAGCTTCCGCCCGGTCGTCGATTCGATATTTTCGAGCGCATCCTTGATAATCGACAGTGTTTTGAGTCCCAGGAAGTCCATCTTAATCAGGCCGACGCTCTCGACCAGCTTGCCTTCGTACTGCACCACGTTCAGCTCGGCGTCCTTCGCGATCGCGATCGGGGCGAACAGTTCGAGGTCATCCTGCCCGATAATCACGCCGCAGGCATGTACGCCAGTCTGGCGCACCGACCCTTCGAGCTTCTCGGCATAACGCATCGTATCGCGCACCAGCGGGTCGGGCGATTCCTTCTCGGCCAGCAGTTCGGGAGATTCTTTATAGGCTTTCGGGAACGACATCCCCGGTTTTTCGGGAACCAGCTTCGCCAGGCGGTTGCTTTCCGAAAGCGGCAGCTTCTGAATCCGCGCCACGTCTTTGATGGCCATTTTCGGAGCCATCGTCCCGAACGTGATGATCTGCGCGACGCGCTTGCTGCCGTATTTTTCGGTCACGTAATGCAGCACGTCGGCGCGGCCGTCCTCGTCGAAATCGACGTCGACGTCCGGCAGCGAAATACGATCCGGATTCAGGAAACGTTCGAACAGCAGGTCGTATTTCATCGGATCGATGCTGGTGATTTTCAGCGCATAGGCAACCACCGACCCGGCCGCCGACCCACGACCCGGCCCGACCGACACGCCCATCTCGCGCGCCGCACGAATAAAGTCCCACACGATCAGGAAGTAACCAGGGAACCCCATCCACTCGATCGTCGACAATTCGTATTCGATCCGTTTGCGCACCGCCTCCGAAAGCGTGCCGTAACGTTTTTCGGCACCCAGGTAGGTCAGGTATTCCAGGTAGCGGAACTGTTTCGAGATCATCAACCGTTCGGACAGTTCCGGATGACGCGCGATCACGTCGTCGAGCGACGCGCAATCGTTCACTTCCGCGCGCAGCGCCTCGTCTTCCAGCTTTTTCAGGAAGGTTTCTTTCAGTTTGTCGAGCGGTATTTCGAAATCGTCCGGGATCGGAAAGTTCGGCATCAGCGGCTTGTGTTCCAGCGAATAAGACTCCACTTTAGCGGCGATCTCGGCCGTCGTAGCGAGCGCTTCGGGATGATCCGGGAACAGCGCGGCCATCTCCTCTTCGCTCTTCAGATACTCCTGGAACGTGTACCGCATCCGATTCGGATCGTCCAGGTCGCGGCCCGTGTTCAGGCAGATCAGCCGGTCGTGCGCCGGCGCATCGTCGGCCATGATGAAATGCACGTCGTTCGACGCGATGTACTTGACGCCGTGTTCGGCCGCCAGCCGCAGGATCACTTCGTTGACCTTTTTCTGGTTCTCGTACACCTGCGCGTCGATCCGCGCGTTACCGCTCGGATGCAGTTGCAGTTCGAGGTAGTAATCCTCTCCGAAAATCGACTTAAACTCCTCGACGACGCGGTGCGCCTCGTCGATATTCCCGTGCATGATCGCCTGCGGAAGCTCCCCGCCGAGACAGGCCGAGCAGCAGATAATCCCGTCATGGTACAGCCTCAACAACTCTTTATCCACACGCGGACGGTAATAGAATCCCTCGATAAAGGCGTACGAAACGATACGCGCCAAGTTATGATACCCTTCCAGGTTCTTGGCCAGCAGGATCAGGTGGTCGCCGCGGTCGTCCTTGCCGCTTTTGTCGAAACGGCTGCCGCCCGCAACGTACACCTCGCATCCGAGGATCGGTTTGATCCCCTCTTTTTCGGCCGCATCGTGAAACTCCTTCACGCCGAACATGTTGCCGTGATCGGTAATCGCCAGCGACGTCATGCCCAGTTCTTTGGCGCGTTTGAGCAACGGTTTGATCGCAGCCGCCCCGTCCAGGATCGAATATTGGGTATGTACGTGCAGATGTGTAAATTGAGCCATTTCAGATTCGCTTTTAGTGATGTATCTCGACAAAAATAACGAAAAAATAGTTGTCCCGCGGCATCCCCGGCGGGAATTTATTCACAAATTATCCCTATATTTAGAACATGCGGAACAACCGGCAACGATCCGATATTTCCGCCTGATTATCAATGTCGTACTAAAAACCGAATGCGATGGACGATTCGAAACTGGTAGTAATCCGGAGCTTCTCCTCGGTAGGGGAAGCCTCCATTTACAAAAGCCTGCTGGAAAGCAGCGGAGTACCGTGCGAACTGCTGAACGAACTGACGGCCGAGGTGTTGCCGATCCGCAACGAGATGATGCCCGTCCGGCTGGTCGTCAACGAGGCGGACGCCCGCCGGGCCGAAGAGATCCTCGGGGCGAAGTTCGATCAGGAAGAATTCGATAAGGAGAGCGCCAAACGGCGGAAAAAGCCGTAGCCGGAACGGGACGAAACGCTTCAGAGCCGCACGTCGTTGATCCGTTCGGCGAGTTTCACGGCCATCAGGTTGAAGTAGCGGTAATCCCCGTAACCGAGCAGCGACACGATTCCCTGCACCGAAACGGTAAAGGCTTCTTCGCAATGGGTCAGCATACCCCGTGTCAGCGGGCATTCGCACACCGCGATCTTTTCGGCGCGGCAGACGGCAAGCACCAGCCGCCGCATCACCGAATCGGTCGCCCCGGCTGCCAGCGGCGTCGTAAACACCTCGCCGGCGGAGACGAGGAACAACGGCTCGTCGTCGACGTGGGTCAGCGTCCCGTCCCGGTTCTCGAGAACGGCGAGTTCCGCTCCGGCTCGGGCAGCCGCATCGCGTCCGAATGCCGCCGAAAGCAGCGAAACGGAAGTCGGATATCCCGGCCAGGCGCAATCGCACGGAAACACGTCCAGCAGCGGACGCTTATGCCACAGCACGTAACGCGGATAATAGAGCGGAGCAGCGGTCTCCAGCAGCCAAGACGGTTCTTCGGCATCGGATTCCAGCCCGTGCGGAAAAACGCGCAACGTAATCCGACTGCTGCCGTGCGGATAACGATTGGCGTCAAGCAACGCTCCGACCGCCTGTCGCAACGTCGATTCGGGGAGGACGAACGGCACGCCGCAAACCCGCTCCACGGCCCGCCCGAGAATTTCCAAATGCGCATCCGGGAAAAGAATCCGGCGATCGAAGGCATGCATCCGCTGATAGACGTAATTCGTCGAAAGCAACCGTTCCGGCGCGAATCCCCGCTCTCCGGGAACGACGAACGCCCCGTTGTAACAAACCGTATCCATCGCAGGATCAGAACGACATCAGGTTCTTAACGAATACGTGCCACAGCGACGGCTCCATCAGCAGCGGGAACACGAATCCGAAAAGCGCCCCGAACAGGTGGGCGTTGTGGTTGATATGATCGCCCGGACGACGGCTCATGTACTGCTCGTAGCCTACATAAAGGATTCCGAACAGAATCCCCGGGATCGGCAGGATACCGAAGAAATAAATCTTACTCCACGGATTGAAAAAAATGGAGGTGAAGATTACGGCCGACACCGCTCCCGAAGCCCCGATCGACGCATACTGCGGATCGTTGCGCCGACGCACGAGGTCGGGAAGCACGGAGAACAGCAACCCGCCGAAATAGAGCAGTCCGTAGCTCAGGTAGCCGCTGAAAATGGTCCCTGCCTGCTGGTAAGCCTTAAACAGTTGCTCGAGGAACTGCCCGAACGACAGCAACACGAGCATATTGACGATCAGGTGCATGTAATCGCCGTGCACGAAACCGTACGACACGGCCCGGTACCATTCGCGCCGATGCGCGACGCGGTAGGGGACGAACGCGAGCCGGTCGAACAATTGCCGATTGTTGAACGCCGCTATCGAAACGATCGCCGTTATGAAAATCAGGATATAGGTCATCAGAGTAAAAATATTTTTAACAGCAACTCCTTCAGCAACTCACCGCCGTCGGCCTGCCCGGTATTCATGCCTTTGCTTTTCAAGTCGTACTCGCGCAACAGGCCGAGAATCGCAAAAACCTTATTGTTCGGATAGAGCGCAGCCGCCTGCTGGTACTCCTTCAGAAAGAACGCCGTGGGCAGCTTCAACATCCTTGCCAATTCCGCATCCGGCGGCATCGGCACGCCTTTGCGGCGGCAATACCACTTTTGGTAATTCAGTATAAAAATCCGCTGAAAATGCGTAAACAGCGCGCTGACGGTCACCAGCAACGGATTCTCCTTCGGATTGCGGGCGAAATGATCGGCAATCAGCATCGCCCGGGCCACGTTCCGCTCGGACATCGCCCGCGTCAGCTCGAAATTATTGAAATCTTTGCTAATGCCGATATTCTGTTCGATGTGCGCGGCCGTGATCTGCTTCGTTCCTTCGGGCAGATAGGTGAGCAGTTTGCCCAGTTCGTTGCTGATCTTCGAAATATCGGCGCCGAGGTGGTCGGTCAACATGGCTGCCGCTTTCGGGTCGATCGAACATCCTTTACTGCGGACGAAATCGCCGAGCCAACCGGCGATCTCGTAATCGCGCGGAGCGACCGATTCGAAAACCGCTCCTTTAGCCTCGATCTGCTTGTAGAGCTGACTACGTTTATCGAGTCCCTTTTCTTTATGACACAGCACGAGGATCGTAGTCGGGGAGGGCGCCGACGTATACAGCGACAACTGGTCGATCCGGCGCAACGTCTGCGCTTCGCGGACGATCACCACCTGAAAAGCCCCCATCATCGGCATCTGACGGCAAAAATTGACGATCGCCCCGGCTTCGGTATCCCTGCCGTAAACGACCGTCTGGTCGAAGGCCCGCTCCTCGGGCGACAGGATCGTCTCGCCGAGCCGTTCGGCCAGCATATCGATAAAATAGGGCTCCTCGCCCATCAGCAGATAGACCGGCGCGAACTGCCTCCGGCCGATCCGTTCGGACAACGCCGCATAATCGGCCACACTCTCCTTAAAGCTCTTTTTACTGCTTTTCGCCATCGCTCGTACGGAATCTGATCTTTTACGCAAAGGTAACGAATAAAACGGGGCTTTCAAAACCCGGACTATCCGTTCCGATGCTGCGGCCGCAGCAGATCGCCCACAACTTTCACCGGACTGAAAGTCGATATGGGAACCTCGACGAACACGGTGTTCCACCGCGCCATCGCTCCGTTCCACAGCCCCGGCAATTCGAGCGCCTTCAGCGGCCGTCCCTGCTGCGATTTCGACGAAATAAAACCGGTCTGCGGATCGACGTAACGCGTCAGATCGAACTTACGGCCGAGATAATCCCGCACCCCGCAGACGAGATCTACCGGGTTGAAATGCGTCGCCGCGGTCATCAGACCCTTTTGCTGCGGCGCAATCTGGGACGATTCGGCGATCTGCAACGACTCGCCGCCGTCGGCCTCCCGCACCCAAAACGGCCCGCCGCCCGGCTCGCCTTCGTTCTTCACCATACCGCACACCCGGATCGGACGATCCAGCAATTCGCGCAGCAAACCGACCTGCCGCTGCGGTTCCAACGCAGCGAACGACGCCGGCAGCCGACGGCACAGCCTGCCGGAAACGAATGACGCCATCTCCTCCGCAGACACCCGTTCCCCGGCATCCAACCGGCGCAAATACCCGAACGCCTGCCGCTGCAAATCGAGCAGCAACCCGGCGAGCATCTCTTTATAGATCACCGTATCGGATTTCAGACGGTCGGGCGCCACGTTATCGACCGTTTTGATGAAAACCAGGTCGGCATCGATCTCGTTCAGGTTCTCGATCAGCGCCCCGTGCCCCGCAGGACGGAAAAGCAGGCGCCCCTGCCCGTCGCGCAGCGGCGTATCGTCGGGATTGACGGCCAACGTATCGGTCGAAGGCTTCTGGCAGGAATAACCGATCCGATACTTCACCCCGAAACGGGCTTCGTAAAACGGAACCGTTTCGGCGGCCAGGCGTTCGAACTGCTCCCGGTGCTCCGCAGATACGGTAAAATGAATGCATACTTCGCTCCCTACTCCGGCCGCATACAGCGCCCCTTCGGCCAGATGTTCTTCAAAGGCCGTCCGGTTGCGGTCGGGATAACGGTGAAAAAGGATCAGCGCTTTCGGCAGCGTCCCGTAACCGAGCCCTTCGGTCAGGATATTCGAGACCACGGTTCGCGGATCGCGGCTGCCTCCGGTAAACTCCGCAAGCCGTTCGGCAAAAGCGAAACGGTCGAGACCGGCCAACAATTCGTCGACTTCGCGGCTACGAACGCCGTCGTTCAAAAATTCGAATAACGCCTTGAACATACGGGTCGCCGCACCCGACGCCGGAACGAATTTCACGACCTTGCGCTGCGGACGGAGTTCCCGGTAAACCGCGCCGTAACGCTCCGCAGCAGCCCCGTCGGCTTGCAGAATCCCGTCGCCGGCCACTGCCGCACGGCAAATATCCAGGTATGGAAACCCTTCTCTGAAACGGAGCATCTGCCGCTCCGCACCGGCGACGCACAGGCCGTGAGCGCCGATCTGTTCGATATCCTGTTCGGTAAACATTTTTCGTCGGATTTAAAAATTCACATTAAAAGTAATCATTTTTCCGCAAATATCCGCATCCGGGATTTTCACCGGCCGTCGGTCTGCAGCGGAACCGCTCCGTCGGCAGTCGGTTTTGCAAAATCTGATTTATTGTCGTATGTTTGTTTAACAATAGCGTGTATGATGGAAGAAAACAAATCCCTCCGCGGACTGAACAGTTTCGGGGTGGACGTTTCGGCGCGGCGTTTCGCCGAATTCAGCGACCGGGCCGAACTGACCGCCCTGCTGGACAGCTTGCCGCCCGGCGAGAAATGGATGATCCTCGGCGGCGGCAACAACGTGCTGTTCACGGGCGATTACGACGGCACCGTGCTGCATCCCGCGTGCCACGACATCGCGCAGGTTTCGGACGACGGCAGGACGGTGCGCGTCCGAGCCGGAGCCGGCGTCGAATGGGACGATCTCGTCGCCTGGGCGGTGCGCAACGGATTGGGCGGCATCGAAAACCTGTCGCTGATCCCAGGCTACGTCGGAGCCGCGCCGGTACAGAACATCGGGGCGTATGGAGCCGAAGCGAAAGATACGATCGAAAGCGTCGAGTGCCTGCTGACCGACACGCGAGAAACCGTGACGCTGTCCAACGCGGAATGCCGTTTCGGTTACCGGGACAGCATTTTCAAACGGGAGCTGAAAGGCCGCGCCGTAATCCTGGCGGTTCAATTCGTCCTCGCGCGCGATCCGCAGTTCCGGCTGCGCTACGGAGACGTGGCGCAACAGGTCGAAGCGCTCGGCGGCGTATCGCTGGAAAATATCCGTCGGGCGGTTATCGCTATCCGGAGCAGCAAGCTGCCCGATCCGAAAGTGCTGGGAAACGCCGGCAGCTTTTTCAAAAATCCGGTCGTGTCGCAAGCGCAGGCCGATTCCCTGACGAAGAAATACCCGGACATGCCGCACTACGCGGTCGGAGAAGGCCGGGTGAAACTGGCGGCCGGCTGGCTGATCGACCGCTGCGGATGGCGCGGCTCAAGGCTCGGCCCGGCCGGCATCCACGAACGCCAGGCGCTCGTAGTGGTCAACCACGGCGGCGCTACGGGAGCCGATATCGTCCGCCTCGCCCGTGCCGTTCAGCAGGATGTGCTCGAACGGTTCGGCGTAACGATCGACATGGAAGTAAATCTGATATAGATATGCTACAGGATAAATTTCGGGCCTACATCCGGGAACGGGGTCTGTGCACTCACGAAAACCGTATTCTGCTGGCCGTAAGCGGCGGCGTCGATTCGATGGTCATGTTGTCGCTGTTCGTCCGCGGCGGATACGAAGTGGGCGTGGCGCACTGCAATTTCCAGCTTCGCGGAGCCGAAGCCGACGAAGACGACTTACTGGTCGAACGCGAGGCGGCCCGCTACGGAATCCCGTATTACGGCGTTCGCTTCGACACGATGGCGGAAGTCGCCGCGACCGGCGAATCGGTCGAAATGGCCGCGCGGCGGTTGCGCTACGAATGGTTTGACAAGCTATGCGAAGAGCGCCGCTACGACCGGGTCGCAATCGCACACCACGCCGACGACTCGGTGGAAACCTTTTTCATCAACCTGATCCGGGGAACGGGGCTCCGGGGGCTGACGGGCATCGGCGTCGTGAACGGGCGCCTGATCCGGCCGCTGCTGTTTTCGCAGCGCAAAGAGATCATCGACTACGCGCTGACCAACAAAATCCCCTACCGCGAAGATTCGACCAACGCATCGACCAAATACCTACGCAATAAATTCCGGCTCGGCATCGTGCCGCGCATCAAGGAGATCTCTCCGAAATTCACCGACACGATGGCGGCCAACGTCGAACGGCTGACCTCGGCCCAGAATTTCATCGACCGTAGCATGGAAGTGATCCGCCGCCAGGCGCTCATACGCGACGAAACGCGCACCGTCGTCGATCTGTCGCGGATCGATCCGTCGCTGCCTGCCGATTTCGTCATCTTCGAACTGCTGCGCGGTTTCGAGTTCAACGGGGAAGTCATCAACAGCCTTTACCGGGCATTCTGCGAAGGACACGGCTCCGGCAAGCGTTTCTTTTCGAAAGACAGCGTAGCTTACATCGACCGCGGTCGCATCCTGATCACCCCGATCCCCGACGACGAGGGCTGCACGACGGAAGTGACTCCCGAAACGACCCACATCTACTGCGGCGGCGCGTTGCTGACCTTCGAACGCCTCGAAGCAGACGACGTCGAATCGCTCCGCCAGCCCGAAAACGTAGCGCTGCTCGATGCAGACAAGCTGACCTATCCGCTGACGGTGCGCCGCTGGAACGAAGGGGACGCATTCGTTCCGTTCGGCATGGACAGCCGCAAGAAAATCAGCGATTTCCTGATAAACAACAAGGTATCGCTCCCGGACAAACGCCGCCAATTCGTCGTGACCAGCGGGAATGACATCGTATGGGTGGTCGGACGGCGCATCGACAACCGCTACAAAGTGGCGCCCGCTACGGAAAACGTGCTCCGGATCGTACGCGAAACGGACGTGGAGATTTAACGCCATTCGCCCGATAGCCGGGCGACCGACAACTCTCCCCGGCGCTCGGCCTGCTGTTCGATCCCGAAGGCATCCTGATCGACCGGTGGCTCGGTTACGGCAAGGGGAGCCTGAAAAAGAGGATCGAAGAGCACATACGGATGCAATAACGCATTCCGAACGGGACGACGCCATCCGTTTCTCGAAAGGAATCGGTATATTAGCGGTCGGAAACACGATCCGTTCACCGAAAAATGACCGAAATGTATATCGCACAACGCAAACGCAAAGAGAATATCGCCGAGTACATCCTCTATCTGTGGCAGTTGGAGGATTTGTTACGCGCCCTGCAGTTCAGTCCCGAAGCGATCTATTCGCAACTGGTGCAGAAAAGCGAGCTGGACGAAGCCAAAAAACAGGAGGTTTTCTTCTGGTACATGGATCTGGTAAACCTGCTGCGCAAAGAAGGCAAGGAGGAAAACGGCCATCTGGAACACACCCTGCACCTGATCGCCGATCTGGATAACCTGCACAAACAGTTGCTGACGCTGCCCGTCGGCGAGAAATACCGTGCGCTCTACGCCGCGGTAGCCCCCGAAATCCCGACGCTCAAAAGCAAACTCGGCAAACAGGACATCTCCGACGTGGAACTGTTCTTCCGGGCTCTGTATGCCGTTATGCTGTACCGGATCAAAGGCGATCGAAGCAAGGAGAACGACATCCGCAACGTCATCGGCCTGATCTCGCCGGCAGTCGCCGAACTGGCCACCGTATTCCACGCCGTCGAACGCGGCGAGACCGACTTGTTCGGCCCGAAAAAATAACCCGAAATCCGCCGACCGTGATCCTTTCGACCGCTTATCTCGGAAACGTCCAGTATTACGCCAAACTACTGAGCGGAAAAGCCGTAATCGACCTATACGAACATTATCGGAAACAGAGCTACCGAAACCGATGCGACATCCTGACGGCCAACGGGACGGGTCCGCTGATCGTACCGGTACTCCAACCGTCGGGTATAAAAAAACCGACCCGGGATATCCGGATCGATTCGTCGAAAAAATGGCAACACCAACATTGGCAAGCGATCGTATCGGCTTACCGGAGTTCGCCCTATTTCGTCCATTACGAAGAGCGGTTCGCCCCGTTCTACCGGCGACGGTACGATTTTCTGGTCGACCTGAATGCGGAACTGCAACAAACGGTACTCGATCTCTTACGAATGAAACCGCGCATCGCGTACTCTGAAAGTTACGTGCAAAACCCCGATCCCGCCGAAGATTTCCGAGACGCGCTGTCCCCGAAGCCGCGCCTGCAACGTCCCGACCCGGCATTCCGGGCCGCACCTTATTACCAGGTTTTCACCGAACGCTATCCTTTCGCGGCGAACCTGTCGATCATCGACCTGTTGTTCTGCGAAGGGCCTGACTCGACCGGGATTCTGCGGGACTCGACCGTACGTTAAGCCGTTCCTGCGTCCCGATCTACAACACCCGAATGTCAGCATAGTCGATGCTCGTGTCGCTACGCGCCTCGAGCGCGTTCACGCCGCGTCTGAGTTCGACGTTTTCCCACAGGAACACCCCGTTGGCCCCCGTCTTCCTGCCGAGCGAAGCGCCGTTGACCAGCAGTTCCACTTCCGGAGCATTCGAATAGACCCGGATCGTCTGGGTCGTTTTCACGCGCGGCGTCCAGCGCTTCTGCGCGATATAAACCATCGGTTCGGCCTTGTTCCAGTTGGCCTTATAGAAATAGAACGCATCCTTGCGGTACTTGCGGTCGAAAGTCACCAATCCCCGGTCGTCGATCCCGGTGCCCTCGCCCCAGTCGCGCCCGGCCGCCCCGTAATCGAACATATTGGCCACGAACCAGCCCCACAGAAACGGCGACGCGTCGACCAGCGGGAAATACTGCTCGTGCAGGCTGGTCTGCCAACGCTCCGGATGCCAGTTGCCGAGGTAGTTGGGCCGGTAGAGCGAATCCTCCTGATGATAGATCGAAGCCCCCGCTCCGTACGTGATCCCGGAACACAGGCTCCCCCACTTTTTCTGCAACTGCTCGAGCCATATCTTCAGATCGCCCGGCATCCCCTCCTTCCATCCGAACGGAAGATCCCAGACGATCAGGTCGGTCACGAAATTGATCGGGCCGTCCTGATTGCTTGTTGCCGTCGTCATCCGCGACGGGTCTTCCTGCATCGCCATCGCGTTGAGCCCTTTGATGTAGTCGGTCGGATCGTCGCCCCGCGGATCCTGATCCGAAAAAATACCCCAGAATACGACCGAAGGGTGGTTGAACTGCTGGAAAATCATTTCGTAAAGCTGCTGCTCGCCGTTGCGGCGGAAATCGTCCGTATGGATATACCCCTTATCGGTCATATAAGCCGGCCCGATAAACGGCATTTCGCTCCAGACCAAGATCCCGCGGCGGTCGCACTCGTCGTAAAAGCCCGGATGATGCGGATAACCGGCAGCCCGGACGGCATTGGCGCCCATCTCGGTAATCAGATCCAGATCCTCTTTGATCTGGTACTGTTTCAGCGCGATCCCCACCGACGCCCGGTCTTCGTAATGCACCACGCCGTGAATCCGATACGGACGGCCGTTCAGCAGGAATCCCTGCTTCGGATCGACGCTGAAAAAGCGCAGTCCGAGCGGTACCGTAACCTCGTCGCACACGCGTCCCTCGTCGGCCAGCTGCACGCGCACGGTATACATATACGGATTCTCGACGCCATCCCACAACGTCGGATTTCCTACGATCACCGGTACGGTCGCCGATCCCCGGCCGTCCCCCGCGATTTTGACTTTCGCACCTTGCACGACCACCGTATCGCGGTTCGGCGTTTCGACGGCCAGATTGACCATAAGGGTCTTACCGGCCGCGCCCCGCACCCTCACGACCGTCTCCAGATCGGCCTTTTCGCGGGAGACCTCTTTCTGGTGGACATAAACGCCCTCAGACGCGTAATCGTCCACGGCGATATGCGACGGATCGGTTACGATCAGTTCGACATCGCGGTACAATCCCCCGTAAATGTTGATGTCCCCGGCGGTCGGAAGCACGTCGAGCCGCGGAGCGTTATTGACGATCACCCACAGCGAGTTGTTCTCGCCGTATTTCAAGTAATCGGTCAGATCGAACGTGAATGCGCTGTAACCGCCCCGGTGTTCGCCGACATAGCGCCCGTTAACGATCAGGTCGGCCACGGTTCCGGCCCCGCCGAAGCGGACGAAAATCCGCCGACCGGCCCACTCTTTCGGTACGGCGATATCTTTCATGTAATTGCCTACCCCCCGGAAATAGTCGTTTCGGCCGCTCAGGGCGTCGTTGTTCCACATGTGCGGCAGGTTCACGCCCTGCGCCCGGTCGCTGGAACCTTCGGTATGGCTGAAAAAACGCCAATCCCTGTTTATATTAATCACGTCTCTTGCAGACAATTGCGTCAGCATAAACACCCCTGCGATCAAAATCCAGATTCTTTTCATATGCGTTGCATTTGAGAGCAAATTTAATAAATAACGAATAAATCCCTATATTTGGTACAAATATTCGGCCGTCCCGTCTTCCGGCGCCGTCCGGAAATACGGGAACCGGGCCGATCGCCGGGCAGCCCGCAGCCGGATACGGAACACGGACGCACGAGAACGCAAGCATGAACGGATTCGATATCATCCTGGGCATTCCATTGCTCTACGCCGCATACAGGGGATTCCGCGAAGGAATCATCGTGCAACTGGGCGGAATCGCGGGACTCTTCATCGGAGTCTATTTCGCATTCCGCCACAGCAGCGCAGTAGGCCAATGGCTGCATACCGATCCGCCGATCGCCGCAGCCGTCGGATTCGTCGTAATACTGCTGGCGGTATTGTTGGCCATGGCGTTGTTGGGACACCTGATCAAAGGAATTTTCAAACTCGCCGGACTCGGCCCGATCGACGCGATCGGCGGCATTCTGCTGGGCGTGTTCAAAATGGCCGTCATTCTCAGCCTGCTGCTATATGCGTTCGAAACCGTCAACAGCACGACCCGATGGATCGAAAACGACCGTTACACCGAAGCGGCGCTCTACAAGCCGGTACGGAGCACGACCGCGCTGCTTTTCCCGTACCTCGACCTGATGAAAAACAAAATAACCGGCAATAACGACTGACGCCTATGGAATCCGCACGTTCGGCATTGGTAATCAAAAGTACCGGAAGCTGGTACACGCTGCGCGACGACGCGTCGGGGCAGACCGTAACCTGCCGCATCCGAGGGAATCTCAGGCTGAAAGGAAGCCGCACGACCAATCCGGTCGTGGTGGGCGACCGCGTCGAATACGAACAGCCGGAAGGAGCGACGGGCGTCGTCACGAAAATCCTGCCGCGGCGCAATTACATCATCCGCCGCGCATCGAACCTGTCGAAAGAGTCGCACATCATCGCCGCGAACGTCGATCAGGCCTTTCTGGTCGTGTCGCTCTTCCTTCCGTCCACCAACTGCGAGTTCATCGACCGCTTTCTGGTCACGGCGGAAGCCTACCGCATTCCCGTCACGCTGCTGCTGAACAAATGCGACCTTTACGCGACCGATGCATTGCAGAACGCCCAGACCGAATTTCTGAAAATTTACCGGTCGGCGGGATACGAAGTAATCGAGCTGTCGGCGACGCAGCAGACCGGCATCGACGCGTTCAAAAAAATGTTGCCGGGAAAAACGTCGCTGCTCTCGGGCAATTCGGGCGTCGGCAAATCGACGCTGATCCGGGCGATCGACCCGTCGCTGGACATCCGCATCGGCGCGGTATCGGCCAGCAGCAGCAAGGGAAAACATACGACGACCTTTTCGGAAATGTACCCGCTCGCCGGAGGCGGCTACCTGATCGACACGCCGGGCATCAAGGGATTCGGACTGATCGACATCGAAAACGACGAGATATGCCGCTATTTCCCGGATCTGTTCCGTTACGCCCCCCTGTGCGGCTACTACAACTGCACGCATACCCACGAACCCGCCTGCGCGGTGCGGGAGGCGTTGCGCGCCGGAGAGATCGGCCTCTCCCGTTACGAAAGCTACCTCAAACTGTTGGACGATGACCAAAAATACCGAAAATAACGACGGACTGCTGGCCCGCAAGATCGAATACATTTCCGGTTTCATGCTGCCGGAACGGGCCGAAGTGCTGCGCGCCACGCTCGCCCGCCGGACCCGCTACATGACCGTATGCATGGAGAATACGTTCCATCCGCAGAACGCCAGCGCGCTGGTGCGCAACTGCGAAGCGTTCGGCATACAGGATATCCACACGGTCGAAGCGCTGTGCAAATTCTCGCCGAACGTCAACATCGTCCGGGGAACCGACAAGTGGGTCGATATCCACAAAACGGGAAGCACCGGCGATCTGATCGCCGCGCTGCGGACAAAAGGCTACCGCATCGTAGCCACCTCGCCGCATGCCGACGACCGTACGCCGGAAAATTTCGACGTGACCGCCGGACGGTTCGCGCTGTTTTTCGGCACGGAGCACGCCGGCATCAGCGACGAAGTAATGCGCTGTGCCGACGAATTCATCCGCATCCCGATGTGCGGATTCGTCGAAAGCCTCAACGTCTCGGCATCGGCGGCGATCCTGCTGTACACGCTGTCGACGCGGCTCCGGGAGTCGTCCGTCGACTGGCGGATTCCGGAAGACGAGCAGGACGAAATCCTGCTGCGTTGGATGAAAACGACCGTCCGGGACGCCGAACGGATCATGAAACGGGGCGGTTTCTGAGTTTCCCAAAAACAAACAAAGCACGGCTGCGGGAACGTTTTCCGCGGCCGTACTTTTTACACTTTCCGGATATTATGCTTCGGGAACTTCGATCAACAGGACATGCGCTTTCTCCTTCGCATGAATTTCGAAACGGTCCATTTCGCTGACGCCGAGCCCGTCGCGCGGCGACAGCGACTGTCCGGCCACCTCAACTTCCCCGTCGATTACGAACACGTAAACCCCGAAACTGCCGGGCGATTTGAGCGCATACTCCGCGCGCGTACCCGCTTCGAGCTCTCCCCACGAGAACCAAGCCTGCTGGTAAATCCACAGCCCGCCGTGTCCGTCGCCCGGATAAGGCGAGACGATCACGCAGAGCTCGTTCGGACGGATCAGGTCGGAAATCACGGCATTTTCGTAGCGGGGTTTCACGCCTTCCCGATCGGGGAATACCCATATCTGAAGAAATTCGACATTTTGCTCGCGGCTCTGGTTATATTCGCTGTGGTGCAGCCCGGTGCCAGCGCTCATCACCTGGATTTCGCCGGTGGTGATCGCCGAAACGTTCCCCATGCTGTCTTTATGTTCGAGCGTCCCGCTCAGCGGGATCGAAACGATCTCCATCTCGCGGTGCGGATGCAGGTCGAACCCCATTCCCGGAGCGACCGCGTCGTCGTTCAAAACCCGCAACGCCCCGAAATGGATGCGCGCGGCATTGTAATAACTCGCAAAACTGAACGTATGGTGGGTCTTCAGCCATCCGTGATCGAAATAACCCCGCGTAGGAGCTTTGTGCAACAGTATATTCATAATTCTGAAATATTAATATTCAATATATAACCCGTCAACTATCAAATAGTTTGCCAACTTTAACATTCACGCCGGCCGCACGCCTCCGCTCCAGGTAACGTTCGGTCAGCCTCGAAACGGCATAACGATCCAGCTCCGCTTCCGGCACCCTCAGAAAGCCGGACAGCGAATCCGGAATCCGCTCCAGTTCGATCTCCTGAAAGCAAGCGTAAATAATCCGGTGCGACAGCACGTGCCGCGGCATCGCCGTCCGTTCCCCGATCCGCATCCGCCGTTCGCCGCCGAACCACGCTTTCCACGCGGAAGTCCGCTGCAACGCGTCGAACTCGGTCTCCGCATCGGTCTCGATCAGCGGAAATTCGTACAGGTTGCGCCAGATATCCTTCTCGGTACGCTGCCGCAACAACAATGTCCCGTCGCAGCGGATGCACAAGTAATTGAAGTAACGCGGCCGCACGGCCGCTTTGCCGCGTTTCACCGGACGCCGGCCGACCGTGCCGTGCGCCTGCGCCAGACAGCGGTCGGCCAGCGGACACGCCCCGCAATCGGGACGCTGCGGCACGCATTGCAGAGCTCCGAACTCCATCGTAGCCTGGTTCTGCAGGCCCGGACGTACCGGATCGAGCAACGACTGCGCCAATTCGGCGAAGTAGCGTTTGCCCGCCGCATCGTCCACCGGCAAATCCACGTCGTACACGCGGGAAAGCACCCGATAAACATTGCCGTCGACCGCCGCATAAGGCAGCTCGTAAGCGAACGAACAGATCGCGGCAGCGGTATAATCCCCCACCCCGCACAGCGAACGCACCGCCTCGTAGTCCTCCGGAAACCGGCCTCCGAAACGCGCCATGATGTCTTTCGCTGCGGCATGCAGGCTCCGCGCGCGGCTGTAATAGCCGAGTCCCTGCCACAGTTTCAGCACTTCGTCCTGCGGAGCTTCGGCCAGCGAGCGCACGTCCGGAAAACGGGCGACGAACCGGCGGAAGTAATCCAGTCCCTGTGCCACGCGGGTCTGCTGTAAGATAACCTCCGACAACCAGATCAGATACGGATCGGACGTTTCGCGCCACGGCAGTCGGCGGTGATTGTCCGCATACCAGCGGATCAGTATGTCTGCGAAACCGTCCGTCATCCGATCAGGTCGGCCGTCACGGCCCGCGTAAAACGAATCAGATCGCCGGGAGCCAGCTTCAACTGCAATCCCCGCACCCCGGCGCTGACATAAATCGTATCGTAATCGAGGCAACTGCGATGAATAAACGTCGGAAACCCTTTTTTCATCCCGACGGGCGAACATCCGCCGCGGATATATCCCGTTACCGGCAGCAGTTCCTTCATGTGCAACATCTCGACGCGTTTGTTGCCGGACGCCTGCGCGGCGGCTTTCAGGTCGACCTCGGCATCGCCGGGAATCACGCACACCAGAATCCCGTTGCGATCGCCGCGCAACACCAGCGTCTTGAACACTTGGCCGACCGGCTCGCCGAGCTCTTCGGCGACGTGCGCGGCGGCCAGATTCTCTTCGTCCACCCGGTAAGGGATCAACTCGTAGGCGATCTTCGCCCGGTCGAGCAGGCGGGCGGCATTGGTTTTATTGATTTTTACGGACACGGCTTACGACTCTTTCGCACGAAGGTAAAACTTATTCGTCGAAAATCGAAAACAGGCGTACCGATTCCGGTATTAAAGTTGTATCTTGGAGGGTGTTTTTCACCGAGTATAAACCTTTAAATTTTAAAATTATGGATAATTGGAAAATCACGTTCGGGGGCAAACCCATGACGCTCGTGGGCAAACACCTCGCCGCCGGAGACCGGGCTCCGCTTTTCGAAGTAATCGATCAGAACCTGCAGCCCGTATCGCTGACGCAATACAAAGACAAAACGGTCGTCATCAGCGTATTCCCGTCGGTGGACACTTCGGTCTGCGCCCTGCAAAACATCCGTTTCAACCGCGAAGCCACCAAACTGGACGGCGACGTGGCGATCCTGTCGCTATCGGTCGACCTGCCGTTCGCGCAGAAACGTTTCTGTGCCGCCGAGAACATCGACAACGTGTACGTCTATTCGGACTACCGCGACCTGGACTTCGGCATGAAGTACGGATTCGTCATCAAAGAACTGCGGTTGCTGTCGCGCGGAGTCGTCGTGATCGATAAGAAAGGGCTGATCCGCTACATCGAATACGTGCCGGAAGTGACGCACGAACCCGATTACGAAGCCGCGCTGAAAGTGGTCAGGGAGTTGAAATAGCCGGATTTCCCGGTTCCGTGCAAAAACCGCGGGAAGATCGCCGTCAACGGTCGCCTTCCTGCGGTTTTACGATGATAAAGGAAGGCAGCGCATGCAACAGCGCCCGTTCGTTGCGCAGGATGTACTGCCAGGCGGAATAGCTGATCAATACCAATTGCTTGCCTTTCAGCCGCGCGGCCAGGGGTTCCTGCGGATCGCCTATCGTAAAACGACCGGATTTGCCTGCGGAATCCTTGTCCAGGAACGGGGAGTCGCCGTTGACCGAACTCAGTTCCACCCGCAGCCGGTCGGACATCGACCCGACCAGCGACAGCAGGCTCCGGTCGCGCTCGTCGCGCAGGATCACGCCGGCGTCGGTAACGGAGTCGATGTCGCGGTTCACGAAGACTCCGAAAGCGGAGTGCATATTCTGGAACAACACGCGGATTTTGTCCTGCGTCAGTCCCGGCGACAACCATTTGCCGCCCTTCGACAGCAGGGCGTTCAGCCGACGCGGCGGATCGAGATAACTGCGTAGGAAAGCCGGCCCTACGCCCGTCAGCACGAAATCGTAATGTTCGTCGTCGGCCAGCGCGCAAAGGTCTTCGGTATAGTGGTCGGTAACGCGGTAACGCATATCCACCCGCAACCCGAGACGTTTGGCCTCGGGCTCGAGCAGGCTGAAACTCTCTTTCGAATAGTCGCTCGCATTGAGCGGGTTGGTCTCGGTGCCTATCGTATAGTGGATCGCCGTCACCTTAGCGTCTTTCAGCACACGACCGTACAGCAGGCGCACCAATTTCAGGAACAGCGGCCCGCTTTCGGGATTGGCGAACGAAATCAGGATACGCGGATGCCCGTTGCGGGTCGGCCTCACCTTGCGCGATTTATACCCCGCGATCTTTTCGATCAGCGCCAGCAGCGGCGTAGCCATAAAGGTCGTGAACAGCGCCATGATCACGAAAATCACGAACAGCGACGACGGGATGATCCCCATCTCGTAACCGATGTTCAGCACAATCAGTTCCATCAGTCCGCGCGTATTCATCAGCACGCCGATCGACAGGCTGTCCTTCCACGACTCGCCGACCAACCGGGCCGAGAACGTGGCGCCGATCATCTTACCGGCGATCGACACGACGATGAACAGCGCGCAGATTCCCCACAGGTGAGGCGTATTCAGCAGGCCGATCTCCGTACGCAAACCCGTAAAGACGAAAAACAGAGGCAGAAAAAGCACTAATGCGACATCCTCGATCTTCTCGGTCATCACGCGGCGGAAACTCAGGTTCGCCGGCATCACCACCCCGGCCAGGAAAGCGCCGAACAGCGCATGGATCCCGAGGATTTCGGTAATGTAGGACGAAATGATCAGCACCAAAAAAATAAAGGCGACCAGCGTTTTGCTGACCGTCTCCTGTTTGTTATAAAACTCCCCGATCTTGCGCAGGAAAGGCTTGACCAGGTAGAACATGAACAAAATATACAGCGCCGTCAGCACGATGGTGAAAAACGCGCTGGTCACGCTGCCGGCCCGGGCCACGGCGATCACCGCCGCCAGCAGGCACCATGCCGTCACGTCGTTGTTGGCGGCGCTGGCGATCGCCAGCATCCCCATCGGCGTCTTGCTCAGATTCCGCTCCTGAACGATCCGCGCCAGCACCGGAAACGCCGTAATGCTGACCGAGATGGCCACGAACAGCGCGAAAGGCACGAACGAAGCGTGCCGCGCCCCGAACTCAGGATAGACCACATAGGCGAGCCCCATTCCCATCAGGAACGGCACGATGATGCTGGCGTGGCTGATGACCAGCGTTTCGCTGGCTTTGCGGCGGATGACGCCCAGGTCAAGCTCCATCCCGATTACGAACATAAAGAGCACCAAGCCGATCTGGCTGATGATATTGAGCGGAACGAGCGAATCGGGATCGAACAGAAAAGCGAACGTCTCGGGCGACAGGTGCCCGAGTACGGACGGTCCGAGCACGATACCGGCGACGATCTCGCCGATCACCCCCGGCTGCCCGAGGTATTTGAAAAGATAAGAAAAGATACGTACCGTGATCAGAATAGCGATGACCTGCAGCAGCAACAGCGACAGCGGGTGCTTCAGGTTCATCGTCAGCGTGTCGTACAGCAAGCCGACCGGCGAATCCTCCCCGGAAGGCGCCGCTCCCGGCCCGAGACCGTCGTAGGCATGACCCAAATGCACGATCCACAGCAGCAGCGCCGCAAACGCGGCAAGCATCAGCCCGTAGATTATGTAGTTGCGTTTTGCCTTCATAGACCTGTTCCGTCGGGATTCCCGTTCCAACAAAGGTAAGTTTATTTCGGAACTTTTACAAGGGCGAAATACTCCTTTTCGGACGAATCAACGGGAAGCGGAACCGCGTCCGGCCTCGGCTTCCAACTGCGCCCTCGACTTGCTGATCGTCACGATATACACCCCCGCGAACACCAGCAGCACGGCAACGCCCTTAAGCCATCCGAACGTATCCATTCCCAGCGAAACGGCGACCAGCGTGGCGACCAGCGGCTGCACGTAATTGTAGGAACTGGCCACCGTCGGGCGCAGGTTCTTCTGGCCGATCGGCATCAGCAGGTAGGCCAGGAACGTGGCGCCCAGCACAACGTAAGCGATCTGGGCGTAATTCGTCCAGCCGAGTTCCGCCCAGCCGACCGCCTTCAGGTCGGAGTAACCGAACGGCAGGCAGCACGCCGTCGCATAGAGAAACATCCATTTCATCAACGTAACCGGCGAATAGCGGCTAATTAGTTTTTTGAATACCACGAAATAGGTCGCAAACGACAATTGGGCGAAAAGACACAGCAGGTCGCCGGAAACGGAACCGCTACCCGTCCGGCCGGAAACCAGGTGCGCGCCCGAAAGGATCAGCAGCAGCGCGCCGGCGGCGCCGACGACGACACCCAGGATTTTCTTGCCGGTGATCGGTTCCCGCAGGTACAACGCGGCAATGATCATCACGAAGATCGGCGTGGTAGTGGTCACGACGCTGGCGTCGATCGGCGAGGTCTTGGACACGCCGAGCACATAGGTTCCCTGATTCAGCACGATCCCGAGCAACGACGCGAAGAAAAACAGCAGCAGGTCGCGCGGCGGCACGTGCTCGCGGCGCGTAAACAGCGACGCGATCCAGAACACGACGGCTCCTCCGCCCATCCGCATCATCGTCAGCGCATAAGCGCTGACGAGTCCCGTCCCGAACAGCGATTTCGAAACGGGCGCGAGCAGGCCGAACGTAATGCACGCCCCGAGCATCGCGGCATGTCCCCTGAAATTTTTATCTTCGATTAAATTCGACATTCGAAACCAAAATTAAAAAACAAAGCAGGACGAAACCGGTGAAAATCGAACGCCCCAACGGCATTCCGGCTTCCGCACCGACGGAATCGGTCTCAACGTACCATCAATCGTCTGATTTACAACCTCCGTAGCGCTATCCCGCTGCAAATTTAGCCAATTTCCGGGAAACCGGACGGATCGACCGCAAAAAGAATTCCATACCCGTCTGCCCATTGAGCCGATCGTACTCCGTCCCGACGTCTTTCCCAGCGAGTCGCCCTCCCTCCCGAACCGTTCCGCACTCCGTTTCCGCGCCTTTTCGCAACCCTAATTTCCGCCCGCAAGTCGTTTTCCGTTTCCCGGGCTCCGGATTCGAAACGCGTCATATCGTTCGCGTTTATCCGCCGTTTTACCTGTTCCGGCACAATCTGCCGGAGCGAACAAAGGCAATCTTTTTTCGAGATTCGTTTTTCGACGGCAATCCTCAAAAAAAAAAATCAAAAAAAGCATTACCTTTGCGATCCGCTTTTTTTTCGCACAAAAATCGACTGCCGAACAACAATCGCTTTTCCCGATGAAACCGACCTACAAACAGATTTGGCTCATTACCTATCCGATCCTGATCAGCCTGCTGATGGAGAACCTGATCGGACTGACCGACACCGCTTTCCTGGGCCGCGTCGGAGAAGTGGAACTGGGCGCTTCGGCGCTCGCGGGAGTCTATTACATGGCTATTTTCATGATCGGGTTCGGGTTCAGCATCGGAACGCAGATTCTGATCGCACGGCGGAACGGCGAAAAAGCGTACGCGGATATCGGCCCGCTGCTGCAACAGGGAATCCTGTTCCTGTTGCTGCTGGCCGCCGTCATGTTCGTCGTCTCGCGGACGTTCACGCCGGTCGTGCTGCGCTGGGTCATCGACTCCGGCCCGGTCTGCGACGCGGCGATCAGCTATACGAACTGGCGCGTTTACGGCTTTTTCTTCTCGTTCGTCGCCGTTATGTTCCGGGCGTTCTACGTCGGCACGACCAATACGAAGATACTCACGGCCAATTCGGTCACGATGGTGCTGACCAACGTGGCGCTGAACTACGCGCTGATCTTCGGTAAATTCGGACTTCCGGCCATGGGCATCGCCGGAGCCGCTATCGCATCGTCGGCCTCGGAACTGGCTTCGGCGCTCTTTTTCATCCTCTACTCGTGGCTGAAAACCGACCACCGCAAATACGGGCTGTTCCGGTTCGCCCGTCCCCGTCCCCGGCTGCTCGGACGGATGCTGAACGTCTCGGTGTGGACGATGCTGCAATCCTTCGTCTCGGTCGCCACGTGGTTCCTGTTCTTTCTCGCGGTCGAACACCTCGGCGAGCGGCCGCTGGCCGTCAGCAACATCGTACGCAGCATATCCGGGATTATCTTCATGGCGGTCAGCGCCTTCGCCTCGACCGCCAGTTCGCTCGTGAGCAACCAGATGGGAGCGGGACAGCAGGCGCTCGTTATGCCTACCGTCCGTCGGATCGTCGGCATGTGCTACCTGACGATCGCTCCCGCGGCTCTGCTGTTCGCGCTGTTTCCGACCGCCGTACTGCGTATTTACACCGACAGCATCCCGCTAATCGACAGCTCGGTGTCTTCGTTGTGGGTCATGCTGTCGGCTTACCTGCTGACCGTGCCGGCGATCATCCTGTTCAACACGGTTTCGGGAACGGGAAACACCCGCTCGGCGCTGGCGCTGGAAATGACGACGCTGCTGATCTATATCCTCTATACGCTCTACGTAGTGATCTACCTGCGGGCCGACGTCGCGGTCTGCTGGACGACGGAGCACGTATACGCGATCGTAATGTTGTTGCTGGCCTGCCGATACCTGAAAAAAGCCGACTGGCAGCACAAAAAAATATAAAGCCATGAAAATCGTCACCTACAACGTCAACGGACTGCGCAGCGCGCTGTCGAAAGGACTGACCGACTGGATCGCCGCCGAACGGCCCGACATCCTGTGCCTGCAGGAGACCAAGGCGCAGCCGGAGCAGATCCCGACCCTCGAACTGGAAGCGCTGGGATATCGCTGCTATTTCTTCTCGGCCGTCAAAAAAGGGTACAGCGGCGTGGCGATCCTGACCCGCCGGGAACCCGACCGCGTGGCGGCGGGCATGGGTATCGAAAAATACGATGCGGAAGGGCGTTTCCTGCGCGCCGACTACGGCGAGCTGTCGGTCGTCAGCGTCTATCACCCGTCCGGAACTTCAGGCGACGAACGCCAGGCGTTCAAAATGCAGTGGCTCGAAGATTTCCAGCGATACGTATCGGAACTCGTAAAAGAGCGGCCGCAGTTGATCCTGTGCGGCGACTACAACATCTGCCACCGGCCGATCGACATCCACGACCCGGTGCGCAATGCCTCGAGCAGCGGTTTCCTGCCCGAAGAACGCGAATGGATGAGCCGCTTCCTGGACAGCGGCTTCATCGACACGTTCCGGCTGTTCAACCACGAACCGAATCAGTACACCTGGTGGAGTTTCCGCGCCAACGCGCGGGCGAACAACAAAGGCTGGCGGATCGACTACGCGATGGCGTCGGAGGCGGCGCGCCCGCTGCTGAAAAACGCCTGGCTGCTGCCCGACGTGCGCCATTCGGACCACTGCCCGGCCGTACTGGAGATTACGATCTGAAAATCCCAGCACCATCCCCAAAAAACTCATATTATTTGCATTTAATTATATTTATTATTACATTTAAAAATACGCTTTGTTTTAAACCATGAACTATATCGTCATGAAAAAAGACTTTATTATTTATTCCATTATTCGCAGGTATTGTCGCTATCAGCGCTGTAACCTTTACAAAAAATGCGGACGTAAAAACTATTTTCGCTTCGAATCCTGAAGCTATGACACAAATCGAAAGCAGCGATAGTTATACAGGATGTGTTGTAGGAGGGGGATCGGAGACACCTGAATACGTATTGTATTGTGGAACTTGTGATATGTACCACGTAAGCAGAGGCGGAGACGGCCTTTGCAAAAAACAATAATATTTCAATCTTAATTCAAGACAAAGTACCTTATTAAGGTACTTTGTCACATTACGCCTCATCCATGAAATCATTCAAAACGATTATCGGCATAATGGGGATGGTTCTTTTATGCGGATGCAATAACCGGCATCGACACGTTATTCTGCCGATCGAAAAACCAGAACTACTACGGGTCGAAGATTCTGTACGAATCGAAAACAATTGCGCCTACGACATGGCTTTATACGATTCGGCGATCGTCCTCGTCAATTATTGCGGACGGAAATTCTTCAGCCTTTTCGAAACGGGATCGCTGAAACCGATATGCTCATTCGGAACGAAAGGAAAAGGCCCGAACGAATTCCAGATGCCGCAACGCGACCGTTCGACAGGTTCCGCCGAAGATTCCGTTCTCAGGATCTACGATGCGCATCTGGTCGTCACAAAAGAGATCAATATGCGCTCTCTGCTGCGCGACACGGCTGTTCTCAATATCCAAGGAGAACATACCTACAAAGCCTTACGATACAACAAAGATATCAACCGCCTGAACGATACGTTATACGCAGGAATTTTAGCAGACGCTCCCCTGGGCCCCGTTGCAATTTATGACACGAAAAACGATCAAACCTTGTGGGGGGAATACGACCTGGGGTTCGCAATGCCCGTAAAGACTAATCCTTACGGGATATGCTACGGTTTCCTATGCGCTAACCCGGGGAAAGGGATCATGGCGAGAGCCTATAAATACCTGGACATGATCCAACTATTCTCCCAGGAAGGTCGTCTTGTGAAAAGCATTTGCTTCTCTGAACCGCAATTACCCATTTTGAACACGCAGGGGAATTGGCCGGAATCGTCCGCCATAAACTATGCGCTCGGGTTATTCGGCACGCCCGATCGCTTTTTCGTGCTGCGCTACACGAATCCTTACGGCGAAATCAAAAACGGAACCGCCACGCCGACGATCCTCGCTTTCGACTGGGACGGCCGCCTGACCGCCGCTTACGATTGTCCACGCTCGATCACGCAGTTTTGCGTAGACGAAACCGGTAAAAAAATATACGGCTTGCTCGATATGCCGGACATCGAGCATACGCAACTTTACCGGTTTTCTTACTAAATGCCGAACACGCCATGAAGAACGCATTCGTCATAGGCATGATCCTGCTGAATGCCTTTCTGCTTTATGCTCTGGCCCGGACCGGGTCGGCTTCGAAACAGCGGCTGGCCGCTAACGCCGCTCTGCTGGATACGACAGCCTGTGCAATCGAAAAATGGGATATCAAGGAGAGCGCATTGCGGAACATCCGATATGCCAACCGGCCTTTTTTCATTTCCGACAGCGCGCGAACGTTGCTCCGTTCTTATGCCGGCGACTCCGCGAAGTTGTTTTTCCGGGTTCAATTTCCATCCTGCGAAACGTGCATTTCACAACTTGTCCGGGGATTGAAAAGCAATACGGAACTGCTCGGACAGGACAACATCATCCTGCTTACCGAATTCCGGAATGAAAAAGAAATCGCCGGATTCGTCCGGAAATACGACCTCGGTAAATTCAGGCTCCACAATATCCCCGAACTGGAATTATGCCTCGATTTACAGGATTTCATCGGATCTTACCTGTTTACGCTGTCCGACGATTTCCGCGCCGAAAACCTTTTCATCGGCTCCAAACACAACGCCTACATGCTCGACGATTATTTCGCATCCCTCGGCCCCCGGTAAATTTATAGGAAATTAATCCTATTTTTACCGCCGGATGGAACAGCGGAAAATCATACACATCGACATGGATGCGTTCTACGCGTCGGTCGAACAGCGCGACCACCCCGAATACCGGGGCCGTCCGCTGGCCGTAGGCCGTCCCGAAGGCCGCGGCGTGGTCGCCGCGGCCAGCTACGAGGCGCGGCGCTACGGCATCCGTTCGGCCATGCCGTCCGTTACGGCCCGAAGGCTGTGTCCCGAATTGATTTTCATTCCCGGACGGATGGAAGTCTACCGCGAAGTGTCGCGGCAGATTCACCGGATTTTCCGCGAATACACCGACCTGGTCGAGCCGATCGCATTCGACGAAGCTTTTCTGGACGTTACCCGGAACAAAAAGGGAATCCCGCTGGCGGTGGACGTTGCCCGGGCCGTCAAACGACAAATCCGCGACGAACTGGGACTGGTCGCATCGGCCGGAGTATCCTACAATAAATTTCTCGCCAAGATCGCTTCGGACTACCGGAAACCGGACGGACTCTGCACGATCCATCCCGACCGCGCCGCCGCTTTCATCGCGCGCCTGCCGATCGAAGCGTTCTGGGGGATCGGCCGCGTCACGGCACGCAAGATGCACGAAATGGGAATCCACGACGGCGCTGCGCTGCGAGAATGCCCGCCGGATTTTCTGACCGGACGGTTCGGAAAAGCAGGACGCCTTTATTACGAATTCGCCCACGGCATCGACCTGCGACCGGTGGAAGCGAGCCGCGTCCGCAAATCGGTCGGATGCGAAACCACCTTCCCGTACGACCTGACCTCGTTCGACGCGATGACGGACGAACTGTATAAACTCGCCGCCAAACTGAACGGGCGTCTCGACCGGGCCGGATTTCGCGGCAATACGCTGACGCTGAAAATCAAATACCGCGATTTCCGGCTGCAAACCCGCAGCCTGAGTCCAGGATACGAACTGTTCGCATCGGCCGAAATTTTCCCGCTGGCGACTGCGCTGCTGCGCGATGCCGGCGTCGAAGGCCACCCGGTGCGGCTGCTCGGTCTGTCGGTTGGCAATCCGACCCATCCGGTTCAGCACGAACTGTACCGTCAGTTGAGCCTCGACCTCTGACTGTCGTGTTACAAGTCGTATTTCAGCAAGTCGCGCATCGAAATCACTTTACATTTGCGCTCCTTCAACATGCTCAATAATTTTTCGAAATTCTCGGGCGAAGTGCTGACGAAATCGTGCGCGAGGTCGGGCACCCCGTGCAGGCAGAAGATCACCGCCTGCCCGTCGCGGGCCTCATCCAGCGCTTTTTCGAAAAATTCGGGCGTCTCGAACCGCGCGTCGACCACGCCGTAACTCGGCATCAGCATTTTATCCGACACTCCTTTCACATAGGGCTTATCCCCGCCGTGACGGGCCAGCTTATAGCCTCGCTCTTTCAGGACGGCGATCCCCTCCGGACTGTTGTCGTAACCGGGATAAGCGTAAGTCACCGGGCGCGGAATGCCGTACAACGCGCATTTATCTTCGATGTAGGCCGTTTCCGAACCGATCTGCTTACGGGTCATTTGACTCATCTGCCCGTGACTGCGGCTGTGGTTCCCGATCTCGAAGCCCATTTCGTTCAACTCCCGGATCTGATCCCAGCTCATATACTTGGTTTTGTCCTCGAAACCCGGAAATTCGCAAACGTAGAACGTCGCGCCGAATCCGTATTTATGCAGCAGCGGAGCGACTACCTCCCGCTGGCCCGCCGTCGCGTCGTCGAACGTCAGCACGACGATCCGGCCCTTCAGCGGCTTCAGGCGTTTGACCGGTTTTTCGGCGACCGCCGTCAGTGCAACGGCTGCCGATAACAACAGTAAAAAAAATCGTTTCATCATCCATGCTATTTTTTGCAAAACCCGGCACGTAACGCGCCGCCGTTTCCCAGAACCTTACTCTGAACTTACTTCCCGTACAGGCTGCGCGCGATTCCCATTTCGAGCCCCCTCAGTTCGGCCAGGCCGCGCAGGCGGCCGATGCAAGAATAGCCCGGATTGGTCTTCTTGCGCAGGTCGTCGCACATCTGATGCCCGTGATCGGGACGCACCGGAATCGATACGCCGCGGCGCTGCTGCAACGCCAACAACGCCTTCATCACGCCGTACATATCCACATCGCCTTCGAGATGGTTCGCCTCGTAAAAATTACCTTCGTCGTCGCGGCAGGTACTGCGCAGATGGACGAACCCGACGCGATCGCCGAATTCTTCCATCATGGCGGCCAGTTCGTTGTCGCTGCGAACGCCGAACGATCCGGTACAAAGGCAAAGTCCGTTCGAACGGTTCGGAACGGCCGCAATCAATGCACGAAAATCGTCCGCCGTGCTCAGAATACGCGGCAGGCCGAGAATCGGATAAGGCGGATCGTCCGGATGGATCACCAGTTCGACGCCCGCTTCATCGGCCACCGGAGCGATCTCGCGCAGAAAAGCGACCAGGTGTTCGCGCAGCCGGGCGGCGTCGATCCCCTTGTACTGGCCGAGCGCCCCGCGGAATTGTTCGATCGTAAAACTTTCCTCGGCGCCGGGCAATCCGGCGATCATGTTCCGGGTCAGCCGCTCGCGTTCGACCGCATCCATCCGGTCGAAGCGTGCTTTCGCCTTCGCGCGCTCCTGCGACGTATATTCCGCCTCCGCCCCCGGACGCTGCAGAATAAACAGGTCGAACGCCACGAACGCCGCCCGTTCGAAACGAAGCGCTTTCGAGCCGTCCGGCAGCGTATAGGCCAGGTCGGTGCGCGTCCAGTCCAGCACCGGCATAAAATTATAGGTAACGGTACGAATGCCGCAGGCGGCCAGGTTGCGCAGGCTCTGCTTGTAATTTTCGATATACCGCTGAAATTCCCCGGTGCGGGTTTTGATCCGCTCATGGACCGGAACGCTCTCGACGACGCTCCATACCAACCCGGCATCGGCAACCGTCCGCTGTCGTTTGCGGATCTCATCGACGCTCCATGTCTCCCCGTTGGGAATATGATGCAACGCCGTTACCACGTCCGTAGCCCCGGCCTGCCGGATATCCCAAAGGCCGACCGGATCGTCCGGCCCGTACCAGCGCCACGCCTGTTTACACAAATACATATTTTTACACATTTTGTCGGTTTTCAATCAAACACACTGCCCGCGCCCTAAATCGAAAAGGCGTCGAAACCGCCGTCGATAACCGTGACCGTGCCCGAGACGAAACGCGAGGCATCGCTGGCGAGCCACTGCAGCGTACCGAGCAACTCTTCGGGTTCGCCGAAGCGGCGGAACGGCGTATGGCCGAGGATCGCCTCGGAACGCGGCGTCAGGCTGCCGTCCGGATTGGTCAGCAGCGCACGGTTCTGTTCGGTCAGGAAAAAGCCCGGAGCGATCGCATTCACCCGGAAGCCGTCGCCGTACTTCAGCGCCAGTTCGCCGCACAGGTACTTCGTAAAGTTGACTACCGCCGCCTTAGCCACTCCGTACCCGGCTACCCGGCTCAGCGGGCGGATCGCCGATTCGGACGCGATGTTGATGATCGAACCGCCGCGGGCCGCAACCATCGCGCGGGCGAACGCCATCGTCGGCAGCACCGTCCCGAACAGGTTCAGATCGACCACGTCCCGGAATGCCTTCATATCCAGGTCGAAGATCGTCTTATCCGGCGCGATCGTGGCCCCGGGCATATTGCCGCCGGCCCCGTTGATCAGCACGTCGATCCGGCCGTAACGTTCCATGATTTCCGAATACGCCCGTTCGATGTCCTCCTTATTCAGCACGTCAGCCGCCACGAACAACGCGTCCCCGCCGGCCGCCGCGGCTTCCCGCTGAAGGGCAAGCCCGGTTTCGGCCTTGCGGCCCATCAGCACGACCCGGGCGCCCTGTTCGGCGAAATGGAGCACCATCGAGCGTCCCAACACCCCGGTAGCCCCGGTAATCGCCACGACCCGGTCTTTTACGCAAAACAAATTTTTCATCATCGAATACCTTAAAAAATAAGCCGCATGAATTTCATGATCGGATATTCCGAGGGGTAAAGATACCAAAATTTCCGTATCCGCGACGCCCGCACGCCTCGTCCGAAACGTTTTTCCGGACACTTTTCCCGTCCGGATTTGCAATATTGGCAAATGATTGTTTATTTTGTACATTGTGAATTGTGACGTTTCATCCAGACTTCGTATCATGAAAAAGATCCTGTTGCCGGTCTCGGCGCTGTGTGCCGGCGTATTGTTGTGCCTGTCGTTACGGGGAGAAGCCCCTTCGCGGCTAACGACCGACCTCGCGGAACATACCGACCGGGTCTGGATCGGCGGTTATCCGTCGCAAGTGACGCTGGAACAGGCGGACAAGATCGTCGAACCGGCCCGGTTCGTTACGATCGGCAGCCGGCGGCCGTCGTTCGGCTGGCAGGTCAACGATTCGCGCAGCGACGTAATGCAGACCGCTTGCCGCATCCTGCTGGCTTCGTCGCCCGGAACGCTCGCAACCGACTCGGCCGACCTGTGGGACAGCGGCGTAATTCCGGGAGACCGCAGCGTAGCCGTCCCGTATGCCGGCAAGGCACTGGAGCCCGGCAAAATCTACTACTGGAAAGTGATGACTTTCAACAACGGCGATCCGCAGCCGTGGTCGGCCGTCAAGGCGTTCCGCACGGCAGATTCGCTGACCGAATACGCCACGCCGGCCTACCCGCTCGAAAAAACGGACAACGGCTTACCGAAAACGACCCAAAAACTCTCCGATCGGCTCGTTTTCGCCGACTTCGGTTACGACGCGTTCGGACAGCTCCGGCTGACGCTTTGCTCGCACGCCGGCGGCGACACGGTGACCGTCCGCCTCGGCGAATGCCTGAAAGACGGACGCATCGACCCGGCTCCGGGAGGCTCCCGCCGTTTCCTGAGCCAGCGCCTCGCACTGCTGCCGGGCATACGCACTTACACCGTAAAAATACCGGCGGACGCGCGCAACACCGGCCCTCAGGCCGTTCGGATGCCGGACTATATCGGGGAAGTCTATCCGTTCCGCTACTGCGAGATCGAAGGCGATGCGATCGGCAACGGCACGGGTATCATCAGCCGGCAGGTCGTAAACTACCCGTTCGACGATCTCGCGGCGGAATTCGCCAGTTCCGACACGACGCTGAACCAGGTATGGGAACTGTGCAAATACTCGATCAAAGCGACCTCTTTCGCCGGATTATATGTGGACGGCGACCGCGAACGCATCCCTTACGAAGCCGACGCGCTGATCAACCAACTGTCGCACTACTGCGTCGACCGCGAATACACGATGGCGCGGCGCAGCCACGAATACCTGCTCGGGAACGCCACTTGGCCGACCGAATGGATCCTGCAATCGGTGCTGATCGCCTGGTACGACTACCTGTACACCGGCGACCTGCGGGCCGTAAAAACGCATTACGAGACGCTGAAAAACAAGACGCTGACCGCACTGTCCGGCACGGACGGATTCGTCAGCCTCACGCCGGAGAAACTGACGCCCGAACTGTACGCGTCGATCAACCTGCGGGGACAAACGCTGAAAAATATCGTCGACTGGCCGCACACGGGGATCCTGGGACTCGGCAAGGCGGAAGGGGGCGAAACCGACGGTTTCGTATTCCGCGACGTCAACACGGTGGTCAACGCTTACCACTACTGCGCGCTGGAACTGATGGCCCGCATGGCCGGAGCCGCCGGAGAGTCGGAAGATTCCGCCGCATACGCCCGGGCGGCCGGTCGTCTGGCGGACAATTTCAACAAACAACTGTTCAATAAAAAAACCGGCGCTTACCGCGACGGCATCGGCACCGACCACTGCTCGCTGCACGCCAACATGTTCCCGCTCTGCTTCGGACTCGCCGACGCAAAACGGACGCAGGCCGTTGCGGATTTCGTCAAGACGCGGGGCATGGCCTGCAGCGTCTACGGCTCGCAATTCCTGATGGATGCGCTGTACGAAGCCGGAGAAGCCGACTACGCGCTGCAACTGCTCACGTCGGATGCCGAACGCAGTTGGTACAACATGATCCGCGTCGGCTCGACCATTTCGCTGGAAGCCTGGGACGACAAATACAAACCGAACCAGGACTGGAACCACGCTTGGGGCGCGGCCCCGGCCAACATCGTCCCGCGCAGGCTGATGGGTGTCGTACCGACCGAACCGGGTTTTTCGCGCATCGAAATCCGCCCGCAGCCGGCCGGACTCGAAAAGGCCTCGCTGCGGATGCCCACGATACGGGGCGACGTGGAAACGGCGTTCGAAAACACGCCCGGCCGTTTCACGCTGACGACCGTCGTACCGGCCAACGTGAAAGCCGACGTCTACCTGCCGCTGCCCGCCGGAACCAAAAATTACGACGTGACCGTCAACGGGCAGCCTGCCGGACAGACCGTCCGCGAAGGAAATTTTATAAAGATCGCGGATCAGGGTTCCGGAAAAAACGCATATATTCTGAACACTAAATAACTTAATCAAACCAAACACAAACAACCGAAATGAAAAAACTTTTTATCTGTGCATTCCTCGTGTATGCCGCTTCGCTTCAGGCGCAACCGATGGGCAAGGGCAACCTGCCCCCCGTATTCCCGAAAGAAGTGGCCGAAAAGACACAATTCGATACCCGTACGCGTGCGTATATTTCGCCCGTGCGCGTGATGTGGACGCAGAACGGCGACCTGATCACCGGCTCCGAGAACCTGTTGTTGCAAGGCAACGGGCAGGCTACGACGGCCAATACCCCGAAAACCGTTTTCGTATCCAAAGAGGGTAAGCGTCCGTCGATCCTGCTGGATTTCGGTCGTGAAATCCACGGGGGACTGCAGTTCGTAACCTGCATTCGCGCATCGACCAAACCCGTCAAGGTACGCGTGCGCCTCGGCGAATCGGTCGGCGAAGCGATGTGCGAGATCACGAAGGAAAACGGCGCGACGAACGACCACGCGATGCGCGACTACACGATCGAACTGCCGTGGCTGGGCGTCTGCGAAGTCGGGAACTCCGGCTTCCGTTTCGTCCGGATCGACATGCTCGAAGACGACGTCGAACTGCCGATCAAGGAGATCCGCGCCAGTCTGCTATACCGCGACATCCCGTACCTCGGCTCGTTCCGTTCGAACGATCCGCGCGTGGACAGCATCTGGGCGACCGGCGCCTACACGCTGCACCTGAACCTGCAGGAATATCTCGTAGAGGCCCCGAAGCGCGACCGCCTGGTATGGCTCGGCGACCTGCATCCCGAAGTGCGTACCGCGCTGGCCGTATTCGGCGACAACGAGGCGCTTTCGCGCGGCCTGGACTTCGCCCGCGACGAAACCCCGCTGCCGGGCTGGATGAACGGCATGTGCTCCTATTCGCTGTGGTGGGTGCTGATCCACCGCGACTACTACATGTACCGCGGCGACCTGAATTACCTGAAACAGCAGCAACAATACCTCAGCGACCTGATGAAGATCCTGATGAGCAAGGTGGACGCCGAAGGCCGTGAACACCTCGACGGCGGCGGACGCTTCCTCGACTGGCCGACCAGCGAAGACACGTTGGCCGTCAACGCCGGCCTGCACGCGCTGATGCTGATGACTTTCGAAGCCGGAGCCGAAATGCTGAACGCATTGGGCGACAAAGAACTGGCCGCACAATGCACCGCAACCGCCGACCGGATGAAAAAAGTAACGCCCGACTACAAAACGTCGAAACAGTCCGCCGCACTGATCGCCCTGGCCGGCATCGTTCCGGCCGAAACGGCCAACAAGGAAGTGCTCGAAGTGGGCGGCGCCCACGGTTTCTCGACCTTCTACGGCTATTACATGCTGAAAGCCCAAGCCCTGGCCGGAGACTATACCGATGCGATCCAGAACATGAAGGACTACTGGGGCGGTATGCTCGACCTCGGCGCTACGACTTTCTGGGAAGACTTCGACATCAACTGGAAGAAAAACGCCGCACGGATCGACGAGCTGACCCCGGCCGGCAAAGTGGACGTTCACCGCACTTACGGCGACTACTGCTACAAAGGCTACCGTCACAGCCTGGCGCACGGATGGGCATCGGGGCCGACGGCATGGCTCAGCGAATACGTGCTCGGCGTGAAGATCGTCGAACCGGGTTGCAAAGCCGTGAAGATCGAACCGAATCTCGGCGGTCTCGAATGGGTCGAAGGAACCGTTCCGACGCCGTACGGAGTGATCAAGGTACGTCATGAGAAACAGGCCGACGGGAAGATCAAATCGAAGATCGAAGTCCCGAAAGGCGTGAAAGTGGTAAAATAACGAACCGCGGGAAGCGATTCGGCCGCCAGGGAGGCAGCCTGTGAAAATAAGGGTATCAAAAAATATATTTTTTATATCATTATTTTCACAGGCATATCCCTTGTTTTAGGTACATTTGCTTTCACAAAAACACGGCATCCATCGGCAACAGCCGGACAATAAGATACGGATGCAGCTTTCGGACATGCGGCGGAAAACGACGGCGCGCCGAAAGACATGGAGGTTACAAAGAGGCAACGCGACAGAGAGACACGAAAGAAATCGTATCGCAGACGGAACGAGCAACCGGGGCTGAAAACCGGGACGGTCGGGACGGCGCGAAAAGCCGGAGCAACGAGGACGCGGGGATTCCCCCGCACAATCTGCAAACTCCGAAAAACGATCTCAGCGTGTTCGGTTTTCGGAAATTTGATTTGCGACGGCTGTTCGGACAGCTTATTAAGCCAAACAAATTAAATAACCTTAAAAACCGAAAACCGATGAAACAAATTTCATTTCTGGCGTTCGACCTTGGAGCAACCAGCGGCCGTACCATCCTGGGAACGCTGAACGAAGGCAAACTCCAGATGAAGGAACTGACCCGCTTCCCGAACCAGATCCTCGAACTGAACGGACACGCTTACTGGAACATCTTCTCGCTGTACGAACACCTGAAGGCCGGCATGATCGCCGCCGCCAAGGAAGACGTGGAGATCACCTCGATCGGCATCGACACCTGGGGCGTCGATTTCGTATTCCTCGGCGAAGACGGTCAGATTCTGGGTATTCCGCACGCTTACCGCGACCAGCACACGGCAGGAGCGCCGGAAGAATATTTCGAGAAAGTATTGCCCCGCAAAGAGGTATACGATATCACCGGCATCCAGATCATGAACTTCAACAGCCTGTACCAGCTCTACGCGATGAAGCGCGACAACTCGTCGCTGCTGAACGCCGCGAAAGAAGCGCTGTTCATTCCGGACGCGCTGAGCTACATGCTGACCGGCAAGAAAGTGGTCGAATATACGATCGCATCCACGTCGCAGATACTGAACCCGCGCACCAAGAAGTTCGAAACCTGCCTGCTCGAAAAAATGGGCGTGAAGGCCAACCTGTTCGGCGACATCGTGATGCCGGGTTACGTGATCGGTACGCTGACCGATGCGCTGGCCGCAGAAACCGGACTGGGCAAACTGCCGGTGGTAGCCGTTGCCGGTCATGACACCGCATCGGCCGTGGCAGCCGTTCCGGCCAAAAACGAAAAATTCGCTTATCTGAGCTCCGGCACCTGGTCGTTGATGGGGATCGAAGTCAAAGACCCGATCATCACCGAAGAAACTTCGCGCCTGAACATCACCAACGAAGGCGGCGTCGAAGGCACTACCCGACTGCTGAAGAACATCACCGGCATGTGGATTCTCGAACAGTGCATCAAAGAGTGGCGTAAGGAAGCGATCGAATACACTTACCCCGAAATCGTCAAAATGGCGCGCGACGCCGCTCCGTTCCAGTCGTTCATCGACCCGGACGACGAATCGTTCGCCAATCCTCCCAGCATGATCAAGGCGATCAAGGACTTCTGCCTCAGAACCGGCCAGAAAGTTCCGCGCAACCACTCCGAACTGATCCGCTGCATCTTCGAAAGCCTCGCGCTGAAATACAAGAACGTGCTCGATAAGTTCCGTTCGCTGGCTCCGTTCCCGATCGAACGGCTGCACATTATCGGCGGGGGCGCAAAGAACCGCCTGCTAAACCAGTTCACGGCCAACGCAACCGGCGTAACCGTCGTCGCCGGCCCGTCGGAAGGCACGGCCATCGGCAACATCATGCTGCAGGCGCGCGCCGCAGGTTGCGTCAATTCGCTGCAGGAGATGCGCGACATGATCGGCGAAGCCATCGAGATCGAAACGTTCACGCCGGAAGATACCGACGCATGGAACGCCGCTTACGAACGCATCAAATCGCTGATCAAATAATTCCGTTCCGCCGGATTCGGTAACGACAGAAAACAACAATCATTCAATACTCTTTAACTTAAAACAAAAACCATGAAAGACGCAAAAATCCAGCAAGCCTACGAGGCCGCCAAAGCACGCTATGCCGAAATCGGTGTCGATACCGACGCCGTACTGGAACAGATCGCCAAAGTATCCCTGTCGCTGCACTGCTGGCAGACGGACGACGTAACCGGTTTCGAAAACCCGGACGGCCAGCTTTCGGGCGGTATTCAGGCTACCGGCAACTATCCCGGCAAAGCCCGCAACATCGAAGAAGTGCGCAAAGACATCGAAAAGGTGAAAAGCCTGCTGCCGGGTAATCACCGTCTGAACATCCACGCCATCTACGGCGACTTCGGCGGTCAAAAGGTAGACCGCGATCAGATCGAACCGAAACACTTCCAGAGTTGGATCGACTGGGCGAAAGCCAACAACATGAAACTGGACTTCAACAGCACCAGCTTCTCGCACCCGAAGAGCGGCGACCAGTCGCTGTCGAACCGCGACAAAGGCATCCGCGACTTCTGGATCGAACACACCATCCGCAGCCGTAAGATCGCCGACGAAATGGGTAAACAACTCGGCGACAAAGCCTGCCACAACCTGTGGATCCACGACGGTTCGAAAGATATGACCGTCGATCGCTACCTGTACCGTTCGCTGCTGAAAGACTCGCTCGATCAGATCTTCGCCCACAAATTCGCAAACGTGAAAGACGCCGTCGAGAGCAAAGTATTCGGCGTGGGCCTCGAAAGCTACACGGTAGGTTCGCACGAGTTCTACATGGGTTACGCCGTACAGAACGGCATCATGTGCACGCTCGACATGGGTCACTTCCACCCGACCGAAGAGACTTACGACAAGATCTCGTCGCTGCTGCTCTTCACGCCGGAAATCATGCTGCACGTAAGCCGTCCGGTACGTTGGGACAGCGACCACGTGGTTATCCTGAACGACAGCGTACAATTGCTGGCACAGGAAATCGTATGGGCCAACGCACTGAACAAGACCAATATCGGTCTCGACTACTTCGACGCTTCGATCAACCGGATCGGCGCATACGTGGTAGGTAGCCGCGCTACGCAGAAAGCGTTCCTGCAGGCACTACTGACCCCGATCAGCAAACTGCGCCAGTATGAAGCGAACGGCCAGTTGTTCCAGCGCATGGCTGTGCTCGAAGAAGCCAAGAGTATGCCGTGGGCTGCCGTGTACGACTACTTCTGCTACAAGAACAACGTTCCCGTTGCCGAAGACTACATCACGGAAATCGAAAAATACGAAAAGGAAATTACCTCTAAGAGATAATATCCGATATTAACCAAGCGAGCTGTCCGTGCATGTGTTTTTCTCCCGAAAAACGACATGTGCGGATAGCTTGTTAAAAACTACTGATTCATATGGAAATTTTACTGGGTTTACTTATCATCGCGATAGGCAGTTTCGGGCAGTCGAGCTGTTATGTGCCGATCAACAAGATCAAAAATTGGAGTTGGGAGTCCTACTGGATCGTTCAAGGAGTATTTGCCTGGCTCATCCTACCGTTACTCGGCGCATTGCTCGCCGTTCCCGCAGGGCACAGCCTGTTCGATTTGTTCACCAGCGACAACTCATTCAATATTTGGATGACCATCTTCTTCGGAGTTCTGTGGGGGGTAGGCGGACTTACGTTCGGGCTTTCCATGCGCTATCTCGGCGTAGCCCTGGGACAAAGTATTGCGCTCGGAACCTGCGCCGGCCTCGGAACGATCATGGCCCCGGTACTGCTTAATATGTTCTTCCCCGAACTCGACGCGTTGTCTAAACTCACCGCATCGGTTATCGCCGGGGTCGTAATCACTTTGATCGGTATCGCCATCATCGGTATCGCCGGCTCGATGAAGTCGGCTTCTCTCTCCGAAGAAGAGAAAAAAGCCGCCGTTAAAGATTTCAACTTTCCCAAAGGGATCACCATCGCACTGCTGGCCGGTTTTATGAGCGGGTGCTTCAACGTCGGATTAGCGTTTGGCAAAGACATTTCGTTTCCGGAAACGGCAGAGATGTTCAAGACCCTGCCTGCAACGTTCCTCGTAACACTAGGCGGTTTCATTACAAACGCTATCTACTGTTTCTACCAAAACCAAAAAAACAAGACATGGGGCGATTATAAAAAAACCGATGTATGGGCGAACAACGCCTTGTTCTGCCTTTTGGCCGGAGCGCTTTGGTACAGCCAGTTTTTCGGACTGTCGATCGGCAAAGGTTTCCTCACCTCTTCAGAAGCCCTCACCACATTGTCGTTCTGTATCTTAATGGCTCTCAACGTCGTATTCAGCAACGTCTGGGGAATTATTCTCAAAGAGTGGAAGGGTTGCAACTCGAAAACCATCAGCGTGTTGGTGATCGGCCTGGTCGTTCTGGTATTCGCCGCATTCGCGGAGCCGTTGCTTAACAAGGTTTTCTGAAATTAAACCGTTCCCGACTCATAACACCTAATTCGAATTCCGGAACCGGAGTCGGTTCCGGAATTCTTAACCAATAAAACTTCAACATTATGAAATGCGCATTTAAAATGAAACTCAAACCCGGTTGCGAGGTAGAGTACGAAAAACGCCACCGCGCGATCTGGCCCGAACTGGTCAAACTGCTGAAAGAAACTGGCGTAAGCGACTACTACATCTTCTGGGACAAGGAGACGAACCTGCTGTTCGCCGTTCAGGAACAGGGAGGCGAGAGCGGTTCGCAGGATCTCGGCACGAATCCGATCGTAAAAAAATGGTGGGACTACATGGCCGACATCATGGACGTGAATCCGGACAACTCGCCGGTTTCGATTCCGCTGAAAGAGGTATTCTACATGGAATAAGACCGGGTCTTCCGGGACGGAGAGGATGACTTCGGTCATCCTCTTTTTTTATTTATTCGCCGCGCTTAAACGACCACCCGAGGAGCAATCATCTAAAAAATCCATTCCGTTGAAATTCCGCGCCCGGTTAGGTTAACCGGATTTTAATGCTTAGATTTGCACCCGAATCAAAAAATACTCCGATGAGAATAAACGATTGATAGTCGGTACTGTTAAACCGACGCCTCGAAGCAACTAACATTTTTCGGTTTATCAACCCGGTCTCATGCAAGACCCCTATTAATCGTACTTTGATGAGTATTATCCTAAGCGGTGTAAATTACCGCTATACCAACCGGCAACCTCTTTTCGAACCGGTCAACCTATCGGTACTTCCGGGCGAGAAAATCTCGATCGTCGGAAATAACGGAACCGGAAAATCGACCTTGCTAAGGTTGATCGCCGGAGAACTGGCTCCTTCCTGCGGAAGCATCGGCCGTTCCGTCTCCCCTTATTACGTTCCCCAGCAAACGGACATCCGGAGCGAATCGGTCGGCCGGACATTGGGCGTCGCGGAGAAACTCGACGCACTGCGCGCCATCTGCGACGGCAGCGCCAACCCGGATCACTACGACACGCTGGCGGACGACTGGGACATCGAATCCCGCTGTCGTTCCGCTCTCGACGCTTGGGGCCTGCCGCACGTAGAACTAACCGCATCGACCGATTCGCTGAGCGGCGGGGAGAAAACGAGACTTTCTCTGGCTGGACTGACGATCCACCGACCGGCCATCGTACTGCTCGACGAACCCACGAACCACCTCGACCGCACGGGCCGCGACTGGCTTTACGACTACATCCGCACCTGCAAGGCTACGTTGATCGTAGTCAGTCACGATACCTACTTGCTCAATCTGCTCGACCGCACCTGCGAACTCTCCAAGAAAGGGCTCAAAACATACGGAGGAAACTACAATTTCTACCGGGAACAAAAACGAATCGAAGACAGCGCCCTGGAGCAGCGGATCGATTCGGAACAGGCCGCGCTGCGGCTGGCCCGTAAAAAAGCGCAAGAAATCGCGGAACGACAGCAGAAAAGGTTCAACCAAGGAGAACGGAACAAAGACCGGCTTCCCCGCATCCTGCGCAAAGGGGCGAAAGACCGCGGTGAAACAACGATTTCGAAACTCCGGGAAAAACATTCGGACATCGTCGGCCTGAACGAAAAGCGGCTGAACGATCTGCGGCGACAGCGCGGAACGGCGTGCCGGTTCAAAATCGATTTCGACGATGCGCTGCTGCATAACGGGAAACTGCTGATCGCCGCGGACGGAGTGAACTTCGGTTACGACCGGGAGCGCCCGTTGTGGAGAATGCCGCTCGACCTGGAGATCCGCAGCGGCGAACGGATACGTCTTACCGGCAACAACGGCAGCGGCAAAACGACTCTCGTCAGGCTGCTGACAGGAGAACTGTTCCCGACAGCGGGCGAAATCCGCAGAACCGACTTCTCGTACGTCTGCCTCGACCAGGAATACAGTCTGGTCGACACTCCGCAGACGGTACTGGAACTGGCGCAAAAATACAACCGCAGCAACCTTTGCGACCACGAGATCAAGATGCGGCTCAAGCGGGCCCTATTCGCCGCAGACACGTGGGACACAAGCTGCAACGCGCTGAGCGGCGGCGAAAAGATGCGGCTCTGCCTGTGCTGCCTGATGATCTCGAACCATGTTCCCGATCTATTTATTCTCGACGAACCGACCAATAATCTCGACCTGTCGAGCCTCGCCGTGCTCACCGATACGATAGGCGATTATCGGGGCACCCTGCTCGTTATCTCCCACGACCGGAACTTCACCGACGAAATAGGAATCACGAAAACCGTCGAACTCGGATAAGCGCCGCTTCCGGAACGCCCCAAAAGAGTCCGGGAAAACGGTATGACGAAATCGTCTCCGTTTTCCCGGACTCTTTTTTATGGTCCGACCCGCGCGTTCCGCTACGAACGACAACGGATCGGATGGAAAATCAATATTTATCCAATTGGGTTTTCAGATAACCTTTTTCTTTCCAGATATTCTCGATCTTTTTCAGCCGCTTGCGGAAATCTTCGTAGTATTTCTTGTCCGCAGGCGTCCAGCCGCACTCGGCATAAGCCGCGATACGCGGGAAAATCTGATAATAAAGCCGGTCGAGGTTCGGCGTGAATTCGCCCCACATCTGGCAACCGGTTCCCAGAATTTTCTCTTTATCGGCATCGGCCAGGCCGTCCGGAATCGGATTGAACGAATAAGCCTTTTCGAACGGGGTCACTTCGTACGGATAGTCCAGATAAGTGAAGAAACGGTTCGAATTGACCACGTCGTACCCTTTCTCGATCGCTTTGTTCACCAGACTGATATCCCCGTCCCAGAACTGCACGATCGTACCGGGAGCCAATTTCTCGGATTGGCTGGCCTGTACGTGCGCTTCGCCGCGAACATTGTCGCCGGTAATCTCGTTCCAGCCGATCATCCGACACCCTTTCGAGGCGAGGTATTTCGACATCCGGTTGATCGCCCATACCTGCAAATCGGAGCAGGTCGGCAGGCCGTTGGCCTTCATGAAAGCCTGGATCTCCTCCGAATTCTGCCAGTGCGTGTAATTCGCTTCGTCGCCGCCGATATGCACGATCTTCGACGGGAACAGTGCCACCACTTCATCGAGAATATCGTGCAGGAACTCCTCGACCTTCGGGTCGGTCACGTCGTACAGATCGCCTACGACGGCTTTCCCTTCCCTGCGGCTCGTGGCGCCGATCCACGGATAGGCATAGATCGAAGCGGAAGCGTGCCCCGGCACCTCGATCTCGGGAATCACCTTGATCCCCCGGTCGTCGGCATACTTCACGATGTCGCGGATCTCGTCCTGCGTATAATAAGCGCGTTTCGGGAACAACTCGTCCCACTCTTCCGACGTAACGTTCATGTGGTCGAAATCGCGTTTCGAACCGAGTTCGGTCAACTTCGGATATTTTTTGATCTCGATACGCCACCCCTGATCGTCTACCAGATGCCAATGGAACGTATTCATTTTCAGCCGGGCCATCTCGTCCAGCAGATTCTTGACCGTTTCAGCGCCCTGGAAATGACGGCTTTCGTCCTGCATGTAAGCGCGCCACGGGAAAGCCGGCGCATCGGTAATCACGCAGGCCGGTATCGTCACCAGGCCGTTCTGCGGCGTGGTCATCTGGCGCAGCGTCTGCAACGCATAGAGCAACCCCGCACGGGCGTCGGCCGTAGCCACGATCTGCTTTTTGCTGTCCGGGGACATCACGGCCAGACGATACGCCTCGTCGTTGTTATTCGACGGCACGGCATTGAGTTTAAACGCCAGTTTGGCTTTCTTGGCTTTGGTCGTATAGACCGGATCGATCCCGGCCTCTTTCAGCACCCCGGTCACGTAATCCTGATTCAGGTTCGCTTTCGGATCGAGATAAACCGAAGTCTCCCCGCTCAATACGGCTGCGTTCTGGAAAGCGACGATCTTGACCGGCTTCGGCAGTATCTCGATCGGGTGGTTCTGCGCCCGTGTTCCGTTTACGGCGAACAGCGCCGCGGCAACCAGGCCGATAAAAAGTTTTTTCATAAAGAAGCGTTTTAATGCTTGGTTAATTTAAGTCATTCAAACCGGTTCCGGAAACGGTCAGTAGCGGATAACCGGCGTTTCGCCGTCCCACTCGACTTCCCAGAAACGGATAAAATTGCCGTTCATTTCCCACTTGAAAGCGGAAAAAATCAGACGGCCTTTATCTTCGACGATCTCCCAGCCCGACCACAATCCGTCCGGCGGCCAGTCGAACGGCACCTCTTCCCAGCGGTTCGACATCGGGTCTTTGGTCTTGCAGAGCACTTTCCCGTGTCCGCTGGTAGCGAACATATAATATGTGCCATCATGCTCGAAAACCCGCGGACTTTCGGGCGTCGTAAACGTAATCAGCGCCGGCCCGAGATCTTTCCAACGGATCGCATCGTCCGACGAAGCGAGCGCGATCGCGCCTTTGCCGTCGGCGGTAGTGACCATCGAAAACATCAGGAACTGCCCGCCATATCGCAGGATGTGCGAATCCCGGCAATCCTCCCAACCGGTCGGATTGCGCATCGCCCACTCCGGCGCCGTATAGACCGGATTTTCCGGACAACGTTTCCAGTCGAACAGATCTTTGCTGGTAGCCAGACCGACGGTTTGCTTGCCCAGCCAACGGTCGTCGAACCCGGTATAAACCATGTAGTACGTTCCCTTGTGCTTCACGATGGACGGAGCGGATACGACCTGCCCCTCCCACGTACCGGGAACGACCCGGATGACGCGCGGGTGATGCTCCCAATGCACCAGATCGGTCGAAGTGGCGTGTCCGAACGCCTTTTCGCTGTCCGGTTCCTGCCAGTCCTGCGTATCGTTGGCCACGCCCACGTTGTAGAACAGATGGAACGTACGCCCCTTCTTGATGACGAAATAATCCTTGACGTATTCGCCCTCGCGGGAAAACTGCCCGATTTGCCCGGAATTCGCCCGCATCTTTTCCGGCGCGCGCGCGCCGAGCGGGGAACAAACCCAACAAGCCATCCCCGCCAACAGCAGGAACGCGGCACCCCAACGGTTGATCTTATACATAGCCGAAATGTTTTGCGACAGCGCCCCGGCAGCAACCTGCCGGACCGGATGCCTATTCGATAACGATCAATACGTCTCCTTCGAGCACGGAATCTCCGGTGCCGACGCGAATCTCCGCAACAGTGCCTTCCTTGTCCGAATCGACGTTGTTTTCCATCTTCATCGCTTCGAGCACCATCAGACGCTGTCCGACTTTGACCGCATCGCCGACCGCAACCTTGATGTCGAGGATCACGCCCGGCAGCGGGCTCTTGACAGCGCCTCCGCCGGCGGCGGGTTTCGCGGCTACGGCAGGCGCCGGCTGTGCCGGAGCGGGCGCGGCGGCAGCGACCGGTTTCGCAGCGACGGCTTTTCCCTGGTCGAGCGTCACCGTATAGTTCGTTCCGTTCACCGTCACGTCAGCGCGGTGTCCGTTCAGGTCGTTGACGGCGACCTGGTAATCGTTTCCGTTGATATTCAGTTTATATTCCTTCATGATGATTCGATTTGTCGTTTGTATGAACGGGCGTCCCGACTCCCCGGAAACCGGACCGGCCGCGGCGCCCTGCAATCATTCCCTACCAGCGGCGGTTGCGCTGCGGCAGGCGGGTCATCCCGTAACTTTTGCAATTCCATCCGGAAGCCGCTTTCGCCGTCCGAACGACGGCAGCGGGAGCCGTGCGGGTCTCCCTGCCGTACAGTTCGAGAGCGACGGCAATCGCCGCAACCACTTCGTTTTCGGAAGATGAAGATCCGGATTTTTTGGATGCAAACAATCTGCTGAAAAATCCCTTCATCGCTACAACGGAATATTAGAATGTTTCTTCGGCGGGTTCGCCAGACGCTTGTTGGCCAACGACTGCAATGCCCTCGCAATGCGGAAACGGGTGTTACGCGGCTCGATGATATCGTCGATATAACCGAACCGGGCAGCCACGTACGGATTGGCAAACTTGTCGCGGTACTCCTCCTCCTTCTGGGCTATGAATTCCGCTTTTTTCTGCTCGTCCTCGATCGCAGCGATCTCTTTCGACGACAACACCTCGGTAGCGCCTTTCGGCCCCATAACGGCGATCTCTGCGGTCGGCCACGCATAGTTGATATCGCCGCGCAGGTGTTTCGAACTCATCACGCAGTAAGCTCCGCCGTAGGCCTTGCGCAGGATTACCGTCACTTTCGGAACGGTCGCCTCGCCGTAAGCGAACAGCAGTTTCGCACCGTGGATAATGATTCCTCCGTACTCCTGGGCCGTCCCCGGCAGGAAGCCCGGCACGTCGACAAACGTCACGATCGGAATATTGAACGCATCGCAGAAGCGCACGAAACGGGCCGCCTTGCGCGAAGCGTTGATATCGAGCACCCCGGCCAGGAACTTCGGCTGGTTCGCGATGATCCCGACGCTCTGGCCTCCGAAACGGGCGAAACCGGTCACGATGTTCGGGGCGAATTTCGCCTGGCTCTCCAGGAAATCCCCGCCGTCGACTACGGCATGGATCACGTCCAGCACGTTGTACGGCTTGTTGGGGTTGTCCGGGATGATGTCGTTCAGCACGTCTTCCATCCGGTCGATCGCATCGGTGCAGGCGGCTACCGGAGCGTCCTCCATGTTGTTCGACGGCAGGAAGCTCAGCAGCTTGCGCAGCATTTCGATCCCCTCCTCCTCGGTTTCGGAAACGAAATGGGCCACGCCGCTCTTGGCCGCATGAATCGAAGCGCCGCCCAGTTGTTCCTGCGTCACCTCTTCGCCGGTCACGGTCTTCACGACCTTCGGGCCGGTAACGAACATATAGCTGCTGCCCTTGCTCATCAGGATGAAGTCGGTCAACGCGGGCGAATAAACCGCGCCGCCGGCGCAAGGTCCGAAGATAGCCGAGATCTGCGGTATAACGCCCGAAGCGAGGATGTTGCGCTGAAAGATTTCGGTATAACCGGACAAACTGTTCACGCCCTCCTGGATACGTGCGCCGCCCGAATCGTTGATTCCGATCACCGGAGCCCCGTTTTTCATCGCCATATCCATCACTTTGCAGATCTTAGCGGCGAAGGTTTCAGACAGCGAACCGCCGAACACGGTGAAATCCTGCGAGAACACGTACACCTGACGGCCGTTGATCGTACCGTAGCCGGTTACGACGCCGTCGCCGAAATAGGTCTCTTCCTCGAGGCCGAAATTATTGCAGCGGTGCTTTACGAACATATCGAACTCTTCGAAGGAACCTTCGTCGAGCAGTAGCTTAATGCGTTCGCGCGCCGTTTTTTTCCCTTTTTTATGTTGTGAATCGATCCTTTTCTGACCGCCTCCGAGTCTCGCCTGTTCGCGATACCCCATCAATTCTTTGACTTTCTCTTGAATGTCGCTCATTTTGGTTTTGCAGTTATATACGGTTTCAGGTGAATTATTTGTTCTTGTTTTCGCACAGTTCGGTCAGCACGCCGCCGGTAGACTTCGGGTGCAGGAACGCGATGCTAAGCCCTTCGGCGCCTCCGCGCGGAGCCTTGTCGATCAGTTGGATGCCGTTCGCCTCGCATTCGGCCAGACAGTTTTCGATCCCATCGACGGCAAAAGCCACATGGTGCACGCCTTCGCCCCTCTTTTCGATGAACTTGCCGATCGAACCTTCGGGAGAGGTCGATTCGAGCAGCTCGATCTTCGTGTCTCCGACTTTAAAGAAAGCGGTTTTCACTTTCTGGTCGGCGACCTCTTCGATGTTATAGCATTTGGTTCCGAGCATTTTTTCCCAATACGGGATGGCGGTATCCAGGCTTTTCACTGCGATACCGAGGTGTTCGATGTGCGATACTTTCATGATACAGATTTTTATTTTTAAGTAAGTTAATAGCTGCCGTATGCAATAAGGGGATTATTCAAATCCGAATCTCACAAATTTAGGATTTTATTCTTTAAAATCCAGTATCTACCGGAAAGTTTCTGTCCAAAAAACATACAGTCGCTAAAATCGGTGCAACTTTTGATACTGATTTTCGTTTTATTAATAAGAATACGTATATTTGTTTAATTGTCGTGCTCATGAAAAAGATCATCGTTATAACAGGCATTTTGTTGCTGGCCTTTTCAGGAGTCAAAGCGCAACAACTGATCAACGGGGAAAAAGCTCCGGAACTGAAACTCAGCGAGTGGATCAGCAAGAACCAGTTGCAAAGCGGAAAGCCCACGTTGATCGAGTTCTTTTTCTCGCGCAGCGACCTGAGTATGAAGCGCCTGCCCACCGTGGACGACTTCGCGCGGAATTACGGCAAAAAACTGAACGTAGTCGTCATCGGCTGCGAAACGAAAGATAAGATCCAAAGCGTAATGGACGGAAAAGGATATGCGTTCGCCGTCGCGGTGGACAACGAACACAAGACGTTCACCGCCTATGGAGCACAGTTCGTCCCGTACGGCGTTTTGCTCGATGCGCGCGGGAAGGTGCTCTGGTTCGGCAATTCGTCGAAATTCGGCGCCGAGGAGCTGAAAAAGACGCTGGAGTGGGAGTAGCCCTGACGAAGAGATTGATCCGATAATCATTTAATAACCTATGTTAAGATTGCTATTCCGACGGATATTGCCGGGAATCTTGTTCGTTGCAGTCTTCGCCGCCGGGGCGCGTGCCGAAGACCCTGCCGTAACGCCCTCGACGGCTTTGGAATCCTATTTGCACAACGGCGACCTGACCTACGGTTGGGAAGTCCGGGAAACGGTGCGCGACGGCAATGCGACCGTCTACCACCTACTGTTGACTTCGCAGAAATGGCAGGACATCACCTGGACGCACCAGCTTTCGGTCATCGTACCGGATCGGATCACGCATCCCGGCGCGCTGCTGATGATTACCGGCGGCTCGGTCAAGGACGGACAACCGAACTGGAACGGAGGCATACAGGAAGGCCTGCTCGCGCCGATGGGAAAAATAGCGCAGGACAACCGCGCCGTCACAGCCGTCCTGAGGCAGGTTCCGAACCAACCGCTGTACGACAGCCTGAAGGAGGACGCGCTGATCTCTTATACGTTGCACCGTTTCCAGCAGGACGGCGACTACACCTGGCCGCTGCTGTTCCCGATGACCAAAAGCGCCGTGCGGGCAATGGACGCCGTGACGGAATTCTGCGCCGAGCGGTTGCAGCGCAAAGTGGAAGGATTCGTCGTGGCCGGAGCGTCGAAACGGGGCTGGACGACCTGGCTCGCCGCGGCGCAGGATAGCCGCGTGGCGGCAGCCGCGCCGATGGTGATCGACATCCTGAACATGCCCAAAAGCATCCGTTACCAACTGGAAGCGTACGGCGCATACAGCGAACAAATCAAGGATTACAGCGACTTGGGCATCCTGCAATCGATCTCTTCGGAAAAGGGGCGCGCCATCGTCGAGATGATCGACCCGTACAGCTACCGCCGCAAATTGTCGCAGCCCAAACTGCTGCTGATGGGAACCAACGACGAATTTTGGGTGGCCGACAACGTCAAGAACTACATCGACTCGATCCCGGGGATCAACCGGCTGCATTACATCCCGAACGCCGGGCATAACCTCGGCGGCGGAGCCGAAGCGATGCAGACGCTGGATGCTTTTTTCGCTTCGCTGTTGTCGGATAATCTTTTCCCGACCTGCGCATGGCAGGCGAAAACCGGAGGCAAGAATCTGAAAATCGCGCTGGAGATGTCCCGCGAAAATCTTGTCGGCGCAGAGCTGTGGAGCGCCGTCTCGCCAACCCGCGATTTTCGCAAAGCGGAATGGAATTCCGCTCCGCTGCCGGAACCGGAAAGCGAAAAATACACGGTCGACGTACCGTTGCCCGAAACCGGTTTCAAAGCTTGTTACGTAGATCTGATCTACCGTACCGACGACGGCCGGCAATACAAAATCTCCACGCGCATTTTCATGACCGATCCAGGCAAATTGTTGTAATTTATCCGGATAACGTTCGATCGGCCCGTATTTCCTCCCGGCGCCCCTTGCCGCGCATTCAACGGATAACGCGGCCAGACGAAACGGCGGACGAAGGGAAGATCTCTTTTCAGGACGGTTTATTTCGGAAGCGGACCCGTGGATAAAAACGCGGGATATCCGTTCTTTTAAAAGCTAAAGCAAATTTCCGACGAGCAACAAACGAACACAAAAAAAAGGAGCATGTCCTTGCACACTCCTTATCGGATCATACGTACCGTCGGAAACTTTCCGTCGCCGGCCGGCACTGTATTTCGGTTTCGGTTAGATTATTTAGGCGCGTCAGCCAACGGCCTTCAATTGCCGGAATTTGTCGCTTTCGAGGCGGCTTTTCGCATACGGAACCGTCACGCGCAGCGACTTGCGTCCCTCCTGGCCCGGCAGGTCGAACATGCCGTCCATCATGATCGCTTCGCAGATCGACCGCAGGCCGCGCGCGCCGAGCTTGTACTCGATCGCCTTATCGACAATGTAATCGAGAGCGTCCTCGTCGAACGTCAGTTTGATGCCGTCCATTTCGAACAGCTTGACGTACTGGCGCGTAATCGCGTTTTTCGGCTCGGTCAGAATCGAGCGCAGCGCAACCCGGTCGAGCGGTTCGAGGTAGGTCAGCACCGGAATACGCCCGATCAGTTCGGGGATCAGTCCGAACGATTTGAGATCCTGCGGCATGACGTACCGCATCAGGTTGTCCTTATCGATCCGTTCCCTGTGAAGCTGTCCGTAACCGAGCGCCTGCGTATTGAGCCGCTGGGCGATTTTCTTCTCGATGCCGTCGAACGCTCCGCCGCAGATGAACAGAATGTTCGACGTATTGACCTGTATGAATTTCTGGTCGGGATGCTTGCGTCCCCCCTGAGGCGGTACGTTCACGACCGTACCCTCGAGGATCTTCAGCAACGCCTGCTGCACGCCTTCGCCCGACACGTCCCGCGTGATGGACGGGTTATCCCCTTTGCGCGCGATCTTGTCGATCTCGTCGATGAAAACGATCCCGCGTTCGGCCAGCGCCACGTCGTAGTCGGCCACCTGCAACAACCGCGTCAGGATGCTCTCCACGTCTTCGCCGACATATCCCGCCTCGGTCAGCACCGTCGCATCGACGATCGTAAAAGGCACTTTGAGCAACTTGGCGATCGTCCGGGCCAACAACGTCTTCCCGGTACCGGTCTGCCCGACCATCATAATATTCGACTTGTCGATCTCGATCTGCATGTCGTTGCTCTCCTCGTGCAGCAACCGCTTGTAATGATTATAGACCGCCACCGATATATGCCGCTTGGCACTCTCCTGCCCGATCACATACTGATCGAGAAACTGTTTGATCTGAATCGGTTTCAGAAGCTCCTCCATGCGGATGGAGGGCGCCTTGCGCACCGTCTTTTTGGGGTTCTCGGCCAGCAGCGCATGCCCGCGCTCGATGCACTGGTCGCAGATGCGGGCTCCGTTGTCGCCGTCGAATAGCATAGCCACCTCGTAACGCGAAAGCCCGCAGAACGAACAATGATCCGCCGGCCGTTTCGTATCCTTTTTCTCCATTTTCTATTCAAAAATATCCGCGCGATGCGGAAATTCGTATATTCGTTAGATTGCAGTCGTTTTCCGTTCCGTCGCCCTATTTCTTCCGGGCCGACAGCACTTCGTCGATCAGACCGTATTTCTGCGCTTCGGGAGCGGTCATCCAGTAATCGCGGTCGGCATCCTTCTCGATCTTTTTGATGGTTACGTCCGAATGCAGAGCGAGTATTTCGTATAACTCCTGTTTGGTGCGAAGAATCTGACGCGCCGTGATCTCGATGTCCGAGGCCTGTCCTTCGACGCCGCCCAGCGGTTGGTGGATCATCACCCGCGAATGCGGCAGCGCCGAACGTTTTCCCTTGGCTCCGGCCGTCAGCAAGACGGCCCCCATGCTGGCAGCCAGCCCGGTGCAGATCGTAGCCACGTCCGAACTGATCAACTGCATCGTATCGTAGATTCCCAAACCGGCCGTCACCGATCCTCCGGGCGAGTTGATATAAATCTGAATGTCTTTGTCCGGCTCGGTCGATTCGAGAAACAACAACTGCGCCTGGATGATATTGGCCACGTCGTCATAAACGGGGCAACCCAGAAAAATGATCCGATCCATCATCAACCTCGAAAAGACGTCCATCGCGGCCACGTTCATCTGCCGCTCCTCGATGATCGTCGGGGAGATGGAGCCTTGCGCCGCCGCTTTGAACTGATGCAGTTTAAGACTGCTGATCCCGGCATGACCGGTCGCATATTTTTCAAACTCGCTCTTACTCATAATTATTTCATTTTACCGTTACTGTCTTTTATCGAAAGCCTATCCGGTATTTCTCTGCAAACCCCGAACCAAAAAGCGATCCGACCCGAATTTTCCGGACTTCCGCTCAACGTGCCAGCGCGACGACCGAAACGATCGCCCGGTGATCGGACAGGCCGGAAGGCATGATCCGCGTCGATTCGAGCGTCCACCGACCGGCCGGATAACCGAACAGGTAATCAATCTTGACGTCGGGAGCGTCGGCCGGAAAGGTCGGCTGCATCCCGCACAACAGATCGCAACCGGACGTCATCGCAGCGATCTCGGCGGCATCGGGCTCCGCATTGAAATCTCCGCCGAGCAACACCGGATAGCGCGACCGTTTCAGTTCGTTCAGAATGCACTCCGTCTGCATCCGTCGGCTCTCTTCGCTCAGTCCCAGGTGGGTCGATGCAAACACGACCGTATCCTGTCCGACTTCGACCGTAACGAGCAGCAACGCCCGGGATTCTTCCTGCGCGGAAGCCTGCGGCAACATCAGCTTCCGCACCCCGAGGTACTGCCTGGCCGTCAGCAGCCCGATCCCGTACCAGCCTCCGGCAAAAGCGATCGTCTTGCCGTACAATGGAAACATCCCGGTACGGAAGCCCAGCTCCGTAGCGAAATCCTTGTCGTGCTGATGCGGGATTCCCTCCCGGCGAGTATAGCAGTCCACTTCCTGAAGCGCCACCATATCCGGTTTTTCGGACGCGATTCGCGCCGCGAGCTCTTCCAGCGACGCCAGCTCCCCGAAACGCAGGTTGTAGGTGATCGCTTTCAGCCGCAAAGTATCCTGCGCGCGGGCTATCGGCGCGCAGCACAGCAGAGTCAGCAAAAGGCAAACGAAAAACGCTCCGGATTTTTTCATCGTCGTCCCGTTTTGGTCACAAATATTTACAAAGATACAACATTACTCTACAATTCCGCATACGTCTGCCGGTACGGATCGAAAAACGAAGGCGCAGGTCGTACTACCTGCGCCTTCGTTTTTTACGTCATTGCCAAAACTACTGCGCGTCCTGAGCCAGTTTGCCGAAATCTTCGGCCGAAATAGCTTTTTCGGAAACCGTGATCTGCGGAATTACCGCGTCGATTACTTTATTTTCGAACAGTTTTTCGTAGACTTTCCGATTTTCCTCCTTGTTGCCGAGAATATTTTTCGCATAATTCGCCAGCGTCTCGCCGTCTACATTCGGAATCCCGTAGTAAGCGAACTGGGCGGCGGCCATTTTCTTGGCTTCCTCGGTAGCCTCTTCCGGGGTCACTTCGAGTTTCAGCGCATCGATATAATGTTTCTGAATCAGATTCCAGCGCATCATATCGAGGAAACGGTCGAAGTCTTTGTCGATCTCCTCCATCGAGAACTTGCCCTCGTTGATCGTATAGAGCCAGTTTTTCAGGAACGCTTCCGGCATTACGAGTCCGGCTTTTTTCAACAGGAATTTGCGCACGTCGAGGTGCAACAGGAAATCGGTTTCGCGCGACAAGTCGCGGGCGATCTGTTCCTCGATGTATTTTTCGAACGCTTCCGGCGTAGCGACGCCGCCGTCCGGGAAAGCGGTTTTGAAAAACTCCTCGTTCATTTCGGGAGCGACGAAACGGCGGATCTTATTGATCGTCAACTTATAATTCGGGTCCATCCCTTCCAGGTCGGCTTCCTTCACGCCGAGCGCGGCAGCACGCTGCGACGGCGTCTTGAACAACTTGGTCACATCGACGTCCAGCGAATCGCCGACCTTCTTGCCGATAAACGGCGCGCGGTCTTCGTCGCTCATGCCGATCAGACCTACGTAAGCCTCCTCGACTTTCGTATCGCCCTGTTCGAGCGTTACGTCGAGCGCGTCTTCCTTCTCGACCGCATCGACGTCGGTCAGTTTCCCGAAACGGTTCAAGAAGTTGGTGCGATAACCGTCGCGCATCTTATCTTCGATCCGGATCGAATACCGGGTTACTTTATCTTTTTTACTCAGGTCGATACCGATCTCCGGAGCCAGACCCACTTCGAACACGAACTCGTATTCGGTGCTGTCGTCGAAATCCAGCGGTTGCTGTTTGTCGCTCGGAATCATATCGCCGACGAGCGTGAGCTTCTCTTTTTCGATGTAATCGAAGCAGGCTTTCGAAGCGGCGCGGTACGACTCCTCGGCAACGACTCCTTTGCGGTACATTTTATTGATAATCCCCATCGGAACCATCCCCGGGCGGAAACCCGGAACGTTCGCTTTGCGTTTGTAGGTGCGCAGCGCCTTATCTACAGCTTCACTGTAATCGGCCTCACCCACGGTCACCTTCAGCAGCGTGGTGAGATTTTCAAGATTTTCTCTGACAATATTCATTTATCCGTAATATTTTGATCGTTAACGCGAACAAGATGGCCGCCCTGCGACAATGTCCGGCGGCCTTCCGACGTCGTGCGGATAAAGGGACTCGAACCCCCACGCCGTGAGGCACCAGATCCTAAGTCTGGCGCGGCTACCAATTACGCCATATCCGCAGAAGCGCCACAAAGATAGCACATTTTTCATCAGGCTGCAAATTTTCAATCTAATTTTGCATGAATGACGCAAATACGTTTTTTCCCGGCCAAACGGCAAAAACGAACCGCCCCGTTTTCCCGGCATTTTGATTTCCGGCAAAATATCGTTAGTTTTGTGCAAACGGTTGCATTAATCCGACAACCTCGCAAACCTAACCCTACCGAGTCATGAAACGGATCTACCTCCTGCTGAATGCGGCGACGCTGCTCGCCTGCCTGTTTTGCTCCCCTTTGTCCGGCAAATGCAAAACTCCGCAACCGGCCGAACCCGCGGCCCGCGAATACTGGATCGCCACGCTCGACCGGACGGCTTTGCCGGTACTGACCGCGTTGAGCGAACAGCGCCTGAAAACGGCGATGCCGCTCGAAACGAAGATCGACCGAGCGCAACACGTGGGCTACCTCGAAGCGTTCGGCCGCACGCTGACCGGGATCGCCCCGTGGCTCGAACTCGGCCCGGACAGCACCGTCGAAGGCCGGAAACGGGCGCGCTACATCGAACTGGTACTGAAATGCCTCGACAACGCGACCAACCCGGAGTCGGCCGATTGCATGAACTTCACGGAATACCAGCAACCGCTGGTCGATGCGGCCTTCCTCGCGCACGGGCTGGTGCGGGCGCCCAAACAAATCTGGGGGCGTCTGGACGAACGAGTCAAACGGCAGGTCGTAGATGCCCTGAAATCCACCCGCACGATCCGCACTCCGACCAACAACTGGCTACTTTTCAGCGGCATCATCGAAGCGTTCCTGCTCGACAACGACTACGGCGGCGACCTGATGCGAATAGACTTCGCGGTCAACAAACACCTCGAACGCTACAAAGGCGACGGCACGTACAGCGACGGCGACCTGTTCCAATGGGACTATTACAACAGCTTCGTGATCCAGCCGATGCTGCTGGACGTGGTGCGTATCCTGCATAAACGGAAACTCGTTTCAGACAAAACCTTTCAGGACGTGCAGCGGCGGATACAACGCTATGCCGCCGTACAGGAACGGCTAATCTCGCCGGAAGGAGCGTTCCCGCCGATCGGCCGGTCGCTGGCCTACCGGATCGGGGCGTTCCAAGCGCTCGGACAGGTCGCGCTCGGACATTTGCTGCCCGCCGAAGTCGCCCCCGCACAGGTGCGTTGCGCGCTGACGGCAGTGATGAAACGCATGATGGAAGCCCCGGGCACTTTCGACGAAAAAGGATGGCTGAAAATCGGTTTCTGCGGAGCGCAGCCGGGTATCGGAGAGGGCTACATCAATACCGGTAGTCTGTATCTGTGCTGCGCCGGTTTCCTGCCGCTGGGACTGCCGGCCGACGATCCGTTCTGGAACGCCCCCGACGCCGACTGGACTTCGTTGAAGCTGTGGAAAGGCATCGACCTGCCGGCCGACCACGCCGTCAACTGACCGGATTATTTTTCCAGGAAAAAACCGACCGAAACGTATTCGATACGCAGTTCGGGAAAGCGGGACAGGCGCACCATGTCGAAAACGACTTTGACCGAATCCGTTTCGTATTGCAGAAGCGCGCTCTTCATCGAATCCAACGCCGCGACGGGAACCGTATCCCGCACGGCATAACCGCTCCCGGACAGCTTTTCTCGCAGCATATCTTCCAGTCCCCGCCGGAACAGAAGGCTGCCGTCATTGTCTTTGATCGACAGCGTATCCCGGCTCAGATCGGCATACAGGCGCTGCCCGTTCTCGTAATTCTGCACGGCCCGCAACGTGCGGTATCCGGATATATCGACCGGAGCCCCGTCCGATTCGAGCAGCACGGAGTTCCGCTGCGGATCCTCCTGCGGAGTCAGTTCGGTGGCCCACGGCACGCTTACATACCATTCCAACACCTGAGGAATCACCTCGTTCTGCAAAGCGAACGAGTCGTCCACCCCGTAACGTTCCGCCATAAATCCGGCGGGACAGTTCCGGGCGAGGTATTCGAACGATTCGTAAAGACGACGGTAATCCTCGCGGTAAATCGAGTCGGCATCGGGACGTTTCTGCAAAATCAACCGGCCCGAAGCATCGGCCAGCCCGAGACGGACGACGATCCGTTCGGCGCGCTGCATCTGCGAACGAATGCCGATAGCCGCCGCCGTAACTCCCGGTATATACGTGAAAACGGCCAGTAAAACGCCCGACAGCGCCGCGACATACAGGTAACGTCCGCTCCGACGGCTGAAAAACAGCAGGATCGTCACCGTCATGATCGCCCCGCAAACCGCCAGGTAAACCCTGTCCTGCGTAAACCCGTACTGCTGCACGCGGTAACCCACTCCCGTCCAGAACATCGCGAGCGCCGGCAGCGCGATCAGGCTGAACCGGCCGTAATACCAGTCGTACATCCGCCGGAGCAGCATCGGCTGGCAGGCTTTCAACACCGTCGCGACGATCGCATAACCGAACACGAGGTAAGCGATTCCGCCCTTGGGCAGTTCCCACCGCAGCACGATCATTGCAAAATAGAGGTACAGGATCGCCGTGTAGATCAGCACGGCGGGGCTCAACACGTAATTGAGCAGCACATCGAAAAACGGATTCGGCCGAACGCCTTGCTCCCGGTCGCTCGTCCGGTTGAATGCCAGGAAACAAACCGGCGCCAGCAGCACGAACGCCGACATCGCGGCATAGGTCGTAAAACCGGACGATATCCCGGTGAAAATATTGAATATGTATACGATCGAATGGAAAATGGCCATCAGCGCCAGGAAAGCCGTCAACGCCAGCAGTAAGGCCGACAGCAGGTCGTACACGTAGCGTAGCGCGCGCTCGACGAACCGTTCGTTATCGCTCTGCCAATCGCTGGCCAGCACCGTCAACGCGCAGACGACCAGTGTCACGGGATAAGCCACCGTCCTCGTCCAGTCACCGACGTCGGCCGCCAGCAACGGGAGCGCCAGCAACGGCGATAAATAATAAACGATCCGCCATGCGCCGCGGCGACACCACCGGTTCGTCACGAACGAAAACGTGAAAAACAGCGGCAGCAGCAACGCATAACCATCGTTTTCGATCACTTCCTCCCGGATCAACGCGCAGATCAGAAAGGCATAAACGGCTACGGCCGTTTCGGCCGGCGCATACCGGAACGTCTCGGCCAATCGGCCGACGAACCGGCGAATACGATCTTTTAACGATACTTTCAATGGTTATTGTTTTACGTCCAGACGGACACGTTATCCTCAATTACCGGTCGAACTCCAACGCTCGGCCCCGGGCATCGCGATCCACCGCCCCGTTCCGAAAAACGATTTTCCCGTTGACCAGCGTATGGGTCACCCGATTCGAAAACGTAACGCCCTCGAACGGCGACCAGCCGCATTTGGACAGGATATTCTGCGGCGACACCGTCCACGGATCGTCGGGCCTGACCAACACGATATCGGCGAAATACCCTTCGCGCAGGTAACCGCGCTCCCGGATCCGGAACCGGACAGCCGGCGCATGACACATTTTTTCGACCGCCGTTTCGACCGGGAACACCCCGTTGCGACTCATTTCGAGCATCGCCACCAGCGAATGCTGCACCAGCGGGCCGCCGGACGGAGCTTTCAGGTAAGGCAGCTTCTTCTCATCGAGCGTGTGCGGGGCATGATCCGTCGCTACGACGTCTACGCGTCCGTCCGCGATTCCGCGGCGCAACGCATCGCGGTCGGCCTCGCTTTTGATAGCCGGATTCCACTTGATAAAATTCCCCATGCGGGCATAGTCGGCGTCACTGAACCACAGGTGATGCACGCACACCTCGTTCGTAATCCGTTTACCGGAGAGCGGACCCCGGTCGAAAAGATCGAGTTCGCGGGCCGTGCTCAGGTGCAGCACGTGCAGGTCCGCCCCGTAGCGCGTCGCCAATTCGACGGCCTTCGCCGACGACCGGTAACAAGCCTCGGCCGACCGGATCAGCGGATGCATCGCCACCGTTATCTCATCGCCGTACCCGGCCCGGAAACGCTCCATATTAGCGCGCACGGTCGCCTCGTCCTCGCAGTGCGTCGCCACCGGCACCGGGGATTGGGCGAATATCGATGCCAGCGCACGATCGTCGTCGACCAGCATGTTCCCGGTCGAAGAACCCATAAACACTTTGACGCCGCACACCCGTTTCGGATCGATTCGTTCGATCTCGGCGGCATTTTCGTTCGTCGCCCCGAAATAAAACGAATAGTTCGTTACGGACGTTTCGGCGGCCCGTTCGAATTTCTCGTCGAGCAGGCCGAGCGTCACGGTCGGCGGCTTGACGTTCGGCATATCCATAAAAGAAGTGACTCCACCGGCGGCGGCGGCGGCCGACTCGCTGCGGATATCGGCCTTGTAGGTAAGCCCCGGTTCGCGGAAATGCACCTGATCGTCGATCGCGCCGGGCAACACCCACTGTCCCCGGGCGTCGATCGTCTCGCCGTCGAAACGGTCGTGCGGATATGCGCCGCGGCCTATCTCGGCGATCCGGTCGCCACGGACGACCACGTATCCTTCGAAACGCTCCCCGTCTCCGAAAAGCGTTCCTCCGCGGATCAGCAATGCCCCGCCGCTCATGCGGCAGACCGGGGTTTAATCGAACGGAATCGCAGTTTCAGCACCCCGAAAAAGGCTTCGCGGAAAATGCCGCCGCTCATTTTCGACGCGCCGAGCGTCCGTTCGGTAAAAATGATAGGCACCTCCTTGACACGGAAACCCAACTTCCACGCGGTATATTTCATTTCGACCTGAAAACCGTAACCTTTCATCCGCACGGCATCCATATCCATCGTCCGCAGCAACTTCGCGCTGTAACATACGAAACCGGCCGTCGCATCGCGCACCGGCATCCCGGTCACGAAACGCACATACGCCGACGCGTAATAGGACATTAGCACCCGTTTCATCGGCCAGTTCACCACGTTCACGCCGGTCACGTAACGCGACCCGATCACCAGGTCGGCCCCTGCGACCGCCGCCTGCGACAACCGCACCAGATCGTCCGGATTATGCGAAAAATCGCAGTCCATTTCGAAAACGTAGTCGTACCCGTTCTCAAGCGCCCAGCGGAATCCCGCAAGGTAAGCGGTGCCGAGCCCCAGCTTGCCGGAACGCTCGATCAGGTGCAGCGAACCGGGATAGACCCGCTGCTGCTCCTTAACGATTGCGGCCGTACCGTCCGGAGAGCCGTCGTCGATAATCAGCAGGTCGAACTTTTCAGGCAGGGAAAAGACTTTGTCTATCATCGGCCGGATGTTGTCAAGCTCGTTGTAGGTCGGAATAATCACCAGGTTTCTCATACATTCAGTTGCTATACGCCGCGATGTTGCACGCGACACGCTAATTTTAAAACAAAAGTAGTAATTTTGGCGAAATATGTAACTTTATCCTTAAAAATTATGCCCATCGAACTGTCGCTGGAACTCACGCCGAAACAGGCATCCGACCAGGCCCGTTACCTGCCGCTGATCGCCGACCGGATAGCCGTTCCGCAATCCCGGATCGCACTGGTACGCATCGTTCGCCGTTCGATCGACGCGCGCAGCCGCCAGATCCGCGTCAACCTCGGCGTACAGATCTATGTCGACGGAGAACAGGCTCCGCCGCCGGTGCGCTTCGATTATCCGCAGGTCGGGGGTCGCACGCCGGTCGTCGTCGTCGGATCGGGGCCGGCCGGACTGTTCGCCGCGCTGCGGCTGATCGAACGCGGCTTGCGCCCGATCGTACTCGAACGCGGACGAGACGTCTCGGCGCGCAAAAGGGACATCGCCCGGATCAACCGCAACGGCCCGGTAGATCCGGAATCGAACTACGCTTTCGGCGAAGGCGGAGCGGGCACCTATTCCGACGGCAAGCTCTTCACGCGCTCGAAAAAACGCGGCGACTACCGCAAGGCGCTCGAAGTTTTCCGCTTCCACGGCGCCGACGAGTCGATCCTGTACGACGCGCACCCGCACATCGGCACCGACCGGCTGCCGCGCATCATCGCCGCGATGCGACAGACGATCGTCGACGCCGGCGGACAGGTGCTGTTCGGGGCGAAAATAACCGACGTCCGAATCCGGAACGGAAAAATCGCCGGGGTCTGCCTCGGCGACACGACGGTCGAAGGGGCCGCCGTAATTCTCGCGACCGGACACTCGGCGCGCGACATCTACGAAATCCTGCACCGCCGGGGAGTACGGATCGAAGCCAAACCGTTCGCGATGGGCGTCCGGGCCGAACATCCGCAACAACTGATCGACCGCGCGCAATACCACCTGCCCGAACGCGGCGAATACCTGCCCGCCGCCTCGTACTCGTTGGTCAGCCAGGTCGGCGGACGGGGCGTCTACTCGTTCTGCATGTGTCCGGGAGGTTTTATCGTGCCGGCCATGACGCGCGCCGGAGAGTCGGTCGTCAACGGCATGTCGCCGTCGGGCCGCAACTCGGTATTCGCCAATTCGGGCATCGTCACCGAAATCCGCCTTTCCGACTTCGAACACCTGCGGGCCGAACACGGGGAACTGGCCGGGCTGCGTTTCCAGCAGCAATTCGAAGAGCTGGCCTACAGGCAGGTCGGCGACCGGCAGATCGCCCCGGCGCAACGGCTGGCCGACTTCGTAGCCGGGAAAGCGTCCGGATCGCTGCCGCGCTGCTCCTACGTGCCGGGCATCGCCGCGACGCGAATGGAACAGTGGATGCCCGGCACGATTTCCGACGCGCTGCGGGGCGGCCTGGCCTCGTTCGGCAAAAAACTGCGCGGATTCGTAACGAACGAGGCGCTCGTCGTCGGCGTCGAATCGCGCACCTCGTCGCCGGTACGCATCCCGCGCGATCCGGCGACGCTGATGCACCCGCAGACCGCGGGGCTTTTCCCGGCCGGCGAGGGCGCCGGATACGCCGGGGGAATCATCTCGGCCGCCATCGACGGCGAACGGTGCGCCGACCGCGCCGCCGACTACCTTGCAGGAAAGCCGTAAAGTCCTTTTTATGACCGGAATGGACGGAATGCCGCCGACAGGATGCAAAAAAGCCGTACCTTTGCGGCATGAACCGTAAAATCCTCGCGCTGGCCATTCCGAACATCATCTCCAACATCACGATCCCGCTGTTGGGCATGGTCGACATGGCCATCGTCGGTCACCTCGGCGACGACGCGCTGATCGGCGGAATCGCCATCGGGACGGCCGTTTTCAACTTCATATACTGGAACCTGGCTTTCCTGAGAATGGGAACCAGCGGCCTGGCGGCACAAGCCTACGGCGCGCACGATTTCCGCGAAATCGCCGCCATCCTGGTACGGGCTCTTTCGGTCGCGCTGGCGGCAGCGATGGCGCTGCTGATCCTACAGCGCCCAGCCGGCCGGCTGACGCTGATGATGATGGACGGCACGCCGCACACGATGCGCTATGCGGCCGAATATTTTTTCGCACGCATCTGGGCGGCCCCGGCCACCATCTCGCTGTTCGCTTTCCAGGGATGGTACATCGGTATGCAGAACTCGCGCTTCCCAATGTACATCGCCATCGTCATCAACCTGATCAACATCGTCTTCTGCCTGTGGTTCACGCTGGGACTCGGCTGGGGCATAGCCGGCGTAGCCTGGGGAACGGTCGTCGCGCAATACTGCGGTCTGCTGATCTCCGCCGGGCTGTGGTTCCGGTATTACCGGCGCTTTCTACGCTACATCGACCTGAAAGAGAGCCTGAAGATCAAACCGATGCTCGGATTTTTCCGAATCAACCGCGACATTTTCCTGCGGACGGCCTGCATCGTCGCCGTATACACTTTTTTCACCTCCGCATCGTCCGGCATGGGAGACACGCTGCTGGCGGTCAACATGCTGCTAATGCAGCTTTTCACGTTGTTCTCGTACCTGATGGACGGCTTCGCTTATGCCGGGGAATCGCTGGCGGGACGCTACGTAGGCGCCCGGAATCCCGAGATGCTGCGCAAATGCATCCGCTACCTGCTCGCATGGAGTCTCGTTGTGGCGATACTTTACGTCGGCGTCTACGCCTTCGGCTGGCGGACGATCCTGTCGTTGTTCACCGACAGCACGGCCATCCTGTCAGGAGCCGGAGCCTATGTCGAATGGCTGATCGTCATTCCGCTGATCGCTTTCGCGCCGTTTATGATCGACGGCATCCTGATCGGAGCGACCCGGACGGCGGTGATGCGCAACTCCGTCTTCGTCTCGACGGTCGTCTTCTTCGCCGCCTATTACGGATTGCGCGGCATAGCGGGCAACAACGCCCTCTGGTTCGCATTCACGGCATTTCTGGTGATGCGCGGGGTGCTGCAATATTATATGACGAACCGGCTGCGGATCATCTGACCCGCAGCCGGCAATCGTTATCCGCCTTCCCGACGGAATTTATTTCCCGATCTTGCCGAAATAATCGTTCAGCAACTCGCGGGCCGCGACGAACGAACTTTTACGGTCGGCCAGCACCATCTTCTCGAATTCGCCAATCCGGGCCGCAACCTCTTCGTTCCGGTAAAAATGCTCGCGCAACGCTTCGTCGATCGTTTCGTACATCCAGTATTTAGCCTGCCGGTGACGGTTGCGCTGGAAATAACCGTTCTTTCCGGTAAATTTCAAAAAATCTTCGACGCCGTTCCAGATTTCGGACAGTCCGGTGTGCTCGACCGACGAACAGGTGTAAACCCGCGGCCGCCACTGCGAATCGGGCATCGGAAACAGGTTCAGCGCATTGGCGAAATGACTCCGAGCTACATCGGCACGCTGCTGATTGCCGCCGTCGGCCTTGTTGATCGCGATCATATCGGCCATCTCCATGATGCCGCGCTTGATCCCTTGCAGTTCGTCGCCGGCGCCGGCGATCTGCAACAACAAAAACATATCGACCATCGAATGCACGGCCGTCTCGGACTGCCCCACCCCGACCGTCTCGATGAAAATAACGTCGAACCCGGCGGCTTCGCACAGAATGATGGTTTCGCGCGTCTTGCGGGCCACCCCGCCGAGCGAACCGGCCGAAGGGGAAGGGCGTATGAAAACGCTCGGATTGTGCACAAGCGTCTCCATCCGGGTCTTATCGCCCAGGATGGAACCTTTGCTGCGCTCCGAACTCGGGTCGATCGCCAGCACCGAAAGTTTGTGCCCGAGGTTGGCCACCATGTCGCCGATCGCTTCGATAAACGTCGACTTGCCGGCGCCCGGCACCCCGGTGATCCCGATCCGCACCGACCGGCCCGAATGGGGAAGGCAGCGCTCGATGATCTCCTGCGCCTGCGCGTAGTGTTCGGGCAACAGGCTCTCGACCAGCGTAATCGCCTGCGAAAGCACCGTAATATTACCCGCCAGGATTCCCTGCATGTATTCGTCGGTCGTCATCCGATGCCGTTTCGCCCGGCGGAAATAAGGGTTTACGACGGGAGGCTGTTCGACGCCCCGGTTCACCGCCAGCGCGCTGTCGTGCTCCCTGCCGTGTATATCTTCGTAGTGTTCCATAGTCCAATCGCGGATTATTCGACGAAGATACCAATTTTATTTGATCTCTCCTACCGTACAACGGAAAAGTCTCCGGCATGAATTCCGGAAATGTCCCGCACTTCCGGAGTACGGGCGAGACGTCGTTCGGATTCCGCCGCGGTAAATTGCCGCATCACGGGACTTCGCAGCGCGCCGCTTTTGCAAATCCGGAAAAATAAATTACTTTTGCCCTGACTTCTCCGTCCGGGGAAGGATATTCGGGGTGTAGCGCAGCCCGGTTAGCGCACCTGCTTTGGGAGCAGGGGGTCCCAGGTTCGAATCCTGGTACCCCGACAAATGGAAAATGCGGGCGGCGGCAAAATAATTGCCGCCGCCCGGTTTATTTATTTTCAAACCGTTCGCTCTTTTCCGTCGGGCATTACCGGCTTTTGCTTTTGAATATTTTCCGAAACACGCGGTACGCCCTGATATAAAGCCCGTAATGACCGTACAGCATCCGCCGTCTAGACCAAGTTCCCCAACCGATTCGGCTGAATTTCAGGCGATCGAAATCATGCATCTTGGATACGATATCCCTGCAAACGGCGTCGAATTCGAACGCCTCGCCGAAAACGATGATATGATTGATCACATGATCGCCATATCCTCAAAGACCGTATGATCTTCCGGGAAAAGCACCCCGTCGAACAACTCCCGTTTGAACAGTTTATCCCAGAAATAACTTCTTATCAGGGAGTCTTCGTATAACAATTTCAGCGCCTCCCTGCGGTCATAAACGACGGTATCGCCGCCGTCCCCGGAAGCCCCGCACCGCATCCCTTGCTCCCCGACCTCGTAATACGAACAAATGGAAATATCCGCCCCGTAATCCGTCGCCCCCCCGGTACAATGTCCGGCAAAAATCGCGATCCACCCAGTCGTCGCTGTCCACGAAACCCAAATACCTGCCGCGCGCAAGCCGAATACCCGCATTGCGGGCTCCGCTGACCCCGGCATTCCGTTGGTGGACGACCCGGATCCGGCTATCCCGCTCCGCATAAGAATCGCAGACGGCCCCCGACGCGTCCGTCGAACCGTCATCGACCAGGATGATCTCGATCGCCGCAAAACTCTGCCCCAACAGGGAATCCAGGCACTCGGGCAAATATTCCTGCACGTTGTATACGGGAACCACGAGGCTGATCCCGGGCACATCCTTTGTTCTTTCCATCCCATGCAAAACCGTCAAAAGTAATCGATAAATTTCCTCCTATTCGTTCGTACGCAAACCGTTTCATTCCGGCGTCTCTACTCGGACAAAAATCATTGTCAAGGCCGGATATTCCTAAAACCTATCCCGTTTGACCCTTTTCGTATAACAAAGAAACGATTATTAAACGAATTTGCAAATCAAACCGAAGCAATTCGCAGGAATAGATAAAAAACTCACGGATATCCGGCTCGGAACGCCGGCCCTGCTTTAAGCGACCGTCCGATCGTTGCTTACCGGCAGCCGGAAAACAAAAATATCCGGGATAATGACTTATCCCGGATATTTCGGTTAAACGATCGACGTTATCAGTCGGCGTCCACGATAGCCACGCGATTCAACGGAATTTCCGGGAATTCGTTGGTACCGCCCTTCGCTACGATCTCCAGCTGGGAAGCTTTCACGCCCAGACGGTCGACGAGCACTTTATAAACGGCTTCGGCTCGCTGTTGGCTCAGGTACTGGTTGCGTTTTGCAGAACCGGTAGCGCTGTCGGCATAACCCACGATCTTGAACTTCTTGTCCGGATAAGCCTTCATGAATTTGGCTACATAACCCAGGTTCATGATCTCTTTCGCAGACAGGGTGTAGCTGCCGATATTGAAGAACGTACCCATAATCGGGCCTTCGATTTCGGGAGCCGGAGCAGGCGTCGTTTTCACTTTGTTCTTTTCGGCTGCCAGTTCGTCGGCCAGACGTTTCGCATTGGCCTGCGCATCGGCCAGATCCCCTTCCAGCGAAGCGATCTTGTTGTTATACGGAGTCAGGTCTACCGGAACCGGAACGATCGGACGGCTGAAGCCGCGACGGTTCAACTTAAAGGTCAGACCGGCCGTAATGGTCGTCATTCCTTCGCCCTTGCTGCCGCGAACGACGCCGTCGAAACGCTGGTTAACGACCATCTGCTTCACTTCGAGGTTCAGGTCTACCAGACCGCCCAGACGGATGTTGTTCAGCAAACCGTACGTGAAGGCGAACTCGTTGTTATAGGCGTGGTTTCCGAACGAACGGGCCCAACCGAAACCGACATAAGGTACGAAATTCCAGGTACGGGTTTCCTTATAACCGCCGATCGCGTTGGAGATGTTCCACATTACGTCGCCGTGCAAGTTCGATACGTTGAACTTTTCACGAAACATTCCCCTCGAATCGGCAGATTCCGATGCGACCGCGTACATGGTACGGGCGTTCGTCCAGCCGTAAGCTTTCAGGCCCGAATACTGCAAACGCAGTCCCACGCTCGGAGTGACCCATTTACCGACAGCCACATCCAGGGCCGGCGCAAGGCGCTTACCGCCGTAACTGTCATTCTCTCCTTCATAAATATTGATACCTCCCGCAACACTGATAAAAATGTTGTCGAACAAACGATTGGTCAGGTAGGGGCCTCTGCGGGTCTGGGCTTCCTGAAGTCCGACTACCTCCTGAGCAAAAGCCGGCGCACATGCGACCGTCAACGCCACTGCAATGAAAAATCTTTTCATAATCAATCTGTTTTAATAGTAAAATTTTTTTCTTAAAATTATTTAACCATAAAATCATCGAACTTCAAATCCATCCCCGTTATATTCTAAGGTGGCTGGCTCCAAACCTCGTCCAATGTTGTATCTTATTTTCACATACTTACTTCAAACTTTCTGCCACGTGTGCAAATTTATAAAACTTTTTTCAAAAATATCAAATTTCACCGGCTCCCTCAACTGAAAGATCATTTTTCTCACTTTTTTTCGATATTAGAAACCGTACAACAACAAACTACGTACCAATACTTTAAATGAAACAAAAAAAAATCGCATCCTCTTTTTCCGGGCAATCGCAAAATAAAACGGAATATTTCTTTGGCACATAACGAATAATTACTATATTTGCGCTCGATTTGTCACGGGGTGTAGCGCAGTCCGGTTAGCGCGCCAGCTTCGGGAGTTGGAGGTCCCGGGTTCGAATCCCGGTACCCCGACAATGAAAGAGAAGCACTTACGTATTGCGTAAGTGCTTCTCTTTTTATCATACCCGGCGAAAAACGCTTCGACCGCCCCGGCCATTCTGACATGCCGGCCTGTCACGGACATTCCGACGGTTCGGAATGCTAACCGAAAATCCGGCCGTAAAGAAATTGCAAATACCATTTACCGAGCCGTCCGCAACATTCCGAACGACGCAAACCACGACAAATGGAACTCCCCGGAAAACCTCCGGAGTGAACGCCCGGTTTCATCGGACTGAAAAAATGAAAAAACGCCGCAGAAAGATTACAGCGGCCGGCGGTTATGCAGCGCATGGGCAATGGTCAGGTCGTCGGCATAATCCAACTCATCTCCGAACCCGATCCCGCGAGCGATCGAAGTCAGACGGACTCCTTCGCACGCTTGCAGCCGTCTCGATATATAAAAAGAAGTGGTCTCTCCTTCGACCGTCGTACTCAGCGCAAGGATCACCTCCCTGACCTCCCCGCTCGCCAGATGGTCGAGCAGCAGGTCGATCTTCAGATCGGACGGACCGATCCCCTGCATCGGCGAAATGACGCCCCCCAAAACGTGATACAGACCGTTATACTGCCGCGTATTTTCGATCGAAAGCACGTCTTTGACCTGTTCGACCACACAGACCGTCGACCGGTCGCGCGTCGCATCCGAGCATATTTCGCAGACATCGCCGTCGGAGAGGTTGTTGCATCGGGAACAATAGCGAATATCGGAACGGAAACGGGCCATCGCCTGCGTCATCAACATCACGTCATGCTCTTCCATCCGCAGCATGTGCATCGCCAGGCGCATCGCGGTACGCCGGCCTACGCCCGGCAACCGCGACAGCTCGCTCACCACGTCGTCCAGTAATCTCGACATCTCCCCGCTAATCGATCATTTCGATGGCCGAAACCTGAACCCAACCCTTGTTACCGTCGGCGATACGTATTTCACGCCAGTCGCCCAGCGAATCGCCGACCGCCACCTTCGTTCCCTCGTGCAATACGAAAATATCCTTGCTCTGCGGATCGGGCGAACTCTTGACCGGAGCCGCCGTACTCATCACGATCGCCTCTGCGGGATGGATGCGCTGGCTGCGCCCGACGGCCGCATAAACGACCGCCAGCGCGAACGCCGCGACGGAAACCAAAGCCCCGTAGAACCCGGCCTTCTGCAGCGCGACGCGGCGCAGCAGCAGGTAAGCGCCGAGTCCGACGAGCGTCAGCGCGAAAAAGAGCAGGCTCAATGCCGCCCACGCGTTACTGCTCAGGCTGTTCCCCAATCCGATCAGCCAACGCTTCGCGAAAAAAACGGGAACCGCATCGATCTTGTCCTGCACATAAGCGTTGGCAATCGACAGGTTGTAACGGATATCGTCGTCGGAAGGCGCGAGTTTCAGCGCCCGGTTATAGTTCAGGATCGCCTTGCCGTTCATGCCGCGTTTGAAATAGGCGTTCCCGAGATTCAGGTAAAGCCGGTCGCTTTCGAGTCCCGAATCGAGCAGCTTTTCATAACCGTCGATGGCGGCTACGTAATCGGCATTGATATACGCCGTATTGGCATCGTCCCAGATTTTATCGGCATCCGCCTGCGCGACAACCGTGCCGCAACACAGCGCAACCAGCGGAAATACGATCAGAATGATCTTTTTCATCTTATGCATGTTACTTTTTAATTACCGATTCCAATTTGGAAAGAATCCCCGCCGCAGAGCCGTAAAGTTCGCTCATCCGCCCCGAGGACGACGGCGAATACTGCGCATACTCGCAGTGGGTGATCGTATCGATAAACTGCCCGGTCAATTCGGCCGAAACGTTGCGCTTGAGCAGTTCCTCGCGGATATTGTCTTTCGTCAGGTTGGCGACCGGAATGTTCAGCTTATCGCTCATGTAACCCCACAACGCCTTCAGCATCTCTTCGTAAAACGCTTTTTCACTCCCTGCGTTCATGTGCTGGAAGGCGGCCCGCAAACGCTGCAACGCCACTTTGTTCGCTTTCCGGTTACGCACCAGCACGGTATTCTGCATCTCGCTCAGGCGTTTTTTCAGATAAAGATATCCTCCGGCGAAAACGAGCAGGATCAGCGCCAGCGCCGCAAAATAGGCCGTACTGCCGAACAGTAGGTTCCCGCGCCGCGTCAAACACGGATCGCCGATACGGATGAAACGGATATCCTTGTCCAGAATCTTCAGATCCTCCTTATTGATTCCGCTGACGATCCCCGACACCCCGCCTCCGCCGGTCGAATCGGGACGCACCTCGATGTTGAACGACGAAGTATTCAGCGTCACATACTTGGCCGCATCCGGATCGAAATAACTGAATTCCACCGGATTGATCGTATAGCTACCCTCTGCGCGCGGGATGAACGGGTATTCGAACTGGCGGTAACCGGTAATCCCGTTCGCATTGTGCGCGAGGCTCTCGGTCGTCTTCTTGTTGTATTGCTCGAACGACGTAGGCATTTCGACCGTCGGAGCCTGGATCAGCGGCAAGTTGCCGCTGCCGGATATCTTCAGGGTAAAATTGTCGGACGCATTGGCCGACATCGTTTTCTTGTCGATCCCACCGCTCATCTGGAACTGTCCGACCGCTCCGTTGAACGAAGCGGGAGCCCCCGCGGGGAAATCCTTGACCGTAATCGCTACCGGCGCGGTCGACAGGTTTTTCCGCACCTCCTGCACCGTTTGCCCGCCTCCGAAAAAGTCGTCGAACAACGACTGCCCGCGCGGCGAGGTCTGCATAACGATCTGCGCGACGGCATTCAGGCTGAACTGCTCGATGTGCAACTGCCCGGCCTGCTGCGGATAGAGCAGCACTTCCCGGATAATCTTGGCGTCGTACACTTTCCCGTTCAACGTCTCCCGCTGCCAGCCGTATCCCTGCACATCGAGATCCTGCACCCAGAAACCGTTGAATGCCGGATACTTAACATTATCCAATCCTCCCAACTGCACCCGCGTATAAATTTTGAATGTGGCCCGGATCGGCTGTCCTTTGAATACGTTGTTGCGGTTGACCGCAACCCGCACCAGCAGATCGTCGGCCCCCAGCTTCGCCGACCGCGCCTCCCCCGCCTGCTTTTCGCCTCCGCCGGCGCCCGGCCGGACCGAAGCTTCGTCGGCGATCACCTCGATCGTCAACGGCTGCGTCCCGTAGCTCTTCCCGTCCACCCTGACCGACGCCGCCGAAATCGAAGCCTTGCCGACCGACGAAGCCTGAATGACATAAGTGTAGGTAAAAGACGAAGTCTTGGTCACGTTGCCGTTGACGATCGACACCGAAGTGCCTTCCGACAGGGTCGGCCCGGCCACCACGTCGAATCCGTCGAACGTCGGCGGCACGAACTCCTCGGGCTTGGCATTGAGCGAAAACTCGATGCGGAAAGCCTCCCCGACGGCCACGACGGCCGGCGCATTCGCCTCGAACTCGACTTTCTGAGCAAAAGCGGCCACCGAAACGAACAGGAAAGCCGCCGCCCAAAACAGATGCTTCATCAAACGTAACATATTGCTATCGGATCAATTTAACCGCAAAAATAACTGTTTTTAATCAAAACCCGCAACGGGTACTGACATTCTTGTCCCGGCCGTGTTTTAGAAACGCGTCCGAATCCCGCTTTAGTATCCGGCATGCATAGAAACAGACCTTCGCGAACGCCGTTTTATCCTTAATCTTACGTAACTTTGAAACTCAAAAACTCCAACTTATGAAATATTTATGCTTTATTTTCCTGATCGCGGGCTTTTCGATCGCCTGCACCGGATCGGGAAACAGGAACTCCCGGACGACCCCGTCCGGTCCAATCGCCGTAGTAATCGATACGATAACCGACGCAACCGATAGCGACAGGATCGCCCCGGGTACGCTAACCGACCTAAGGAATCCGGCCTACATGCGGGCCGTAGCCGATACAATTCGCCTTCAATTGGGCGGCGCCCTATACGATGCGGCCGACCCGGCCGATTCGATTACCGTTCTCGAAACCTATTACGATCAGGATTCCGTCTACGGGTTATCCCGGACTTACGTCTACATCAACCACAACCGGGAGGCCCCTGCCTACAGGTGGTTCGAACCCGACTCGCTGCAAAAAAGATTCGATTCGTACCGTGAAAATATGATTCGGGACGGTTCCGCCGCGCTGTTCGACGAAGCGCTTCAGCGCGGACGCGACACACTGATCATCCGATTGGACTCGACCATCGAACGATACCGGGGATACTGGGTGTGCGTCTATAAATACCCCGGCAGGGAAGACTACTACCTGGATGACAACCGTACATGGAAATTCGTCTATTGTCTCTCGGACTCAACCTTTTCGTTTTTAAATATGGACGGCCCCGAACCGGATCTGATCACCTCTTTCCAATCCGATTCCGCCGGTAACTTCACGATCGGATTTCCGGGTCGGGAAGCGGATTTCAGCCTTATCGACCCGGAACGCGGTTTATACAGAAAAACGATCAAGGGGAAATTCCGGAGTTACATGATTCCCGCATCCAACGTCCGCAAGTTCGACATCATCCGATACGCCGATACGGACGGAGGCATGATCTCCTGGTTCGAACGGGTAGAAGAAGAATAAATGCAATCAAACGGCAGACGCTATACAAGCGGCGCCGTCTCCCGCAAGAGACGGCGCCGCTTTTCATTTACACGGTGCGCGGCAATCAATGTCCACTCCCGCAGCCGTCTTTCTTGAACTCGGCAAAAAAGTCGTTGCCTTTGTCGTCGACAATGATGAACGCCGGGAAATTCTCGACATAGATTTTGCGGACGGCTTCCATTCCCAGTTCCGGGAAATCGACCACCTCGACGCTCTTGATGCTGTTCTTCGCCAACACGGCGGCCGGGCCGCCGATCGAACCGAGGTAGAACCCGCCGTGCTTCTTGCAGGCGTCCGTCACAGCCTGCGTCCGGTTTCCCTTGGCCACCATCACCAGCGATCCGCCGCGATCCTGGAACAGATCGACGTACGGGTCCATACGGCCTGCGGTCGTCGGGCCGAAGCTGCCCGAAGCCATTCCCTGCGGCGTCTTAGCCGGGCCGGCGTAATAAATCGGATGTTTCTTGAAATACTCGGGCATCGGCTTGCCTTCGTCGAGCATTTGTTTGATGCGGGCATGGGCGATGTCGCGGGCCACGATCAGCGTGCCTTTGAGGTTCAGGCGCGTTTTAACCGGGTATTTGGACAGGATTTCGCGCACTTTATCCATGCCCTCGTCGAGGTCGATCTCAACGGCGGGTTTCATGCCGGGAGCCGTCTTCGGCAGGAAGCGGGCCGGATTCTTTTCGAGCTGTTCGAGAAAAATGCCCTCTTCGGTAATTTTCGCCTTGATGTTCCGGTCGGCGCTGCAGCTTACGCCGATGCCCACCGGACACGAAGCCGCATGGCGCGGCAGGCGGATCACCCGCACGTCGTGTACGAGGTATTTACCGCCGAACTGAGCGCCCACGCCGCTCTCGCGGCAGATCTTCAGCACCTTTTCTTCCCATTCCAGATCGCGGAACGCGCGCCCCCCTTCGTTGCCCGAAGTGGGCAGGTGGTCCAGGTAACCGGCCGACGCTTTCTTGACGGTCGCCAGGTTCGCTTCGGCCGACGTACCGCCGATCACCAGCGCGAGGTGGTACGGCGGACAGGCCGACGTACCGAGGTCCATAATGTGCGTCCGAATGAATTTGGTCAGCGACTCCTCGTTCAGCAGCGCCTTGGTCTGCTGGTACAGGAACGTCTTATTCGCCGATCCGCCCCCCTTGGTGATGAACAGGAAGCTGTATTTGTTGCCCTGCGTCGCGTACAAGTCGATCTGCGCCGGCAGGTTCGTCCCCGAATTTTTCTCTTCGGTCATCGTGAACGGCACCACCTGCGAATAGCGCAGGTTGCGGTCGCGATACGTTTCGTAAACGCCTTTCGACAAGGCTTCGGCATCGTTCGCGCCCGTATATACGTCCTCGCCTTTCTTCCCGATCACGATCGCCGTACCGGTATCCTGGCAGGTAGGCAATTCGCCCTCGGCCGACACCGCCTGATTCAGCAACATCGTATAAGCGACGAATTTATCGTTATCGGTGGCCTCCGGATCGTTCAGGATATCGGCCAATTTCTGCAGGTGCGAAGCCCTGAGGTAGAACGATACGTCGGCGAACGCCTCGCGCGAAAGCAGTTCCAGTCCTTTCGGGTCGATCTTCAGGATCTTGCGGCCGTCGCATTCGACCGTCTTGACATAATCTTTGGTGAGCAGGCGATACTCGGTGGTATCCTCCGAAATCGGAAAAGGCTCCTGATAAATAAATTCTGACATAGCGCTATCTGCGGTTTAAATTAATTTCAATTTTACAAAGGTAAAAAGAAACTCTGAAAAACGGATCGCCGCCGCCGGGAATCTTCTCAGTAAATTTCACCGGATAAAAAGTCCGCCCTCCTTGGAAATACCACAAAAAGTCTTTAATTTTGAATATACAGTCTATAATCGCAACCTTTTAAAACTCGCCGCCATGAAACGTTTACAACTGATCGCCCTGGCAATGATTGCCGGCAGCATTTCCTGCACGCTCCGGGCCTCCGACGCCTCCCGCTCCCTGTCGACCCTGCATCTGAAAATCATCAACACGGGAACGAATCCGACCGGCGTCCTTACCGTTGATTTCCACGACCCGACCTGCTACCGGGACCCGCTCAATGCGCTTTATTCGCCCTGCACGGACGGCAAACAAGCCTTTTTCATAGACAGCGACACGAGCTTCACCCTGAAACGGGAAATGCCGTGGCGCCAAGACATCCGCATCGGCGTCGGCGCCCGGATGGACACCCACCACGCCGTCCTGCTCTCCGCCCCGGGGGATTCGGCATCGCTGACGCTGGATTTCGGCAAAATCTGCGGCAACGACGACACGGGATTCGTCTTCGGCGGCAAACAGGGTTCGCTGAACGCCCAGATCAACGCGTGCGAAAAATACCTGTCGCAACTGTCGGAAACGATCCGGTTCCCCCGGGATTCGTCCGCCTACGGGCTGTATCCGGAAAAAACGGCGCAAATGCAAGATTCGCTGGCCCGTTACAGCGCGCGCGCCAAATTATCCAAAGCAGCGAAAGAGTGGGCCCGGCAAAGCATTCCGGCGCGGGTGTATATCCAGCTCCGAGAGACGCTGGGCTTCTACCAAATGGATTTTCCCTTTCTGTCTCAGATCGCTTCGAACGATCTGCAAAGCCTGACTTTTTCCGGCGCTCAGGCTTTTCTGACGGATTACGCGCAACGCGGTTTCGGCCTCTTTTCGGACCGTCCCGAAAACAAGGCGCTCACCCCGTGGGAGCGGATCGCGCGCTTCGCCGGCACGCAACCCGCTTCCCCGCGCCGGGACTTTATGACTTTCCAACTGGTAGCCCAAACGCTGCAGGAACAAGGCGCCCCGGACATACCCGATACGGAACCCGCTTCCTTTTTCGAATCGCCCTATTTTTCCGACCGGGCGGTACGGGCAGTACGGGCGGTACGGGAGCGAACGGACATCCGGTTCCCGGAAACGCCCCTGAAAGAGATCTGCTATTTCGATAAACAGGACGGCACGGTCGACACCGTCTCAGGAAAAGACATTTTCGGCCTGCTTCGCTCCCGGTATGCCGGGAAAGTAGTCTACATCGACGTCTGGGGCACGTGGTGCTCTCCTTGCATCGCCCAAATGTCGGAACTGACCGAACTGCAAAAAAAATACGAAGGGAAAGAGGTCGTATTCGTTACCCTGGCGGTATGGTCGCCCCGGGAGAGGTGGGTCGAAATGGTCGGCGAGGGTAAAATCCCCGGCGAATGTTTCCTGTTCGACTTCGCTTCGGCGACTGTCTTCAGTACGGTTTGCGACTTTTATATGTTCCCGTCCCACCTGCTGATGGACCGCAGCGGCAGGATCGTCACCCGCTATGCCCCGGTCGGGATTTCCAGCGCCGGCGCGGCGATCGACCGTCTGCTGAAAGACAATTAAACGGCAAAAACCATAAAAAACGGCGGACAGCATTGGGATTTCCCTGTTTTTTATTACCTTTGCGGCACATTTTCACAAAACAAATTAAATCAAATCGTTATGAATCATTACGAAACCGTTTTCATTGCCACGCCGGTGCTGTCTGACGTTCAGACCAAAGAGGTGTTCGGCAAATTCCAGGGTGTCATCACCGAGAACGGCGGTCGGATCGTAAGCGGCGAAGAGTGGGGACTCAAGAAACTCGCCTACCCGATCCAGAAAAAGACCACCGGCTTTTACTTCCTGATCGAGTTCGAAGCGGAAGGCGACATCGTCGACATCCTCGAAACTCAGTATCGCCGCGACGAACGCGTGATCCGTTTCCTGACTTTCAAAATGGATAAATACGCCGTTGAGTACGCAGAAAAACGCAGAAACAAATACAAATCAAAACAGGAATAACAAGTCATGGCACAGAATCAATCCGAAATCAGATACCTGAACCCTCCTACCGTAGAGGTCAAAAAGAAAAAATACTGCCGTTTCAAAAAATCCGGCATCAAATACGTCGATTACAAAGACGCCGAATTCCTGAAAAAGTTCCTCAACGAACAGGGCAAGATCCTGCCTCGCCGCCTGACCGGAACTTCGCAGAAATTCCAGAAAAAGGTAGCCTCCGCCGTAAAGCGTGCACGCCACCTGGCTCTGCTGCCTTTCGTTACCGATATGTTTAAATAATCTAAAACCGGAGGAAATATCATGCAAGTAATTCTTATCAAAGACGTCGAGAACTTGGGTTATGCCAACGACATCGTGGAAGTTCGCCCCGGTTACGCCAATAATTACCTGATCCCGCAGGGATACGCCAAAAGCGCGACGGCTTCCGCCCGCAAGGTGTTGGCCGAAAACCTGAAACAGCAGGCGCACAAAGAGGCCAAGCTGATCGCCGACGCCGAAGCGCTGGCAGCCAAGCTGGCAGAGATCGCGTTGACCATCACCGCCAAAGCCGAGGAAGGACGCATTTTCGGTTCGGTAACCGCAGCGAACGTGGCCGAGGCCCTGAACGAAAAAGGGATCGCCGTAGACCGCAAGAGCATCAGCGTAGACCCCGTGAAGACGATCGGCGCTTACGAAGCCGCCGTGAAGCTTTACAAAGGCATCAGCGCAACCGTTAAATTCGAAGTGGTAGCCGAAGCTTAATTATCCGGCTCTTCATCTTCCAAATTGCATGTGAAATGCAGGAAGAAACAACGCCTAAAAGGCGGCATTTGTTAAATGCCGCCTTTTGTGCTTTGATATAAGTAGGTAATAATTATCTTTATTCATCTTTTATATCATCCATCAACAAATGATCCGACATCATTGCGCCGCCGCCGTTAACCGCCAAAAATAAACCGTCATGAAAAAAGTGCCGATACAAACAGGGATATGGGTATTTATTATCTTAGCTCTCTACCTATATATTGGAAATCCCCTTGAGAAAAATTATAATTTGGCATTGATAGCGCTTGTCGTATCGGTTATCTCGTTGGCTATATCCTTCATGTTGCATAAGTTTAAAAAGAACCATGAGACGATCGGACGTTTGTATGTCCTGGCTCTGTTTTGCGTCGCGTATTTCTTCTTATAAACAGACAGCAGGTTAAAATCACTTTTTATCTTTATGCCGCAAAGGAAATTATGCCGTTTCCATCGCAGCGTAGTTCGCGTAAAAGCGGACGATCGTTTCGATCCCCCGGTAGAAATTCGCCAGCGGATAACTTTCGTTCGGCGAGTGGATCGTATCTTCGTCCAGTCCGAATCCCATCAGGATCGACTTTACGCCGAGTTGCTTTTCGAAAACGCTGATGATCGGGATGCTGCCGCCCGAATAGAACGGAACCGGCTTGCGGCCGAAAGTCTGCTCGAACGCCGCCGAAGCCGCCCGGTATGCCGGCAGATCGGTCGGCGACACGTACGGAGCGCCGCCGTGCAGCATTTTCACCCGCACTTTCACGCTGCGCGGGGCGATGTCCCGAAAATAAGCCGCGAACAGCTCCCCTATTTTATGAAAATCCTGGCCGGGAACCAGCCGCATCGAAATCTTCGCATGCGCCGACGACGGAATCACCGTTTTGGCCCCCTCGCCGGTATAGCCTCCCCAGATGCCGTTCACGTCCAACGACGGACGGATTCCGGTACGTTCGAGCGTCGTATATCCCTTTTCGCCCCAGGTTTCGGACACGCCGATCGCCTTGCAGTAGGCCGCTTCGCAAAACGGCGCCATGGCAAACTCGCGATGTTCCTGCGGGGAAAGTTCACGGACTCCGTCATAAAATCCGGGAATGGTAATACGGCCGTCGGCATCGGTCAGCGAAGCGATCATCCCGCAGAGTACGTCGACCGGATTGGCCACCGCTCCGCCGTAGAGCCCGGAATGCAGATCGCGGTTCGGCCCGGTCACTTCGACCTCGGCATAGCACAGCCCCCGCAGTCCGCAGGTGATCGACGGCACTTTCCACGACAGCAGACTCGTATCCGAAACCAGGATCACATCGGCTTTCAGCAGTTCCCGGTGCTCACCGCACCATTCGGTAATGCCGCCCGAACCGATCTCCTCTTCGCCTTCGATCATAAACTTCACGTTGCATCCGAGCGTGCCGGTTTGCAGCATGGTTTCCAGCGCTTTGACGTGCATGTAAAGCTGTCCCTTGTCGTCATCGGCCCCGCGCGCCCGGATACGACCGTCTTCGATGACCGGTTCGAACGGATCGGTTTTCCACCCTTCGGGCGGATCGACCGGCATCACGTCATAATGGCCGTAGACCAGCACGGTCTTAGCCGCCGGATCGACGATTTTCTCGGCGTAAACGATCGGATTTCCTTCAGTGGGCATCACTTCGGCGCGGTCGGCTCCGGAACGCACCAGCAATCCGGCCAACAATTCGGCACAACGCACCACGTCGGGCGCATGCACGCTCTGCGCACTGACAGACGGAATCCGCAACAGTTCGAACAGCTCCCCGACGAAACGCTCCTTGTGTTCGTCGATATACGCTTTCGCTTTATCCATAAGTCTGCATTTAAGAGGTCGGGATAAAGATAAAAAATATCGGGGACAATCCGCAACGGTTTCCGAAAATAGGAACGGGGGTCTACAGATGGCAGATCGCCACCAGCGACAGCACCGAAATCGCGACCCACAACGTGACGCCGAGCAACAACGGTTTGAAACCGACCTCGCGGATTTTCGAAACCGAAAGCCCTGCGCCGATCAGGAACAGCGTCACGACCAGCGCGGCCTTCGACACGGTCACAACGGCCGTATTGAAATCGCCGACGAACGGCAGGTAGCTATTGGCCAACATCGCCAGGATGAAGAACCCGATGAACCACGGGATCGAGATCTTCTTCCCCTTGCTGCGGAACAGCAGGGCGGACAGCAGCGATACCGGAATGATCCACAGCGCCCGCGCCAGTTTCACGGTCGTGGCCACTTCGAGCGCTTCGCTGCCGTAGGCGGACGCCGCGCCGACCACCGAACTGGTATCGTGAATGGCGATGGCGCTCCACATTCCGAACTGGTGCTGCGTCAACCCCAGCAGATGTCCGATCGCCGGGAACAGGATCAACGCCACCGAATTGAGCAGGAACACTACGCCGAGCGACACCGAAATTTCCTTCTCCGAAGCGTCCACGGCAGGAGCCACCGCCGCAATCGCGCTGCCGCCGCAGATAGCCGTCCCGGAAGCTACCAGGTGCGACGATTTGCGCGGCATCCGCAGCCAGCGGCCGACGAAATAACCGAGCGTTAGCAGCAGCGCGATCGAAACGACCGTCAGTTCGAGCCCTTCGCGACCGACTTGCAACGCGCTGTGGACGTTCATGCCGAAGCCGAGCCCCACGACCGAAACTTTCAGCAGCAGTCCGGTGGCCTTATGGTTCAGTTTGGCGAAAGGATGCCCCCAAAACAAGGAGAATAAAAAACCGCCGACCAGAGCGATCGGAGCGGATACGTACGGAGTCGCGCAAAGGGCGATACAAAGAATAAAACAGGCTTTCAGAACAGCGGTTTTTCGGGCGGATCGTGTTTGCATACGTCGTTTCATCGTTTGAATTACGCCGCAAAAATAGACCGCCGATCCGTTCAAAGCCAATCACGAAAAGTGCTCTCCTATAACTTTTGGTTATAATAATTGATACAGAACTGTTTGAACAACTCGCAAAGGCGGCTATTGCGGCCATGCCGCATCACGAAACTGAAACGGCGCACCACCGACAGGTCGGCGATCTCGATCACCCGCAGCAGGTTGTACCGCAATTCCTCGAACACGGCCTGCACCGAAACGAAGGCGACGGCATCCGACCCGTAGAGGTAGTGCTTGATGCTCTCGGTGCTGTCCAGTTGCATCTCGACCGGCAGCGTCCGCAACGAAATTCCGCGCGAAGCGAGCGCCCGTTCGACGACGTCGAGCGTCCCCGATCCCGTTTCGCGGATCACCAGCGGCAGTTTCTTCAGATCGGCGGCCGCAATCTCCTCCTGCCGCAGCGAACGGTTCGACGAAGCGGTCACGAGCACCAGCTCGTCCTCCATAAACGTCTCGTAATGCAGTTGCGGATTTCCGGCATTGCCCTCGATCACCCCGAAATCGAGCTTTTCATCGGCCACCATCCGCTCGATCAGTTCGGTATTCCCGTTGCACAGCGTCAGGCGGACTTCCGGATAACGTTTTTTGAAACGGGACAGAATGGCCGGAAGCACGTATTGCGAAATGGTCGTACTGGCTCCGACCGCCAATTCACCGCCGAACGTCTCGCCGTCCCCGGCGAACGCGTCGTTCAGTTCGGCATACAACGCCAGCAATCGGCGGACATAGCCCAGCAGCAACTCGCCCTGCGGCGTCAGCGCGACGGCATTGCGCCGTCGGACGAAAAGCGGCACGCCGAGCTGCTTCTCCAGTTCGTTGATATGTTTAGTCACGGCCGGCTGCGTGATGAACAGCTCGTCCGCCGCACGGGTAAAGCTGAGCCTTTCGGCCACGGCCCGGAAAACTTTCAGTCGGAAATCGGTTATCATACGACGAATATAATACGCTTTGCGCACAAATCAAAACACGGCGGATCGATCGCACGAAAAGTCGACGGAAGTATGAAATATCGACGCCTACGCCCAACGGAGCAACCGACTTATTAAAAAACACGGCACGGTTATGGATATTTTCCGATACAGATCCGAACTACCCGGAGCCGGAACTTAATGTATGTACCGTACTCTAACCTAAAAACTACCTGTTTTGTTTCCAAATTTAGTAAGAAAAGCCCCGCTCCGGAATCCGGAACGGGGCTTTTTCGATACGGGAACGGTTCCGCCGGTCAGCCGGCGATCACCGAACGGATATCGGCGATGATCTTTTCGGCCAACGCATCGGCCGCCGCCTCGTCGCGACTCTCGCTGTAAATGCGGATGATCGGTTCGGTATTGGATTTACGCAGGTGTACCCACTCGGTCGGGAAGTCGATCTTCACGCCGTCGATATCGTTGACCTGTTCGTGCGCATATTTCGCTTTCATCCGGCGGAGCACGTCGTCCACGTCGATCTCGGGCGTCAGTTCGATTTTATTCTTCGAAATGTAATACGGCGGATAGGTGGCGCGCAGAGCCGACGCGCTCATCCCTTTGCGGGCGAGATGCGTCAGAAACAGCGCCACGCCGACCAACGCATCGCGTCCGTAATGGATTTCGGGATAGATCACCCCGCCGTTGCCCTCGCCGCCGATCACCGCGCCGACCTCTTTCATCTTCGTCACGACGTTCACTTCGCCGACCGCAGCGGCGTAATACCGACAGCCGTGCCGTTCGGTCACGTCGCGCAAAGCCCGCGACGAACTCAGGTTCGACACGGTAGCCCCTTTCGTATGCGACAGCACGTAATCGGCCACGGCGACCAGCGTATACTCCTCGCCGAACATCGTCCCGTCCTCGCACACCAGCGCCAGGCGGTCGACATCCGGATCGACCACGATCCCCAGATCGGCTTTTTCGGCCGGCACGCGCGCCGAAATCTCCGTCAGGTTCGCCGGAATAGGCTCCGGATTGTGCGCGAAATGCCCGTCCGGAGCGCAGTTCAGTTCCACCACCTCGACGCCCAGTTCCCGGAGCAACGCGGGGATCACCACGCCGCCGACCGAATTGACCGCATCGACGACCACTTTGAAACGGGCGGCGCGGATCGCGTCCCGGTCGACCAACTTCAGGGCGAGCACCCGATCGATATGCGTCTTATCGTAACTTGTGCGATCGAGCACGTGTCCGATGCGATCCACGTCCGGGAACGTATAACCGTCCGATGCGGCGATAGCGAGCACCCGCTTGCCTTCGGCATCGTTCAGAAATTCGCCGCGCGCATTGAGCAACTTCAGCGCATTCCACTGTTTCGGGTTGTGGCTGGCCGTCAGAATAATCCCGCCGTCGGCCCTACGGCCCGTCACGGCCACTTCGACGGTCGGCGTCGTAGCCAGACCGATATTGATCACGTCGATACCGCAACCGCACAGCGTCCCTTCGACGATCGAAGCCGCCATTTCGCCCGACAGCCGCGCGTCGCGACCGACCACGACCGTCAGTCTCTTATCACCGCTGGTCTCTTTCAGCCACTGGGCGTAGGCCGACGTAAACTTCGCCAGATCGATCGGCGTCAGGTTGTCGCCCGGCTGTCCGCCGATCGTCCCCCGTATTCCGGAAATTGATTTTATCAGTGTCATAACCTATGAAATTTAACGCAAATTAATTACTTTTATAGCAATAATAAAAATCCAAAACCTGAAAACCATGCGTATTATCGCCCCCTCGGAATTGATTATCAACGGCGACGGATCGATCTTCCACCTGCATTTGAAACCGGGCCAGTTGGCCGATACCGTGATCCTCGTCGGCGATCCAGGACGGGTAGAGCAGGTCGCCGCATACTTCGACTCGGTAGAATGCCGTGCGGAAAACCGCGAATTCGTTGCGGTGACCGGAGAGTGTTTCGGCAAACGGATGACCGTACAGTCTACCGGCATCGGCACCGACAACATCGACATCGTCGTCAACGAACTGGACGCGCTGGCGAATATCGACTTCGAGACCCGTACCGAAAAGGCTGAAAAAACGCGGCTGACACTCGTGCGGCTCGGAACCTGCGGCGGCATCCAGCCCGAACTGAAGATCGGCGACCTGGTGCTGTCGCGCATCTCGGCCGGCTTCGACGGGCTGCTAAATTTTTACAAAGGGCGCAACGCGGTTTGCGATCTCGAAATGGAACAGGACTTCGTCGAGCACACCGGTTGGAGCCGCTTGCTGACCGCCCCCTATTTCGTCCGTTGCTCGGATCGGCTGGCCGAACTGTTCGCCGACCGGACGGTCGAAGGCATGACGATCTCGGCCCCCGGGTTTTATGCCCCGCAGGGCCGCTTCCTGCGGCTCTCGCCGGCCGATCCGTCGCTCAACGGCAAGATCGAATCGTTCGAATACCGGGGACGACGCTTTACCAATTTCGAAATGGAAGGTTCGGCGCTGGCCGGACTGTCTCTGCTGCTGGGGCACGACGCCGCCACGATCTGCACGGTTATCGCACAGCGAGTTGCCCTCGAAATGGACACCGACTACCGGCCTTTTGTTGATAAGATGATCAAAATGTCCCTCGAAAAGCTGGCCGGATTGTAATTTTTTGAATTATCTTTGAAGTTGGAATTTGGTTCAAATGCATATAAAACACTAAAATGTATAACATATGAAATTCGTCGTATCTTCTACCGCGCTGCTGAACGTGCTGCAAACTTCGAGTAAAGTCGTCAGCAACAAAAACACGCTGCCCATTCTGGACAACTTCCTGTTCGACCTGAAGGAAGGCGTCCTCAAAATCACCGCTTCGGATCTGGAAACCACGCTGATCGGATCGCTGAAAGTGGACAATATGGAAGAAGAAGGACTGATCGCCGTCCCGGTAAAACTGATGCTCGACTCGCTGAAAGAGTTCTCGGAACAGCCGCTGACGATCGAAGCCAACGAATCGACCTGGGAGATCCAGGTAAGCTGGAAAACCGGTAAGCTGACCATTCCCGGCACTTCGGGGCTGAGCTATCCGAACCTGCCGGAACTGAATCCGGAATCCCGCCGGGAACTCGACGCCAACGCGGACATGTTGCTTACGGGCATCAACAAAACGATCTTCGCGACGGCCGACGACGAACTGCGTCCGGTGATGAACGGCGTCTACATCAACATCGAATCGCAGAGCATTACGTTCGTGGCGACCGACGCGCACAAGCTCGTCAAATACGTATCGCCGATCGAAACCGAAATCGCCGCCTCGTTCATCCTGCCGAAAAAACCGGCCAACCTGCTGCGCAGTATGCTGGGTAAAGAGGACGAAAGTATCCGCATGGAATTCGACGACAAAAACGTGACGTTCCGGCTGAAAAGCCATACGCTGATCTGCCGGCTGATCGAAGGCAACTACCCGAACTACAACGCCGTCATCCCAAGCAACAACCCGAATCACGTGCGGGTCGACCGCGTCGAACTGCTCAACGGCATCCGCCGCGTGGCCGTCTGCTCGAACCAATCTACGAACCTGATCAAGATGGACATCGAATCGAGCACGATCAACCTGACGGCGCAGGACCTGGACTTTTCGGTATCGGCCCAAGAATCGCTGGCTTGCGAGTACGAAGGAGAGGCTATCTCGATCGGTTTCAAATCGACTTTCCTCGTCGAGATTCTGGCGAATATCGACACGCAAAACGTCGTGCTGGAGCTGGCTGACTCGACCCGCGCCGGAGTGTTCAAACCCATTTACGACGAAACGCCGGCCACCGACACGCTGATGCTGTTGATGCCGATGATGATCAACGCATAACCGAATCTGCGGCACGGACATCCCCCCGCGGCGTACCCGCAGGAAAGTCCGTGCCGTATTTATTTATACGTACCTGAGACACGGAAAACAACGCGCACCCCATGAAACTGAATCTGAAAAATCCGATCGTCTTCTTCGACCTCGAAACGACCGGAGTCGATCCCGCCAAAGACCGGATCGTCGAAATATCGCTCGCAAAAGTAATGCCCGACGGCAGCCAGGAGACCAAAACCCGCCGGCTGAACCCGGAGATGCACATTCCCGAAGCGGCATCGGCCATTCACCATATCTACGACCAGGACGTAGCCGACTGTCCGACTTTCCAGATGATCGCCAAATCGCTGTGGAGCTACATCGAAGGATGCGACTTGGCCGGATACAATTCCAACAAGTTCGACATCCCGGTGCTGGTCGAAGAGTTCCTGCGAGCCGGTATAGACGTCGACCTGAAAAAACGCCGTTTCATCGACGTGCAAAACATTTTCCACAAGATGGAACAACGCACGCTGGTCGCCGCATACAAATTCTACTGCCAGAAAGACCTGACCGAAGCCCACTCGGCCGAAGCCGATACGCTGGCCACCCTGGAAGTGTTGCAAGCCCAGCTCGACCGTTACCCCGACGACCTGAAAAACGACATCGGTTTTCTGGCCGAATTTTCGTGCCGCGACCAAAACGTCGACTATGCCGGACGTATCGTATACAACGACAAGGGAGTCGAAGTGTTCAATTTCGGCAAGCACAAAGGCAGGTCCGTGTCGGAAGTGTTCCGAACGGAACCGAGTTATTACTCGTGGATGATGAACGGCGATTTCCCGCAGTATACGAAAAAAGTCATCACGGCGATCCGCCTGCGGGACATCAACGGCAAATAACGGAACCAGCCACGAATAAACGCAATCCTTTACGCATTCCGGCGGCATTTTCCCGAAAACGGTTTGCAGATAAGGAATAAAGCGCTATATTTGCACTCTCGAAACACATCTTGCCCGGATGGCGGAATAGGTAGACGCGCTGGTCTCAAACACCAGTGGAGCAATCCGTGCCGGTTCGATCCCGGCTCCGGGTACATAAACCGCCTCTCACGTCCGTGAGAGGCGGTTTTGCTTTCAAGATGTTCCCAAAATGTTCCCATCGATCAATAAAATTTTAATGAGCACAAGTAAAAATCTTCGTGCATCTCATTTGAAATAGAAAATAGCGGCTTTAAGATATTCTGCATGTTGCGACAAAAAGATTACGCAATCAGAGTCAATATAAAATGCGGGGACAGCATCACCGTTCCCCGCATTTATTAAGCAATTGTTGCGTTCGTCTATCTGCGCACCGTAATCGGCTCGGTCGTTCCTGTCAGCTCCACGCCGTCCTCGTTCGTGTAGGTGATCGTGAAACGGTGCGTACCCGTCCGGTCCGGAGCTTTGGTCAGACGGAAATTGAAACTAAACCGAATCAATTTGCGTTGTATGCGATTGAATTCATCCAAATACTCGCTCAAATCCAAGTCGATGATCGGCAAAGAACCGTAATAAGAACTCGGCCCCGTCGTTTTCCCCAAATATTGCTTCAAAGATGTGTAACCGGTCGCAAGGTAATCCTCGGCCGATTTAAAATGAATCCGCATGATGTCGTCTAAATAGGTCCCTGCCGGATGTTCCTCGTCGTAGTCGGTGTCCGACACCACATGAATGCCTGTCGTTCGGCGGTATAAACATGCCATTACCATCGTCAGCGTTCTGCGGTTGTAATCGAGATCGTTGTGGGCTTTAGACAGCGAATCGTACTTGGCAGCATTCTGCCGTGCCAATGCCTCGTCGTCGAAAGAAGTCCCCCATAAAGAATGAATAGCCGCAGCTCGATAGGCATCTTTTTGCACCATGAAAAAAGAAACGTCCTGCCAATCGGTCTCCGAAGGACATAGGGCTGCAATCCGAATCATATCCTCCGAGGTCGGCGTGTCCGTATAACTACCGATTAAAGACTCGCAAAACGGTAATGCTCCATTGTCGTCGTCCATTTCCTTGTCTTTGTCGCACGCTGTAAATAACATGACCATTCCCACCGTCACGACGCTCCGCGTAAGAGCGCCCAAAGTCATTGTCCGCATAGTTTTACAATTTTAGAAATCGGTTAATATTTATCGGGGTCTGATTCCTGTAATTACTTTGAGATGGTTCGTAAAAGAAGATACCCCTACATCGAATACCCCGGACGCGAAAAATCCATCGAACTTACTTCCCCATCCCCAATTGCAATGGACTTCCGAATACTCCATCTCGCTGTACATCGTTCGGGATTCTGTCCGAACGAGATTCATATCTATATCGTATACATCCCAAACTTCCAAATATGGACGCGATTTATATCTGTCTCCGTCGATTACCCAAGCATGTCCCATGTCCTCGCTTGGATCCGATCCGCTGATATATACCGGAAACGAAATGACTTTCTCGCAAACCTTTCTCGTATCGTAGTCTTGCAGAGTGTTCGAGGGGAGCAGATAATTGAGATTATCGCAGGTATACCCCATATCGAACAGCGCCCTCGGCACGTCGGAAGAATAAGCCGGACTACCGGTGCATGTGTAAATCGTATTTACCTTATTACCGATAACCTCCATAAGTGCTGAGACGGCTTCTATATCTGCGGAGGTACTGTTACCGGTCGTTAACATGGGGGCAGACAATATTGAGTTCCAGTTCAGCGTAACGTCGCGATTGAGTTTATCCGAATGAACGGTGGTCGGATAACGATGGTAGGCCATGATCTGAGCTATCGCGGTAGCTACACAACCGGTAGAATGCTGAGACTGATGTGTATAACAAAAAGGTATTAACCTATTGTAAGGTCTCCCTTGATCCCATTGGGTTGTCAGTACGGGCCCGCTCTGCCTATCCGTCCACGGGCCGTATTCCGTTCGATAATTCATCCGGTAATAGCCGTCCGCGTCGGGAAGCGAATCGGGATAAGGATGATAATCGTTCAATAATGCAGCGACCCGTTCCGTTTCCCGTTCCGCATAGTCGGGCAACGCTTTCAGAAAAGCGATGACTCCCGGAACTTCGATCTTCGCTATATCATGAGGGATATTGCCCATATCCGAATAAGCAAGTATTTCCGACAAGCGATTGTCGGCGGAAATGACAGCGAACCCGCCGTCGTTCTCATAATTCACTACATAGATACGATCCACGACACCATCGGCAGGAGAAGCGTCCGCCGCGCGGGTGCGCACTTCCGCGATACCGTCGAAAGAGGTCAAAGGCGCGATGTCTTTGATCGTTTTCGATTCGGACTTGGTACCCGGATCGGGCGAGTAATTCGAAGGTGCGGTCAAAGCCAAAGCCCGAATCTCGTCCATCGTCATGACATACCCCACCGGTTTGCTGTTCAACCGTGCATCGTCTTTCGCCCTTTCGGGTGCAAGCGGTTCTTCTTTTGCGCAACCGAACACGATGATCGCGCAAAAAATCAAAAAATGGAACTTTTTCATAGTTTAGGTTAATAGCAGTGTTTTTCAAAAATAGAAACTTAAATCACAATATCAAATATTGAAATATAAAAATTCCGGCATTGCACACATTCTATTTTTTCAGCCTTCGAAAAACACCCATCCATCGAAATATCAAATACTAACGAATACAAAATAAACATGCAATATACAATGCTATTGCCATGCTTCTGTATGTGATCAATACTTTATTGCAACGAATAGCCGGAAAATTGCCCGATTCGTTTAGAAATCGCCATGATGAATATTTCTACCGTTTCATTCAATTATTAATACAAAACTATAAAAATGACAGATCAGTCTCTTTTTATGCCGACCAATTATGTCTGACACCCAAATACCTCTCGTGGGTAGTTCGAGCGACAAGTGGTAAAACCGCATCGGAGTGGATCAATGAAACCGTCGTCAAAGAAGCTTGTTATCAATTGACGACCAGCGAACAATCCATTCTGCAAATCACATACGACCTCAATTTCCCGAACCAATCGTCTTTTGGCAAATTTTTTAAATCTCGGACGGGCGTATCTCCGAAAAATTGCCGCACTCTATTCCGTGCAACTGAGGCGTAATCGGCACTCGGAAATCAATCCATACAGCTAGCCAGATAGACCGTGTAATAAAGATTAAGTTATCCTGTGATAATTTTATAGAATTCCCACAGGATAATTCTATAAAACTGTAGCAAAGGATTATTGTAACCGGACACAAATATCATTTTATCATTTTGTAAGGCTACAACCGTAGTATTGAATACGATTGTAGCCTTACAAAGCACCAAACTGTACGACAGTATTCTTCTTGAACGCCCGACCGCGAACCGCGCAAACGGGCTATTTCGCCGGTTATCAAGCTTGATCGCCTGAAGCCTTATCGGCCAATTGTCCATTCTGTAACCCAATCCAGAAAGGCTGAATCTCTTTTATGGACCGAATTTCCCGGCACGCGTCGAGCGTGAGCAAGTTAGGTTTTCGTTAAACGAAAACATTTCGGTTTAACCCGTTAAACCGAAACTCGAAACGCTCCGGTGTCGCATTTTTCAGAAAAGGCAAAACCTCGAACAGACAGAAGTGTAAACTTGGGGACTTGTAGAGAACTCAAACAGCATTTCCTATGGTCATGGATCTCGGCCTGCCAATGGTATGTATGTTCATCCGCTACTCCAGACTTTCCCTGACTATACAAGACTATTCACGATACCGGACTGGGAAACGGTACAACCAGCCTGAAACGGTTATATATTGCGGGCAAAACTATCATCAGGCTGCTTTTATCGAGCAGCCATAAATGCAAAGAACCGATGAAAAACCGAGCGCACCGTATCCGCGACCGATGAGGAAGTTTTGTCGAGCGAAACCGTAAAAAAGAATAAGAAGAACCATAAATCGTAACCGGCCTCCGCAGGGAAGATAACCCCAATGAGAACCGGTTACCATGTAAAATTTAAAATCGAAAAAGTATGGATAAAATCGTTTGCGTCGGGGAGCGGACATGGATAAAGCTCCTCGCCCGACTGGAAGAATTATCGACCCTCGCCGGAGAGGTCCGGCAGAAATTCGACCCGCAGGTATCGGAGGGATGATTGGACAGTCAAGACGTGTGCCTGCTGCTGAACGTCTCCAAGCGTACCCTTCAAACTTACCGGGACAAGAAACTGTTACCCTATACTTCGATAGGAGGCAAGTTTTTCTACCGGGAGAGCGACGTGGCAGAATACCTCGAAAGTAAAACTATTAAAAGAAAGTAGGTCATGTCTTGGGATTTTTTGAACAGCGAAAGCGAAGAGGTAAAGAGGGCCTTTTCGCAGATCGGTGAAACGGAGAAGGCTTTGCGGAAAGTCCTCGACAATTATCGTCCCTCGGTTATGAAAGAACGGTATCTCTCCGGGGAAGAAGTATGTAAATACTTACATATCTCGCCTCGCACATTGCAGAATCTACGGGACACAGGGCAGATCCCTTTCACCGTCATCGGCGGCCGAAACATCATCTATCCCGAATCCGGCATCCGCGAAACACTTCTCGATAATATGCGGCATACTGAGGCACCGTTCTAATACGGGCAGATTACTCCTATTAAAGATTTGGTTTGAACTATTCAAAATTTCTGAATAGTTCAAATAGAAAGTATAAAAACAGCCTGACATAACAAACTGAAAATATAAAGCAATCCCTGGTCTACGATACGAAGGCCGGGGATTGCCTTATGTTAACGAACCCACTTTGTATATATTCAGGCAGATAATTCTGTCGGACATATTGAGCGAAAGGCACTCTTTCGTTTTTTCCATGACTGTTTCATACACGGCTTCAACGCGATCCTCCACCGTTCACTGTTTATGCCAACGACATCGAACCTCAGGCCGAATATCTGTGTCGGGGTCTGGGAATAGTTCGAGTAGATTTTAACAGAGACCAGATATGATATGCATCCGGATAGTTTCTCCAGCCGTTATCGAATGTTTGGGGATTACAGATATCGTATCATCAGTTCAGGTAATAGGTCCCCTGTCCCTGCTTATTCCGTTTTACCCGTAACACCATTTGTACAATGGTCCGGACGAAAAGCGACCGTTCTCAGAACGGAGGAAGATATTCCGTAAGGTTGCGATATGGCGGAACGGGTTGCCGTAGGTCTCGGTTGCCCGATGGAAGATTGTCGGAAAAGACAGAGAGGGGCTGTCTGCGCTTGCAGACAGCCCCTCTCGTGCGGAGAATTCGTCTTTCGTCGAAATGCCGGATCGACCGGAGCTACGCTTCGAGGATCGTTTCGAGCCATCGGTCGATCCGATAACGGTCGTATACCTCGGCAGGTATGTCTCGGTAGGGAGAGGTCGTGAAGCCGGGCGGCACGACGGGATTCTGCCGGTCCACGATCAGAATATTGTTCGGGTCGTAGAAGTCGTATTCGGCGATATGTCCGTTCGTGGTTATGAGTTTTCTCTTGGCGCCCATCGTTTCGATGCACCGCATCGTGAGGCCCGTTTGCCGGGGATGCTGGATATCGATTACTGCCCGCGATTTGCGGTAGAGATCGAGCAAGCCGGCTTTCGGCAGCGGGGCGAAGCGGAAATCCCTGACCGACGTGCCGCGCAGACTCTTGTTCTGCAGCTTCATTTTCCAATACAGAACCCGGCTCTGGAAAAACATGTAGGCGAAGCAGCGTCCGCCGGCCCGCTCGATCTGTCCGGTCACGCGGCGCAGCAGCCCGTACCGGTCGCTGTGAACCGTGCCGACGAACATCAGATCGTAGCGGTAGTCAGGCTTCTGCCGGCCGATTTCCTCGTAGTCTCTCAGGTAGAACAGCGGCAGGAAGCGGATGCCGAGCTTCTCGCAGTCGGGCTTGTCGAACGAGAAAGCTCGGTCGAACACGGGCAGGATGCGCAGCGCGTTGCGGTTGTTGGCAATCGAGTCCCAATGGTAGATGATCAGCTTCGCCTCGGGATGCAGTTCCTTGATTTTATCGAGATTCTCGACGGAAATGGACTCGCCCTTGATGAAAAAGACATAGTCGTAGTTCCTGTTTTTGGTGCGCTCGATGATCCGGGCATGGTAGCGGTCGATGTAGCGGGCCAGCAGATTCCGGTTGATCCGGATTGCGGCTTTGACCGCGAACGAGTTGGCCGGGCGCTCGTCGAAATAGTCCACGCGGGCTCCCATGCGCTCCATCTCCGCGCGGATTTCGTTCTGATAGCCGAACGCCTGTGCGGAGAAGAACAGAATGCTTCTGTTTTCAAAAAACATGATCGGTTATGGCAAGATGTTGTGAAAGACGATTGTGCGCATGCGCATTCCGGCTTTCGGAGCCCGCAGTCGGCTCCGAAAGCCGGAACGTTTCTCCGGGAAAAGAAGTCGCTTTAAGAGGACGAGTCGAAAACTGCTCCGTAGGCGTTACGAGGCGTATCGTTGCCGGATCGTTTATGGTACGCAGCGGGATGGAGCCGGGACGGCTTCGTATCGATCGGGGCGACTCGTATCACGGCCTCGACTTGTCGGTCGACGGGATTATGACCTGAAAGACAGAGGGACTTCGATGCACCGGAGAACTGCCCGGGACGGAGTCTGCCGCCGGCGCGGGACAGCGCGGAATCTTGCGGGCGTCCGCCGCCTGTCCGGATGCACGGGTAAGTCTGGATCCGTCGGGGGTGTCGGGGACGGACTATTTGTACAATCCTTTCCGCTTCATTTCCTCGATCGAGTCTTCGTACCGGTCTGCCTGCACCTGCTGGCCGTCTACCCACCGGGCGAACCGCTCGATGCCGGCGTCGAACGACCAGCGGGGAGAGAATCCGAGCAGCCGCCGGGCTTTCGAGATATCGGCGAAATTGTGGCGGATGTCGCCCAGCCGATAGTTCCCGCTGACCGTGAGAGGGACCTCGATGCCGTACTTGTCGATCAGCGTGCGCGCGACCGTCATAACGTCGGTCGCTACGCCTGTGCCGACATTGAATGCCTCGCCGTCGGCCGAGGCCTTTTCCAGACCGAGGATCGTCGCGTCGGCCACGTCGTCGATATAGACGAAGTCGCGCGTCTCGCGGCCGTCCTCGAAAATATTGATTCCGTTTCCGTTTTTAATCCGGGTCGAGAAGATGGACAGGATGCCCGTATAGGGATTGCTGAGCGATTGGCCGGGTCCATAGACGTTCTGATAGCGGAAGGCGACCGGAGCGATGCCGATCGCAGGACAGACTGTCATCACGAGCTGTTCTTGCACCTGCTTGGTGATGCCGTAGACGGACGTAGGGTGAATCGCCGAGTCTTCGGTCGTCCCGACCAGCCGTAGCGGCTTCGTGCAGCCGGGGTACTTGCACTCGAAGTCTCCCCGTCTCATGTCCTCGTCGGCGCGCGAGAGCGGATAGACGTATCCCATATCCTCGCTCAGATAGCGTCCCTCGCCGTAGATCGCGCGCGATGCAGCGACGATCACCTTCTCGACCGAATGCTTCGTGTTCGTGAGCAGGTCGAGCATCAGCGAGGTGCCGCCAATGTTGACGGCAGTGTATTTCTCGATCTCGTACATCGACTGCCCAGTTCCGGTTTCGGCGGCCAGATGAATCACGGCATGCTGTCCGTCGAGGGCCCGCAGCCAGTCGTTCCGGTCGGTTACGCTGCCGCGCAGGAAGCGCACGCGGTCGCGGATACTGCGGTATAACGGGGAGGTGTTTTTGGGGTCCTCGCCGTGAATCTGCGGCGACAGGTTATCGAGTACGGTGACTTCGTATCCTTTGTCGGCGAGCTTGAGCGCGACGTGCGAACCGATAAAACCCGCGCCGCCCGTGATCAGAATATTTTTCATGACGTATCCTTGATAAACAAATTTTATGAGACGAATTCTCCCCGAGGATCGGTCCCGTACCACCCTTTCCGTACCGGGTCGTACCGCTTGACGATCCGGGCCGGAGCGCCCACGATTACGCAGTAGTCCGGAAAGACGCCCCGGACGACCGAGTTGGCTCCGACGACGCACTGACGGCCGAGGACGGTTCCGGCCTGTATGGCAGCTCCGTAGCCGATAAAACAGTTTTCTCCGACATGGGTTTCCGAGACCAAATGAGGTTGCTTGAGAATATGGATTCCTAATTTTTTGTATTCATGATCGATGTTGGTGACGAAAACGTTGCCTGAAATCGTGGTGTTAGCTCCGATGGTCAGTTCTCGCTCGGCACAGGTGATATGGAAATGTTGGCCGATCGACACGTTTTCGCAGATTCTTATTCGTCCTGCCGCATGGGTTTCCATGCGGCAGCCAGGGAAAATGCGGACTTTGCGGGCTATTCGGATACCGTTTCCGTTCAGAATAAAAATCGGAGAGGCCACATAAGATGAGAAGCCGGTGTGCGGAATTCGGATTCGTAGGAAGGTCTGCGTAAAAAACCACCACCACAGTTTCTGGAGGAGCGCCATGTCTATCTTTTTTTGCGATTTCTGTTGTATACGATAATCACCCTCCGCCAATGCTTCAGTTCGGCGTACAGGCGGAAAAAAACGTATTGAATCGGGCCGATTACCCGTTCTTTTCGGGCATATTTGAGAATCTGTCGCTGGCTCCTTTGCATGGCGAGCAAATCGGCCGACAGGCCGCTGTCGCCGAAAGTGGGCTTCCCTTCTCCGCAGAAAACGAGGTGTTCCGGTGTGAACCAGCAACTTTTCCGCATACAGATGCGTAGCAGGAACTCGCCATCCTCCCCGTGTCTCATGGTTTCGTTGTAGTATCCTGTTTCTTCGATGACCGAGCGCCGGAATACGACCGTAGGTGTCGAAGGATGCCATTTGATAAAAAGTTCCCAAGGCCTAATCGGCGAAAGCCGGTCCTTGAGTCGCCATAAAATACGCGTTTGCTCGTGATTGACGTTCGATCCCAGCAGATCGATCTGAGGATAACGCGAAAGAATGTCCATTTGTATTCTGGTCTTGTCGGGCAGCCATTGGTCGTCGCTGTCAAGCAGCGCGATCCACTGGCCTGTCGCGGCTCTCATGCCCGCGTTTCGGGCCGAGGATACTCCTCCGTTGGATTGGCGGATCAGCCGGATATCGGCCGAAGGATGGGCTTCCGCATAGCGCTCGACAAGTTCGGCGCTGCGGTCCGACGAGCCGTCGTCCACGACGATGATTTGGTAATGTGCTGGATAGGTCTGTCCGACTACCGAATCGAGGGCTTTCTCAATGGTTCGTTCCGAATTGTACATCGGAATGATGACGGAAATCGTAGTCATGAAATACAGTTTGTTTTTTGAACAGGTCTTTAGTCGGGAGGAAATCGTAGCAATAACTCCCAGTCGCAGGCATTGGAACGACATTTGGCAACGACCGATTCGACCGGCTCGATAATGGTTCCCTATGTGTTGTAGAAAGGGATGATTACGGCGGGGAATTCCACGGTTGGGTCATTGTTTTATGGTGGGGTAACTGAGGAACGAGTCGTTGATCGATCCGTCGTTGACCGTGATAACCTGATAGTTCACTTCGTAGGTTTGGGCCAAGACCGAGTCAAAGTATCGTTCGATGCTGCCCGCCGCATTGTAGACGGGTATGCATAATGGGCAGTCGGCCTGAAAAGTGATTTTTTGCGCGGGACCGCTAATAGTTTGACAAACACTACCATGCTCAGTAGAACCGTGGCCGTCAGGATCAATAAGTCATTGTCAGCTATTCCAAAATCTATGTGGTAGGGAATGATCTTCGCTTCGGCCCTGACGAAAAGGATGAGGGATATGAACAGCAGGTTATATGTTATGGTGAATATTTTGAAAACTTTCCCGTTGCTTTTGCTAAGGGTTCTGCATAGTATCGGGATAAAGAAAATGTAGGATAGCTGCATGTAGTATCCTATCCGGACCATGAGTGGCACGTTGGGAAACAGAATAGTCCATAGCATGGCACACAAGGACAAGTTAAGAATGACTCGGTTTTGACGGTCAGTGATGAGCTTGTCATATACTTGCATGGTCATGTAGAACAGGAAAAGTGGAAATATCATTCTCAAATAAGACAGTATCTTGCCGCTGGCTACGGCGAACGAACTATCTTCATATATAGCATATTGGGGGAACAGAGATATGATATAGGGGAGGATTGCCGATCCGACAAATGCCAGCGGCATGCACAGACAACACAAGACGATCAGCATTTTCTTCTTGAACTCATGATTGCGGATCAGGTAGAATGGAAGCATGATGAGTACCGATGTGTGGAACAGGCTTGCGACAAGCAGAACGGCAGTGTACCGAACCGGCTTGTTTTCCATCAGGAATTGCCATGAAAACATCGAGATGGCTATGGCGCAGTGTTGTCTGATCCCGTTGAGCGAATAGAAAAAATACCCCATGCACAGGTACAAAACGATCGAGAAAACGTAGTTTGTCGAATATTTAGATATGCTGTAAAAGACACAAAAGAGTGTGATGAGCGCCATGACCCATATCCAGTACCTTCCGTCGGTGAACCCGTTGAGTTGAAGCAAATATTTTACGGCATGGTTGCCGATCTCTATCCGTTCAAGTAGCATTTCATTCATCAGGTCGTCGCCGAACTGGACGTAGTAGTTCATGAAATCGACGCCGACATCCCAGCGGAAGCCCGAGAGACCCATCAGGACGATGAAACAGCTCCATAGCCCAATGCTTCGCATGGAGATTCGGAATTTCGGTCGCATCATATCCTATTAGTCTCTGATCTTTTCCATGTAGTCGCGGAGATCTATGCAGTACCTGAAGAGTTCGTTATGTTTGGGATCATCCTTATCCTTTTTGTCAGTATAGTACAGGTATAGGTTGTTCCCAATCACCGCGCCGGTCGGTTTGTAGGTATCCACAAGCATGCGTGGGGGAAGCAGCGGCCGGTCGAACATCCTGAAGCCGTCGCCATCGCTTGCGGCTAGGTAGATGTTCTGTCTCATTTGGCAGAATACCAGTAGGAACATCTGGCCGTTGAACATGATGATGTCGAAATGCCATGGCCTCCGCCAGCCGATGTTCGTGAAATGGAGTAGCTTGGATGCCGCGTCCATATCCCGGAGCGATGCGCCTGATAGCCTGTTGATCCCGACCGTTTTGTGTACGGAATACTTACATCCCACCATTTGTAGGGCTTTGGCCACTGCCCTTTTTACGAGCGAGGGTTCACGATGGAAATACAGCGTATAGAGGCTTATGCTGCCGTCATGGACCGTTACGATGGGCGACAGGTCTGCAAGGTCATACGGACTGGAAGCGGGGGTGCCACAGACGAATACTTCCTGCTGTTTTTGCAAGAACGTGTCGTACGCCATCGCATAGATGGCCGAGTTATAGCCTGCGTTTATGACCCTGCCGGTCCGGAACTCGCGCCACAGTACATACAGCCGGTCGTCAGCAAAGTAAAGGTTCGGGTCCGAATTATATCCCGTTTCCGGTGAATCCTTGACCACGTCGGCGAAATGCCATGTCAAAGGGGGCGTCCCGTCCGGCTCGGTATCTCCAAAGAACAGGATAGGATTCTCGATCGAGTCATCCCGGCCGTAATGGGGCGATTGCACCATCCACCACTGATGGCCACCGAACCCCTCGGCAACGTATCTTACGCACGGGTGCAGGATGTCATTATGGTATCGGGCGTCGGGAATGCCGACAGAACATTTTGGAGCAGGTTCCATTACATGCTGTCTATGTCGATGTAACTGAGCCCCCATGCATGGGGACCTGTTACGTCCGTTTCCGTGCATATCGGCTTGACTAGGATATTGTCCGAGGCGTTATTGCAGTGCTCGTATTTGACAATTCGGAATCTTCTCCCGATGCGTCTGGCTTCAGTTGTGGCGGGCGACGACATATAGGCCAGCATCAGCTTGCTATATGTACGGGTTTCTATAGCCGAGATCAACAGGTCGAAGCATGCGTCCGTCAAGGCCGATATATCCAACAGTTTGACATGGCGCATCCCGTTGCGGCTACCGACTGACTCCATGTAGCAGGCATACCCTGTGGTGGCCGGTCCCACTTTGAGCACGATGAACCGGTAATCCTGATGAGGTGCCGCATACCGATACATCCAGAAACGCTTGTCCTTGAAGAGCCCTACCTGGTTGGCGGGATAGCGTCCCGCACAATATTCCGCCAGTTCGATTGCTAAGGTTTCTGTCATGTGGTCGGTAAATGACAGGCCTGCCTTTGATTTTCTCAGCTTGCGTGTCAAAGAATAACGTTGTAGTTTCTTGATTGGGATCAGACTTGAGAGGACTGGGCGAATGTTGATCTTTTTACGAGCAAACGGTTCCCACCCCAGCTTTATGTAACCTGCTGACGATTTCTCGTTCGACGACAAGGCTATGATGGCAAACAGCCCGTTCTGTTTGTAGTAGTCGAGGCTATGACGGGTCAGCTTCGAAAAGATTCCTTGGCGTTGGTAGCTGGGGTCGGTGACGGCATCGCCCAAGACTGCCACAGGGAACGTCCGCCCGTTCAACTGGTAGGTGTTGATAAAGAAGCCCCTGAAAGCGATCAACCGATCTCCGTCGAGTGCTACGAAAGCGTTTTTAAGAGGCGTGTCAACAGGGTATTTCCAGCTAAAGATTTTCTTCAGTTCGTCATTCGTTGTGTCTTTCCACAGATTTTGCTCCAATTCGACCAGTTGGTTCAGGTGTTTCTTGGGATCGTACTTCGTATAAACAATGTTCATGAGTGTCAGAATATGTATGATTATGCTTTGCCCTGTTGGTTGGATTCTGTTTCTGTGTATTGCCGGACAGCCTGCGCGATATCTCCGATGCCGTAGTAAGTTTGCACATCGTCGCTCTTCCATTTGAGCTTTCGTTTCAGTTTCCTGATCGTGTAGGCATAGCCGACCTGCAGTGCATTCGCCGCGATTTTGGGTTTGATCCAAGGGTCGTTTGCCACGAAATAGTTCTCTTTGGAGAGCGATTTATCCATAGCCAGCTTGTAAATGTTGCGGTTGTTCATGGCAGCGAAGGCGGCTAGGTAACCGTAGTTAAACTTATCGCGCAGGTCATTCATGCCCATTTCGCTTACGGCTTTCATGGCTGATTCGGCCCATATGGTCTCCACGCTGTAATAGGCTGGAATATACTCGTCCCATTTATAATCACCTCGTAGTCGCAGATGAGGAGCTGAGCTGAGTTCTCCCCGGTGTCTATGGTTTATGTTCCGTGCCGTCGCGCTCGCGCTGCATGCGCCTGCAATGGTAACCGCTTTGTCAATGATAATATGGTGTTTGACGATGCCGCAGAGAGCCATGGTCGAGTAGATGTCTGGCGACAAGCCGCCGAAATAGTGTCCTGTCCTTTCCCTGATTTCCTGCAGCCGCCGGCCTAGAATCACCCCATGATACACCTGAGGCAGCCGGTAGATTTTGAACCGTGTGATTCCTTGGTGGAAAAGTCGGTCGAGCTTTTTCTCAATCGGCCAGTCGAACATTTTCTGAACCGGGGGCGTTGTGATGCGTAACAGCCCGGAGAGATCGTCTGGGTGTGCCCCGGGCCAGTAGTATTGTACGCGCTGATTTGTGCATACGGAGTCGATACTATGTGCATCCATCCATTCTGTTACCTCAAAGATATGAGGCAGAATGGTGTCGTCGTCCCCGATCATACAGACGTAGTGGCCGGTTGCCATGCCGATCGCCCGGTCCATATTATCCACTGAGTTGAGCTGTTCGGCGATCCGCTTGTAGGTCAGACGAGGATCGGGTGTTCTGCTTTGCAGGTATTGTTGGATATGGTCGTCGTCCGAATTGTCGTGAACACACAGCTCAAGGTCAGGATAATCGTACGAGAGAATGTTCTCAATCGCTGCTATGCAGTAATGCTGCCTGTTGCGTGTCGGGATGACGATCGACAGGAATGGTTGTGACATGATCAAGAAATAAATATTATTTGGATACGGGTATACTTGATGAACAATTATCGTTTGCTGTTCATCAGTTGCTTTAAGTCAAGATTGGAATACAATTTCAAGAAAACACAGCCGTTTGCAAGAAATGAGATTCCGCATATGATTAATCCGTACATGATTGTCCAATAGCCTTGGGGTAACATGCGGAATATGTAATAGAGGGGTAAAGCGGTCAGAATGGTTATAGCTATGGGAAGTAACGTGTCCTGGAACAACCAGCGGCTGAATTGTCCACGGAGGTATCTCTTAATGATGATATACCCAAGAATCAATGTGAAAATCGCACTGAGGATCAATCGGGGCATTGCCGCCCCAATAAGTCCAAACCAGCCGACGAACCAGTAGATACCCGGCCATAATAAGGCAACAGTCAACAGCCCCATAATAACATTCGTTCTCACGTATCCATTCGCCAATGCTAAATTATAGGGGGCAATCTGGATAGAGAGAAAAAAGAAGCTAAGAATAAATAGGCAGGCCATCGGAGTGATTGCTTTGGATATCTGCTCATCGTGCTGCCAAATCGTGATAAAAGGTTCTGCATAGAAAAACAACATGATGCTTACACCCGCCGCAAACGCAGTTACAAGGAATGCGAATTTATGGTACAATTGTTTGGCCCCGGAAATATCTGGTATCGAGAATAGTCGAGTCAGTTCTGGTAAAAACGCCATACTCAGTGGTGTAACCAGCATGAGTACTGCTTGCCCCACTGTGACAGCTAGGAAATAATAGCTGAAATAGGTCAATGAAAATAGTTCTCCAACCGCAAGTTTGTCGATTTGAGTATTCGCTGCATAAATCACGGACATTAGAATCATCCCGGCTGTGTAGCGCCACAATCTCTTGAGGTGCGCAAAGTTTGGCTTTACGTCGGCGAAAATGAGGTAGCTTCGCAAGTAGTGACGGATGACCCAACAAAATAAAAAAGTACATCCCAACTGCCAGAAAAAAAAAGTATAAAGGTTACTCCAAAACCATAGTGGAAGAATGACTAAACCCGTTTTGATCGCGTTAAAAGCCACAAGTAATATATTTGCCGTGACTTGGCGCTGCAGCCCGATTAAGCCTCCTTGGTACAGATAAACGAATATGTTGCAGCCGATAGTCAAGCCCATTAACCTGACGTATTGGACCACATCGCTCGGCGCAATCGTATCGGATTCCAAGAACTCTGCGGCAATTTGTGGGGCGAAAATGAACGTACCGCAGTAAATCAACCCGGCTAATCCGAGATAGATATATTCGAAAGTCCGCAGTAGCTCAATCTTATAGGTTGTGTCCCCAACCTCTTTGGCAAACTCCCGGTTAAGGGTTGCGGTCAGGCCGATATCCACGAACGTCAAGAAAGTCTGCAGGACCGTGTAGAACGCGATGATACCGTAGGACTCTATTCCCAATACTTTGATGTATATCGGGATAAACAAGTATATGGATATGAATGACCATAACTTCCCTACGATATTAGCTATAACATTCTTTAAAAGTCTCACGGACGATTAGTGGGTTTCCAGTTCGTTTTGTACATACGGCAATGTCAGCAGCAACTCTTTTAACTGCTCTACATCTAGCCTTCTGGTGTTATTAGAGTTATATTCCTTGTCTTGCAATCGTGGCGGATCGGTTGCCCGGTATTTCGTATAATTCAGGTCTCGGAAATCGGCTGGAATGCGGTAAAAGTCCCCTAGATCTTCCGCCTTGCTCATCTCTTCTTTTCCACACAGGGATTCGTACATTTTTTCTCCATGACGGGCTCCGATAATTTTAATGTCGTTGGGAGCGTGGAAAAGATCTTTGAGAGCGAGGGCCAGCGTCTCGATCGTGGCAGCCGGGGCTTTTTGTACGAATATGTCCCCCGGATGGGCATTTTGGAATGCATACATGACCAATCGTACGGAATCGTCCAGCGACATCATGAAACGTGTCATATTCGGTTCTGTGACCGTCAAAGGCAGTCCTTGCTTGATCTGCTTAATAAACAAGGGAATAATCGAGCCTCGAGAACACATTACATTACCGTAACGGGTACAGCAAAATACACCGTTGTTAGCTTTCACCTGCGGCATCCTGGCTTTATTGATGCACAATTTTTCCATGAGGGCTTTTGTCATGCCCATCGTGTTGATGGGATAGACGGCCTTGTCCGTTGAAAGAACGACAACCCGCTTCACTCGGTTCTGCACGGCTGCTTCCAAAACGTTTTCCGACCCGAGAATATTCGTCTGGATCGCTTGCATGGGGTAGAACTCGCAAGACGGCACCTGTTTGAGCGCTGCGGCGTTGAATACGTAGTCGACACCTTCCATGGCCGTATTGATCGAATGAAAATCCCTGACATCTCCGATAATGAAATTGATTTTCTCATTCGCCAATTCGATTCTTAATTCGTCTTGCTTCTTTTCGTCGCGGGAGAAGACTCTTATCTCGCGAAAGTCGGAATTTGCGAACTTGCGGAGAAGCGTGCTGCCGAATGAGCCTGTTCCTCCGGTAATTAGCAAAACCTTATCTCTAAAAAGATCATTCATAAATCGTATATTTATAGGTTATCAAACAATGTTTTTAAAATGGTTTATCGTTGGTTATCTTATCATCTTTTTCAGTATAGCTCTCATCCTCGAATATTCCTTTATGGGAAGTGCCGGCGTACCGATTATGGTATTGCCTTGAGGTACGTTCTTGTTGGCTGCGGAATTAACTCCTATCATGGCATTATTTTCAACCGTAACTCGGTTCATAACAATAGCCCCCGGAGATAACCAGCAATTATTCTTGACGTTTGCCGACCCTAATAGGCTTACATGAGCCGTGAGAACATTGCTCTCGCCGATAATACAGTTGTGGCCGATATGGCAATGATTGTTGATTTGCGTGTGATCGCCGATCTGGACTGCACCTTCAAATAGAGCGTTGCCGACAGTTACGAGATCGCCAATCCACACATGGTTGCCGATTATCGTTCCCCCAACATGACGCGTATTGAAAGGTGTGCCTTGAGCTGTGTAAATAATCTGGAATCCCACACTTCCGATTATGCTGTTACATCCTATGTAAGTATTATTCCCGATCCGGCTGTTGCTGTGGATAATACTGTTTGCTCCGATCGTCACATGGTCGCCTATGACGGTGCCGTTTTCTATGATGGCCGATTTGTGGATTCGACAATCGCGTCCTATTACGGGCGGTGCGTCAGGCTTTTCGTAAAAATCGGTTACATCGTAAAGCCAAGCATGCGCTTTGTAGAAATCCTCTTCCGGACTATCCGATATGCAAAAGGAGAAACGATCTTTGTATCCCGATATCGATTCATAATGATTTTTTGAAATGAAAAGAGCTTTGATACTCGGATTGTTTTTGGCTGCAGCGATGTATTCGGTTGACGTGACATAGGACAGGATAGACGGATAAACCGAAGTCCGGTTGCATAATCCCAGTCCGTTAATTTCTATATCACCGTTTATCATCGGGACCCCGAAGTGTTCGGCGATCTCTGATAGCAAGATCGATCTTTCTTTCATATTCGAATTTATTCTTCAATCCACCACCCGCATGGCAGGGCCAGATAGTGTTCGTAAAACTCCCGAACGCCGGGCAAATCGTTTTCGTAGTTTCCGAAAACGCTGTAATTGTAGTTGGGCAGATGCACGCTCGAAGCGTAGTATCCGTGCGTACGGAAGTGCCGAATACCGTCAATCCGGCCCTGTTTGGCAAGCAGTCCGAATACCCAATAATTAGGTTCTGTTTCCGAACGTCCGAGCGGTTGAAAGAACGGTTCTTCGGTTAGTTCGGACCGCCATTTCTGCGCGTTTCTTCGCTGGATGGCTAACAGCGAGTCGATATGCCGCATCTGCATGCAGCCGATATAGCTTGATACTTCGTTCATCGTTACGCCCATACCGGGCTGACGGACATCGGAAAGAGGTGATATCTCTCCCATATCGTCGCGGAACGTACTACGGTCCACACCTAAATCTCTCAGTTTACATGCTTTTTCATGCAGTTCAATATCCCGGAAACATACTGCTCCGCCATCGATCGTGTTGGGTAAACGTACGGTTTGGAAAGAGAAGAGAGTGACATCGGTATCCAGCGAACCCAGCGCTCGTCCTTTGTAACGTGCGCCAAACGCCTCGATACAATCGTCGATTACCGGTAGACCTTTTTCTTTGCCAATCGTGTTGATTTCATCTATATAGCCAGGGTAGCCGCAATGATGATTATGGAAAATGGCTTTCGTCGCGGCGGTGAGCTTTTTCCGCACACTATCTGGAGACAAAGTCCCGGTACGCGGGTCGATATCGGCCCAGACGGCTTTTGCTCCGACCGACAGAATAGGCATATTGGAAGCGAGGCAGCTTTGCGGTGATGTGATGACCTCGTCGTCATATCCGATGCCGAGCGTCAGTAGGGCGATCTGTACCGCTGCGTTGAACGAATTGACTACGGCGACGTGCGGAGCGCCCGTATAGGCTTCCAATGACTTTTCGAACTCCCGCCCCCACTTGCCGTAAGCCAATGCTCCGGAATGGAGGATTGCGTTCATTTCCGGCAACTCTTCCGGCATGAACGGTTTATATAGCGGAATCATCGTATTATTTTGTTTCTGTTACCAGCCTTTTTTAATTAGGGATACGATGCGTTCCCGCTGTTCGTCGCCGACCCACCATCCGCAAGGTATATGTACGAAATGACTGTAAAAATTGTCCAAGGCTGGTAATTGACATGCGGAACGTGCGAAAATCGAATGACGGTCGTTACGCAAATGCAACTCGGAAGCGAGCACGCCGTTTTCCTCCATCATCCGCACGAAGCCAGGACGATCTTCCACCTTCATCGTATAAAGCCAGTATGAAGGTTCCGTGTGTGGATAGTAAGGCAGAAGCGTTACGCCGGGAATTCCCTGCAACTTTTTGTCGTAATAACGACCGTTGTCCTTATGGCGGTCCACAATGCCGCTGATGTAACGCATCTGAACGAGGCCGATAGTCGCGATAACATTGTTCATGTGGTACTTGTAACCGGGAAAACGGATGTCGTTTTGCAGCCGCGGGACTTTCTTGTCGAGACCGAACCACCTGAGTTTACGTCCGACACTCATCTGAGAGTCGTCTTTCAGAGCTATAAAACCGCCGTCCACCGTAGTCAGATGTTTGATCGCCTGTAAAGAGAAACAGGTATAGGCGGAATGGCTTCCCACGGGCTTGCCATTGTACCGGCTTCCCATCGCATGCGCAGTATCTTCGATGACCGGGATACCGGATTCGGAAGCGATCGCACTGATTCGATCCATATCGCAAACCATACCGGCATAATGCACGACCATGATAGCCTTCGTTTTCGGCGATATCTTTTCTCGAATACTATCCGGGGAAATCAACCCGGTTGCAGGATCAACGTCGGCCCATACCACGTCGGCCCCGACCAGCTTGATCGCCACATTGGTGGGTTCTGCGGTCAACGCCGTGCTGATGACTTCGTCACCCGGCCCCACCCCGGCCAACATCAATGCAATATGTAGAGCCGCCGTACCGGAATTGAGTGACAAGACATTGGGATTCTCGATATAAGTGCCGAATGTGCGCTCGAATTCGTATACTTTTTCGCCTTCGGCGATATACCCGCTATAGAGAATTTTTTCGATTTCCGGCATCATTTCCCCGGCCGGAGCAATAAACGGTTTGACTAAAGGAATCATCGTATTGGTAGTTATCGTTTATCGTACATATCTTCGTAATATTTCTGGTACTCACCTGAAGTCACGTTATCGATCCACTTTTGGTTATCGAGATACCAGCGGACGGTTTTTTCGATACCTTCTTCGAACTGGAGGGTCGGTTCCCAGCCCAATTCCTCCTTGAGCTTCGTGGAGTCGATCGCGTAGCGCAGGTCGTGCCCGGCGCGGTCAGCGACATAGGTAATCAGTTTTTCGCTTGCGCCTTCCGGCCTTCCCAAGAGTCGGTCGACGGTTTTGATGATGACCTCGATCAGATCGATGTTCTTCCACTCGTTGAATCCCCCGATGTTGTACGTTTCGGCGATTTTCCCCTTGTGGAAAATCAGGTCGATGGCCCGTGCGTGGTCTTCCACGTATAGCCAGTCGCGGACGTTCTGCCCCTTGCCGTAGACGGGCAGCGGCCTGTCGTCCCGGATGTTGTTTATGAACAGCGGGATCAGCTTTTCGGGGAACTGATAGGGTCCGTAGTTGTTCGAGCAGTTCGAGATGACGGTCGGCAGGCCGTATGTGTCGTGATAGGCCCTGACGAAGTGATCCGACGAAGCCTTGCTGGCCGAATAGGGGCTGTGCGGATCGTACTTGGTCCGTTCGGTGAAGAACTCGTCTCCGTAAGGTCCTCCTCCGCACTCGTTTCCGTTCGGATCGCCTTGGGGCCGCGTCATCGGCAGCGCTCCGTAGACCTCGTCGGTGGATATGTGGTAGAACCGTTTCCCCTCGTAGTCTCCGTTCCATTGCTCCTTGGCCGCCTGAAGCAGCGACAGCGTTCCCATGACGTTCGTCCGGGCGAAGGTGAACGGGTCCCGGATCGATCGGTCGACATGGCTTTCGGCTGCGAGGTGTATCACCCCGTCGACGGCATACTCCCGGAAGAGCTCCCGCATCCTCTCGTAGTCGCAGATATCGGCCTTTATGAAAGCGTAGTTCGGGGCGTTCTCGACGTCCGCGAGGTTGGCCAGATTGCCCGCATAGGTCAGCTTGTCGAGGTTGACGATGCGGTATCCGGGGTACTTGTTTACGAACAGGCGCACCACATGGCTCCCGATGAAGCCGGCGCCGCCCGTGATCAGTATACTGCGCTTGTACGTTGTCATGACTCGCTGTTTTTCAGATTCTCGATACATGCCTTCAGCGATTCGGTCCAGTGCGGTATCCGGATGCCGAAGGTCTGCTTTACCTTGGTTTTGTCCAGCACGGAGAAGCTCGGCCGGCGGACCTTGCTGGGGAACTCCGAGCTGTGGCACGGCCCGATGTCGCATCCCGTATGGCCCGCGTACCCGGCGATCGCCCGGGCGAAGTCGTACCACGAGCAGACTCCTTCGTCGGAGAAGTGGTATACGCCCTCCCGGCCGTCGTACTTCCGCCCCTGCACGATCTCGAAGATCGCACGGGCCAAATCCCCGGCGTAGGTCGGCGTGCCGACCTGATCGAATACGACGCTCAGGCTGTCGCGCTCGGCGGTCAGGCGGAGCATCGTCCGAAGGAAGTTGTTCCCGAACTCGGAGTAGAGCCATGCGGTGCGGAAGATCAGATAGCGGCAGCCGCTTTCGGCTATCGCCCGTTCGCCAGCCAGCTTCGTGCGTCCGTAGGCTCCCGTCGGGTCGGTCGGGTCGTCCTCGGCGTAGGGCGTACTCTTGTCCCCCCGGAAGACGTAGTCCGTCGATATGTGGATCAGCACGGCCCCTCGTTCGCGGGCTGCGGCGGCCAGGTTTGCCACGGCGCGATGGTTGAGCAGGTCCGCCGCGGCCTCGTCCTCCTCGGCCCGGTCTACGTTCGTATAGGCCGCGCAGTTGACGATCACGTCCGCCTTCTCTTCCCGCACCGTGCATCCGACCGCATCGGCATCGGCGATGTCCAGCTCGGCCACGTCGGTGAAGACGTACCGGTCCTTGCTGCCCTCCGCCGCACGACGCATCTCGCGCCCGAGCTGCCCGTTGGCTCCGGTGACCAGCACCGTGATTCTCTCGCTTGGTTTCTGCATGGTTTTGTCTGTGTGCGTTTGTGCCGCTCGCGCGCCGGAGGGAACGGTCCGGAACCGTCGCTGCGGCTTTTCTCCTCTCAGCGTCTCTCCGGCGCTGCCCGTGTCACGGTTTCCCGCCGGAGGCAGAGAACTTATTGCTTTGCCGTGGCCGGAAGCCGTACGCCTTTTCTCTCGGTTTTTCCTCCCTGCGTTTTGGCCCGTCCGGCCTGCGATCGGTCGCTGTCCCGGGTCCGCTGTCCCGACTGTCCGTAAGAAGCGCCGGAGCAGGACGGTTGCGACGGCCCGGCTACTTGCGAGCGGCTGCCTTGCCGTTCTTTCCCTGCCGCTTGTCCGGCCGACTGAACAACCGGCAGCGGTCTCTGCCCGAAAGCTCGACGGCCGCGTCGGGTACGGACCTTTCCGTAATGCGCGCCGATCTGCCCCGCACATGTTCTCCGCACCGAGGCCCTTGCAGCGCGTCGTGACCACGACTCGTCTACAGCAATTGCCGCGCAACGGCTCATGGCACGGCGGCAAAGCGCGGACGCTTTCGGCGAAGCAACCCGGCTAGCGCCGCAGAGATACTCCGCCAACGGAGGAAGAGTGCGACGGTTCGGTAGAGCCGCTCGTTTAGACTTTCGTTTACGCCGGTGTAAGCGGCGCAGTCCACGATCGCCTGATACGTCGCTCGGCCTCTGGATCGGCGATACCCGGTTTGGTGCCGTCGGTGAACCGGTAACGGATGTCCCGGACCGGTTCCTGACGTCGCCGTCCGCGCCCGCAACGTTCCGCCTTCCTCCGGAGGCCGTATGCCTTTCTCCTCGACTTCTCCGTCTCCGCCCTTTTACCCGTGGGATTCCGTCCGGCCGCCGGAGTCCTCGCCGGGATCGCTGCATCCGCCGAGGCCCGTGCATTTCATTGCCCGACTACCAGTCGGTCCCTGCGCCGGGCATGGCTGCGCAGCGAAGCGATTCCCTGCTCCGGGGAGTATCGCGCCTACCGTCGTAGCCGCGAAGTATTGTCGCCGGGGCTGCTTTCGTAGCCGTCGCCGCCTTGTCCGGCGAGGCGCCCGCAGCTGTGCCGCGCAATCGTTTTATCGTCAGGCGTAATAGTCCGTATTATAGTCGAACAGTTCGGGTGCTTCGTCCAGTCTCGGATGACGGCTGTCCTTTTCCGAGAGGATCACGTTCGCGGGGTCGATCCGCCAGTCGATATCGATCTGCGGGTCGTTCCATGCGATCGCCCCCTCGCTCTGCGGGGCGTAGTAGTTGTCGCACTTGTACTGGAAGAGCGCCTCCTCGCTCAGTACGGCGAACCCGTGCGCGAATCCGCGGGGGATGAACAGCTGGCGGTGGTTCTCGCCCGAAAGCTCGACGGCCACATGGCGGCCGAAAGTCGGCGAGCCGCGGCGGATGTCCACGGCCACGTCCAATACGGTTCCCGAAATCACGCGCACCAGCTTGCTCTGGGCATGCGGCGGCTTCTGGAAGTGCAGCCCGCGAAGCACCCCGTAGGAAGACTTCGACTCGTTGTCCTGTACGAAGCGTACGGGGCGCACCGCCTCATCGAATGCGCGCCGGGAGAAACTCTCGAAGAAGTATCCCCGCGCATCGCGGTGCAACTCGGGCTCGAGGATTACGACCCCCTCGAGCGCTGTTTCGATAACTTTCATAAGAATGAACCCTGTTTTTTATCCGGGTTTCGGTATGGAGAAGTATTTGGCAGACCGATTATATGCATTAATATACCGAATGTGCCAAGTACAAGCATTTTCCAGTCGGCTCCGTGCCAGAGGGTTTCCAGCCATCGGGAAATATGGGCCGAAAACACCTCCTAGAACGGCTGGTGTAACAAAGTATGTAATCGGGTTCGGCAGATGTTCCGGGTTCGTCCGGCATTTCTGTCGGGAAGGACTGATCTTGCGCAACCCAGAAACCGGTCGCGCGAGCTTTCCTCGCTCCCGGACTCCGCAAAGCCGAATCGGACTCGCAGACGCTCCGATCTCTCTCCCCCGGCCGCATTTCCGGTTCTGTCGCCCGGAGCGCGGTACGTCCCCGGACGGATACAATGCCCGGGGAATTCGTCTCTCTTCTTCTCTCTCGTTTTTCGGCGCGTGCCGGAATTGCAACTCGCCGGAGCTTTCCGTTCGCCCGGATCGGAAACCGAGCGCTGCGGATCGTTCGGATGTCGGATCGGTCCGGAATGCCGACTCCTGTCCGGTCAGGCAGCCGTCCGGCCCGTACCGTACCGCCTCGTCGGAGGCATCCTATTCCGTTAGGACGGATACGGCAATCATATGTTTCGTTATGTGGCGGGCATACCCGCCCCGGAGTTGCGATATCTCCTAACCGCGGCTTGAGGCTCACAGACCGTGTCTCCGACCGTTTCCGGCCACGAGGTCTCTGCCGACGGAAGAAAGCTCGCGCGCGAAAGCCGGTACGTCAGGGCATATGATTCGGGACGGAGACGGCTTGCGTGTCGTGTCTGGAATAAGCGTCCGTTTCCCGTTCAGCGCCCGTCGCGGGCGACCTCTGCGAGCAGCTTGAGCAGATATTGTCCGTACTGGTTCCTGAGCATGGGTTCGGCCACCTCTCGCAGTTTCTCTTCGGATATCCATCCGTTGCGGTAGGCGATCTCCTCCAGACAGGCGATCTTGACCCCCTGCCGCTTCTCGAGCACCTCGACGAAGATCGACGCCTCCGAGAGCGAGTCGTGCGTACCGGTGTCGAGCCAAGCGAAGCCTCGTCCGAGGGTCTGCACCTTGAGCTCTCCGTCGGCGAGAAACCGCTGGTTCACCGAGGTGATCTCCAGCTCCCCGCGGGAGGAGGGCTCGATCGATTTGGCCACGGAAACCACCCTGTTCGGGTAGAAGTACAGTCCCACTACGGCATAGTTCGACTTAGGATGTTCGGGCTTCTCCTCGATCGAGAGGCATGTCCCGTTCTCGTCGAACTCGGCCACGCCGTACCGCTGGGGATCATCCACCCGGTATCCGAAAACGGTCGCCTTGCCCTCCCGCTCGGCCGTGCCGACGGCCTCCCGCAGCTGAGCGGGAAAGCCCACCCCCTGAAAGATGTTGTCGCCCAGAACGAGGCATACGGCCTCGTCCCCGATGAACTCCTCTCCGATCAGAAACGCCTGAGCGAGCCCGTCGGGAGACGGCTGCTCGGCATAGGAGAGACGGACCCCGTAGTCGGACCCGTCTCCGAGCAGCCGCCGGAACGAGGACAGGTCCCACGGCGTGGAGATCACCAGAATGTCCCGGATTCCGGCCAGCATCAGAACCGACAGCGGATAGTAGATCATCGGCTTGTCGTAGATCGGCAGCAACTGCTTGGAAACCCCCTTGGTGATCGGGTACAGACGCGTCCCCGATCCCCCGGCCAATACGATACCTTTCATAGGATGATTAAGTAAAAACGGTTACTGTGCCCGACCGGCCTGCGCCGGACCTCGGATACAGGCCGGTCGATTATCGTTTCCATGTTATACAAATCATTCGCTCTCCGAACAACCGGTTCTCCGCGATATCTCATGGACGAGCAATGCCGTTCGTGAAATGAGCAAAGTATCTCGTTACGCGAATTCTTCTATTTTTTCGCCACGCCATCGTTTGTATGCCTCGGGCGCGAGGACCGGAACCGTCAGCACTTTATGATCGGGATCAACAGTCCGCAGTATGTGTCTCCGGGAGTAGGCCCGCAGCTCGCCGTCCGCAATAGATGCCATGACGACGGGAAAAGGATAAGCCGCGAAATGGAAAACCGCGGTTTCGTTTCGGGGAAACAACCGGCATAGCTGGTAGGCGGATCGTTCGAAAGCCGCCCAGTATCCCCCTGTGCCATACAAGTGGATGAATCGCTCGTTATTTTGTTCCCGAGCGAGCACTTCCGTTCGGTGAGCTGCCAAGAAGGCCATCAGACGGACTCCCGAAGGTTCGGCCTCGGTATTTCGTAGCGGTCCTCCAGCCATGATTTCTGCGTTTTCCACGGGTTGTCGCATACTGACTTCTCTGACTTAAAGTGATGTTTTGATCGAGTTTAGCTACCGATTTATTCCGTATTCGTTTTCCAAGCGAGTCCGAGAACCATACCTGAAGCAGGGATTCGGAAAATCAAGCATATACAAGCGTGTAAAAGCATGCTGCACTCAGTGGCCCAGCCAGCGGTCGTAATCGTCCAGCCACCGGATCAGACGCGCCTTGCTTTTCTTGGGAGATTCTTCCCTTTTCCATCGTTCGACGATCTCGTGGGCCCGTTCGTAATCAAGACTGCTATCCGCGCATCCGTACAATGTGACGAGCAAATTCGCACGAGCCTGTTCTGCATGGACGAGCGGAAGCAGGTGTCGGATCGTCCCGATCAGCTTTTCGCGCTCTTTCCTCTCCCCGAGCAACGTGTAGGCCGGAAGCAGTATGGAGTAGAGTTTGCTGCGCAACACATCGCTGTCTACTTGCAGTCGGCCGTATTGTCTGATCGTTTCGGCCGCCAAGGCGCGATCTTCGTCCGTCGCGCCTCCCGGGGAGAAGCAGCGCCCCATAGCCTCGTGCAGGCCTTCCTGCAACCGGTCGTTATCCAGCCGGGTATATACGTGTTTTCCGCCCTCGTGCAGAGCGATGATCTCGTACTCTCCCGGACGAACGTGCAGCAGCGGAACCCACATCCAGTTCTCTACGCATACGACGACATCTTTCCGTCCTCCGCCGGGTCGGATCGCTACGCGTGCCTCAGCACCCTTGAATCTCCCCGCGATAATACGGATGCGGTCGCCTTTGGCGAGCCTCTCCGTTTCGGGCATATAGACAGGTAGCTCGTCGCAGTAGGAGCGTGCAACCCATTGCAGGTTGCGCATCGCCTCGTCGGACAGGTAAGGATAGTATCCGCGTAGCCCTTCCCGCACTCGCGGCAGGAAGTTGTATTGAGGCAATTCCTGCTTCATCCGATATATCTCGCTTTCCGACGAGCGGACAAAAACATAGTTGTAAAGCAACGGACGGCGGGTACGGACGAAATGTCCCTCCTCGTCCTTCACTTCTACGTACGAGGGAGCGAAGAACTCGAATCCCGGCTCGCCGCAACGGAGGCGGCGGTCCAGTTCCCTTTGCAGACCGACGGCCGGTCCCCGGTGACAGGAAGGAAGCGTCAGCACGTACCACCTTACGGCTTGGCTGTTTCTTCTGCTTTCGAAGCGTTCGGCCAATTCGGAAACCCCTACCAAAGTATCTATATTCGCTTCCAAAAAACAGTCGCTTTTTTCAGTTACAGACACTCCTCCGCCATATCGAACGGATTGTGTAATCTTCGATATATCAAATACTTAGTTATTAACCGAAAGGTAATAATGAAAATTTCAAACTTGCCTTCCGTTCATTTCACACTATGCGTCTTTCTGCATTTGCGGCATGTAAATGCCCTAACGAGATGATCCCATTTCGCATGGTCTCTATGCAAGAAACCATAGATGTCGATAACCGGCTGGTAATGAATGGGTATATTTTATAAAATGTCTGACGGTCGCATTTATGAAAAATATAAATACAAACCTTTTATACAGTTGATGGACTGGGTGGCAAAACAACCGCTTACCATCAGTAAATAAGCGTTGTATGAATCTACTATTTTCATTTTAAATATGTTATACTGATACAGGCAACCGTTTTTTCGATCCAATAACTTGTGCGTTATCGTTTTTTTATATATGTTTGTAATCGCATTATGTGGTTTCTTGCATAGAGACGTTTTTATTCAAAACAGCCGTAATCTTCTGATTGGCAGCATCTATTGCCGAATTCTCCAGTGAAGCCAGATAGATCAGGGTCGTTCGTTCCGAAGCGTGCCCCATCCCCGCGCTGATAACGGAAAGGGGGATGTTGTGTTTTCGTGCAGCCGTGGCCCAGCTGTGCCGCGCTACATAGGAAGAGAGCGGCTCTTTCAGGTTCAGGCGTTGTGCCAGCTCCTTCAATTGCTGGTTGTAGCGATTCAGTGCTGTCTGATACTGGGAAAAAGCCTTGTCGGGTTCCGTAGTCCGCAGAATCGGGAAAAGGTAAGATGGATAAGTCGCCGCCGCATGCCGGACGATGATCTCGCGCATGCACGGTTCGATGCGAATGCGCAGCGGTTGTCCGGTTTTGCGACGCGTGTAGACGATTTCATTGTCCCGGATATTTTTCGTTTGCAGATGCGCCATGTCGACGAAAGCCATGCCGCGCGCACAGAAGCTGAAGACAAAAAGGTCGCGTGCCAGCGAGAGAGAGGGGGCACCGGTCAGATCCAGCCTCCATAGCTTGGCGATGAGACGCTCGTCGATAGCCCGCTGGCGGGTACGGTCGATTCCGGTATAGACATGCTGAAACGGATAGGTTTGTTCGATACCGTACTTGCGGACGGCTTTATTGTAAACGGCTCTGAGAATACGCATGTAGAACGATACGGTATTGCGCACGACGCCCCGCCGGATCAGAAAGCCGTTGTACTCGTCGATCAGGGATTCGGTTACGGCCGAAAAAGGAATGTCTTTTGCCCCGAGAAAACTCATAAAACTGTTCAACGCCCGCCGGTAGTTCCGGGCCGTTCCGAGGCGGTTGCTGTTTGTCAGTTCGTCGATCTCGCGCCGCATCGATTCGGCTACCGTTATGCGCTGTTCCATGATACGGAATCGCATGATGATATCGTCCGGTCCGTAACCGTTCCCTTGCGCGTCCAATTCCCGGACGATACGGTGCAACGATGCGATGTCGTGCTCGATACGGTGCCGTAGCAGACGTCCCTCCGGGGTCTGCGAGATTACCGGGGCGATGCGTTGCGCCGCCGGCAGCCAGTGCTCGGGAGCGATCCGAAGGTGTGTAGCGATCCGGCGTGTCTTTCGGCCACGGGTGATTTGATAGTAGATCGTGCCGGCCTTACCCTGTACGCCGGAATGGCGCAATTTCACTTGGATGGTTGTCATGATGTGATTTTTTAATATTCCTCCGAAACTTCGGATCGACGCATAGACGAAGTCTCGGTTTGTCGGAAAGTCAGGTTCGTCGATCCGGCGGGCAAGGTAGGGTACGGATCGGCGTGTCCGAAACCTTTTAAGCTATGCCGGCAGCGACCAAACTATCGGAAATCGTCGCGCTGAGAATAGAAGATAAGAAACAGTATTGCTTGGGTTACCTACCATGAAATTTCACGTTGCGCGGTATAGTTTTGTTACACGCTGTATCGAAAGTAAGTGTGACTACAAAACCGTAAGTGTACTGCTCGGACATTCCAATATCAGCACTACACTCAATTTATACGTCCACCTAAACATGGAACAGAAACGCCATTGCATCGACCAAATGTGCAGAATGCTCAGATAAACTCTAATAAAGACTCTATTTGTATAGTGTATTAGGAAACTAAAACCGCCTCACAATGTATCATGAGACGGTTTTATTATATAAAGGAGGATGTTGAAATAGCATTAGGATACTCTCTTTGTTAGTTAAGAATCCAGTGTGCTCAACACGAATATTTTAAGGTATTTATCGAGCCATCCTAAATTTACCCGCTATTTTTTCGCTCAGCATATCCATATCCTTGCCTATCTTGTCGTTGGTGATCTTGGCATAAATCTGCGTAGTCGTAATATGCTTGTGGCCTAACATCTTACTGACCGTCTCCAGCGGTACGCCCTGAGAAAGAGTAATCGTGGTTGCGAAAGTGTGCCTCGCCACATGCATTGTCGGATTGAACGACAATCCTGCATGACGCGCTACATGACGCAGGGACATATCCATCGAAGCACAGTCCTTGACCGGAAACACCTTATTATCCGGTAACCGCAAGCGGCTGTACCTTTCAACGAGACTTTTGGCTACAGGTAGGAGTTTGATCCTAAACTGCGTACCCGTCTTTGCCCGGTTGTCGATAATCCATATATCGCCCCGTTCGTCCGTGTGAATGTCGTCATAGCTCAGTTTCTGTACATCCGCATAGGCCAAACCCGTGAAACAGCAGAATACAAAGATATCACGTACAATGGCAGTTTTATAATTGGGAACTTGCACGTCCATGACCGCCTGCAATTCCGATTCGGACAAGAAACGGCGGTCGCGATACTTACCCGCCACTCTAAATCCTGCGAAAGGGTCCGATGCGATCCAGCCGTTCTTAAAGGCAGTATAAGTCATCAATTTCAGTTTCTTGATCGCATTGGGTAATGTCCCCGGTAACATACCCCGGACGGTAGAAAGGTAGACTACATACTTTTCGATAAATTCCCGCTTCAATTCTTTAAAGGGAATATCCTCCACTTTATATTCGTATTGCAGAAACGCGGCAAGGCGTCTGTACTGCTTGCGGTAGTTTTCCAGCGTGGAGGCTTTGCGGTCTTTGCCTACCCGGTTCTTCTCGAAATCGTTCAGGTACTCATCGAAAGTTTGCAGCAGGAGCTGATAGCTGTCCCCGAAACCCAGCCATGCGTTCTTGACTTTCTCGGCAGTGACATACGAATCCCTGTCGCAGATACGCTGGTACTGCTTGCCGATATTGGTCTTGATATTCTCCAGTTTCTCATTGATGCGCTGGGCCACGACGCTCTTACCGGATGCTTTGTTGGCTTTGGTGTCCCACAGCTTGGGCGAGATAGATAGTTTACAACTGAACTGCGAGATCGTTCCGTTGATGGTAATACGACCCATGATGGGCGCTTTACCGTTCTGCTCAGCCTGTCGTTTCAGATAGAACAGGACCTTGAAAGTGCTTCTTGCCATAACTCTAAAAATTTTTTGCAATGATACATGACTTAGAGTTATCCGAGGTTATGAAATCTGGCGCAAGAAACGGAAAACCAATACATTAAAAGCAATATTCGGAAAGAGATTGCGGTAACGATTTAGTAACGCAACTCCTTCCGAACTATGCCTTTTCGTGCGTTTTGAACGCTTGACTACTTTTTAATAAATAGTGATAAATCGCAGCAGTAGTGTTGTTTACACTATTTTTCTCTCATCCCGTTTTTTTAAAGGAGGCCCGTCCCGTTTTTCGCTTCTTCGTAGAGTCGTTCCCAGTAGGCGCAGTTCCGTTTCCATTGCCGGGCTTCGGTTCGTAACCTGCAACGCGATAAAATAAGGATACCGAAATTCGAACGGTCTCGAAGTCCTTTTTTATTCCGGGTTATTTATTTTTCTTTTTCGCATTCGCTCGTTCCTCCTGCGTCCGTTTCTTATCGACGCTTTCTGTGCCTCGCTGTTCGATTTCTTTTTCATATTCCCGAATCGTCTGTCGGATGTAGTCGATCTTGTCCTCTTGTTGTCGCTCGAAAACGCTGTCGAGGTCTTCGATCAACTGGACCTCTCCATGCCAGAGTGCCCGCATATATCGAAACTTCAGATCATTCTCACGATACCGGTCGTTGGCCCTCCATTGCCACACGAACCCGGTAGCCGAGAGTCCGAATAAGAGCGCCAGTCAAACGCACCCTTTTACCAGTCGTTTGTCTATATCGTAATTCCATGGTATCCTTTTCTCAAGATGCTCCAACAAACGATAGATATTGCGCCAGTGCCCGTCGAGCATCGCCTTGTAGCGATCGACGTCCTCGGAGACAATCTTTTGTGCGGTGCGTTCGATCTTCTCGCCGCTCAAAGCCGTTTTGATTTCAGTACGGATTTGTTTCAGATCCCCGGCCATCGCCGAATAATTCACCTTGATTTGCTCGAAAACGTCGTTGATGCCTTCCATGTCGGGCGGCTGTACGCTGATGTTGGGCTGAAAGTCGATCTGCCCCAAACGATTGACAAGGGCCGTTACCTGTTCGGCATGACGATCTATCGTCACCGTGTTTTCTTCTAGTTTTCGGACGATCGCATCGTTGCTGCCGGTCGCACCGGCGTTCGTTTGTGCGTTCGGACGCTTTTCTATCGTTTCTTTCAGTTCCTCGAACATGCCGTAGACCTGTTCGACGGTGATGTTGTTTTTCTCGTTTTTCATCGTTTATCGGATTTTAAGTTTAAGATTCCTCTGTTTCCTTTTTCGCTCCATCCGGGCAATCAGCATGGCTTCGGTTGCAGCTCGGATCAGGGCGGTCACACGGGCGATGTGTTCTTCATGCGATTCGCCGATACGCCGCTGCATCGATTCCGGGGCGATGCCCCCGCCGAAATCGGACGGCGGGAGCGACAAACTGCCTTTTACGCCGAACATGTTCAGATCGACCGAGTCGGTCGGGGTGCCGCGGCTTTCGAACAAACCGGAGAACACCGAACGATACCTGTCGGCCACGACTCCGAGATGCCCGACCGACTGTTCGGAATACCGGGGCTGCCCGACAGGTGGACGAAGCCGTTGGGCCTGTTCGAGATGGCGGTTCAGATTCATATAACTGAACGCCCGGTCGATTTTCGAGCCGGAAAACGTAAAGCCGTTCTTGCCGAACAGTACGCCCTGCTTACGGTCGGTATGGCCGCAGTATTTATAACGGATCGTAATGCCTCGTTCCTGCAACCGGGTTTCCAGATCGTTCCAAGACGAACAGCCGGGCAAACTGGCCCGGATTGCATCGTATATTTCATACTTGGTTTTGTCGGGCTCCCGCAGCCGGTCGCGGTTTACCTGCTCCTTGCCAGCGGCATAGTAAAGGCCGTGCTTGGCGGTCAGTTCCTTGCAGACTTTTCCGTTTCTAATCTTGATGTTCCGATCCGAAATCGTTTGCCCGTTGTTGCCGACACGATTGTAAACCAGATGGCAATGCGGGTGCTCCCGATCCAGATGCCGCACCAGCAGAAACTGTGTGTCCCGAATACCCATGCGCTCCATGTATTCTTCGGCGATTTCCGTCATTTTCTCGTCGGAGAGCTTTTCCGCATCCTTCGGGGAGAAGGACAGCGAGATATGTCCGACCGCATTTTTAATCCGGGGATTCAGTAGCGTTTGGTCCTTGAAGTCCCGCACCATGTCGCGGACTTCGGGCGGGGCGATACCCTCGGCGGCCAAAATCCGTGACTGGTCTTTTTTCATAACATAACCGACCGTCCCGGCGAAAGAGGAACAGGATATGATTTTACCGATCATGGCGGAGGCGTTTTAGGATGTCCTCGATCTCGGCAACGAGAGGACCGTGCGAAAGAACGACCGAGGCGAATCCTCCGGTATTGGCCAGTTTGGTCAGTCGGTTCAGGTTCCGGGCGATGCCTTTGAGTTGGGCCATACAGTCGAGATGCTCACGCCGCATCCGCTCCTTCACTCATCCGAGTTCGATCAACTGCCGGACGACTTCGGCCGGCGAGTGTCCGGATGTTCGGACGAGCATTCTGAGTCGCAGGTAGTGTGCGGTATCGAGTCTTGTGCAAACGATGTATTTCTGCTTTCGGCCTTCGCCGATTTTCGGGCGTCCGCCCTTGTCGTATTCTCTTTTCATCGTAAATAGTTTTAAGGTTAAGACCAACGGGATCACGTGCCGACCGACGGGAGAGAGGCGGTTTTTGTTTACAAAAACACAAACTTGCCTCCCTTATAAAACGAAGCCGTCACGGGCCCGATACGGCCTAAAGCCTGTGACCGGGACTTTTCTTTTTCGCCGGAGTCAGCAGAGCGTTCCGGACCTCGTCGGCACGTTTCTGCTTCTCCCTTCAGTAGTCGTTCAGGTCTTTGTGAGGGCGGTAAAAACCGGACCGGTCGATCACTTCGGACGCCGGCAAAGCATCGGCCAGACGGGACAATGCCTTGCGGCCGGTTTCGTCGTTGTCGAGGAAGGCATGGACGAGTTCGTGCCGTGCAAGGAACGGCAGGGCTTTGGGCAGATTGACGACGGAGTTCAAGACGAGGGAATCGACCGAAGGGTGCGGAGCCTTCTTGAGCGAAAGATAAGAGAGAAAATCCATGAAGCCCTCGAATAGGATCGCCGTATGGCTGCCGTTGTCGATGGATGTAATGTGTTTGGGTGTGCCGGCGCCTTTGAATCGCGCGTTGCGTAGCTCCCAACCTCCGGCATCGTTGCGGAAACCGATAGCGAAATAGTGCTTGTTGCCGATTGCATAACGCACCTCGCGGCAGTAGGTCCGGGCGATGGCGAGGTCTATGCCGCGTTCCGAGAGATAGCCGAGCAATGCCGGATGGAGCAGCTCGCGGTCGGAGCAGACGACGAGGCGGGGCGACTGCGGTGCTCCGGACGACCAAGGGGTGTCAGGCCGGGACACGGCCGTGCCGTGGCTGCCTGTCATCAGCCGCCGTGCGGCCTCGGTGACGGAACAGTTTTCCATACGGGCCACGAGGTCGATGATCGAGCCGCCCTCGCCCGTCCCGAAGTCGTGCCAGAGGTTCTTGTCGTAGCTGACGCTGAAGCTGGCGGTGCGCTCCTTGCGCAGCGGCGAGAGGTACATGCCGCGGTTGCCCTGTTCCCGCTGAGGGACGATCCCCCGTGCCGCGAGATAGGCCCGGATGCTGATACGTTTTATTTCGTCGTAGGTCATGGTGTCGAATTCTTGTAGGATTGTTGGAAAATTGCCGTATGATACAGCGAAAGAAAAAGTTAGAGGTCTTACGAATTTCTTACGGACGCTTTTGCTTGTCGGTCCGTAAGAGTTCGTAGGATGCTGTGAGAAATTTTGTAAGATATGTAAGTTTTTATAAGTAAGTGAATAATGTTTCATGTCTTACATTCTTACGTTTTCCGTTCCGCATTTCATCAGTTCGTCGAGTTTGTCTCGCGCGAGGGTGTAGAAACGTGCCGTCTTGCTCTCCTGTCTCGTTACCTCTCCGTTATAGGCGATGGTATAGCGGGCGTAATAAGTCGGCGGGGAAGGTGCCAGCCGCCAGTTCTCCACAAGGATGCGTCGCACGGCGGGATGATCGGTCCGGATACCCCGTATCTCCAGCATGTTGACCATGTCGCCCACGTCGAAGCGGTACGCAGTAAAACGTTCGGCCTCCATGATGTCGCGGATAATCGCGAGCATTTCGGCCTCGGTTTTACTCCGGTTGTAATGGATGATCCGTCGCAGCGCTTCGGTCGAGAGCAGGCGGGGCGCGAACCACATGCGACTCTCTTCGCTCGTGGATAGCTTGCGATGCCGTAGAAAGAAGAGAAACCCCGGCAGTTCGCGGCGCATGTCGCAGAGCAGGTTTTGGTTTTCGGCTGACAATGGCGGTACGCGCCGTACCCAATAACGAGTTTCGCCCGCATCGATGAGTACGGGATTGGTTTCGTTATTGGAACAAAGCACGAACTTGGCGAAAAACTCGATTTCTCGGCGGTCGCGTCCTTTTGCCTCGGCTTTGTAACTTCGGGCCGTGGATAGATTCTTGATTCGTTCGGAATCCTCGCGGCGATTGAGCAGCACTTCATCCACGCAGACCAGCAGTTTCCCCGCCCAGTCGTCGTTGAACTGTGAGCGGAAGTCCTCGTTGGTATTGAACGTGACGTTGCCCTCGAAAATCGACTTGAGGAAATTGAGAAAGGTGGTTTTGCCCGTATTGCGCTCGTTCGATACGAGCAGCAGGATCGGGAGCCTCTGCAAAGGACGTAGGTAAAGCAGTTGCAGGTAGTCGAGTCCCAGCTCGATCTGTTCGTCGAAAATATGCGTTAGAAATGCCCGAATATGGGGAAATTCCCCCTCGGCGGGGACGGTCGAGATCGGCTCGTAACGGTTCAGGAAGCCGTGGATTTCACGCCGGTAATCGGTGTGGCTGGGGATCGTGCAGAAACCGTCGTATTTGGGGATGCGAGCCAAGTAGTCCTTGCCGTAGTCCTGCCGGAGTGTCTCTACGTTCCACGGGATGAGCGTTTCGATACACCGACCGTTACTCAGAGGCATCCTCGCGCGTTTGAGAATCGCGGTTCCCACGCGCAGGTACGGTGTTTCTTCGTTAGCGGTCATCGCGGCCTCCCTCCCTTTTTCCATTATCCAGAATCCGACGGATGTCGGACATGCGATAACGCACTTTGTTGCCTATCTTTACGGTTTTCAGATAGCCTTTTTTATTTCAGTGCCAAAGGGTGGTGTCGCATACTTCACAAATCTGTTTTACTTCTTCTTTAGTCAGATAGCGTTCCTGACGGGCTTCGGCGATTTCTGCCGAAAGTTCGTTTTTGGCGCGATTTATCAACTCGTTCGAGAATTCCATCAGATCCGCGCCATTGATCTCCAACTTGATGCTTCCCGCTGCATCGCGGAGAATCGACATTAAATCTTTCATAAATATTTTATCCGCTCATTGTTCGGTTTTGCTTTCCTGCGGATAGAAAGTAAAACCGCCGCCTCGAATATCGGGACGACGGCACGAAAATACAACCTGAATTTCTGGTGTTTAAGCGGATAATTCGCGGTAATATTTAACGAATTTAACGAGTGTTACCGTGATAACATTTTCTTCAATTCTTGTAACTTCCAACTTTCCTCTTTTGTCGAAGCTGACAACGGATCGGTCAGCCGACTGTAAGCCTCCTGTACTCCCCGTTCATGGACAATGTGGATGCCGGGAGCGAACTGTCGATGCAATGCGTCCCGGAAAGATTTAACGGTAACGGGCGAAACGAGAAAATTCAATTCGTCGAGCGCGATCTTTAGCCGGGCAATGTCCGTTTGGGAATGTTTTACGGTAAGTGCACCGGAAATTTTCTCTATCAATGAATCGGAATCGGTTACGGCGGATGAAAACATTTCCCGCAGCGGCATGGCCGTACTCGGCCGTCCGGGCTTTTTCTTGTCGATGAAAGCAGCGGCCGTCGATTCTTCTTTCATAGCCCATTCCAGTACATGATCGCTTTCTGCCAAACGCATGGCTTCGCGGTGTGCAATCCAGTCTTGTTTGGTCCGTAACCCCAATTGAATCGAACGACGTATCAGTAACTTGATCGTCGCGGCGATCATCATTTTTTGGAGGTATCCCATACCCGGTAAACGACGCAATTCTTCACCGCGCTCTATCATCCGCTCGAAGCTCGGCCCGAAATAAAGCCAGCAGAGCATGGCCGGAACGAGTGTTGCCCGGTCGGCATTGTCGAATTCCCGTATCAATTTTTCGGCCAACGCGTGCTCTCCGCACAAGCGTTCGATTTCGTCGATATGCTCGTACAATCCTTCGCTGGCTTTCTGTCGCAACGCTTTCCTGAACTGAGGGATGAGCATTGTAGCTTGTTGCAAAACCAACCGATAACCAGCATCGTCTTTCGCAATCATCATATTCTCGAACCGCTCGTAATCTGCCGGGTGGCTCTCCATCCACTTCCGTAAGCGTCGTTTGAAGTCATCGTATTCCCGTTGCCCCATCACGCGTTATAGATTTATGTGCATTCTTCGTTGTCGTCAAAGAAATTAAAAACCTCACTCCACTTACGTGCGCAAAGCGTTCGCAATTCAATACTCCTTCAGGACGATCCATCGCCCACCTCTATCCGGACCTTCGCGTTTGACGAAGCCTTGCTCGGTCAGCCGGGACAAATGGTATTTTATGCTGTCCGGTGTACGAGAAAGTAATTCCTCCAACTCTTTGCGAGTAATGTATGGATTCTCTCGGATAGCGTTGACAATGGCCTCTCCGATTTTTCCGGGTGTTTTCTGGGTGTTTTCTGGGTGTTTTCTGGGTGTTTTCTGGGTGGCTCCCGCTCCAAACCCCGCATCGAAATAGCGCCCGGATACTTTCTCTGTAACCCGGAATACCGTAAATAAAGAGAAATCGAACTCGGCCAAACCATTGCCGTTTTCCTCTAACTCCCGTTGCACCCTGTAAATCCCTCGACTGAAACGGTTTACATATCCGAGAATTTTCATTGCCTCCGCAATGAACGGATTGCGATAGTCGCTCACATTGGGGAAATTCTCCCGGCTGACTTTGCCGTATAACCCACCGGGATTCTGAACCTCGATGCGGTCGTCGTATTCATAGAATTGTACCGGCGCGTTGGTCTCATAGTCTCGGTGCATTAGCGAATTCATCAACAATTCGCGTGTCGCCCAATACGGATAATTGACCACGGTTTCTTCTCGCAGTACACTAACCGGCAAAGGCCGTTTCTGTGAAATGCTCGTTTCGATGAAAGCATCTATTCTGACCAATTCCCGGCAAAGATTCCCTCCGAACTTGTGTTCATTGATTATATCGCCCGCACGGTCCATTCCTTTGAAACGAACGTACTGCACATAAGCGCCCGGCAAATACCTGCCGGGGTTTTTCCCGAAAAGAATTATGCAACCGTTGGTGGGACAATCGTAACACAGATCGTATAAACCGAGCGATGCGAGTTGTTCCTGAAGCGGTCGTTTATCTTCGGCAAGAATGTCTCCGGCAATGGCTTTGGGGAGAAAATCGCGTTGTATAAGGTCGGTATCGATGTCCGTGAGCGTTGTCCCTATACATGGCATGGCATCGAATGTACGGATGCCGGAAAGTCTGCGTTCAGTCAGTATCTTTTCTTCGGCTTCCGATGCGATACTTTTGCGAGGTCCCACCCGTACCCATATTCGTCCTCTGTATCGCACCGGGGGAAATTCGGACGGCCTGACTTCTACGACGAGTAATTCTCCCTCCTCCAAAACGAATCGTTCCACAGTCATAACCGGCTGAGGAAGAATATTGCCGTCCGTGCGGATATTCGTCATTTTAAGCATCAATGCGTCATCGACTTTCAATCCCGACAGGCTTCCGTCGTCTTTGGCTCCCAAAATCAAATAACCGTTCTTGCCGCTGCCGGGCAGGTCATTGGAAAAGGCACATATTGCCTGACAGAATTTATCCGTGTTGGTCGTAGAGGTGGTCATTTCTATATCGTAACCTTCCGGATTGGCAAGAATCTTTCGAAGTTGTTCTTTGGTTATCATATACTATCTGTATTGAGCTTTCGACGCGACCTGTTTCTTGGTTAGTGTGAACAAATGTATGAAAATATTGTTATTTTATATTGCGGCGACCGACAGGCACTTACCCGATCAGATCGACTAACTCTTTTTTCATTTCATCGTCGATGGCTCGATAGCGTGCGAATGCTTTGCTGCCCTCTTTATGACCGCTCAATGCTCCGACGAGATTCGGGTCCTTGACTTTTTTGTAAATGTTGCCGATAAAAGTACGTCGGGCCATGTGACTGCTGGCGACCTCGTACAGCGGCTTTTTTGTTTCATTGCCGGTCAACGGATCCAATACGGTTACGACACGATCTATCCCCGCCAGTTTGAACGCCCGTTTGATAGCATCGTTGTATTTCTGTTCCGAAATGAACGGTAACAATCCTTGTCCCGTATAATCATGGTATTTGTTCAAAATGGCTCTCGCCTTGTCGTTCAACGGAACGCGTACCGTTACGGGATTGCCCTCTTTAGTCTTACGCGGGATGTACTCGATCACTCCGTCGATGACGCTCTTTCGCGTCATGCGATAAAGGTCTCCGATACGGCATCCAATCAGGCTTTGGAATACGAAAATATCCCGCTGTATCTCCACCTGCGGGTAGGAAGACAGGTCTTTTTCATAAAGTCTGTCTCGTTCTTCGAGCGTAATATATATCGGTGTGCCATAAGTGCACTCCTCCAATTTGAAATCATCGAAGGGTCGATTTTTAGTCTTTTTGTTATCGTAGCACCAATTGAAGAATGTGCGAATGCGTCCGAAGCAGTCGAGCAGAGTGTTTCTCCCGCGCGGTTTAGGGATACGCTTTTCGGGTATTTGCTCGTAGATGAAAGGATACAATTCGTAATATCGGTGCTCGTTTTCGAAAAAATCCCACATATCCCGGAGCGTATCGGATGTGATTTGGTCGATTTCCAGCGAAAAGTTCTTTTGTCCCCGCCTCGTTTCCCGAACGTAAAGTTCGTACCGCAGGATGGCTCGGCGAATAACGCGGAAATTCTTTTTGCGAACCTCCGAAACTTTGTGTTTCAACAAAAATTCGTCGAGCAGTTGATGGAAATCCGGTTTCGATTCTGCGGCGATCTGCTCAGGCGTTTTGTAGTGTTCGGGATGATGATAACGGTCGATAGTCTCCTGTAACCATTCGGCGTTCGCTTCCGTCGTATACTCCTGCGTTATAAGGGAAACGATGTTTTGAATATCAGTACGCAATTTTTGTTTTTCGTCGTCAGAAATCAGCGCGATGCGATCTTTGTAGCCTTGTTTTTCGGGGCTCCAATGGTTGGGATTTATCGTCAACTCACTGGCGGCTTTTATATCCTTGCCGTCTCCTCGCAGACGAAAGTAAATAGTTGCCTGTGTAGTGGTGTCGTTTTTGGCCACCGTCTTTCTTATAAATGCAGAAACTTTCATTTTTCAATATGATTTAGGCTCTGCTGCAAATATATAAATTGTTCCCAAATTGTTCCCAATCATCCCGAACTTATTTGAGTACCCTTAAACGGGATCGAACCCTGAATGCGATATAAACATCTGTAATTTAAATTATTATAAATAATTGTCGCGATGATTGAATTTAATGGGAGTTAAAAGCATTCACTATCTTCGCCCCCGGCTCCGGGTACTACAAGGAATCACCAATGATTTGATTAACAAATCATTGGTGATTTTTATTTCCTTCTTTTGGGCAAAATTTGGGCACTTCCTTGTGCTGTCGATAAAAATTTTGTTTTGTTAATCCGCAAAGGGGGAGATTGCTACTGTAAGATAGCAAAAACACAAGCTATATAAATCATTTCTTTATTTTAATATTT